>Ga0074046_10005194_pt1 | contig 10453 bp, 7 predicted proteins | sample BogForMeECP23OM3_FD_94441 | JGI IMG/M metagenome (GOLD analysis project Ga0074046, IMG submission 94441) | Bog forest soil microbial communities from Calvert Island, British Columbia, Canada - Bog Forest MetaG ECP23OM3 | ecosystem: Environmental > Terrestrial > Soil > Wetlands ...
CTCCCCCGAGAGCTTCAATACCAGATTACCGCCCATCGAAAATCCAACCAGCGCCAGCCGCGAAACGCCGTCGCGGGCGATCACGTCCCGCGCCACCGCCGCCACATCGCCAGACAGTCCCGAGTGGTAGAGCACCGGCGCCAGCGCCTCCGTCCCGCCGCAGTTCCTCTGGTTGTAGCGGATTACATTCATCCCCGCGCGCAGCGCCTTGTCCGCAATGCCGCGCGCATATTGCGAATCGCTCGACCCTTCGAGGCCATGGACGACGATGATCGTCAGCGCCTTCGTCCGGTCGGCATGCCAATGGCAGCGGCACAACACGCGTACGCCCGGCGCTACTTCGACCAACCGCTCCTCCGGCTCGGGCAGCCTCAACCGCCGCTGGATCAGAAAGCTGGCAACAGTCTGCACGTGCCCGCCGCGCAAAAAGCGCCGCGGCACGAAGGGTGATGGTTTTTCGGGTGATTGCGGAATACCCACGTCCTGATTTTAAATACAAGAAAGATCTTGTCACGGAGTTGCTTCATGCCCATTTTCGAGTACGTCTGCAAGGAATGCCAGCACCAATTCGAGGCTCTCGTCTACGGCAAAGAGAAAGCCGCCTGCCCGAAATGTGAGAGCAAGAAACTCGAGCCCAAGCTCTCCGTATTCGCAGTATCGGCCAAGGGCAGCGCAACTCCGTCCATGCCATCCGGTCCCTGCGGATCCTGCGGCAGCCCCGACGGCCCCGGCTCCTGCGCGTGGAAGAACTAGGCAAGTCCCCGCCAGTAACCACCCCCAAATAACCAACGCGATCTTCCCCTCCAACCCATCTCGTCCTATGATCGCGTTGGATTAAGTAAGCATGGACCGGCGCAAAGAGCCGCGGCTTAGGGTCGAATTTCCGGTGCGCATCTGGGGGGTTGACCGGATGGCACGCCCGTTCGCGGAGGTCGTGCGGGTAAAAAACGTGAGCCTGAGCGGCGCCATGCTGCTGGGGGTACATGCCAAGATTCGCGCCGGCGACCTCCTGGATGTGCAGCATGGTTCACAGCAGGCACAATTCCTGGTTGCATGGGCCGAATCGGGAGAGGTTGGTATTGAAGCTTTGCCCTACGAGCCCTGCATCTGGCAAATTGCGCTACCGAAGTCTGACATGGTGGGGACCGGATAGGCCATACGCCGAACGGCACTAATCGGCCAACTAACGTGGATTCACGTGGCCGGTTCCCACTTTTACCTCCTTCGTGGTCGTTTCGCCGAGAAATCTCGCGAACACCTCATTCGACAACAAACGCCCGCGGCCGGTAAGACGCACCGTCGCACCCACCCTTTCAAGCAGCCCTTCCCGCTCACATTCCGCAATCGCCGGCTCAGACGGTGCAATGGCGTCCGCCGTGAATTCCGCCCGAAGCCGCTCAAGATCGACGCCCCGATTCAGCCGCAGGCCAAGAAAGAAGCTCTCCTCAATCGCCGCGCGCGCGGTAACCAAAGTGACCATACTCTTAGTTCCGCTCATGTATGCGTCCAGCGAGTCCGGCGTCGCAAACCGCACTGCCTCCCAGGGCCTGCTGGCGACGCTGCTCTCCCGCGCTGATCTTGCCAACTCAACTACGGCGGGAGAATCCAAACTCTGGTTTTGGGTGGCGCAGCGCTTTAGTGCTGCTATACGGCCGGCCTCTTGATCGCCAGCTTTAGCCGCTGCGGGCACCGCCGTCCGCAGCATTGAGTGCGCATCCACCCCAAAACCCAGATACGGCCGCCGCGTCCAGTACTTCAGGTTATGCCGCGATTCCGTTCCCGCCCGCGCAAAATTCGATATCTCATACTGCTCGACTCCTGCGGCATTCAGCACCTCGCACGCCTGCAGGTAGAGATCCGCCGTCGCTCCATCATCGGGCACGAAGTGCGCATGGTAGCGCGTGCCCCCGGCAATCAGTTCCCGGCCCAGCCGCGAGTCTTCATCCACTTCCAACATGTAAACGCTGACGTGTGGCACACCAAGCGCAGCCGTGTCCGCCAATGAGTAACTCCAACTCTCCCCCGTCTGATGTGGCAGTCCGGCAATCAGGTCAACGTTGATGTCGTCGATCCCGGCCGCACGCAATCGCGCAACTTCCTCAATCACCGTCGAGCGCTTGTGCAGTCGGCCAACAGCTTGCGCCTCCTGGTCCACAAACGACTGCACTCCCAGACTCACGCGATTCACACCACATTGCTGCAAGGTCTCGATAAGAGCGGAACTCAATGTCCCGGGTGCGCATTCAACCGTAATCTCGGCATCGTGCGCCACGGCAAACTGCTCGCGCACGGCGTCGAAAATGTGTACTAGCTGCTCGTCGGCAAGGATTGACGGCGTTCCTCCACCCAGATAAATCGAGCCAACGTGTTCATCCAGCGCGCATCCAAGGTCCGACGCGGTTTCGTGCGAGCGGGCGATATCCTCAATCACGCGGGCGACGTAATTCTCATACGCGGACTTCGAGAACACGTCGGAAGCAAAGTTGCAGTAGCTGCACTTGGTCCGGCAGAACGGTACCGAGATGTAGAGGCCCAGAGACACGCTGCACATATTGTATGGGCAACCGCGCGCACTGGGGTCGCAGGCTCTCGCTTAGAATGACGAATAGGAGTTACCACAGAAGAAAATGAGCGACGAGAATCTCGAAGCCCTGTGCAAACATTGCGGTCAAACTCTTTCAACTTTCCTTCATCAGATGGAGGAGCACAACGCCGAAGTCGTTTGCCCCACATGCGGTAGGACTCAGAACGAAACCAGTTCGCCCACCGAAACAGGAAAGACACCGGGTGGCACCAGCCCGGCTCCAGGCAGAAAGCGCCCGAAGGGTACTACTCGACCACGCTCTCCAATCAAACCCTAAACAGGAGCCGCCACCCCCGTGCGCGCCGCCAGTGCCGAGATCGTGCGGGCGCAGATTTCCTCGGGCGTTCCCGTGGCGGCAACGGACAGCAGTAAACCGAGCGATAGGTAGAACTTGATCAGCGGCGCCGTACTGCTCTCATAGGCCGCCATGCGAACTTTGATCGACTCCGGACGGTCATCCTCCCGCTGAAATAGCTTTCCTCCACAGCGGTCACACACACCCTCAACCTTCGGCGGTTGGCCCGTAATGTGGAATACGGCCTTGCACTTTTCGCAAGTGCGCCGGCCGCTCAGCCGCGCCACGATTTCCGCCAACGGCAATTCATAATTAACGACAGCGGTAAGCCGAATTTCCTCGCCTGCCATGAGCTGTTTGAGCGACTCCGCCTGTCCCAGCGTGCGCGGAAATCCATCCAGCACAAATCCCCCCGAGCAGCGGATGCAGGCCGCGCGCTCGCGCACCATTTCCCACACCGTTGCATCGGGCACCAGTTCGCCGCGGCGCATGTGATCCATCGCGGACTTCATCGCCGGACTCAGGTCGCACTCGCTTTGCTTCGAAGCGGCCCGGAACAAATCGCCCGTGGAGAGATGACAGGCCTTCAACCGCTGGTTCAGCAGATACGCCTGCGTGCCCTTCCCTACGCCCGGCGCTCCCAGCAGCACCAACCGCCACGCCGCGACGCTCGGCCGGAGGGCGTCTATGCATTCCGCAGAAGCCCCCTGGAACCAAGTCCCACGCTCGTCTCTGTTCTGCTTTGTGCTCTCGTTCTGCAGCTTCTCGGATGCGGCCATGGCATCTCCTCTCGCCGTCAGATCATAGTCAGACGGATATGGCGAATGTAGGCAAACGCCGCATGGGGCGCGGTGACGGCAATCACATTCTTCTGTTCAGAAGCAACCCGGGGAAAGGTCTATACCTGGTTGGCCGAATCGCCCATCTTTTCCATCCTCGGCCCTCGTTTCGCTATCTATTTAAGGTACTCTTTACTCGTTAGCGCGGTTCTCGGCGAACGAATGGCTCAGGAAGAAGAGATTCTAGGTAAAGCGTATGACGGCAGGCTCATGCGGCGGCTGCTGCGCTACCTCTATCCCTATAAATGGCACGTAATCGTCGCCTTGGCGGCGATTGTTCTGAAGTCGTTTGCCGACGTGCTCGGCCCGCTCCTCACCAAGACTGCCATCGACAAGTACCTCACCAAATCCCCGAACGCGCACTCCTGGATCGGCGACCGCCTCAGCAATTCCCCGATGACCGGCATCGCACAAATCGGCGGCTTCTACATCGGCCTGCTCGTCCTAACCTTCGCCCTCGAGTTCGTCCAGACCTACCTGATGCAATGGACCGGCCAGAAGGTCATGTTCGACCTGCGCAGCCAGATCTTTCGCCACCTGCAGCACATGCACGTCGCCTTCTTCGACAAGAATCCTGTAGGACGACTGGTCACGCGCGTTACCACCGACGTCGACGCACTCAACGAGATGTTCACCGCCGGCGTGGTCTCGATCTTCGAGGACGTCTTCGTCCTCGCCTTCATCCTCGCCATCATGATGAACATGAACTGGAAGCTGGCGCTGGTGACCTTTGCCGTGCTTCCGCTGATCATCTATGCGACCAAGGTCTTCCGCGACAAGGTGCGCGATTCCTACCGCCGCATTCGCACCGCGATTGCGCGCATCAATTCCTTCCTCCAGGAAGCGGTCTCAGGCATGCTGGTGTTGCAGTTGTTCAACCGCGAAAAGCGCGCCCACGACCGCTTCTCCGAAATCAACGCATCACACATGGAGGCCTACAAAGACGCGATCCTCGCCTACGCGGTCTATTACCCCGTGGTCGAGGTCCTGTCGTCCATCGCCATTGCCAGCATCATCTGGTTTGGCGGCGGCGAAATCCTGCGCCACATGACCGTTGCCACCGCGTCCATCTCTTTCCCGCGTAACAGTCTCCCCATCGTGCACTTCGTCCAGATATCGATGACTCTGGGCACGCTAGTCGCCTTCATGTCCTATGCGCAGCGCTTCTTCCGTCCCATTCAGGACCTGAGCGAAAAGTACAACATTCTGCAGGGCGCAATGGCTGCGGGCGAACGCGTCTTCAAGCTGCTCGATACGAAGGTTGAGATCACATCGCCTGCGATCGCGAAGAAAGCAACGGGCCTAGGCCGCATCGAATTCGATCACGTCTGGTTCGCCTATAACGCGGGTGGAGCGACGGGCACCCTCGTCCGTCCCGCCGAGCGAGGCTCGGCAGCAAAGGCCAATGGAGACGAAGCAACCAGCGATGCCGTTCCCGACTGGGTCCTCCGCGACGTAACCTTCGCCATCGAACCGGGCGAGACCATCGCCGTCGTCGGCCACACCGGCGCAGGCAAAACCACTCTCATCTCTCTTCTCATGCGCTTTTACGATGTGCAACAAGGCGCGATCCGCATTGACAGTGTTGACATCCGGGAAATGAACCTCGACGATCTGCGCAGCCGCTTCGGCGTCGTCCTGCAGGATCCTTTCCTCTTCACCGGCACGGTCGAAGGCAACATCCGCCTCGGTACCGCGCGCATTCAGGACGAAGACGTCGAGCAAGCCGCCGAAGACGTGAACCTCGCCGACTTCATCCGCACCTTGCCTGGAGGCTTCAAGGAAGAAGTCCGCGAGCGCGGCTCAACGCTCTCAACCGGACAGAAGCAACTTATTTCGTTCGCCCGCGCGTTGGCGCACGATCCGAAGATCCTCATCCTCGACGAAGCCACCTCAAGCGTCGACACCGAAACCGAATTCCGCGTGCGCGACGCACTCAATCGCATGGTCGAAGGCCGAACTTCGCTGATCATTGCGCATCGCCTTTCGACCATCCAACGCGCCGACAAGATCATCGTTATGCACAAAGGCCAAGTCCGCGAAATGGGCACGCACCAGCAGTTACTCGCCAATCGCGGCATTTATTACAAGCTGTATCAGCTGCAGTACAAGGATCAGGAAGTTTCGGTCAACAGTTCGCAAGCCTCGCAGTCGGCAGTTAGTTAGCCCACTACCATGCTTCCCGCTAGATCTTTGAAGAATAAGGACTTATCGCTAACTTGATTAGCTTCGCTGCCTCGAAAGTCCAGGACCTATTGTGGGCGGGCCCAATGATCACGGAGATGCTGATACGCACCGCTCAATAAACCGCCCACGACGCCGCCAGCGATAGCTGAAATGCCCGCAATATATGCAGCTGTCATCGCGTCAGTCATCTTGCCCTCGCGCTCTATGTTTACCACATAAGAGCTTTTTGCTTTCGGCGTCAATCTTTCCCGACGTCTGCCGAGTCGCTGGAACACAGGCATTTACAATACCCACGTGCAAATCCTCGTCTCCGCCGGCGAAGCCTCGGGCGAAATGTACGGCGCGCAGCTGATCGAAGCGCTGCGCCGCCGCAATCCGTCGCTCACCTTTTTCGGCGCCGGAGGCGAGCGCATGCGAACCGCCGGCTGCGACATCGTCGTTGATGCCAAAGATCTGGCCGTCGTCGGCATCACCGAAGTCGTAAGCCATCTTCCGAAAATTCTTGGCCTCTATAAGAAACTCCTCCGCTCGACCGACGAGCGGTGTCCCGCGCTCGCCGTCGTCATCGACTCCCCCGCCTTCAACTGGCGCGTCGCCCGGCAGATGCACAAGCGCGGCATCCCGGTGGTGTATTACGTCTGCCCCCAGTTTTGGGCCTGGCGGCAAGGTCGCGTGAAACTCCTCCGCAAATACATCAACAAAGCGCTGGTGATTTTTCCGTTCGAAGAAAAGTTTTACCGCGACCGTGGAGTGGATGCGACTTTCGTAGGCCATCCGCTGGCCGATCTGCCCATGCCCGCAATCACGCGCGAGGACTATGCCGCGCAGCTTTCCCTCGATCCCGCCAAGCCCTGGATCACGCTCATGCCCGGCAGCCGCCGCAAAGAAGTGCGCATGAACCTGCCGACAATTCTCGAAGCTGCCGCACGCCTCGGAAGAGCGCATGAATTCTTGCTCCCTGTGGCGCGCACGCTTGCGCCTAATTTTCTCAGGGAGTTAATCAAGAGGACGTGGGCTGCGCTTCCAACACACCCACCCAAGCGAAGCTTGGGTGGGGCACCCGCACCGGCTATCCACCTGGTCCCAGACGCGCTGCCCGCCCTTCACCACTCTCGGGCCGCGATCGTTGCCAGCGGCACCGCCACCGTCGAGGCCGCGCTCATGGAAACGCCCTTCGTGATGGTCTACCGCGTTTCTCCGCTCACCTACGCCCTGGGTAAGCCGCGCGTGAAGGTTCCTCACTTTGCGATGGTCAACCTGATTGCCGGAGAAAGAATCGTGCCCGAACTCGTGCAAAAGAACTGCACGGCCGACAACATCGTTGCGGAGTTGGCCAAAATTCTCTCCGACGGTCCGGCGCGCGAAAGGATGATGTGCGATCTGAAGTCGATGCGCGAGAGGCTGAAGAAACCGGATGACTCTAGCGATGCTTCCGCAAACCCAGCCCCGGCCCACCCTGCCGACCGCGCCGCGGAGATTATCCTGAAAATGCTGATGTAGCCGATTTGTCGCGTTCAAGCGACGCTTCGCCAAGTTCTGCGGTAAAGTAAAAAAGATGTAACCCTTGTCCCGCCAGCATCTTTTGCGGGAAAATCAACATCATACAGATTGCTGAGCCAGATTCCGTGAGCCCCCAGGAGAACTTGCTGATGCTCTTCCACTCTCGACCCAAAGGTCGGGCGCGCCGTGCCTATCTCATTGTTTTGCTTTTGATGGTCGCGGCAGCCACTGCGCGTGCGGCCGAAAAACCGCGCCTTCACGTCGACGACTACCAGATCGCGGTCGAACTCCTGCCGGAAGCTCACAAGCTAACTGCCCACGCCACCGTCAAAGTCACCGCGCTTGAAGACCTCAGCGTGGCCACGTTTCAGCTCAACAACGCGCTGCGCGTCACCAAACTGGTCGATGCCAACAACAAGCCGCTGAACCCGGAACGCGTTACGCAGGATTCGACGATCCGCTTTGGCTTGGACACCGGGCTTGCGAAAGGCGCCAGCACCAGTTTCACTTTCGATTACGAAGGCACGCTGGAAAATGCCGATGACAGCCCGATCCAGGGCCTGAAGCTCGCCTATGTCGGCCCCGACACGAGTTATCTTCTCTACTCCGGATTGTGGTTTCCGGTCGCGGGATATGGGGTCAATCGATTTACCGCGACCGTCAGCGTGACCGTTCCGGCGCACATGGTGGTGATCGGAAGCGGAAAAGAAGCCGCGCCAGCAGCGCCGGCCGCGAAAAAGACGGAACTGGCTGCTTCCAAAACCTACACGTTTGCGTGGAAAAAACCGAGCTTCCCCGGCACGATTATCGCCGGCGGGTTCGAGGAATTGAAAAGCGACGAAGCCGGCATGGACCTGCACGTATTTTTCAAGCCCACGCACCAGCCTCTGGCCGCCGAGTACGCTGCCACCGCGGTCAAGGAATTCACGTTTTTTGTGACGCAGTATGGGAATGCTCCATCGACGCGTCTCCAGGTGGTCGAAATCCCCGATGACACGGTCCCGTCGGCTTATGCTCCCGAAATTGCTGCCATCGCCAGCCGCGCCATCAGCGAGAAGGTGAACTACCGTCTCCTCGCCAACACTATCTCCCATCAGTGGTGGGGCGTTTCCGTGAGCCCGGCATCCAAAAACGACTGGTGGATCAGCGATGGCTTCGCGCGCTATTCCGAAGCCCGCTACGTAGAAACCGCCGCTGGACAGGCGGCGCTTGAAGACGCGGTCAAAGAGATGTCGGTGCGTGCGCTCGCCTATGACAGCGTGCCCCTTTCCAGCGCAGAAAAGCTCGATTACTTTTCGCCAGAATTCCAGTCGCTGATTACCGACAAGGGCGCCATGATCCTCCACATGCTGCGCTATGTTCTGGGCGAAACCAAATACCTGAAGGCGATGCGCGAGTTCGCCACGCAGTATGCGGGCAAACCGGCCAGCACCGACGATTTCCGCAAGCTCGTCGAAAAAGTGTACGGAGAGAAGCTTACATGGTTCTTCTCGCAATGGATGGATTCGACCAGCGCGCCCGAGTTCAAAACCAAATACACGGTCTATCGGCTCGGCAATAACAAGGGCTTTCGGATCGTGGGCGCAATCACCCAGGATCTCGATCTTTTCCGCATGCCGGTCATTCTGCGGGTCGATACCGACGGACGCACCGAGGAGAAACACATCGAGGTGGTCGGTACTGACTCGCCATTTTCGGTTGAAACCTTCGGACGCCCGCGCCGGATCTCGGTTGATCCGGATAACCACGTGCTCACCAATTCGAAGGAAATCAAGATGCGCTCCTCGATCGTGCGCGGGCAGGGCCTGACGCAACAAGGCGATCTGGCCGGCGCGCTCAGTGAATTCAACAAGGCGCTCGAGGTCAACAAGAACAGCTCACTCGCCCATTACCGGATCGCCGAAGTGTTCTACATGCAAAAGAACTATCAGTCTTCGGCAAATGCCTACCGCGAATCTCTGAACGGCGATGGCGATCCGCGTTGGACCGAGGTTTGGAGCCATCTGCAACTGGGCAAGATTTTTGATATCACTGGCCAGCGCGAGCGCGCCGTGAACGAATATCGCCAGGCGCTGCAAACCAACGACAACACGCAGGGCGCCCTCGATGAAGCCCGCCGCTACATGCAGAAACCCTTCGAGCGTGAGCCCGCTCCCGAGGCCGAGAAATAAGAAGGGCGTGACACAAAGAAAAACGACCCGTAACGCGAGACGATCGCGGTACGGGCCAGGAGGGAATGATTACAGGGTTAATTTAGCTCAACCGGGCGATAATGTCAAGTAGTACTATAGACTTTATAATGTATTAACCTCGCCGGCCCCGCGATGGAGGCCGCAACGCGTATTTCTAACAAATTAAAGCTCTCCACAAGACCTGCGCTCCAAAACCACTGGGCTGTCGGAGGCTAGGTTTCTTCGGAGATTGTTTGGGATAAATCGGTCCGCGAGCGGCACACAAACCTTGGCCGCTCGCGAACCGGAAAGGCAAATCCAGGGTTTACTTGTAGGTGGCGTTCGTGCGCACCAGATTATCGCGGTGCGGAGTGAAGTCCACCATGGAGCCGAATGCCGGGCCATTCATTGGGTTGGCTTTCATCGTCTCCCGCAGCGCTGCGTTGACCTTGTCCAGGCCTTCGGCGTTCGCGGTGATGTAGAAAATCCAGAAGGTGCCGGGCGCCTCCGTGTGAATCGCTTCTGTGTCGATTTCGTACTCGTGCAGAGTGCCATCGGCAAGCAATTTCTCCATCAGCGGCGCGATGAAATTCGCGCTGAGCTTGTCCACGGCGTCGTCCGGCGCATCCGCCTTCAACTTATAGGACGCCCCGTGCGTGTAGGCGCCCTTCCACGATCCCGCATGCCAGTTATAGAAGCGGCTGACGTAAATGGCATCCGAATGCCTCGTGGCGCTCGCCAGGACGGGCGTTACCGCGCTGCCAGACGAGTAGAACTGGTCCAGCACGTTCATCAGGCCGGCCATGGACATGGACGACCACCACTCGTCGTGGGTAAAGCTGTCGGGTTGGTGAACCAGATTTACATCGTTGCCATA
>Ga0074046_10005195_pt1 | contig 10453 bp, 14 predicted proteins | sample BogForMeECP23OM3_FD_94441 | JGI IMG/M metagenome (GOLD analysis project Ga0074046, IMG submission 94441) | Bog forest soil microbial communities from Calvert Island, British Columbia, Canada - Bog Forest MetaG ECP23OM3 | ecosystem: Environmental > Terrestrial > Soil > Wetlands ...
ACGCCCAAGTCGGTCTGTCAACTAAATAATGCAAGAACCGACCTATTTGTGAGCGCGGGAGCCCCGCCGGGGAGGACTAGCTTGAGACATCTCCCTGTGAAAATGTAGAAACTCCAGCCCACGGCGAAGCCGTGGGAAAGCCGTGGGAACATGAATGAATCTACGAAAGAAGCCCCGCAAGGGGCGACATCCGGTTGATACGCGAGGGGGAGTTCCCATGTCCCACACCTACACCAACATTCTGATTCACGCGCTTTTCAGCACCAAGGACCGCCAACCCTCGCTCACCCCGGAAATCCGCGACGAGGCCTTTTGCTATTTGGGAGGCACGATCAATGAGTTGGGAGGTCAATCGTTGCTCGTGAATGGCCCACGCGATCATGTCCACATGCTGTTTGTCCAGCCGCGCACACTCTCCATCGCCGACCTCATGGAAAAGGTCAAAGCTCATTCTTCAGGCTGGGTAAAGGAGCGTTGGCCGGACCGGCGCCATTTCGGCTGGCAGACCGGCTATGCGGCGTTCAGCGTCAGCAAATCGCACGTGGAGCAAGTGAAGCGCTACATCGAGAATCAGGAAGAGCACCATCGCAAAGTCAGCTTTCAAGAGGAAGTAGTGGCTTTTCTGAAAAAACAGGGAGTTGAGTACGACCCTCGATATGTTTTTGTCTAAAGAAATCTCAGATGCCGCCCCTGCCGGGGCTAGAAGATTTTCCATCCTGGCCTTTACCCACGGCTTGTCGCCGTGGGCTAAAGGATGTCGCCCGCTTCGCGGGCTTTGAGTTGCGCGAGGAGATTAGCGGGAGGCTTTTCGCCAATGACAAAAGACAAAGGACCAAGAGCAAAGGGCGAATACACGCCGGAGCACGCCCGCAAGGGCGCGCAGGAAGAACTGCCGGCGATTGAAACCTGGCCTAACCAGTATCGCGGTTACGAGATCACCATCACCATGCCGGAGTACACGTCCATTTGCCCTCGCACCGGCCTGCCGGACTTCGGGACCATCACCCTTCACTACCTCCCCGCTGCCGAGTGCATCGAGCTGAAGTCGCTCAAGTACTACATCCTCGGCTACCGGAATATGGGGATCTTCTACGAGAACGCGGTCAACCGCATCCTCGACGACGTGGTTCGCGCCTGCCGCCCGAAGTGGGCGGTGGTGCGTGGTGAATTCACCACCCGCGGCGGAATGCACAGCACGATCGAAGCACGCTACCCTCGTCCTAAACCCTGACCCTTCTTGGCAGAGTTGTGGCCTGGATGGGCTGCGCACGCTAACGGTAGGCCTCTCTGCGGTGATCAGCGGCGGTCATGAAAACGATCCGCTGCTTCTCATCGATCTCGTAGAAAAAACGCCAATCGCCCACACGGTAGCGCCACGTCGGCGGGTCCCAATTCTTCAGTCGCTTGATGTTGGCCCCGGAATATGGGTTCTGGCGAAGAATGGGATAAACATGATCACGGAGCTTGGCTTCGATCCGTTTCTGGGCGGCCTCTCCCAACCCTGACAGGTCTCTGAGAAAGCGGTGCGTCTCAAAAACCCTAAGAGGCTCGAACGAACCGGCCCTTTCGCTTCTTAGCATCACGGGAACCGGCCCTCAGCCGTTTCACCAGCCCGGGCCGCGAGAGAATCTCAGCCATCTCGGCGTCATCGACGAACTGGCTCTCCCGGACGTGTCGCAGGGCCGCGGTTTCCACCAGATTGGCGAGAGAACGGCGTTCAGCACGCGCGGCTCGCACAAAGGTCTGGTACGTTTCGTCGTCCAGTCGCATCGTTAATGTCTTCGCCATCGACTCGCTCTCGTACTTGCGTTCATTACGAATAATATAGACGACTGCAGCCGAACGGTCAACGGCGACTCCAGAGCAGAGGTGAGAGGGCAGAGGCCGCGCGGGAATGAAACGGACGAAATGTAAGGATCAGTATCTCCGGAATCGCGCCCACCGGGTCAGTCAACAATAAGACGGGACGAATCTTCATGCCCGGCGCAACCCCGAAAAGGAACTTGGCGAGATAGACCTGCCCTGAGCGGAGCAAACGGGTTCACCGGGGCGCATCGATGCGTTGTCCGTCGTTAAGGGCGTAGATGTCTTGCGCGGGGTCACTCAACTCCGCTGACCATTCGGATGATACCCCGCCTGCGCAGGCCGGACTGCCTTCGTCTTCCTCGGAGATCAAAACGATGACGCGTGCCGAACCCGCTGGCAAGCTTTGTGGCACGTCGGCATGGAGGCGGTGCTGCTGGTCAATCTCGCCCTGAAGTTCGACAGCCTTCATGATTGGCATGAGGAGAGTATAGGGCACCACCCTGCGTCGAAGCAACTTTTCCCAGCATGCCGCTTGGCTGCATCGGCGCGGGCCGGCTCGGGATGCTTGTCTTCAATCATGTGCCGCTTACCCTGCGTCACATAATACACCCCTCGATGGGTTCCGGCGCGCCCCCTTCTTTTGGAGTGCGGCAGCTTGCTGCCGCTTTTCCCTCCGGAAGCCTGTCTAACTCCGGGTGGCTTGGTCCTGCTGCCTCCCTTCCGCCCGGAAAGTCCGCAGCAAGCCCCGGCCCGGCACATGACCGACGCCAAGAGCTAGGACCGGTCTCATCCCAGCACTGCTTCGGCGACGCAGAATTAGCGCACTACCGGAGCTCCTCGCTGGGTGCGCCACGCGCGAGGTTGTGATATGCTTTGCGCAAATGGATGGAAAGAACAAGCTCTATTTCGGCGATAACCTGAAGATTCTTCGCGACCATGTCGCGGACGCCAGCGTTGACCTGATTTACCTTGACCCACCGTTCAACTCCAATGCCAACTACAACGTACTGTTTAAGGAAAAAAGCGGCGAAGAATCCGTTGCGCAGATCACGGCCTTTGAGGACACCTGGCAGTGGGGTCGGGAGCCTGAAGCTGTTTACAGGGAAATCGTGGAGAGCGGCCCGCGCAAGCTTGCTGACTTGATGCAGGCCCTGCTCGCGTTCCTGGGCCGCAACGATATGATGGCCTACCTGGTGATGATGGCCATTCGGCTGGTGGAACTGCACCGAGTACTCAAGCCCACCGGCAGCATTTATCTGCACTGTGACCCGACGGCCAGCCACTACATCAAGGCCCTGCTCGACGCCGCTTTCAAGCCCCAGAACTTTCGGACGGAGATCGTATGGAAGCGCAGCAGCGCCCACAGCGACACCAAGCAGGGCCGCAAACAGCACGGCCGCGTGCACGACGTGATTTTTTTCTATACCAAGAGTGAATTCGAATGGACGTGGAACCCGATCTACACTGCTTACGATGAGGACTACGTCGAAGAGTTCTACCGCTACGTCGAACCGGAAACGGGCCGGCGCTATAGGCTGGGCGATCTGACGGGACCCGGCGGAGCGGCGAAGGGCAACCCCCGCTACAAAGTGATGGGCGTTACGCGCCATTGGCGCTTTACGAAAGAAAAAATGGAGAGGCTCATTCGCGAGGGGCGCGTGGTGCAAACGTCGCCGGGTGGCGTGCCCGCTTATAAACGGTACTTTGACGAAATGCCGGGTGTGCCGCTTCAGGACGTCTGGACCGATATTCGGCCCATCGGCTCCCGAGCCCGAGAGCGGCTCGGCTACCCCACCCAGAAGCCAGAGGCCCTGCTGGAGCGCATTGTTCGCAGCAGCAGCAACGAGGGCGACGTCGTGCTCGACCCTTCTGCGGTTGTGGCACGACCATCGCGGTGGCGGAAAGGCTGAAGCGGCGCTGGATCGGAATTGACATCACCTATCTTGCTATCAACCTCGTCCAGCGTCGCCTGCGCGACAGCTTCGGCGAACAGCTCAGTCCTTACGAAATCATCGGCGCGCCCACGGACGTGCAGGGCGCGGAGGCATTTGAAAGAAATCAGCCCGCACCAGTTCGAGTGGTGAGCGGTGGACCTGGTGGACGCCAAGCCGGCCCACGACCGCAAAAAGGGCGCGCACACCGGCATCGACGGCTACATCAACTTTTTTGACGACAAAAGCGGCCAGGCCAAGCAGGTAATCGTGCAGGTGAAAAGCGGTTACATCGGCGTGAGCCACGTCCGCGATCTGAAAGGGGTGCTCGATCGAGAGAAAGCCGCCATCGGAGCGCTCATCAGTTTGCGCGAACCCACCAAGCCCGTGCTCACAGAAGCCGCCACGGGCTTCTACGAGTCAAAAGACTTTCCGGGTCGCTATCCTCGCCCTGCAAATCCTCACGATCGCCGAGCTGCTGAGGGGCAAGAAACTCGAATACCCGGCGCACCGCCTTGAAACTTTTCGCCAAAGCCGAACGGAAGACGAAAAGCGAACAGGAAGGTCTCTTTTAGTACACTCGAACAGCGCCAGCTTTTCTTGAAGCCCGGAGCAACCCGTGCCTATGAATCTTCGGCTAGCGTTCGTTGAGAATGCTGGCCCTGACAGTGTTCGAACTGTTCTTCGCGAGGAGTTGAAGAAAGCCAGAGAAGTCTGCATTGCGGTGGCTTTTGTAACGCGCGCCGGCGTCGACCAGATCATTCAGCCGTTGCGAAGCGCGGCGGCAACGGGGAGCGTTAGGCTTCTGACGGGCTTGTATCAGCACCTTACCGAGCCGTCGGCTTTGGAAGCACTTTTACTCGTCCAAGAGCAAACCAACAGAAAACTCTCGGTGCGTTTATCGAGAGAGCCGCAGTTCCACCGAAAGTTCTACCTCATCAGAAAGAAGGGTCAGGTGGTCATGTTAGTGGGCTCCTCGAACCTGACCAAGGAGGGGCTCCGGAGCGGCGGAGAGTTGAACGCCCTCGTTTGGGTCCCTGAGGAATCAGCAACCTTCGACGAAGCCCGAGCGATCTTCGATAAGGATTGGGAGCAGGGGGTCAATCTTGACAGAGGACTGATTGAAAGGTACGAACGGAGACGAAAGATTCCGAAGCCGGCGACCTGCAGCCGAGGAGAACTTGCTGAGATTCTCGTGAAGAAGGCGGTACACCACGGCGCCTCCCCTTCCCCCGAAGAGCACAATGCATGGCGTATTGCCATAGAAGGGTCCGCAGGAAAGAGGTCACAGCAGATAATCTCGGAGACGACGAGTTGGTTCGACAGGGGCTACAGCGTGTGGGTGCAGCTGGGAAAGTCGCCGTGTCGGTTAGGCGACAGGGTCTTTCTGTTTGACTTCAGGGCGAACCGCCTCTCGTTAGTTCACGTGAAGGACTTCGCGGAGGTTAAAGTACGGAACCCTGATGGCCAGCACTTTGTGGCCTATACCCCGCTTGCACGATACACGAGGCGTCTTACGCCGAGGCTATGGGCCGAGATCAAAGCAGTTAAGATCACGAAAACATCGGCTCGACGGGGCGGGATGGCAGAGGTCAGCGCCTCCGATGAGCAAGAGCTGAGAGCCCTGATCCGCAAGTCGAAGCAAGCGTACCGCGGACCTGACTTGTAGGTCTGCAAGAGAGAATGCGTCGTAGGCTGCCTGGTCAGGCGCTTGTTCGCTTGGGTGTGGGCCGACGTTGTCGCCGAAGAACGGGCGCCAGCGCGCGCAGCGCCTGGTTCACCGCCGTACCATCCGGAAAGACATCCAACACGCCCGGATCGATCACGACGAGGTTGGCGCCCTGGGCGTACTTCGCTGCCGTGACCCCTCGAACCGCCGCCGAGAAGTCGTACTCGGGTCGCATCGTGTCGCGCTCGCTTTTCCTTTCGCGACGACTAACCTTGTTCCTCATAACGTCTCCGCTCCAGTGGCGTCACGCGCCGCGCCGAGATCAAGCGAGTGCGCGGTGGGCGTTCAGCAAACGATACGACCAGGAGCCTCTGCCAGTTGGACATCCCGAGCACAAGATACCGCTCCTCGTCGAGGGAGTGATCAGGGTCCGGCATGAGGAGCGCGAGTGGATCTCCGAACACTGTTGCGGCCTCGTCGAACGTAACGCCGTGCTTTCGAGCGTTGGACTCTGCCTTCTTCCAGTCGCACTCGAATGTATAGCCCACTCGACCGCCTCGCAGCAACCTACGCGTCGAATCACGTGCCTTCCTACGCTGACCGACCTCAGCCCCCCTGGCGGCCGCCCTAGACCAGGCAACCCGCCGGCCTCTGCCTGTAAAAGCCTCCATTATACCACCGCTCTTGATGCCTCGATAGTCAGCCCCCGTTTGTAACTTCTTGCTTGACACAGCTATGCCCGTCATTTAATATAGGCTCAATCCGTAAGAGGTATCGGACTCCTGCCTCGGTGAGTTTTTCTCTTGGCATGAATTGGGAAACAGCTTTCAGCTATCAGCGGTCAGCTCTCAGCACGAAAGGCCGGTGCTTGCTGATAGCTGATTGCTGTCCGATCGGCGACAGTCAAATCCCCGTTGCGAAAGAGGCGCAGCAAGTGGAAGCTCCGCGAAACGAAGGTACGGAACCCGAGCCCCCAGGAGAACGCGGCGGTGGGGACACCGCCGCTAGCCATTGGTTTTTGCTTTGCCGGCCCCGATGGTCGATAATGTCAGTCACGTATGCGGTTCGAATTCTTCGTGGCCTTACGCTACCTCAAGGCGAAGCGGCGCCAGGCGGCAATCTCGGTGGTGACGGTGATCTCGGTGCTGGGGATCACGGCTGGCGTGTGTGCGCTGGTGGTGGCGCTGGCCATCAACAACGGCTTTCGCGAGGAGCTGGAGAGCCGGTTGCTGGGCGCCACATCGAACGTCAACCTGGTGCGCCCGGAGAATGACGGCATCCGCAACTACGAAGCGCTGACCGAGCGCCTGTCGCACGTGCCACACGTGGTGGCGGCGTCGCCGGCGCTCTACGAGGAGGTGCTGGTTTCCAGCCGCCAGCGCGGGCAGGGGGTGGTGCTGAAGGGCATCGATCCGGAGCGCGAACTGAGCGTGGCCGGCCTGCTCGCTCACATGCGCCAAGGATCGCTCAGTGATCTGGCGCAGACGTTCGCTAACGCCGACGCCATCATCATCGGCAAGGAGCTGTCGCGGACGTTGGGAGTCTCAGTGGGCGATACGATCCTGGTGACCAGCCCGCAAGGTTACCTCACGCCCTTCGGCGTGGTGCCGAAGGTCCAGCATTTTCGCGTGGTCGGCGTCTTTGACTCCGGCTTCTACGATTTCGACGCCACCTGGGCGTTCATCAATCTGGCCGCGGCTCAGCGGCTGTTCGACCTGCGCGACATTGTCTCGGTGATCGAGTTCAAGGTGGACGACATCTACCGGGCGCCCGAGGTGGCTGAGGGGATTCAACACGCCGCCGGGCAGGGCTTCGCCACCACCACCTGGGAGGAACAGAACCGCTCGCTCTTCACTGCCTTGAAGCTGGAGCGCTTGGTCACGATCCTGACCATCGGACTCATTATGCTGGTGGCGGCGCTCAATATCTTCATCACCCTGGCCATGATGGTGATGGAGAAAAACCGTGACATCGCCGTGCTGATGTCCATGGGGGCGCGCCCCCGTCAGATCTCCGCCGTCTTCGCGCTGCACGGCGTGCTGATCGGGGCGCTGGGCGGCGCCCTGGGACTGATCCTCGGATACGGCATCTGCTGGGCCGGCGGTCATTACAAACTCATTCCGTTGGAGGCTGACGTCTACGCCCTCTCCTCGGTGCCTTTCCACGCCCAGGCGTGGGATGGCGTGTGGATTGCCGTCGCCGCGCTAGCCATCAGCTTGCTAGCCACATTCTACCCGTCGCTCTCGGCCGCGCGTTTGAATCCGGTGGAGATCTTGCGCTATGAATAGACGAAACTCGAAATTCGAAATTGGAAACTAACTGGAAATTGAAAACCGAAATTCGCACGCCGGGCCGGGCTCCCAAGCCGATTACGATTTTCGAATTTTCGAATTTCGAATTTCGAGTTTCCAATTTCCAGTTTCGGATTTCGAATTTCGAGCTACGGGCGCGCGCCAATGATCCAACGAGCCAGGAGCACGAGACCGGCCAGCAGCTTCACTCCATCGAGGCCGGTGAAGGCTCCGTGGAGCATCCAGAAGCGGGGCATCACTGCGGGTTCGGGATTGCGGGGCAGGAAATCGATGCTGCGTCCGAGCGCGATGATCTGCGGTGTGACGGCACCCGTCAGAATGAGAACCAGGGCAAGCATGACGCCCGCCAGCACCACTGCGAACGTGTCGCGTGGCGTCTGCCGCCAGATAAGGAACAGCAGAGCGATGCCGAGCGGGATCTGAGCCACCCCGTAGGCGCCGAAGAAGGTGCGATTGATCTCGGAAGCGAGGTGCCGTAGCACGACGCGAGTCTCATCGTGCCCGAGCGGCTGGGTGGCCGCGGTGAGCTGAGGATTGGGCGAGTTGAGGACGCGATCGACGGTGCGGAATGTGCGCGTGGCCGCGAACCACATAGAGACTGTCCAGCCAAGCCACACGCCGAGCAGGGCTATGGCTGCTACTTGCATTCGTCCCATGTTCCCTATTCCCTATTCCCCGTTCCCTGTTCCCTATTCCCGATCGTGGCCGTCTTCCGTGGCGGATTGAAGAACGGAAGTTTCACCACGGTGGCCGTCACCTTGTGGCGGACGGCCTCCACCGTCAACTCCATCTGAAGTGTCGTGCCTGGCCGGGCGTTTTCAGAAGCGACGCTGGCCAGGGCGATCATCTTCTTAAGAATGGGCGACCAGGTGGTGGAGGTCGCTTTGCCTACCTGCGCGCGCCCGCTGTACACGGGGACGTGAACGCGCGAGGCAGTGCTGGGGGCCTGGGGAGCGAGTCCTACCTCCTGGTAGAGTTGCTCGACCTCCGTCCAGTTGATTTCGAGTCCCACTAACACCCGGGGCGGTCCCCCCGCCATCTGCTTCGCCAGAAGAGCCGATCGGCCGACGAAATGGTCCTTCTCCAGATGTACCAATCGTCCCAAGCCGATCTCGTAAGGGGAATACTCTTGCGACTCGATCAGCGCTTTCTTGCTCGAAGTGTAGTCCACCTCGATCAGGATCAGGCCCGCCTCGATGCGCGCCACGTCCAACGCCAACATGCCGGCGGCATGAACGTCGAATTCGCGGCCCCCCTCCATGATCGCGTCCCACACTTTCACGGCCTCCGGCCAGGGAATCCAGATCTCGTAGCCGAGGTCGCCGGTGTAGCCGGTGCGCGAAATATCCACCGGCACGCCGGCGATCGTCCCGTGAGTGAAGCGGAAGTACTTGAGGCCGGCGATTTCGGCGTCCGCAACCTTCTGTAGGAGCCGCGCGGAGGTGGGGCCCTGGAGCGCCAGCGCCGCCACCTTCTCAGAAAGATCCTCAATGGCGACGTCCAGACCGAGTGCATTTTGCCGAAACCACCGCAGGCTGGGATCGGCGGCCGTCCAGCGGTACGCGTTCTCGTCAAGGCGCGAGATCGTGCCGTCGTCGATCACCTTACCCTGCTCGTCGCACCAGCAGCAGTAGATCACTTGGCCGGGCGAGACCTTGAGGATGTCACGCGCGATGACGCGATTCACCAGTTTGGTGGCGTCCGGACCAGTGACGAGATATTTGAAGAGGGGCGTGACGTCGATCAACGCGGCGGCGCTGCGGATGGCGTTGTACTCGTGTTCGTGGTGGGTCTCATAGGCGCTGACCGTGTAATAGCCGGACCACTCGCGATAGTTCAGGCTCTCGCAAAGCGCGAAGGTCCGCTCGTGGACCGCAGTTCCGACCGGCAAGGACCACCCCCTGAGCTCATGGCCGGCGCTGCTTCGAGAGCGCCGATTGAAGAAGGGCGCGTCGACCTCTACCTGCCCTCAATCGTCATCGAAAGCCTGCAATGAGCGAAGCCGGATTATAAGCAGACTACCTCACCCTTGGCAACCATCGACCTTGTTTTGAGGTTCTCAGGGAGGACGACCTGGCCGTGCGGGGCGAGACTCATTCCTTGCGGAGTCCCGGCTTCCAGAGTCCATTCCTTCATCCCTACCCGTATCTTTCCTTCGCCCGCTCCGCGGGCTGACCCTATCAACAAACTTCTGACACTCAACGCAGGTTAGTTCAGGGACCCGGAGGCCGGACGGCTGCTACGCAACCTCAGCCGTCATCGCGAAGATAGCTAGCGCTGGCTGTTCTCCTTGCAAGTTGCAGTGCACACCCTCCACGTTCCCGCTCTCCAGTGGTACTGACCACAGCAACACCTGGTATTGCTCGCGCACGACGTCCTTGACATAGTGCAAGGCCCTGGGCGCGCCCGTGGCGATCGGATCGATTCGAGTGGCCTGGTAGATCCGATTCGCCTGCGCAACTTCGATCCCATTCCGCACCGGAATCTCCCTCGTTATACCATCTGCGTAGCGCACCGTATAGGTCGCCACCGTTTCGCCGCGCTTCCCCACCACGGGATATCCCACCGGGATCGTCACCTGCCCCAGGACGTGCAGCCGCTCGCACTCGCGCCCGACCGGGATCGTCACCCCGGGTGTGTCCGGGGTCAGCAATAGTGGCCGCACGTAATCGTCCACCACCGGCAAACCGAATGGAATGCCCCCGATCGTCAGGTTCGATTCCTGCCACAGCAGA
>Ga0074046_10005196_pt1 | contig 10452 bp, 8 predicted proteins | sample BogForMeECP23OM3_FD_94441 | JGI IMG/M metagenome (GOLD analysis project Ga0074046, IMG submission 94441) | Bog forest soil microbial communities from Calvert Island, British Columbia, Canada - Bog Forest MetaG ECP23OM3 | ecosystem: Environmental > Terrestrial > Soil > Wetlands ...
GAATTTTGTCCCCGGCCACTTCTTTCAAGCCATCTGGCGGGGACGTAGGTAGCCACAGGGAGCGTTTATGAGCAAAGGCATCCTTTACGATGCGACTCTGTGTATCGGTTGCAAGCTCTGCGAGAAGGGATGCGCAGAGCGAAACGGCCTCCCCTACGACGACGACATTGCCGCTGAACAGAAGCAGTCAGCACACAAGCTGACTGTCGTCCTTACAAGGAACGATAAGTTCATGCGTCGTCTGTGCATGAACTGTCAGGATCCAAGCTGTGCTTCTGTCTGTCCGGTCGGCGCGCTCCGCAAAACAGCCGAAGGGCCCGTCACCTACGATGCCTCCCGTTGCATGGGATGCCGCTACTGCATGCTGGCGTGTCCGTTCTCGGTTCCGAAGTACGAATGGGACAAACCATTGCCGCTGGTTCGCAAGTGCGACATGTGCTTCGACCGCGTCGCGCGTGGACTGCAAACGGCCTGCGCGGAAGCGTGCCCCACCGGTGCGACAAAGTTTGGCAACAGGGAGGATCTGGTTTCTGAAGCAAAAGACCGCATCGTCAAGAATCCAGAGAACTACGTAAATCACGTTTTCGGTCTCAACGAAGTCGGGGGAACTTCGGTCTTGCTGCTCTCCAGCATTGCGTTCGACGCGTTTGGCTATGGAGGCGACCTCAGTGGCGAAGCGCTCCCTTTGCTGACCTATCGTGTTCTTTCTCACATCCCGGATCTTGTGACCATTGGCGGTGTGGCGCTCGGAGGCTTGTGGTGGCTCACCAATCGTAAGAATGAAGTGGCCTGCGAGGAACAGGGAGACAACGGTGGCACGCCTGGAAGGAGGAACGAATATGCAAAAACCTAAGATCACCTTCTGGCGAGCCGTCCTGGTATTGATTCTCCTGTTGGGGGCTTACGCAACAATCGTGAGGTTCTCTCGAGGTCTGGGGGCTTCAACGAATCTCAGTGATGCGTTTCCCTGGGGGCTTTGGATTGGTTTTGACGTACTGTGCGGGGTGATGTTGGCTGCCGGAGGGTTTACCTTAACTGCGGCTGTGTATATTCTGAACCTCAGGGAATTCAAGCCAATCGTTCGGCCCACAGTCTTGACTGCTTTCCTGGGATACCTACTGGTTGTCGTCGCCCTGCTATTTGATCTCGGACGCGGCTACCGGATCTGGCACCCCCTGGTAATGTGGAATCCCCGCTCGGTGATGTTCGAGGTCGCCTGGTGTGTCACGCTGTACTCCACCGTCCTCGCACTGGAATTTTCATCTGTCGTGTTCGAGTGGTTGCGATTCCCCAAGCTCCTTCGCCTGCAGAAAATGCTCGTCATTCCGCTGGTCATAGGAGGCGTGATACTTTCCACGCTCCATCAATCTTCGCTGGGAAGCCTCTATCTGATCGTTCCGAACAAGCTCTACCCTCTCTGGTATACCCCACTCTTGCCGGTCCTGTTCTTTCTATCGGCGCTCTGTGTGGGCCTGGCTATGACTATCTTCGAGTCCTCGATGAGTGCCAGGCACTTTGGGAAACAACTGGGAATGCCGCTTCTGCGCCAGTTGGGAAGAGCGCTTCTGGTCGCCCTTGCCGTGTATACGGTAGTGCGATTTCAGGATCTGCTGCACCGGGGCGCATTGCATCTCTTACAGTGGAGAAGTCCCGAAACACCCCTCTTCGTTCTGGAAATGCTGCTCTGTTCGTTTGCTCCGATTTGCCTCCTGCTGATTCCCAGAGTGCGGAAAAACGCAGACGGTCTCTATCTGAGTTCGGTGCTCTGCTTGCTCGGTTTCGTGACCAACCGCTTGAATATTGCTATCACCGGGATGGAACGCTCTGCGGGCCAGCAATATTTTCCGAAGTGGACGGAAATTTCCATCACGCTGGCCATCATTGCTTCCGGGTTCCTGGTTTTTGCCCTGGCGGTGAAGTACCTGCCGATCTTCGGCAGCATGCCGTCTCCTCAGGCGGTGACAGAGGCGGAAGCCACCCGGGGCAAGCTTCCGGAGCTTTCCCATGTCGAATCCTGAAGACCGATCGGGCCTATCGCACCTGTGGAAGAGTGTTACGGGCAGCCTCAGCTCCAAGCTGCTCCTGCTGCTCGTTTCTTCGATGGCCCTCGTCTTCGGAGTGCTGGGCTACCTGAATATTCAGTTGCACCGCAAGCATCTGGAGCGTGATGCGCTCGCGGATGCCGCCCGCACCAGCAGCGTCATCAAGCGCAACACCTCCTACTACATGCTGCGCAATCAACGGGACGGCCTCTATCACATCATCACCGAAATGGCCGATGAGCCAGGAATGGTCCGCATCCGCATCATCAACGATCAGGGCCGCATCAGCTTTTCCTCGGATACTTCCGAGATGTACAAGTACGTGGACCAGAACATGAAAGCCCACGACGCCAGCGTGCCTGGGGGCACGCTTCGCATTTCCGACGCCAAGCAGAGCTTCCGCACCTACCGGCTCCCCAATGGCGAGCGCGCCCTTGGCGTCATCGACCCCATTGAGAATGCTCCCGCCTGCAGCAGTGCCGAATGCCACGCCCATCCCGCCGAAGTGAAGGTACTCGGCGTCCTCGATACCAACATCTCCTGGCCAGCAGCGAACAAAACGTCGCCGAGAGCACCCGCCAGGTGCTGCTCTACACCATTCTCGCCGTCTTCGGAGTCGCCATCCTCAGTGTCGGCTTTGTGCGCCGCATGCTTCAGGGGCCGCTCACCGCCCTGACGGAAGGCACCAAGCGCATCGGTTCGGGCGACCTCGGCTACCAGATCAAGATCCCGTCGCATGGCGAACTGGAGGACCTGGCCACTTCCTTCAACACCATGAGCTCGCAGCTCCGGGCGGCCCACCAGGAAATCAACGCCTGGGCGCATACTCTGGAAGCGCGCGTTGAAGAGAAGACGCGCCAGCTCAAAGGCGCTCAGGACGAGATGTTGCGTGTGGAGCGCATGGCTTCTATTGGCAAGCTCGCCGCCGTCGTCGCCCACGAAATCAATAATCCGCTTGCCGGCATTCTCACCTACGCCAAATTGCTCAAGAAGCGCCTTTCTCGCGATTCCGCCGCGCAAAAAGAAAATCAAAAAGAAAACATCGAGATGCTGGACCTGGTCGAGACCGAAAGCCGCCGTTGCGGCGAAATTGTAAAAAATCTCATGACCTTTGCGCGTCCCACCTCCTTGAGCAGCGAGCCTGCCGACTTAAACGCCGTCATGGATCGCTGCATCCGCCTCGTTCAGCACCAGTTGGAATTGAAGAACATCGAACTCCACCTCCATCTCGCTCCGGATCTTCCAAACGTCCGCTGCGATCCGGGCCAAATCGAGCAGGTCATCCTGGCTCTGGTCATGAATGCCATTGACGCGCTGCCGAATGGCGGAAACTTGACGCTGAACTCTCATCGACTGCCGGGTACCGGTAACATCCAGATCGAAGTCCGGGACGACGGCGTTGGCATGCCCCCGGAAGTTCTGGCAAATATGTTCGAACCTTTCTTTACCACCAAAGAGCATGGGCGCGGTCTTGGCCTTGGTCTGGCCATCAGCCGCAACATCGTGGATCGCCACGCCGGCAAAATCGCAGTGGCTTCAGAGCCCGGCCGTGGCACTTCCTTCACGATCACACTGCCTGTGCATTCCCATGTCGGGTTAAACGATGGCTCCGTGGTTGTCACGGGGTGAGGAGCAGCTGTCATGGCCCAAAAGGCGAATTTGCTAGTTGTCGATGATGAACTGATTGTCCGCGACTCTCTCGATAAGTGGTTCCGCGAAGAGGGCTACGACGTCACCGTGGCCGAAAGTGCCCAGGACGCCCTCACCAAAATGGCCGCGAAGCGCTTTGACTTGGCGCTCGTCGATATCAAGATGCCCGGCATCGATGGCGTCGAGTTGCAGCGCCGCATGCGCGAGATCGACCCCGAAATGCTAGTGATCATCATGACCGGCTACGCCAGCGTGGAGACCGCCATCGCAGCCCTGAAGAATGGCGCCTACGATTATGTCTCCAAGCCCTTTGACCCGGACGACATCGCCCACAGTGTCCACAACGCCCTTTCCCACAAGCGCGCCGAGCAGGAGAACGTCCGCCTGCGGGAAACCGTTGCTTCCGTGGCTCGTCCCCAGGAAATTGTGGGACAAAGCGCCGCGATGGTTCGCGTCTTTGAAGCCATCCAGACGGTTGGCCCCACCGACGCCACCGTTCTGATTACCGGCGAAAGCGGCACCGGCAAGGAACTCTGCGCCCGCGCCATTCATGCGGCCAGTCCCCGCCACTACAATCCGCTCGTGGTGATTCATTGCGGCGCACTGGCGGAAACGCTCCTTGAAAGCGAGCTTTTCGGCCATGAAAAAGGCGCATTCACAGGAGCGCAGTACCGCAAGAAGGGCAGCTTTGAAGTTGCCGAAGGCGGCTCCGTCTTTCTCGATGAGATCGGCGACATCAGCCTGAAAACCCAGACCGATCTTTTGCGTGTTCTCCAGGAACGCGAAATCACCCGCGTCGGCAGCACGCATCCCATAAAGGTTGATTTCCGCTGTATCGCCGCCACCAACAAGAAACTCGAACAGCTCATCGAAGAAGGCCGCTTCCGCCCCGACCTCTTTTACCGTCTGAATGTTTTTCAGATCCAACTGCCGGCGTTGCGCGATCGCAAGGGCGACATCCCTGTTCTGGTGGAACACTTTGTCCGCAAGTTCTCCGCTTCCATGAACAAGCGCATCACGCGTGTTTCGCCGGCCGCCATGGCCCTTCTGGACCGCTACCAATGGCCCGGCAATATCCGTGAGCTCGAAAACGCTGTCGAACGCGCCATGGTTGTTGCGCAGGAGCCTGAAATTCGCGAGGAAGACTTCGCTTTGCGCCTGCCCCTCGCCGAACATCAGCCCCGCACCCTGGAAGACATCGAGCGCGCCCACATCCTGGCTGTTCTCGAAGACTGCAAGGGCAACCAGACCCTCGCTGCCGAAGTCCTCGATATCGATCGCGTCACCTTGCACAACAAGCTCAAGAAGTATGGTTGGAAGCGGGTCACTGCGGACGCCCTGTGAAGCTCATTCAGCTACTCCCGTTCGGCCCGGCCGCCGCGGAGACGCTGTCGGAACTCCGCGCGGGACTCGAGCGCGAATTCGCCGTCCCCTGCGAAACTCTTCCGCCGGAGCCGGAACCCGCTTTTGCCTTCAATCGCACCCGGCAGCAGTACTCTTCGACCGAGATACTCGCCGCCATGCTGAAGCGCAATACTCCCGCGAAGTGGCGTCTCCTCGGCGTTACTCCGTTGGACCTCTACATCCCCATCCTTACGTTCGTTTTTGGGGAAGCTCAATTACCGGGCACCTGCGCGGTGATTTCCTCTCACCGCCTCCGCCAGGAATTTTATGGTTTGCCTGCTGATCCCAAGCTGCAGCACGAGCGTCTCCTCAAGGAAGCCGTCCATGAACTCGGCCACACCCTCAATCTGTCGCACTGTGAAGACTACCAGTGCGCCATGACTCCTTCTCATGGTGTGGAATGGATTGACCTGAAAACCAGCAGCTTCTGCCGCAGTTGCCGCTCTCTCATCCCCACCCGCAGCATCCTCAACGCTTCCAGATAACCATTCGCAGCGGATCACTCCGCCGAATCGGCTCTCACTCGCCGCTCAGGCCGTAACTTCAATCCGCTTCTTTCGCGGCACGATCGTTCGTACGACCACGTATAGCAAAGGAATGAACAGCAAATTCAGCGTCGTCGCCGCGATCATTCCTCCGAAGACGGTTGTGCCCACCGAAATGCGCCCCGCCGCGCCGGCGCCTTCCGCAATCACCAGCGGCACAACACCGAGAATGAAGGCCATAGACGTCATCAGGATAGGCCGCAGCCGGATGCGCGCTGCTTCCACCGCCGCATCCGGTGTCGAGAAGCCCTTCTCCTGCAACTGCTCCGCAAATTCCACAATTAGAATCGCATTTTTGCTCGCCAGTCCAATCAGCATCACCAGCCCGATCTGGGAGTACACATCATTCGTCAGGCCGCGTAGCCATAATCCGCCAAGCGCTCCCAGGATAGCGCCCGGAACACAGAGCAGCACGATGAACGGCAGCACGTAGCTTTCATATTGTGCCGCGAGTGTCAGGTACACAAAGACCAAGCCGAGGGTGAAGAGGATCACCGCTTTGCCGCTGGATTCGATCTCCTCCAGCGACAATCCGCTCCATTCGTACTTCATGCCCTGGGGCAGCACCTTCCTGGAAAGCTCGGTCATGGCCGCAATGCCTGCACTGGAGCTGAGTCCCGCCGCCGCCGACCCGTCAATTTCCGCCGACCGGAACAGGTTGAAGTGCGAAATCACCTGCGGATTGGTGGTCTGTTCAATTTGCACGACGTTGTCCAGCGGAACCATCTTCCCGGTATTGGACTTGAGGTAGTAGGTGCGAATGTCCTTCGCGCCCGAACGAAACTGCTGATCCGCCTGCAGATAAACGCGATACGAGCGATTGTTGAAATCGAAATCGTTCACGTATACCGAACCCATGAACACCTGGAGCGCATCCGTAATCTGGCTCAGCGGCACTTGCAGGCTCTTGGCCTTTTCGCGGTCAATTCTTACCAGGTATTGCGGGTCGTTGGCGGTGAAACTGGTGAACAGCCCCGTGACCTTTCCGCCCTTATTGCCCTCAGCCACCAGTTGATTGGCGATGTTTGCGATGGTCTGCAGGGAATTGCGTCCCAGATCCTCGAGTTGATAGGCGAAACCTCCGAACGTTCCCAGGCCTTCCACCGCGGGCGGATTGAAGGGCACAATGATTCCGCCCGGAATGCCCAGCAGCGGGCCGCGGATTTTGTTCAGCACGGCGAAGGACGTATGTTCTTTTCCCTTGCGCTCGCGGAATGGTTTCAGGTTTACGAAGATGATCCCTTTATTAGGAGCGTTGCCGGAAAAGCTAAATCCCACGACGGTGAATGCCCCGTCAATTTCGGGCACATGGTAAAGCAGCTCCTCGGCTCTGGCACAGACGTCGCGCGTGTATTGCAAGGAAGCGCCCTGGGGTGTTTGGACCGCCGCCATCAGGTAGCCCTGATCATCCTCCGGAAGAAATCCATGAGGAATTGTCCGGTAGAGCCAGAAGGCCAGGGCCAGGGTTGCGGCGAATGCCAGGAGGGAAACGCGGCGCCGCCGCAGCACGCCACGAAGCGTGGCCGTATACAACCGCGAGCCGGCGTCAAAGAGCTTATTGAACCAAACGAAGAAGATGCTTTGCGCCCGCTCGCGATGATGCCCGAGGAAGATCGCGGAAAGGGCGGGAGTGAGCGTGAGGGCGCTGAACGCCGAGATGGAAACGGAAAACGCGATGGTCAGCGCGAATTGCCGGAACAGAATGCCTATTGTTCCGGGGAACAAGGCCACGGGGACGAAGACGGACACGAGCACCAGGGAAGTAGCCACCACTGCTCCGGCCACTTCTTTCATCGCCACGCTTGCGGCATTGTGCGGCTCCGTGATGCCTTCCTGGATGTGCCGCTCAATGTTTTCGATGACCACGATCGCGTCATCCACCACCAGCCCTGTCGCCAGCGTGATCCCGAACAGTGTCAGCGTGTTGATGGAAAAACCAAGCAGCTTCACAAACATGAAGGTGCCGATCAGCGACACGGGAATCGTGATCGCGGGAATGATCGTGCTCGTCCATTCCTGGAGGAACAGGTACATCACCAGCAGCACCAGCAGGATGGCCTGGAGCAGCGTGATCAGCACGTCGCGGATGGATTCGCCAATCACGGTCGTCGTGTCGAAGGCTACCGCATATTTCAAGCCCGGAGGAAAATTCTTCGAGAGTTCCTCGAGTTCAGCTTTGGCCGCGCGGTCCACATCCAGCGCATTCGCACCCGGCAATTGCGTGACGCCGATGCCCACGGCGTCGTGGCCGTTGTAGCGCAGCAGCGAACCGTAATCTTCCGCGCCCAATTCCGCACGGCCCACGTCCTTCACGCGCACCAGCGTGCCGTCCGTGCCCGTCTTCAAAATGATGTTCTCGAATTCAGCCGGCTCGGTCAGGCGTCCGATGGCGCGCACGCTGATCTGATACGCCTGGCCGTTTTCCGTCGGAGGCTGCCCCACTTGCCCCGCCGCGACCTGCACGTTCTGCTCTTCGAGCGCGTTCACGACATCCGTGGCCGTCAAGCCACGCTCGGCCAGGCGCGCCGGGTCCAGCCACAGCCGCATGGCATATTTCCGCTCGCCAAAAATGAAGACGTCGCCCACGCCTTTGACGCGCTTCATGGCGTCGCGCACATAGACGTCCAGGTAATTGCTCATGAACAGGCTGTCATACTGCCCGCTCAGCGAATACACTCCCGCGCCAAAGACAAACCCCGAGGCCTGTTTCGTGATGATGATGCCGGTATTTTTCACGGCGTTTGGCAGGCGGCCGAGCGCTTGGCTCACGCGGTTCTGCACATCCACGGAGGCCAAGTCCACGTTGCGCGTCACGTCGAAGGTCGCGGTGATCTGGCTGGTGCCGTCATTCCCGCTGGTGGAAGTGATGTACTTCATCCCCGGGCTGCCGTTGATGGCTTGCTCCAATGGGATGGTCACCGCGGATTCCACGGCTTGCGCATTGGCGCCGATATAGTTGCTGCTGACGACGACTTGCGGGGGTGCCAGATCTGGAAACTGCGCAACCGGGAGATTGGGAATCGAGATGGCCCCGCCGAGAATAATCAGCAGCGCACAAACGGTGGCGAATACGGGACGCCGGATGAAGAAATCAACAAACAACGGTCTGCTCCGCCTTTCTTCTCAACCAGGCTGATTTTTGCGAATTTCCAGGAAGCTAACGGCCTTTTGTTTCCGGCGGCACTTCGCTGCCCGCCTCTTTGCCGCCCCCCTGCAATAACTCCGTGACCGGTGCTCCGTCCTGCAGGAATTGCGTGCCGGACACGATCACGTGATCCCCCGGGTTCAGGCCTTCCAGCACGGGGTAGTTGTTTCCGGTGATCTCCCCCAGTTTCAGCAATCGCTGGCGTGCCACGGTCCCTTTTGCTTCCTTCACGGCCACAAACGCAAAGTACTGTCCGTTGATCCGCTGCACCGCCAATACCGGCACTACCGGCTCTTCCCGATTTCCCCACGTAATCCTGGCCCGAGCCTGCTGGGCAATGCGCAAGTTTGCTTTCGCGTTGCTCACTGCCGCCTTGGCCAACACGGTCTGCGTATCGGGATCGACTTCCGGTGAAATAAACGTGACTTCCGTTTCCGCCCGCACTGCTCCGCTCTCATCCAGCAGTTTCACCGGCAGGCCCAGCCGCAACTCCTTGGCCCGCGAAGCTGGCACATACAAATACGCCTCCAACGCCCCCGGCTCATCCACCGTCGTCAGCAGCGTCGAGACCGTCACGCGGTCACCCACGCGCACGGGAATGTCTCCCACGATGCCGTCCATCGGCGCACTTACCCGGTAATAGTGGAGTTCCACTTTCTGTTGCTGTACCTGCTGTTCCAGGGATTTTAGCTGCGCCACCGCGGAGTCGTAATTCGTTTGCGCGTTGTCAAAATCCATCTTGCTGATGACCCCGGCTTCCAACAGCTTCTGCGCCCGCTCCAGGTTCACTTTCGCCAGTTTCACCGCGGCTTCCTGCGAAGCGCGCGCCGCATCCTGGCTGCTGACCGTGGCTTCCTGCTTCATCGGATCAATCTGTAGCAGCGCGTCTCCAACCTTCACGCGATCGCCCGATTTCACGTCAATGCTCGTAACATGCCCCTCTACCTGCGGGTTTATCGTTGCCGAGTGCCGCGATTTCAGGATCGCCAGATATTCCGTCGTGTCCGCGATCTTTTCCGGCACCACAGCCAGTACCTGCACGGGCATCGCTGGCGGGGCTCCGCCTGCCGCGTCACCGGCGGTCGACTTCTGCCCGCATCCGCCCAAGAGCGCGCAGACCAGCAGCGTCCCGGCCAGAATACTTACCCCAGACCATGGCCTTCCGCCGCCCGAAGCAGTCAACAGTTGTAGGAAGAGTGTGCGCATGGGTTTAAGAACCCTTTATGGTACGACAACCGAACGTGTATCTGCATCGGAAAATGCAAATCAACAATTAGACGCAGGCACGCGCCTCTTAGGTAGAGGAGGGAACTTCAGTACATGTCGCTGGCATCGATCTTTTTACCGCTCAAGCCCAGTTGCAGAACTTCGATGTCTCCGGGACGGTCAAACACTTTGCCGGGAAATAGCCGCTTGATAATCACGCGCAGACCGCCAAACGCAATTCCCAGGCCGGTAGCGAAACCCAGAAACATCCCGGTGAAAAAGAAAATCTTCACCATGATCACCACCATCGGCGGGTCCGTCGCCGTGTGGCTGGGCTCGTTCCAGGTCACTTCTGTCTCGTAATTCACTTCGTCCCGGATGGCTTGGGCGTGCATCGCCGACGTGGGCTCGAATACCAGTGAGAGCAGGGAAGCCTTGCGCTCCACCGTCACTCCAGACC
>Ga0074046_10005197_pt1 | contig 10452 bp, 11 predicted proteins | sample BogForMeECP23OM3_FD_94441 | JGI IMG/M metagenome (GOLD analysis project Ga0074046, IMG submission 94441) | Bog forest soil microbial communities from Calvert Island, British Columbia, Canada - Bog Forest MetaG ECP23OM3 | ecosystem: Environmental > Terrestrial > Soil > Wetlands ...
CGTATCGTTAACGGGCACGACCGCCTGCACGATGATGGGTCCCGCGTCCAGATTCTCGTCCACAAAATGCACCGTGCAGCCAGCGACCTTAACGCCGTAGTCCAGCGCCTGCTTCTGCGATTCCAGCCCGGGGAAGGATGGTAGCAGCGACGGGTGAATGTTGAGAATCCGCTGCGGGAACTCCGCCACAAAATAGGGCGACAGCAATCGCATATATCCGGCGAGGCAAATCAGATCGACCTTATATTCGCGCAGGACCGCGGCCACCTGGCGATCGTAGGCTTCCCGCTCCAGCCCTTTCGAGGGAATCAGCCGGGTTTCAATTCCCCTGGCCTTCGCGCGTTCCAATCCACGTGCGTCCGGTTTGTTACTGATGACGATGGCGATTTCGGCGTTAGGAATGCGCCCGGCGGCAACACTCTCCGCCAGCGCCTCGAAGTTCGAGCCGCGGCCACTCAAGAGCACGCCGATGCGCTTCGTCATATGGAAAAAACTTAACACACCCGGACACGTGGGCCAAATGTCCGAGCCATGCGCGCACGAGTCGGCCTGCGCTCACCCGACAGGAAAATCAGTTTGCCGCTGCTACTGGCCCGTACTCCAATTCCGTGACGGGTTGCGCGGCACGCTCGTAGCTTCTTCGAAGGTACGGCTATTTCGCGACGCGGATCATGACCACTCCGTGGGCGGGAATGGTGGCAGAGAAGGCTTCGGCCACCTCGCCACGGTTGGCATGCGCCCACAGGTCACGCACGGCGTGTTTGCCGCTCCAGCCAAAGTCCTTCCATGCGACCGTGCCCTTGCTTTCCTGCGTGCCGCGGTTAAAAAGCGCCACTGCTAAAGCGCCGGACGACAGCGGCTTGGCCCATACAACGACGTCACCATCGGCCGCGATTTGCGCTCCGCCTTTGCCAAGCGCGTCCTGATCCACGGCGATCACTTCCTTGTTTAGCAGGATCTCGCTGATCTCCGGCGCCATGTTGCGGAGATCGTTCCCCGCGATGAGCGGTGCGGCAATCATGGCCCACAGGCTGAGGTGCGTACGGTATTCATCCATGGACATGCCACCGTTTCCGATTTCCAGCATGTCTGGATCATTCCAGTGACCCGGCCCGGCGAACTTTGCCAAGTCGGTCTGTGCGAACCCGATTTTGGCCATGGAGTCGTAGCGGTCGCGAATATCCCCGGTGGTTCTCCAGAGGTTCGCACCGACTTGCTGGCCCCACGTGCCCACGTTGGCGCGCCCGTATTGACAGAGCGCGTAGACGATTGGCCGGCCAGTCATTTGGAGCGCCTCGCCCATTTTCTGATAAGCGGCCTGCATGTCTTCGTCTTTCCAGACGCGCGAGGCACTGCACCAGTCGTACTTTAGGTAGTCCATGCCCCACGCGGCATACATTCTTGCGTCCTGCTCTTCATGCCCATAGCTGCCCTCGAAGCCGGCGCAGGTCCGCGGTCCGGGCGACGAATAGATGCCCAGCTTCAGCCCTTTCGAGTGGACGTAGTCTGCCAGCGCCTTCATGTCTGGGAAGTTGGGGTTGGGGCTGAGCGCGCCGGCGGCATCGCGCGAGCCCTGCCAGCCATCGTCGATATTGATGTAAATGTACCCCGCGTCCCGCATGCCCGAAGAGGCTACTGTGTCCGCAATTTCGCGCACCGTTTTATCGTCGAAATGCGTGCGAAACTTGTTCCAGCTATTCCAGCCCATGGGCGGCGTTTTCGCCAGGCCGTTGTAAGGAGTCTCCTTGAACTGCGGTAGCGGAACCTTGGGCAGCGTCGCGTAGTCTACGGGAGCTGCGCGGAAGGAGGGCGTGGGCGTGCCACGTCGCGCAACCACCGGCCCCGGCTGAAAACCGCCAGGCCCCGGAGCAGGAATAGCGCCTGGAGGAGGCGCCGGCATGCCAGCAGGGGGTGCAGTGCCACCTGGAGCTCCTGCACCCGGAGGTGGACCGGGGAGCGCTGGCGTCAGTACCAAAGTATCGCCAACGATTTTGCCCGTCACCTCGCGGTTCTGAATAGTGCCGAACCTCTCGAGCGCGACCGTGAAATGGAACTTCTCTCCAGTCACTTGCCCATCAATGATTGGTGAGTCGCCGAACGGCAGCCCCTGGCTCCCGGTGATCTTCCCATCCACGACCTTGAGGCGATAAACGATTTCCAGATCGCCAATCGGCGAGGTCGTTTTGGCAATCCATGTGCCCGAAATGTCCGCACTGGCCGGTGCGCTACTTTGCTCCGCACGCGCTGGAGTCGACGCAGTTTGTGCGCGCGTGGCCGGGACAATCCCCGGGAGTGCGAAAACCATCAACACCGCGAGAGACCGCCAGAGAGTTATCTTCTTCATATTTTCCTCCGATGGGAACTCTTGAGCGCGCCAGGCAAATGGACGCTGTGCGCGGGCAACGCTAGAAACGCGCTGACGGGAAACTCAACCGCTAGCGGAGCAACGAAGGGGTTCACGCGAGGCCCAGGCGCTGCACCAGCGTCTCGATGATCACCCGCACATGGTCCAGCGCGATTTCTCCCAGGCTCTGTTTCTGCGGCGCCATGACGTCGCGCAAGATGATCCACAGCCCCGGGCGGTATACCTCGTCATCGCCGGGGCAGATGGCCCCCGTAAGCTGCACAATTTCGAAATGCGGAATCTGCGTGAGGTCGAGATCCACCAGCAGCGAGGAATTTGGCAGCGGCGGCGGCTTCGCGACGAGCTCCGTCAATACGCCGCGCGCGTCATCCACCAGATCGCGGAAGCCCTGGGACACCAGCAAGGCATCAATGTCCCGCGGCGCCGGCTGTTCGATCTGGTGCAGGTCGTAGTCCGGCAACGGATTCATCAGCGGTATTTCAATCGCCGCGGAAGGCTGGTTTTTGTCAGGTGAGATGTGCAAGGACATGAGATCTTCCGTCGGACATTCTTTCACGGATCGCCGAAAAAGGCACCCGCGATGAGACGGCGGTGTTGACCTGGCACCGCGACGCAGGGCCTGCCCGGCTCAGGGAATAAGACTGCCGAGTTTCTGTAGCTTTTCGGAGGGGCTGAGCAGGGTGCGGAGAGAGGCTTAAAACCATTTCCTCAGGGGCGCTTCGCGCCCTGGGCTGAAGCCCAGGGTCTACCGAGCCCGATGATAACCAAGCACTTAGTGTCGGAGCTAAAGCTCCGACCCCCTAAACATCGGAGTTTCTCCGAATGGGTTGGAATCGTTCCTGCCCGAAAACAAACTGTGAGGCAGGCTTTCTTCACTTCGGGTATGGGCTGCCCGATAAGATGGCAAAGGCCCGGTAAAGCTGCTCCGCGAGCATCACGCGCGCCAGTTCATGGGAATACGTCATCGTGCTGAGCGACACCTTCTGCTTCACGCGTTCCCGCAGTTCAGCCGGGAATCCATCGGCATCACCGCACGCGAAAATGATCTCCCGCGTCCCGCGATCGCGCTGCTCTCCCAGCCATTTCGCGAACGATTCCGAATCGCAGGATTTTCCCGCAGCATCGAGCAGCACCGCCATGGCGGCATGATTGGCATCCAACTTCTTCATTGCCGCGGTAGCGTCACGCACTTCAGTCACTTCGATGGGGCAGGACCTGGAGATGCGTTTCACATACTCATCGAGCAGCGCGCAGAGTTCCGCCCGCCGCGTTTTCCCCAGCAGCAAAAGCCGAATCTTCATGCCGCGAGTCTATCGCGTCGCCACCCATGGTTGTCATTTTTCTGACTCTCGCGGAACTACACCCAGCCGTATTTCTTGCGCTTTTCCAGCAGCGTCTTGCGGCTGATCCCCAGAATCTTCGCGGACCGCCCGATTTGATTTCGGGTCGCCTTCAACGTCGCTTCAATGGCTTCACGCTCCACGTCTTCCAGCGAACGCGAGCCAGCTTGCGGGCGGTTTCCGTCCAGACTGGCGCGCACGTGGGCAGGCAGATGCTCGACTTCAACCAGTTCGCCCTGACTGCAAAGCATGGCTATCTTGAGGGTGTCACGCAATTCGCGTACGTTGCCCGGCCAGCGGTACTTTTCCAGGGCAGCTTTGGCCGATTCGCTCAAGCGAACCTTTGGCCTGCCGTGGGCCGCTCCAATCCTCGCCAAAAGATGCTCCGCCAGGGCTAATATGTCAGCGTGGCGCTCCCGCAACGGGGGCATCCAGATCTTGACCAGGTCCAGCCGGTAATACAGATCTTCCCGGAAGCGCCCCTGTCTTACGGCCGTGGCTAAATCCGCGCTGGTCAACGCGATGATGCGCGCCTCAACCCGCAGGTGCTCCTTACCGCCCAGGCGCTCGACTACCCTCTCTTCCATCACACGCAAGAGCCGCGCTTGCGTGCTGGCCGCCAGCGCCGCCACTTCATCCAGGACGATGGTGCTTTTGGCGTCCAACTCGAAGCGCCCAAGCTTGCGCTCCGCTGCGCCGGGAAACGCGCCGCGTTCGTGCCCGAAGAGTTCGCTCTCCAGCAGGGGAGGCGGCAAACTTTCGCACTCGATTTTTATGTAAGGAGTGTCGCGGCGGGGTCCAAGTTCGTGGATCAGGCGCGCAATATAATCTTTTCCGGTGCCGCTCTCCCCGGTGATCAGGATCGCCGCAGGAAGGGGAGCAACGTGCTCCGCGATTTCGAATAGACGCTGCGACGCCGGATCCTTGCAGATCCAGGGCAATCGCTCGCTTGCCATAACCAATGGGCTTCTCCAGCCGCCAGCGTTACCCGCAGGCGACGTTCTGACCTGGTTTCAGCCCACTCGCTTTGAAAGCTCTTTTCGGCCTGTCTCCGGCTCGTCCGGAATCGCCAGCATCGGCGCCGACCGCCACAATCTTTCCAGATCGTAGTAACGCCGTGCTTGCTCCCCGAAGACATGAACGATGAAGCTTCCAAAATCCAAGAGCGCCCATTCCGAAGACCGCTGGCCCTCGCGGTGCTGCGGCGAGCGCTTCAAATCCTTGTACAGCGCCTCTTCAATCCCGGTGCAGATGGCCTGCAATTGCGGCCGGCTGTACCCCGTACAAATCACGAAGTACCGCGTGAACGCCCCCACACCGTGCAGGTCCAGCACGGTGATCCCACCCGCTTTCTTCTCTTGCGCCGCCTCGACGGCCTTGCGCACACCCTGGGGCAACGATTCCAGTTTCACCGGTACAGACCCTGCTTCAAAATGTATTCCTCCACACGCCCCGAGACAAGCCCATGAATGGACTGCCCGCGGTTGGCCTTCCGCCTTATGTCTGTTGCACTGACTTCGCTGGACACATTCTCCAATAGGTAGACGGTTGTGCGCTCCAATTGGGCTACGACAGGTGACCCATGAGCCACCACTTCGTCCTCCCTTTCCCGCTCAGCATCCGGCCGCCCGTGCAAGTCCGGCGGAATCACCAGCCTTAGGGCCTCCAGGCGTATGCCCGGGCGGTTGGCGATCACGAAATCGCACAGTCCCAGCAGGGTCTCATATTCCTTCCACATCGGGATATCCAAAAATGCGTCCGCCCCGATGATGAAGAAGATGCGGTCTCCCTGCCCGTGGTAGGCATGCCGGAAATAGCGCACGGTATCCACCGAATAGTGCAACTGCGTGCCGCTGAAGTCCTCCCCCGCCTCTGCCAGCGATGGCACAAAGTGGGGGTGCTCCGTGCACGCCAGTGCAACCATAGCAAACCGGTGCGGGAACGGGGCCAGGTGCTGCTTCAGCTTGTGCGGCGGGCGGCTCGCGGGGATGAAATGCATCTCATCAAAATTGAATCGCCGATCAGCCGCTCGCGCCACCACCAGATGGCCTGCATGAATGGGGTCAAAGGAGCCGCCAAAAAGAGCGACGTGCCGTGGCTGATGTTTTGCCGCTGTGCGGTGCGCTTGCGCCGTCGTCAAACCGTGCCCCCCGCTATCCCCACGCCAACCCCTGTTCGCCGTGAAATCACCGCCTGAGCCATGCTGCGAACCGTCATGTCAGGCGTCCCAGAGTCCCACGATTCTCTCACGAAATCTTACCGATGAGTGGGCCACCTTCGTCAGGTTCAGTATCATCTGGGTCTTCATTAGCCCCAATATCCACATACTCCACACCTGCTTCAGGGGCTGTGTCCGCATCGTCCAATTGTTCCTTTGGAATCTTATCCAGGGCGTCCGCCATGGCGCGCACTAGAGTCTTCACGCCCTCACCTGTCGGCGCGGAAACCGCATGGAATTCCAGGTCCTTCCCCCGGCAAAACTTTTTTAGCTCCTGCAACTTTGCGCGGTCGGTCGTCGCGTCCAGCTTCGTGGCGACCACGATCATGGGCTTTTCCATCATGGCGTCGCTGAAGGCCGCCAACTCGCCCTCAATAATTTCAAACGCTTTGACCGGGTCCATTTCCGCGGTATCGCTGGTATCGATCAGGTGCGCCAGGAGCCGCGTCCGCTCCACATGGCGCAGGAAGCGAATTCCCAGTCCAGCTCCCTCGCTCGCTCCTTCGATCAGCCCCGGGAGATCGGCAACCACGAATGTGCGCCCAAGTTCGCTGCCGTGGCCACCCGTTCCCCCGTCCGCGTTCACCACGCCCAGGTTTGGCTCCAGCGTTGTGAACGGATAATTCGCAATTTTCGGCCGAGCGGCGCTGATCACCGAAATCAACGTGGACTTGCCCGCGTTCGGGAATCCCACCAGGCCTACATCTGCCAGGAGCTTCAGTTCCAGCCGCAGCCGGCGCTCTTCGCCGGGCTGGCCTTCTTCTTTCTCGCGCGGGGCCTGGTGCCACGGCTTCGCAAAGTGCTGGTTGCCGCGCCCGCCTTTTCCTCCCTGTGCCACCAGGATGCTCTGCCCGGGCTTCTTCAAATCCGCGAGCAGCCCTTCGCCCTGTTCATCGAAGACCAGCGTGCCCACCGGCACTTTCAGGATGGTATCTCCGCCGGATTGCCCCGAGCAGTTGGAACCCTCGCCGTGGCGCCCGCGTTCGCCCTTGAATTCGCGATTGTAGCGGTAACGCAGCAGCGTATTGTCGTTCGGGTTCGCTTCCACATAGATGCTCCCGCCGTTGCCACCATCGCCGCCCGAAGGCCCGCCGCGCGGCACGTACTTCTCCCTGCGGAACGCCACGCATCCGTTCCCGCCATCCCCGGCCTTCACATAAATCTTGGCTTCATCTACGAACATGATCCTTCTTCTCTGCAAACAGCGCGTTTCGACAGCCGCAAAACAAAAACGGCCCCGACAAGAGTCGGGGCCGCCTGGAACTCTGCGAATTTAATTCGCGGCCTTGGCGGCTTCCGCGGGCGTTACGCTGATAAAGCGGCCCCGGTTGCCCTTGTCCTCGAACTTGACGTACCCCGTCACCAGCGCGAACAACGTGTCGTCCTTGCCCTTCATGACGTTCTCGCCGGGCTGGTGCCTGGTGCCGCGCTGGCGCACTAGAATCGTGCCCGCGTTCACCAGTTGCCCGCCGAAGCGCTTCACGCCCAGCCTCTGCCCGTGTGAATCGCGGCCGTTTGTGGATGATCCGCCGCCCTTCTTATGTGCCATGACGCAATCCCTTTCCCTTTAAACTTGCCGGCTCGGCCAGCGTGGAGCCGCTCGGTTTACAGCTTGATCTCGCTGACCTCAACGGCCGTGAAGTTCTGCCGGTGGCCGCGCTGAATCTTGTACTGGTTGGTCTTCTTGAACTTCAGCACGGTGAGCTTCTTGCCGCGGCCCTGCGACACGATTTTCCCGGTCACCGAGGCGTTGGACGCATCCGACCCCGCCAGGACCTTCTTGTCGTCGGTGTGAACCGCCAGCACGGTCCCGAACTTCACCTGCTCGCCCACTTCACCGCTGACCCGTTCGATGCGGATGGTGTCGCCGGGTGCGACACGATACTGCTTTCCCCCGGTCTGTATGACGGCGTACATCTGCCCTCCAAAGGCTATGGACAAACTATTATTATACGGGTGGCTTTCCTCTACCGTCAACGCGCAGTTTCTGCGCGGAAGAGCCCTGTCAAATCGTGTCCCCCCTAGCGAGGTTGAGGTGTTCGCGCGCAGGATGCAGACCAGCCGGCGCTGCTCTCAAAAATCGAAGCGGTAGCCCAGGATCATTTTGCCGATCAGATGGTCCGTCGAGCGCGTCACGCCGACGCCCGCGCCAAAATTCACTTCCCACTTAGGCGAGAGATTCAGGTCAATCGCCGGGAAAATCTGTTGCTGTTGTTGGGAAACAGGGTCGAACCCGGTCACCGGCCCCAGCGATCCGTAGTACTCAAATCCGCCCGTTATCTTTTTCGTGATGTCGTAGCTCAGCTTCACATTCGGTGAAAACACAAATCCCTGGCTCGCGCTTGCTCCATGGATAGATTTGTCAAACGTTGGGTTAAACGCGAAATACCAGCGTCCCACCTGTTTATCCACAATCGGCCGGAGTTCGTAGGTCCAGGTATCGGCCGAGAACTGGCTGCGCTGGTAGCCTATTTCCTGCGAAATGCTCACGCCCACCGGCCAGTGCCATCGTTTTGGGGCACGCACCCGCGGCCGGATGTGGGTGCCGACGAAATCCCAGCCATAGCCGTTCTGCAGCGCCGTGAAAAGGTAAAAGCCTGTCTCAAACCAGTCCGTGAAGCCGTGCGTGATCTCCAGGGTTTCGTGCCACTGGTGGTTCGTTGGGTACACGCCATCCGCAACAGTTTTCGACCCCTGGAACGTGAAGTTGCTGTGCAACTCAAACATCGTGTGCCCGGGGTCCACGGTATCAGCGCCGTACACTTGAATTTCGTAATTGTCCTGCGCGCGCGCTGGCACCCCCGCGGCGAGCCATAATCCCACTGCCAGCCCGCAAGCTGCCATCCATCGCAACGCTGCTGCTATCTCGTTCAAGCCTTTCCCTTTTCGTGCCGTTTCCGTGCAATCCCTTACATCAGCATCCCGGTTTTTTGTTTAAATGCATGAGCCACTCGGACGTTTCTCGCGAACCTGTGGTTCCCTCATGCGTGCGGGTGCGCTTTGTCGTAGATATCCATCAACTGGCGTATGGACGCATGCGTGTACTTCTGCGTGGTGGAAAGCGACTGGTGCCCCAGCAGCTCCTGAATGGCGCGCAAATCCGCGCCATCCGCCAGCAGGTGCGTGGCAAACGCGTGCCTCAGGGAATGGGGGTGCAGATCCCAATTGATGTTCACCAGGCGCGCATATTTCTTCAAGATCCTTCCCACGCTGCGCTGCGTCAGCCGCCTTCCCGTGTAATTCAAAAACACCGCCTCCGGATGCGTCTTTTGCCGGATCGCCGTGTTTTCGTACAAGAGTTTATCCCGCACCGGCCAGTAGCTCTTCAGCGCCTCCGCCGCCTTCGCTCCATACGGCACGATGCGCTCCTTGTTGCCCTTGCCGCGCACGCGCAACATCTGCTCCTTCTGTTCCATATCGGCGAGGTTCAGCCCCGTCAGTTCGCTGACCCGCAGCCCCGCCGCATACAGCAACTCCAAAAGTGCGCGGTCTCTTCGCAACAGCAGCGAATCCTCGAACTTAACAATTCCCATCTCCGGCGCAGACTTCGCGGCCCTGCGCTTCGTTTTTTTGTTTCTGCGGCCCGCTTCGGAATACTGCGCCCCCGCCAGTTGGTCCAGAAATAGGCTCATTTCCTCGGCGGAAAGCACTGCGGGAATGCGCTTCGGCAACTTCGGTGTGGGCACCAGACGGGCGGGATTGTCCTTCAGGAGTCCTTCCCTGACGCAATACTTGAAAAAAGACCGCAGCGCCGCCAGCTTCCTGGCGATCGAACTCTTCTCCAACCCCAGTTCGTGCAGGTGTCCCATGAATTCGCGGATCATCCGGTGGTCGATCTTCGTCACGCCGGGAAGGTCCACGCCGGGCGGCGTCAAAAAAGTTTGGAATTGCTCCAGGTCGTTGCCGTAATTGATCAACGTGTGTGGCGAGGCGTTCCTCACCGACCGCAGGTACTCCAGATATTTTTCGACGGTCTTCTTCATACCGGCCCGCACTTCCGTTCCAGATACACCCGTCCCTGCAGGTGGCCTTTCGGAATTATCGCACTCAAACGGGGGTTCAACTCCAGCACAGCCTTGCCTGCCGGACAGGCACTTCGGCAAACGCCAGCTCTCTCGGCGCGGCTGACGTCCCTGCTCGGTCTCCGCAGGCGTCTACGCTTTCACGGCGACCGGCGCTTCTTCCGCCTCAGCCGCCGGCTTCTCCTCGGGGACCAGCTTTTCCCAGTCGCAACCTTCGCTAACGCACGCGCGCACCAGCCCGATCTTGCTCTTCTTCTCGACGATAAACGGGGCACCGCACTTCGGGCAGGGCTCGGCAATGGGCATATTGGGCGTCGTGAAATCGCAGTCCGGATACCGCGAACAGCCGTAGAACACGCGCATCCGTCCGCGCCCGCCCTTGCCCATGCTGGCACGCTTCACAAACTCGCCTTCCTTGCACTTCGGGCACTTAATTCCAAGAGTGATCGGCCGCGTAAACTTGCACTTCGGATACCCGAAGCAGCCGATGAACTCGCCGAACCGCCC
>Ga0074046_10005198_pt1 | contig 10451 bp, 7 predicted proteins | sample BogForMeECP23OM3_FD_94441 | JGI IMG/M metagenome (GOLD analysis project Ga0074046, IMG submission 94441) | Bog forest soil microbial communities from Calvert Island, British Columbia, Canada - Bog Forest MetaG ECP23OM3 | ecosystem: Environmental > Terrestrial > Soil > Wetlands ...
CGCCGGGTGCTGTCGGCCTTGGAAACAAAGGGTTGGTTGCCGCGAATCCTGTGAGTGAAGTGGTGGGCGTGCGCATTCCTTCATACGCAAGCGTGAACCTGACCTATCACTTCGGGGTCAAGGCGGAGCCCTAAGCGCGACGTTGGCAGAGTAGCAACGACTAATGGCTATGCTTGTGCGGATGCTCGTGCGTGTGTGAGTGTCCCTGTTCGTGGGTTTGCTCAGCGTCGAGCGAGGGGACGGTCATCACAAGGCGGCCGTGCTGCACGCCTTTGAGGCCGATGACAATGTCGGCGAAAAGCTGGACGTGTGCGGCTTTGCCGTGGACGATCAGCACTTCAAGGCAGGAGTCCTGGTCGAGATGCGCGTGAGTGGTGGAGACAACCAGGTCGTGGTGCTCGTGCTGCGCCTCCGTGAGCTTTTCGGTGATGCCATGGGAATGATGGTCGTAGATGAGAGTGACGGTGCCAACGACGGTCGCGTCCGGCGCGGCGGTCTGCTCGCGCACCAGCCGGTCGCGGATCAGGTCCCTGAATGCTTCCGATCGGTTCGTGTAGCCGCTCTTCTCAATGGAGCGGTCGAAACGTTTTAGAAGATCGGAATCGAGGGCAATGCCGATTCTGCTTAGTTCACCCATGGGCGCACCTGCCTGAGCGGAGTTGGCGGAGCTAGCGGAGTTAGCGGCGTTAGCTCTGTGCCTTCATCCCATCCTAAATGCAAGCAACAGAATAGGCGGGATCTTACACCCGCTTGAGCGAGCTCTTTCACTGCGGTTCCAAACTGGCCCGCTGCACATTGGGAATGCGAAGCGCTCGCGCCTGTATACTGGCTCGCGGAATCGGGGAGGGCTGATGAATCGCCGTCATTTCATGGCCGGAGGCCTTGCGCTTGCGGGGCAGCAGAAGGTTTTGCATTCTTTGGGCAATCTCGCACTGGCGGCGCAGGAGAACTCGCCACTGGAAACGCCGCACGATCTGCTGACGACAACCTACACCGAAGCCTTTCTTGGAAACCACCTGGCGACGCCGGGCGCGTGGCATCCGTATCCCAAATGGAGCGAGCGCGCGTCGTGGGAGGCGGTTCCTCTCGACATTCGCGCGGCCGTTATAGCGCGCGCAGAAGCCGACCAGAAGGCGGGCTGGAAGGCGCTGCTGGCATCAACATTTCTCGACTTCAAGCGCAACGGCAATCGCAGCCGGTTCGAGGCCGACAGCTTTGGCCGCCGCGCCATGCTGCAGCGCCTGATCCTGGCCGAGTGTCTGGAAGGCAAAGGACGGTTCGTCGACGATATCGTGAACGGCGTGTGGCTGATTTGCGAGGAAACGTATTGGGGCGCTCCGGCTCACCTGGGCGCGCAAAAAGCCGGCGTGGGACTGCCCGACGTGAGCGATCCGATCATCGAATTGTTTTCAGCGGAGACGGCGCAGCTGCTGGCGTGGACGAACTATCTGCTCGCGGCCCAACTCGACCAGGTGTCGCCGTTGGTGAACCAGCGCATCAAGATCGAAGTCGAACACAAAATGCTGAGGCCGGCCCGAGAGCGCAACGATTTTGTCTGGATGGGCCTGGGAGGGCCGAAGCAGGAGCATCGGCTCAACAACTGGAATCCATGGATCAACTCGAACTTACTGGTGACGAACCTGATTCTCGAGGACGATGCGAAGCAGCGCATTGCCGAGACCATGCGCATTGCGCGCAGCGTGGATGCGTACTGGAACGACTACTGGCCGGACGCGGCCGAAGAGGAGGGCCCGGGCTACTACAGCCGCTCTGTGCTGAGTTTGTTTGATGTGATCTGGGCGCTGGAATCGGCCACCGGCAACGCGACGAAAATCTTCAGCAATCCGTTTCTGGATGCCATGGGACGGTTCATTTTGAGTGCGCACATCGCCGGCGACGATTATGTAGCTTATGGCGACGCGCATCGCCATGCCGCGCCCTCGGGCGACGTGCTCTATCGCTTCGGCAAAGCTGTGCATGATGAAGAGCTCGCGGCATTCGGCGCGTTTTATGCGGAGAAGGACGGATGGAACGCGCAGGGAGCGGGCCTGGAGCGCGCATTGAATGAGAGCCTGACAAGTCTTTCGCGCTCGCTGCCCGCGGTGCTCAACGCCGAGGAGGTTCGCGGCGCGAAGAAGCAGGATGTGCTGGTGCGCGATGCGTGGTATCCGCAGTTCGGGTTGATGACGGCACGCGAAAAAGCCAATTCGACCGATGGCATGTACGTGGCGGTGCTGGCCGCGAACAACGGGCGCAGCCACAGCCACAATGACACGGGGAATTTCGTGATTTATCTGGATGGCCAGCCGGTGGCGATCGACGTGGGCGTAGAACAGTACACGGCCAAGACCTTCGGGCGAGACCGCTATTCGATCTGGACGATGCAGTCGGCGTATCACAATCTGCCCACGGTGGGCGGCGTGATGCAGCAAAACGGCGTGGAGTTCGCGGCGACGGACCGCAAGTACGAAACCAACGATCAGCTCGCGGAAGTTTCATTCGACATCGCCAAGGCGTACCCAAAGGAAGCGGGCGTTAAGAGGTGGGTACGCACGGTGACGTTGGATCGCGCGCAGCACCGCGTGGTGGTCGAGGAGAATTTTGAGCTGGAACGACCGGAAGAGGTGACGCTGTCAATTATTACGCCCTGCAAACCAAGGACGGACCGATACGGGGCGATAGGCTTGCAGCCTCTGATCAGCGGTGGAAGAGGCGCAGTCCTGGAGTTCCCGGTCGAAACTGACCCCGACTTCGAAACCATCCAGCTTACCGATTCAGGGCTTCGCGAGAGCTGGGGCGCGGAGGTCTACCGAATCCTGCTCAAATCTTCCGGGGGCCTCCGCCAGCTAGGTCTCCCGCCCCACCCGCAAACTGTCTCCAAGGGAAAGTGGATCTATTCATTCAGCCCCGGATACGCCCCGCCCAAATAGAACGGGTGGATTCCGACTCGCTCTGCGGCGATTGAGAATCCACCCGACGCTTGAGGCCTCAAGGATTACAAGACTCGTTTCGATCCCTTACTGCGGATTGACCAGGTGATGCGCGATGGCGAACAAAGCCAACTCGAGCCGCGTTGACACGCCGGTCTTGTCAAAAATATTCGAGAGATGGCGTTTGACGGTTTCCTCGCTCAGAGTGAACTGCTTGGCGATGTCGCGGTTGGAGCAGCCCTCGACGATGCAACCGACAACCTCAAGTTCACGCGGCGTGAGTCCGTAGGTTTTGCGCTGCGGCACGGCGGCCTGCTGCATCAGGTCATGCAAAGCGGAGACGAGATTGACCACGCGCTTGCCGCCGATCCAGTAGTCGCCGGCGTGGACAGTGCGAATGGCGGTTTGCAGATGACTCGCGAGCGCATCTTTGAGCACGATGCCCCGCGCACCGATGTGCAGCGCCTCAATGATCTGCTGCGTGGTGATGGTGGAGGTGAGCAGCAGGATCTTTGCCGTGGAAGGGCCGTTCATGATGGCGCGCATCGCCTCAAGACCCGGCAGCCGCGGCATGGAAACATCGAGAAGAAGAATATCGGGTTGCTTTTCGAGGGTTTCTGTGATGGCTTCGTCGCCATCGGTGGCGTCGCCTACGACATCAAAGCCCTCAGATTCCGTGAGCATGTTGCGCACGCCAATACGAACGACCGGGTGGTCATCCGCCAGAACGATTCGAATAGGTCGGTCCATCTTGGCTACATGCCTCCGCGCAAGCCAGCCCGCGCATGATGAGACGCGACAGGTCAGGCAGGCATCTCAGCATCCAGCATATTCTGCAACCGTTGGGTAGCGCTGCGCAAATCGTTGAGTAAAGCTGCGCCGTTATCCAACTGGTTATCCCCGGACTGGTGATGCCAAGACTCGAGCAGCGCGCCCAGCCGGGCCAGCTGGAGGGCCCCGGCCATACCGCAACCGCCTTTGATGGCGTGGCCGATGCGCCGCACCTCGGCGCCGTCGCCCCTGGCCATGGCGGCCTCGAGCGCCTCAATGCGGCGGCCGAGATCGGCGACAACGGCTTGGTACACCTGGCGCACCGCGGCCTCGGGCATGAGCGTGCGGAACTGGGCGAGAGTTTCCAGTCTGACTACCGGTTCATTGGGATCGAGGTCGTCCGCATTGACCGGCGAGGCCCCACGCTCCGGCTTGCCGCCTTCGAGGAGCTTGCGGAAGGCATCGGCGCTGAAGGGCTTGAGCAGAAAGCCGTCGGCGGATGCCGTCAGTTCTTGCGGCGGGTTGCTGCCGCTGACGACATAGACGCGCGCCGAACTGCGCGCGCGCAGCTCGCCGATTAGCTGCGTTCCGTTCAGACCAGGCATTTGCGAATCCATCAGGATGACATCGGGCCGAAGCGGCGCGGGCTGGGGCGGCTCGGATCTGATCGCCTGCGGCCGGTCTTCCACGGCGGTGAGCAACGCAAGGGCAGCGGCGCCATCCTCCGCGGTGTGAACGGTGTAGCCATTCATGGTAAGAACCGTGGCTGTGACTTCACGGCTAACCAAATCATCATCGATGAGTAGGACCACGGGGAGCGCGTTCTGAGAGGTGCGCTCGAACATACATCTAGTGTGCATCGTGCGCGCGGCGGGCGGTGAAAAATCTTGCCCGTGGTAATCGAGTTGGTTCTGATGCGCGGGGTTGTATCCCACCCTTTTCTGCAAGAAGCGCAGAAAAGGATGGGGCACGGATGCAGTATTTTAGTGCCGAATCAATTGTGCGAGCCTTCAACCGGCGCGGGAACGGCGAGCGGCGAGGTGGCGGGCAAGCCGAGCGACGAGGCCGCGGGCAGATCCTGGCCGCCGTGCCAGGCGCGAACCGCCGTCTCAAACTGGTTGCCGCGGCGCTGCCACCGCTCGATTTCCAGGTCGTAACGGACGGTGACGTTGTTGAGCCAATAGGGACGATTTTCATCGAGCCAAACCTGGCTGTACTCGGCCTTGAGCGCCGAATAGCCATCGCGGAGGTCCTGGCAGCGGCCACTGTCGCTGCTGATCTCCTCGAGCATCCGGTTCGCAGCCGTGCGCTGCGTTTTGTCGTGCTGCTGCGCCGCGGCCTGTGAGTAGTCCGAGGCGATCTCCTGGGCAAGTTCGAACTTGAGACCAATAAAATCGAGACGGCGCGCGCCCAGGTCCATGGCGGTGAGCGCCTCGGGCTCAGCGAGTTTGGAATTGCCGGCGCGAGCCTGCGCCAGCAAGACGATGGCGCGTTCGGCATGAAGGCGCAGATCGTGTGTTTGCGGCAGCAGCTTCGCAGAAACCTCCTGCCCCTGCGCGCTCCAGGGATCGAGCCAGAAAAGCTCATCGCTGTTCATGCGTGTCTTGGCGCTGCCGAGGGCCTCCATTGCGGCCATCAGTTCTTTTTCGGCTTCGTTGATCTTGCCTGTGGGGTCGAGGTGGAAGATAGCGCCGTAGGCGTCCTGGTAATCGGCGATGGAGCTTTCTCCGGGCTGCCACGCCGCCACAGCACCGAAGAGCACGCCATACCAATCCATGTTGAAGAGGCCTTCGCCGTCGTCGTTCCACACGGTGGTGAGCGCGCCAGTCGATCCCAGCCGCTGCCCGTCGCGAATGAATCCTTGAATGTTCCAGAGCGCGGTTTTGGCTACGGGATAGACTTCGTTCCAATTCGCGTCGCCGGGCGCAACCCAGGTTTCGATGCCGTTTTTGGCGAAGGGCTCAATCATTTTGTCGAAGCCGCTCGTGCTCCAGTAATTCCAAGGCACGGCGATCATGTCTTTGGGCAGCGCGGAGACGGCGTCGGGATTGGCGTCGCCGATGTCGCCCCAGAAGAGCAGGCGGCGGTTGAGCGGGGTGAGCGCGTCGTGAATCTGCTTGAGGAAGTCAACATACACCGGCCCGTAGCCTTTCTGCTCGACCGCTTCGCGAGTGCGGCCAGCGCCGAGATCGAATGTCTCGTCAGCGCCGACATGGATGAAGGGCGAGGGAAACTCCTGCGCGATCTGCGTGAACCAATCCTTGATAAGCGGGAGTGTGCCGTCCTGGCCGGGGGCGAGCACATGGCCGTGCGGAGTCTCCGCCAGATCCTGGTAGAGCTCGTATTTGAGCACGTGATGGAGATGGCCAAAGGCTTCCTGCTCGGGCAGAACGGTGACGTGATACTGGCGGGCATAGGCCACCAGTTCCGCGGCCGCGGCGGGCGTAAGCGAGCTGCCGGGCGGTGCTGCCAGCGGCTGGTCGGGATAAAGCAGCGTGTGCTCGAAGTACGGAGAGTAGATGTTGATCTTGAATGCGGCGAAGACGCGAACCTGGTGCTTCTGGAATTCGAGCGTGGGAAACGGGCCGCGCGAGAGATCGTCGTCAATGCCCCTGTATTTCATTGCCGGCCAGTCGCGCGCCGTCCCCGTCGGTAGCACGCGGGTCGCACCGGGCAATGGCAACAATTGCTTGAAGGTCTGCACGCCGTAAAAGACGCCCGCGCCGGTGGCGCCGACGATAGTGGCGTCGTGCTGTCCGACGATGAGAACGTAGCCCTCCGATTCCATCACCGCATCGAATGCCAGACTGTTGTGCGCCAGGATGGCCTTTGCTTCCGCGCCGTCCGTGCGCAGGAGCGTGATGCGATAAGGCGATTGCGCACCGGCGTGGGATTCGTCGACGGACGGCGCGATGTGCTTGATCGCGTCCTCCAGATCGCGCGCGGCGAACTCGTCTTCCGCATCGTGGCCGGGAACGGCGACCACAATTCTGGCGGGGAGATCGGTGGTTTGGCCGAAGTTTGCCTCGCGCGGCGCGGGCAGAAGCTTCACTTGCGTTTGCGCGGCGCAAACTGCAGCGGCGGTGATGAGAGAGAGAAACGTTGCGACGACACGAAGGGGAGTTACGGAGGAGGGTTTGAGACTTGCCAATTGCGACCGCCTTAAGTTCAGGGGTATTGAGCAGATAGATCCGATATGACCATTGTAAACTGAGGGATTGTCAGGTTTTGCTCTCTGCAAGTGGTGCGGTCCGGACCGCGTACAGATGGGTAGAGGGGTGCATGAAAAAGAAGATGAACGCCATTGGTTCTTCGCACGCAGCAAAGCCGAATGATTCTGCCGCGATACGTCGCTACAATGCATTTCTGCTGCTGGTGGCTGGCCTGGGCGGCCTGCTCTATGGCATCGATGTCGGCATCATCGGCGGAGCGTACCCCTATCTCGCGGCGACGTCGGGTCTGACGGCGTCGCAGCTTTCAGTCATTGTGGCGGCGGTGCTGCTGGGCAGCGTGCTGTCAACCCTCTTTGCCGGATTGCTGGCCGACTGGATGGGCCGCAAGCCGCTGATGATCCTGAGCGGGTGCACGTTTGCGCTGAGCATTCCGGTGATTGCGCTCTCGCAAGGCTACGCGCCGCTGTTCTTTGGCCGTCTGCTGCAGGGCATGAGCGGCGGACTCATCGGCGTAGTGGTTCCGCTGTATCTTGCCGAGTGCCTCTCCGCATCGAATCGCGGAAAGGGCACAGCCATTTTTCAATGGCTGCTAACGCTGGGCATTGTGGCCGCGGCGCTGATCGGCATGTACTTCAGCTATCGCGTGGCCGCAGTCCAGAAGCTGGGCGATGCAGCGGCACTGTTCCATTTTGAAGATCACGCGTGGCGCAGCATCTTCTGGGTTTCGTTGCCGCCGGGACTACTGTTTGTGATCGGTGGATTCTTTGTGACCGAGTCGCCGCGTTGGCTGTTCCGGCACAATCGCAAGGACCATGCCCACGCGGCGCTGTTGAAATCACGGAGCCCGGAGCAGGCAGCACTGGAACTCGAAGAGATGGAAGCTACAGTGAAGGCGGCGGCATCCTCGAACGGCGAACGGGTTCGCGATTCGCTGCTGCGGCGCAAATATGTGATTCCCTTTCTGCTGGCGTGCATCATTCTCGCGTTCAACCAGGCCACGGGTATTAACTCAATCATCGGATACAACGCCGGCATTCTGCTGCAGAGCGGAATGAGCGATCTGCTGGCGCACTGGGGTTACGTGATCTTCACGGTTGTGAACTTTCTGGCAACCACGATCGGCATGGTGCTGGTGGACCGCAAGGGTCGCAAATTCCTGCTGGTGATGGGCACATGCGGCGTGATCGTGGCCACGTCGGGCGTGGGGCTGCTGTTCAGAACCACGGAAAAGATCGGAGTGGATTGCCGCAATGCCGTGCAGGCAATGGCCGGACCTAACCAGGAGCTCACTTTGCGCTTCGACCCGGCAGAGGCGAACAAACTGCTGCAAGCCGCAGGCGACGCAGGCAGCGCCATCGACAGCCATCGCGCATCGCTGGCGATCATCTACTCCTACGGCGACTTTACCGCTGCCACCAGCTTTGTGCGCTCCGACGATGCGGCGGCCGCGCCCATCGAAATTACGCGTGCCAGTTGCGTGCCGGCAAACAGGATTGAAGCGATCTTCAAGAATCCGTTCGCCAACCTCGAGGCCGCACAGACCGCGCCCCTGAAAATCGAGAAAGCGCTGGTGGGCAGCGTGCCTGAAGCCGGGCACGGCTGGCTGGTGGCGCTGGGGCTTTACCTCTTTATCGCTTTCTACGCGATGGGGCCGGGTGTAGTGGTGTGGCTGGCGCTGAGCGAGCTTATGCCCACGCGCATCCGCTCCAACGGCATGAGTATTGCGCTGGTTCTCAACCAGATGGTATCGACCACGCTGGCCGCCATCTTTTTGCCCTTCGTCAGCAAGCACGGCTACTCGTCGATCTTCTTCCTGTTCGCCGGTTGCACGGTGGTTTATCTCGCGGTGGCGGCGTTCTTCCTGCCGGAGACCAAGGGCAAGACGCTGGAAGCGATTGAGGCGCACTTTGAGGGGAAAGCAGCTTCTAGCGACTAGCTTCTAGCTGCTGGCTTTTAGCGCCGTCCCTACGGGACTCCGGAACGCATTTGTGGAAATCGCTCTCCCCACGCTAAAGCGCGGGGCTAACAAACATTGCGCCTACGGCGCGGCTGCCGGGGCATTCCTTATGCGGTTGCCAAAGCACTTCTTAAGCGATTGCCAGGACATTCCGTTTCCAGTTCTCAACCAACCCGATCCGATCCTATTTGTCGACGACAGCTTTGGAGAGATTGCGCGGGCGGTCGACGTCGACGCCGTGCTCGATCGCCATGAAATAGGCGAAGAGTTGCAGCGGGACGACTTCAAGGATGGGCAGCAAGTATTCGCTGGCTTGCGGAATAAAAATACAATCATCCGCGAGCGCGGGAACCTCTGAGTCTCCCGCGTCTGCGAGCGCGATGACGCGCGCGCCTTGCGCTTTCATGTCGACGAGAAGCTGCAGAGTTTTTTCGTAGCGCAGCACTGAGGCTTCGAGAGTGCGATCGACCGTGGCGAGGACAACCAGCGGCACGCGATCGCTGACCAGGGCGTTGGGGCCGTGCTTGAGCTCGCCTACCGGGTAGCCCTCGGCGTGCACGTAAGAGGATTCCTTTAGCTTGAGGGCGCCCTCGCGGGCGATGGCGTAGTGGATGCCGCGGCCGAGGTAGAGAAAGGTTGCGGCCGGTGCGTATTTCTTCGCGAGTGCGGCCGCCTGCTCGCGCCACGGGTCGAGCTGCGCAGCGAGCTCATCCGGAAGCGCGGTGAGCTCGGCGATATGCGCGGAAAGCGCGGCCGAATCCATGCGGCCAAGTCGGACACCTTCGTAAAGTGCCAGCAGATAGAGCACCGCCAACTGGCAAGTGAAGCTCTTGGTGGCGGGAATGGCTTTTTCGACGCCCGCGGCCAGCGGCATGGAGACATCCGCCTCGGTGGCCATGGTGGACTCGGCGTGATTGGTAATGGCTAAAGTCTTGTGGCCCTGGCGATGCGCTTCTTCAAGTGCGGCGAGCGTGTCGCTGGTTTCGCCGGATTGCGAGAGGACGAGCACGCTGGGATGGCGCAGGTCGACATAGCCCGCGCCGCCGCGGCAACAGTACTCGCTCGCATATTCGACGTCGACGGCGAGTCCGCAAAGATCTTCGAGGAGAATCTCGCCGTAGAGGCCGCTGTGGCGGCTTGAGCCGCTGGCTGCGATAAGGACTTCGCCCGCGGCGTTGGGCCAGTTCGCGAGGCGCGCGGCAACTTCCGGCTTCAACGACTGGCCGGAAAGATAAAGATGCAGCGTGCGCTCGAGCGCCTGGGGCTGCTCGTAGATTTCGCGCAGCATTGCATGAGGAAATGGGGCGTGAGGAAAGTTGGACATGGCTATCAATTCGGCAGCGGAGAACCTGCCTGAGAAAGAATCTCCTCATTCATGATAGCTGCTGCGATTCAGCCATCAGCCGCCGATGCCAAGCAAGCCCGCAATGGCCGCAAATCCCCCAACTCCAGAGCGCGGCTGACGGACTTAAGTTGGTTGAGGGTCGCGATGAGCTGTTCTGTGGATTCGTTTTCGTCTTCTTCGGCCTCGACATTTTCGGGGTTGTTTTCGTCAACGGAATCGCCAGCGCCTTCATGGTGAGGGTTGGAGGCGGCATCTGACAGCGCTTCTTCCTCTTC
>Ga0074046_10005199_pt1 | contig 10451 bp, 10 predicted proteins | sample BogForMeECP23OM3_FD_94441 | JGI IMG/M metagenome (GOLD analysis project Ga0074046, IMG submission 94441) | Bog forest soil microbial communities from Calvert Island, British Columbia, Canada - Bog Forest MetaG ECP23OM3 | ecosystem: Environmental > Terrestrial > Soil > Wetlands ...
CCAGCGCGCGGAGGGGGAGGTGCTGCTCGACGGAGAAAACATCCTCTCCAACAGTCTCGACGTCAATCTCCTGCGCTCCCGCGTCGGCATGGTGTTCCAGAAGCCGACGCCGTTCCCTATGACGATCTACGACAATATCGCCTTTGGCATCCGTCTCTACGAAAGGTTGCCCAAGTCCGAGATGGACGGCCGCGTTGAATCGGCGCTGAAGAAGTCGGCGCTGTGGGATGAGGTGAGAGACAAACTCTACGCCAGCGGCCTCAGCCTTTCGGGCGGCCAGCAGCAGCGCCTCTGCATCGCCCGCTCGGTCGCGATCAAGCCAGAGGTGATCCTGTTCGACGAGCCCGCGTCCGCCCTCGACCCGATCTCCACCGCCAAGATCGAGGAGCTGATCGACGAACTCTCCGGCGAGTACACGATCGCCATCGTCACCCACAACATGCAGCAGGCGGCGCGCGTGTCGCATTACACCGCCTTCATGTATCTGGGCGAGATGGTCGAGTTCAACGAGACTGACAAAGTCTTCACTTCTCCACGCGACAAGCGCACGCAGGATTACGTCACCGGCCGATTCGGCTGAGGGAGCGAGAGCCGTGGTCAACCATACTGTCAAATCCTACGACAAGGAGCTCGACACCCTCGAGCGCCGCATCGCCGAGATGGGCGGCATCGCCGAGAAAATGGTGATCGACGCCATGGACGCGCTCTCAAACGCGGACACGGTCCTCGCCCACCGGGTCGTCGCGACGGACCCGCGGCTTGATGCGCTGCAGCGCGAGATCGAGAATATGTCGGTGATGACGATCGCGCGGCGTCAGCCGGTTGCGGTCGACCTGCGCGAGCTGATCGGGGCCATTCGTATCGCCGGCGATCTCGAGCGGGTCGGCGACCTCGCCAAGAACATCGCCAAGCGCTCGATCAAGATCGGCGCCGAGGCGCGGGTTCCCCGCGCGATCGTCGGCCTCAAGCACATGAACGAGGTCGCCACCGAACTGATGAAGGACGTGCTCGACGCCTACGCCCAGCGGGACGCCGAGCGGGCGCGCGACGTCTGGGAGCGCGACGTCGAACTGGACGTCCTGGAAGACTCCGTCTTCCGCGATCTCCTGACCCACATGATGGAAGATCCACGCAACATCTCGTTCTGCGCCCATCTTCTGTTTTGCTCCAAGAACATCGAGCGCATCGGCGACCACGCCACCAACATCGCCGAGACCGTGGTCTATCTTGTGACCGGCGAGGCCATCACGTCCGAACGTCCGCGCGGCCGGCAGGAAACCGACATCGATATCGAGGCCGCGGGGGGCGACGCATGAATCAGACGCGCAGAGAAACCGCGCGCACCAGCGCGATTTCCGCGCCGCGCATCCTTGTCGTCGAGGACGAATCCGATCTGGCGCTGCTGCTCGCCTACAATCTCGAAGCCGAAGGCTATGTCGTCGAAAGCGTCGAGCGCGGCGACGAGGCCGAGCTTCGCCTGGCCGAGAATCCACCCGACCTCGTCGTGCTCGACTGGATGCTGCCCGGCGTCTCGGGCCTCGAGATCTGCCGCCGGCTGAGGGCGCGCGAAAACACGCGTACGCTCCCGGTCATCATGGTGACCGCCCGGGGCGAGGAAGCCGAGCGGGTGCGCGGCCTTTCGGTCGGCGCCGACGACTATGTCGTCAAGCCGTTCTCGGTCCCCGAGCTGATGGCGCGGGTGCGGGCGCTCTTGCGCCGCAGCCGGCCGGAGCGCATCGCCGACCGCCTCGGGGCCGGCGACCTCGACCTCGACCGCGAAACCAAGCGCGTGCGGCGCGGCGCGCGCGACATTCACCTCGGTCCGACCGAATTCCGCCTGCTCGAATATCTGCTCGAGAAGCCGGGCCGGGTGTTCACCCGCGCCCAGCTGCTCGACGGCGTTTGGGGTCAGTCGGCCGAGATCGACGAGCGTACGGTCGACGTGCATGTCGGGCGATTGCGCAAGGCGCTGTCGCGCGGACGAGAGCGTGACCCGATCCGAACGGTGCGCGGGACAGGCTACGCCTTCGACGAAACCTTCGGAAAGCCTTAAGGCCGGCGTCGGCGGAGGGGTCAACGCAACGCGAGGTGGCGTCGTCGGTCGCGCTCCCGCCGGCGGTCCTGGGCGGGCTGATAGGCCAGCCGGGCGTGATGCGCGCAATAGGGGCCACTGGCTGCGGTCGAGCCGCAATATCGGAAGTCCGGGCTGGCCGGGTCGCCGAGAGGCCAGCGGCACATCGCCTCTTTCAACTCGACAATGGTCACCCGGAGCGACATCGGCAGCACGACGCCGTCGTAAGCCTGCGGTTCGGCCTCCGCTTCAGTCGGGGGCGCGATCGCCAGCGCCGTCGCGCCGCGAACGACCCGCGGAGGGACCGTCGCCGCGCGCGGCGGCGGGGCGCGATGGACCGCCTGCTGGGACGATGCGCGGGGACGCGGAGCCGCCGAGTTCGGGGGCTTTGCCCGGCCGGCGAGACCCAGCCGATGAACTTTGCCAATGATTGCGTTGCGGGTCAGTCCGTGACCGAGCAGGACTGCGATCTGGCTCGCGCTCTTGCCCTCGAGCCAGTGCTGCCGAAGCTGCTCCACTTTTTCATCCGTCCAGGACATCGTTGCCTCGTTCGTCATTCTTTCGCCTTCAAGAGCGTGCTTGCGCAGAATCCCTCCCCGCTCCCGACGACGCACTCCGTCGGGCACAACGCGAACCAGCACTCTCTCTGAAGCCCTCACCACGACATCTCGTGGCCATCTGACAAAAAACTACACTACTCGTTGAATCGCGCGCAAGAGTCCGGCGCCCCTGGAAGGCCGGCTTTTCAACAGGTCTCGACCTCTCCGAGGCTGGGCCGCGCCGACCAGCCTCGATTGCTTGAGTCCCATCAAGGTTTTAGCGGCCCCAAGACTGCCGTCGCGCCCGTAAATTTTCCGTCTGACGCATCGTCAATTGACCAGATCACGGCGCTTCCGCTATATTTGGTTGGCATCGACGGCCGCCCCAGCGGGGCGGCGTTTTTATTTTGCCTCGGCGGGCGGCCGCCTTCAAAGCCGGGACCAAATCGGGATAGGGAGTTGGACGCGTGGCTTCCGCTCAAGCGCCTTCCGCGATCGTGCCGACCTACGCGCGGGCCAACGTCGCCTTCGATCACGGAGAGGGCTGTTGGCTCGTCTCGACGACCGGCGAGCGCTATCTCGACTTCGGCGCCGGCATCGCGGTGAGCTCCGTCGGGCACGCTCACCCGCATCTGGTCGAGACCCTGGTGCGCCAGGGGTCGAAGCTCTGGCACGTCTCGAATCTCTACCAAAATCCCGAGGGAGAGCGCTTCGCTCGACGTCTCGTCGACGCGACCTTCGCCGATCTCGTCTTCTTCACCAACTCGGGCGCCGAAGCGAACGAGGCGGCGATCAAAATGGCGCGGCGCCGGCAGTGGATCGGCGGCCATCCCGAACGCTATCGGATCCTGACTTTCGAAGGGGCGTTCCACGGCCGCACGCTCGCCACCATCGCGGCGGGGGGCCAGAAGAAATATCTCGAAGGCTTCGGCCCCAAGGTCGACGGCTTCGACCAGATTCCGGTGACCGACCTCGCCGCGGTCGAGGCTGCGATCGGGCCGGAGACGGCTGCGATCATGATCGAACCGATCCAGGGCGAAGGCGGGGTGCGGGAGATTCCGCCCGCGTTTCTGCGCGGATTGCGCGAGATCTGCGACAGACATGAACTCCTCTTGATCTTCGACGAGGTGCAGACCGGAATGGGCCGCACCGGGCGCCTTTTCGCCTATGAGCTGTCCGGCGTTCGCCCAGACATCTTGACCTCCGCCAAGGGCATCGGCGCGGGCTTTCCCATGTCGGCCTGCCTTGCGACGGCCGACGCGGCGCGGGGCCTCACCGTCGGCGTGCACGGGACGACGTTCGGCGGCAATCCCCTCGCCATGGCGATCGGCAACGCGACGCTCGACGTCATCCTGGCGCCGGGGTTCCTCGATCGCGTCGCCAAACTCGGCCTCGTCCTGCGCCAACGCCTCGCCGAACTGAATGATCGCTGGCCCGCCGTCATCGAGGAGGTGAGGGGGGAAGGCCTGATGATCGGCCTCAAGCTCAAGGTTCCTCCGGCCGATTTCGCCGAGGCGGCGATGGCCAAGAAGATCCTGGTCATTCCGGCCGGAGACAATGTCGTGCGGCTGCTGCCGCCGCTCGTGGTCACCGAGGAGGAAATCGCCGAGGGCGTGCGGCGTCTTGACGCCGCCTGCGCTGCGGTCGAGGAGCGCCTCGTGGTAGCCATCAACTGATCGCATGAACGCTCCGGTCAACGCTCCCGTCGCTGCCCCACGGCACTTTCTGGGTCTGCTCGATCTGACGACCGCCGATCTGCGGCGCATTCTGGACATGTCAGCGGCGATGAAGAAGGCGCGCGTCAAGGGCGTCCCGCGCGCCTCCCGCCCGCTCGCCGGCCAGACGCTCGCGATGATCTTCGACCGTCCCTCGACCCGGACGCGCGTCTCCTTCGACGTCGCCATGCGCGAGCTCGGCGGCGAGACGATCATGCTGACGGGTGCGGAGATGCAGCTCGGCCGCGGCGAGACCATCGCCGACACGGCGCGCGTGCTGTCGCGCTATGTCGAGGCGATCGTCATCCGCATCCTCAGCCAGGACCACATGCTGGAGATGGCCGCCCATTCGGCCGTTCCGGTCATCAACGGCCTCACCAAGCAGTCGCATCCCTGCCAGGTGCTGGCCGACATCCTCACCTTCGAGGAGAGGAAGGGTCTGATCCGCGGCCGCAAGATCGCCTGGTCGGGTGACTACAACAACGTTCTGTCGTCCTGGATCGACGCCTCGGCCCGTCTCGACTTCATGCTCGACATCGCCTGCCCGCCGGAATTGCAGCCGACCAAGCAGCGGCTTGCCGCAGCCAGCGCCGCGGGGGCCAATATCGTTTTGCGCGACAATCCGGAGGAGGCCGTGAAGGACGCCGAGGCCGTGATCTCCGACTGCTGGGTGTCGATGGGCGACGAGGACGAGGGCCGACGTCAGAACCTGCTTCAGCGCTATCAGGTCAACAACGCGCTGATGCGCCGCGCGGCGTCCGACGCCATCTTCATGCATTGCCTGCCCGCCCACCGGGGCGAGGAGGTGACCGACGAGGTGATCGACGGCCCGCAGTCAGCCGTGTGGGACGAGGCGGAAAATCGCCTGCACGCGCAGAAGGGGGTGTTGGCCTGGTGCCTGGGAGCGGTCCCGTGAGCGTGACCGAGCGGGCCGCGTCAGCCAATGTCGTCGACGACATCGTCCTGCCTTTCGCCGTCGAGGCTTTGAGCATCCGCGGGCGTCTCGTCCGCCTCGGCCCGGCGGTCGATCGGCTCCTCAAGCGCCACGATTATCCAGAGTCGGTGTCGAGGCTGGTGGCGGAAGCGGCGACGCTCGCGGCGCTCCTCGGCTCGACTCTGAAGCTCGAGGGCCGCTTCCAGCTGCAGACCAAGACGGACGGTCCCGTGTCGATGGTGCTGGTCGACTTCGACGCCCCGTCGAACGTCAGGGCCCTGGCGCGGTTCGACAAGGCGAGAGTCGCGCGCGCCCGGACGAGCGAGGATTTGCTCGGCCGCGGCCACATGGCTTTCACCATCGATCCCGGCGGCGACATGACCCGCTATCAGGGCGTCATCGCCCTCGAAGGCCAGGGCTTCGAGCGCGCGGCGCACCACTACTTCGAACGATCGGAGCAGATCCCGACGCTGGTGCGGCTCGCAGTCGGCGAAACGGTCGGGGCCCGCAGCCGCGCATGGCGGGCCGGGGGCCTCATCGTCCAGTATCTTCCGGCCTCCGCGCAGCGCCGCGCCGATTTCCATCCGGGCGATGCGCCGGAGGGGACGGAGCCGCACCGGGTCGAGGAGGACGACGCCTGGGCCGAAGCCCAGGCCCGAGCCGCGACGACCGAGGCGCATGAGCTGATCGATCCGACGCTGTCGGCCGAGCGGCTGCTGTTTCGCCTGTTCAACGAGCGGGGCGTGCGGGTTTTCGAGCCGACAGACCTCGTGGCGGTGTGCCGCTGCTCCGCCGAGGGCGTGGATGCGATGCTGCGCAGCTTCCCGCCCGAAGAAGTCAGGCACATGATCGGCGACGACGGCATGATCGGCGTCACGTGCGAATTCTGCTCGACCAAGCGCGTCTTCAACCCCGCCGACTACGGCGCGTGAGGAGGCGCGGGCGCATGAAGGAGCAGGCCTTCAGGGCGAGGCTGGCCGAGACTGCGACGGCGGTCGAGCGCGTGCTCGAGGACCTTCTTGCGGTCGAGCCGAAGGCCGAAGAGATCGCCCGGCCGCGCCGCCTCGTCGAAGCGATGCGCTATGCGACGCTCGGCGGCGGCAAGAGGCTGAGGCCGTTTCTCGCGATCGAGACGGCGCGCGCGCTCGGGCGGTCCGACGAAGCGCCTGTTCGGGCGGGCGCGGCGATCGAATGCATCCACGCCTATTCCCTGATCCACGACGATCTGCCGGCGATAGACGACGACGACCTCAGGCGCGGCCGGCCGACGACCCACCGCGCCTTCGACGAAGCGACCGCCATCCTGGCCGGCGACGCCTTGCAGACGATGGCCTTCGAGATTCTCGCCGATCCTCGAACCGACCCGGACGCCGCGACGCGCGCCGGCCTCTGCGCCGGCCTCGCCCGGGCCGCGGGCCTCGCCGGCATGGTTGGCGGCCAGATGTTCGACATCGAGGCCGAGACGGCCGCGGCGCCGCTCCCGCTCGAGTCGATCGCGCGCCTGCAGGCGATGAAGACGGGGGCGCTCCTCAAATTCAGCGTCGAGGCGGGTGCTCTGCTCGCCGCCGCAGCCCCGGCGGCGTGCGCGGCGTTGGACGCCTACGGCCGCGCAATCGGCGCGGCGTTCCAGATCGCCGACGACCTGCTCGACGCCGAAGGCGACGCGGCGACGCTGGGCAAGCGCGCCGGCAAGGACGCTGTGCGCCACAAAGCGACTCTCGTCGCCGCCCTCGGAGCGGAGGGAGCGCGCGCCGAACTCGCCCGTCTCGTAGGCGAAGCGAAGGAGGCGGTCGACGCCGCGGGCGTCGGCGGCGCGGGCGACGGCTTGCGCGCCGCGGCCGATTTCGTCGCGGCGCGAAAGAGCTGACGCGCGAGGAGCGATCTACTTTGAAGCCGGCGCCTCCGCGTCGACGCCGACGAGGTAGCCGAGACCCCGCGCGGTCTTGATGATGTCGACGCCGAGCTTCTTGCGCAGACGGCCAATGAACACTTCGATCGTGTTCGAGTCGCGGTCGAAATCCTGCTCATAGAGATGTTCGACGATTTCGCCGCGCGAGATGATCCGTCCGGCGTGATGCATCAGATAGGACAGCAGCCGGTATTCGTGGCTGGTGAGCTTGACCAGCTCGCCGTTGACGGTGACGCGCCCGGCGCGCGCGTCGAGCCTGACGGGCCCGACCGCGAGATCGCTGGTCGCGTGACCGGCGGCGCGGCGCAACAGCGCGCGCAGCCGCGCCAGCACCTCCTCCATGTGGAAGGGCTTCGCGACATAGTCGTCGGCGCCCGCGTCGATGCCCTGCACCTTGTCGCTCCAGCGGTCGCGCGCGGTCAGGATCAGCACCGGCATCGCTCGACCGGCCTTGCGCCAAGCCTCCAGAATGGAAATGCCGTCCCGCTTGGGAAGGCCGATGTCGAGCACGACCGCGTCGTAGGGCTCGGTGTCGCCGCGAAACCAGCCCTCCTCCCCGTCGAACGCCCGGTCGACCGCGTAGCCCGCGGCCTCCAGCGCGGAGGTGATCTGGCGATTGAGATCTCGATCGTCTTCGACAACCAGCAGTCGCATTCACTGTTTCTCTTGTCCTGCCCGCATCAATCCTTGATCGGAGCCTCGTGGGCCGGAGCCTCGTGGGCCGGGGAATCGTGCGGTTCATGCGGTTCACGCGGCTCGCGCGGCGCTCGGGCGATCAATTTGCCTGTGCCCGCCTCCATCTCGACGCGCGTGAGACGCCCGTCGCGGTGGAGGAGGGTGATCTCGTAAATGAATTCGTCGCCGGCATGGCAGAGCCTGGCCGACAAGGCCTCCGCCTTGCGCTGCTGCGCGGCGAATTTGAGCGCCGCGAACGGCTCGAGCAACTTGTGCGCCTTGACCTCGTCCCGGGTTTCCGCCGCACTGAGGCAGAGCGGCTTGGGCGTCGCGGCGTGCGGCTCCGCTTCGACGGCGTGCGCCGCTGCGGATGCCGTTGCGAGGATCAAGGCCGCGGCGCGGCAAGCGAAGGCAGGCGCGGCCATGGCGACAAACGCCCCTTTCCGAACGTCGGCTGACATGTTCGCAATCGCGGCTGAATGCAATGTGAATGATGCCAGGACTGAGCCGGCTGCGCCCTCGGTTGAACCGGCGCCGTTTTCGGCGCATGAAGTCCGCGATGCAATCGCGCCGCGTCCTGATCCGCCTTGCGATCGTCGTCGCGTTCGCAACGCCGCTCGCGCCGTCCCGCGCCCTTGTGGGGGCGGCGCCGGACGGGCGATTCGCCGACCGGGTGGCGATGGTACTGATGCGGGGCGGTGGCGAGGCGGGCTTTTGCTCGGCGCTCGTTCTCGATTCGCGCACGCTTTTGACCGCGGCCCATTGCCTGCGGCCGACGCGCGACATGGCCATCCACTATCGCGACGCCTCGGGAACGCCAGTCGTCATTCCGGTGGAGGCGGCGATCGCTCATCCGCTCTATCGCCCGGACGCGGTCCGGGAGCGCATCGAGTCGATCGATGTGGCGCTGATCCGCACCGCGAGCCCGCTCGACGCCCGGTTCGCCGGCGCTGCGCTCACCTCCGGCGACGGGCCCGCGGTCGGCGAGCGGGTGATCTTGTCGGGGTACGGCGCAGCGCGCGACGGCGACTGGAAGTCCGGGGGCGAACTGCGCAGCGTCACGCTCGCGGTGCGCGAACCGGCCTCGAAGGTGCTGATCTGGGCGGCCGACGCCCACGGCAGGGTCGCCGGGGCCTGCTCAGGCGACTCCGGCGCGCCGATCTGGTCGGCCGATGGCGCCGCGGCGGTCGCGATCGCGACCTGGGCCCAGGCGCCGCAAGGCCGCGGCTGCGGCGGCCTCACACAGGGGCCGAGACTCGCGCCCCTCAAAGGCTGGATCGAGGAAACGGCGCGAAGGCTCGGTCGCGGCGACCAGACGCGGCGCTAAACGCAAGCGAGGCAGGCTCCCAGTGGTGAGCTCCACCGTCTCGAGAAGCTAGCTTTGGCTTAGCTCGGCAAGCGAGCGGGGACGCGGGCTCCGGGTCATCCCATACGCGCCTCGAGCGCTTCCCTGATCTCGTCGAGCACCTTCGGGTCCTCGATCGTGGCCGGCGTCGCCCACGGATCGTGGTCGGCGATCTTCTTCATCGTGCCTCGAAGAATCTTGCCCGAGCGGGTTTTGGGCAGGCGCGAGACGACGAGGGCCATCTTGAACGCCGCGACCGGACCGACCTTGTCGCGCACGAGTTTGACGACTTCCTTCTCGACATCCTCGTACGGCCGGTTGACGCCGCTCTTGAGCACGATGAAGCCGCAGGGCTGCTCGCCCTTGATCTCGTCCCTGATGCCGAGGACTGCGCATTCGGCGACGTCCGGATGCGAGGCGATGACCTCCTCCATGCCGCCGGTCGACAGGCGATGGCCAGCGACGTTGATGATGTCGTCGGTGCGGCCCATGATGTAGAGGTATCCGTCCTCGTCGACGAAGCCCGCATCCGCGGTCTTGTAGTAGCCTGGAAACTCCTTGAGATAGCTGCTGCGCATGGCGTCGTCCCGCCGGTAGAGCGTCGGCAGGCAGCCGGGCGGCAGCGGCAGCTTGACCACGAGCGAGCCCATAGTTCCCGGCGGAACGGGATGGCAGGCATCGTCGACCACCGCCATCTCGTAGCCCGGCATCGGCACGGTCGGCGAGCCGAGCTTGATCGGCAGGATGCCGAGTCCGACGGGGTTGGCGGCGATCGCCCAGCCGGTCTCCGTCTGCCACCAGTGATCGACCACCGGCACGCCGAGGACCTTCTCCGCCCAAGCGACCGTGTCGGGATCGGCGCGCTCGCCGGCCAGGAACAGGGTGTGCATCGACGAGATGTCGTAGTTCTTGAGCAGCGCCGCCTGCGGATCCTCTTTGCGCACGGCGCGGAAGGCGGTCGGCGCGGTGAAGAAGGCCCTAACCTTGTAGTCCTGGATCACCCGCCAGAACGCGCCGGCGTCCGGCGTGCCGATCGGCTTGCCTTCGTAGAGAACGCTGGCGCAGCCGTGCAAAAGCGGTGCGTAGACGATGTAGGAATGGCCGACCACCCAGCCGATGTCGGAGGCGGCCCAGTACGCATCGCCCGGTTTGACATTGTAGATCGCCGACATCGTCCACTTGAGCGCCACGATGTAGCCGCCGATGTCGCGCACCACGCCCTTCGGCGTTCCGGTCGTGCCTGAGGTGTAGAGGATGTAGAGC
>Ga0074046_10005201_pt1 | contig 10450 bp, 6 predicted proteins | sample BogForMeECP23OM3_FD_94441 | JGI IMG/M metagenome (GOLD analysis project Ga0074046, IMG submission 94441) | Bog forest soil microbial communities from Calvert Island, British Columbia, Canada - Bog Forest MetaG ECP23OM3 | ecosystem: Environmental > Terrestrial > Soil > Wetlands ...
CGGGACCGCTGCTTGCGACGGTGTTCATGGCTTTAACCCGAGGAGCGTTCCGGACCGTGTTCTGGCTCGCCACCCTCCCTGCCTTCGTGGCGGTTGCACTCATGCTCTTCGGCGTGAGAGAACCCGAGGCGCCCCGCGAGATCCCTCCCGCCCACCCTCCGACCGAGCTTCCGACCGAGCTCGCCGCCTGGCGACGCCTGCCTGCCGCGTATTGGTGGGTCGTGGTGATCGGAGGGCTGCTCACGCTCGCGCGGTTCAGCGAAGCCTTCTTGGTTCTGCGCGCGCGAAGCGTGGGGATCCGGCCGGCACTGGTACCCCTCGTCCTCGTCGCGATGAACGTCGCCTATGCCGGATCGGCCTATCCGGCGGGCCGGCTCTCGGACCGGGTGCCGCGCCTTCACCTCCTCCTCGGAGGCTTCGCCATTCTCGCGCTTGCAGACGTCGTTCTTGCAATGGCAGAGGGTCCCCTCCTCGTCGTGTGCGGTGTGCTTCTCTGGGGGCTTCACATGGGCGTCACGCAGGGCCTCCTCTCGGCGCTCGTCGCCGATACCTCAGCGCAGCCTGTCCGGGGCACCGCCTTCGGGATTCTCAACCTCGTTCTCGGCCTGGCAATGCTGATCGCGAGCGTCCTGGCGGGCTGGCTGTGGGAGCACCATGGTGCGCCTGCCACGTTCCTCGCGGGGGCAGCGCTGCTCGCGGTGGCGCTCCTTGGCCTCGAAGCAACGCGGCGCTTTGGCGCTGGCTTCAGGCCTCTCGGCAGATGGACGTCGTAGACTTCTTGCGCGTGCGCAAGCTGTGCGAACCGAGATGCGGGAAGAGACTCGCGAGTTAGCGCCCCTGCGCGAGGGTGCGGGGCCCCGCGCGGAAGCTGACCTCGATCTTGCGACCGTCGCGCGTGTCTGTCACAACCCCGAGCCCGAAGACGGGATGCGCGAGCACGGCCCCGGCCTCAAATCTCTGCTGTGTGGAATAGGGCCGAGCATCATCGGCCCCGCGTCCGGCAAGGAGCTCGTCATAGCCCGCGGGCCGCGGACGCGCGCCCGCAGCCGTGCCCTTGCGCTTGGCCTTTTCGCCTGGCGCCCGCGCACGGAAAGCGTGCTGCTGCTTGCAAGTGTTGCAGTGCACACGGCGAATCTTGCCGTCGACGATCGCATGGATAGTGTGGGCGAGAACGAGCTGGCACCGGTTGCACCAGGCGTCGACGTCGCCCCCGACGGTGTGGACGGGCATGGACACTCCGTACTCAGCGTGAGGGATGAACTTCGACTATAGCAGCGTTTCGCGGACTGTGCGCCGAACGTACGGGCCTTTCTGTGGGTCCCCTTGCACGAAGCCTTGACCTCGGTGAAATCCAGACGCTCGTGGCCATGCGCAGCGGTTCTCCGTCGACGTTGAGCTTCCAGAGCGACGCACCAATCGCCGCCAGGCGGCCTTCCAGGAGGTCCTCCCTCCGCGGCGTGCCGTAAGGCTCTGTCTCGCGCAGGGAGCCGTGCTTCGAAACCTGCTTTTGACCCGAGGGGTCATTTTGCGGAACCATGCAGAGGCGGGAACCCGCGTTGCTGAGCGGCGGGGTGAGCCGCTCAGCAACGGGCGTGCGAGGATGCAGCGCTGGCCTCAAGAGACATGACGCTGGAGGATGCAGGAGCTCGCGTGACCCGTGCGATCGTTCTCGCGCTCACGGTCCTGACCGGGTTTAGCGGCCTAGTGTATGAGGTGGCGTGGCAGAAGCTCTTGGCGACGCTGCTCGGCTCGCAGAGTGAGGCCACGGCTGCGACGCTGGGTCTCTTCCTGGGCGGCCTCTCGGTCGGCTACTCGCTCTTTGGCGCCGTGACCCGGCGGCTCGTCGGGAATGGGGAGCAAGCGGGGCGTCCAGTGCGCCTTCTCGCGCTCTACGGATGTGTAGAGGCCTCCATCGGCCTCTGGGCGATCGCCTTCCCCGCGCTGTTTCGCGCCGTGCAGGCTGCGTCCGTGGCCGCTCCGGATCTTGCGAGCGGCCCCGCATTCGCGCAAGACGTGGTGCTCTCGGCCCTTCTCGTCCTCCCGCCCACGATCCTCATGGGAGGGACGATCCCGATTCTCACGCAAGCCCTCGCTCGAACCCTCGACGATGCGACACGATTCCACGCCCTCGTGTATGGCTTCAACACTGCGGGGGCCTTTGCCGGTGCTCTCGCGGCGGGCTTCTGGCTGGTGCCGCGTCTCGGTCTCGATGGAGTCCTTTTTGCGATGGGCGCGGTGAATCTCAGCGCCGGCGCTGTCTTTCTGCTCCTCGGCGTTCGTCGGCGCGGCGCACTCCCGGTGGCCCGCGCGGTCCCAAGGACAAATCCCACGGGTTTCGTGGTTTTTGCCCTCGTCGCCCTGCTCTCAGGCTTCGCCATGATGACGCTGCAGACCATCCTGAACCGTGTCGGCGCGCTGGCCTTTGGGGCCTCCCAGTTCACCTTTTCGGTGGTGGTCGCCGTCTTTGTCCTGTGCATCGCGCTCGGGAGCTTCACGGTTTCGGCACTCCCGCGGATTCGACCGCGCGATGTCGTCGCGTCGCAGTGGGGGCTCGTGATCTGTCTCGTGTTGCTCTACCAGCTGCTCCCCAACGCGACCTACGGCGCACATGTCCTGCGCTCGCTCTTCCGCGACAATGCCGCGGCCTTTTGGCCGTTCCAGGGCGCTGCGTTTGCGGCGATCCTGATGGTGCTGGCGCTCCCGATTGGTCTTTCGGGCGCTCTCCTTCCCCTCCTGTTTCACCAGCTGCGCGGCGAGGTTGACGATCTCGGCGGAGTTGCCGGGCGTCTTTACAGCTGGAACACGGTGGGCTCGCTCCTCGGCGCACTCGTGGGTGGCTACGCACTCCTGTTTGTCCTCGATCTTGACCAGGTCTACTGCGTGGCCGTCGCTGCACTTGTGGTGGGGACGGCGCTCCTCACGATGCGCCTGCTCGCGGTCTCGCGCAGCGCCGTGACGCTGATCGTCGTGCTGCCCACGCTCAGCGGCCTGCTCTTCCTCCCACGCTGGGATCCCGCGCGCCTTTCCGCCGGCCTCTTCCGCTTTCGGGAACCCCTGCCATCCACCTACGCTGGCCCCGCCGCACTCTACGCCGATGTCTACCGCGGCAAGCGCATGGTCTTCTATCACGATGATCCGATCTCATCGGTGGCGATCAAGGACTTGGTCGAGGCAAAGAGCGGCGGGAGCCTCGTACGAAGCATCTGGAACAATGGCAAGTCTGACGGCTCCGTCCCGGCCGATGACGGAGGCCCCTTCGCCGTGGACATGCCCACCATGGTCCTCATGGCGGCGCTCCCGGCGGCGCTGGCTGACCGCTGTGAGAAGGCACTCGTGATTGGTTACGGCACGGGCGTCACCGCCGGCGAGCTCATGTCCTATCCCGAGACCCGCGAGGTGGTGGTCTCGGAGATCTCGCCGGCTGTTCTGCGGGCGGCGCCCCTTTTCGACTTCGGCAACCACAACGCATCGCGCAGCCCGAGCCTGCGCGCGATACGGGGCGATGCTTACCGCACGCTCTTGCGCAGCCACGATCGGTTCGACGTCATCGCCTCGGAGCCGAGCAATCCCTGGGTGACCGGTGTCGAGATGCTCTACAGCCGCGAGTTTTTGGAGGCTGCGCGCGCCCGGCTCACTCCCGGTGGCGTCTACGTCCAGTGGTTCCACGTGTACGACAGCGACCGCGAAACCGTGGAACTCGTGATGCGTACCTACGCCGCGGTCTTCGATCAAGTGGCCGTGTGGTATGCCACTGCCAGCGACCTTCTCCTGCTCGGGTTCGCGAGCGGGGAGCACGCGCTCGACCTAGAGCGCCTCGGCCAACGCGCGGCGCAGCCCGCCTTGGCGGAATCGCTGGGGCGTGCCGGCATTCGCGGCCTGCCCGCGCTCCTGGCCCACGAACTCCTCCCGCTCGGCGTGGTTCAGGCCGCGGCCTTCCAGGGGCCGGTGCACACGCTCCTCCACCCGCTCCTCAGTCACCACGCGGCGCGTGCCTTCTTTCTGGGTTCGACTGCCGAACTCCCGCCCACCTATGCGTCGGAGCCGGCGCGCGTGGGGGCCGATCACTCGCTCTTGCGGCTGCTTGCGTTGCGCGGCGGTGGCCGGCTCCCGGAAAAGGCGCGGCAGGAGGCTGCTGAGGAGATCTGTCGATTTCGCAAGCTCGAGTGCGCGACCTTCTTGGCCGCATGGCTACACGACGAGCCCGCTGCGCCCGAAGCCCACGCCCTCGCAGAGCGCGTCCGTTCCCAGACCGGCTCTGGCGGGGATCTCGATCCAGAACATTTGGCTGCACTCATGGTTCTCTTCGGGGATGGTGCGGGCTCGAGCGACGAAGCCGTATCCTATTCAGTGGCGGCGAGCGCGACGAACCTCTTCACCCAGTCCTACACCCATGCCGCACCCTTCCCACGGGAGGTCCTGGCCGGGCTGTGGCGCCGCTGCCTTGGGGGGGAGGGACGATGTGCGGCAGGTCTCGCAGCTGCTGAGGCGCAGGTCGGTCCTCTCTCCACGAGACTGGAAACGCGCCGGCGCTGATTCCCGTGATCCGCTCCAGTCGAAGACCAGATCCCGAGCGCAAGATGACGGCCGTGGACGGCGCGGGGAATGACGGGCGCGGAGCCAAACCGCTTTCGGCAACGGACTGATGGAGATCGCGTGATCCGCGCGCCCCAAAACGGAAAGCCCCCCCGGCGTTACACTCTCGCCGAGGGGGCTCTGCAACTCAGCCATCGGTCCCGCGCTTGCGCTCTGCGGGACTCCAGTTTTGTTGGTGGGCCTAGGAGCGCTTCCTGCGGCCGAGAGCCACAAGACCCGTCAGACCTGCGCTAAGCAGAAGCAGCGTCCCCGGCTCGGGAATGGTCGCCCCCTTGAGAACCAGGTCCGTCCCGATGATGATATTGACCGGCAGGCTCAACGTAGTGAGCGTGCTGGTGCTGGTGAAGGGGATCGTCCACGTCCCAGTCACCACATCCAGGGTCGTCAGCGAACCCGCAGGCGCGGTCACGACGGTCGGCGTCTTCGAGAAGTCGAAGAGCGTGCTTCCGCCGTTCTCCACGAAGCCCTTGTCCACGGTGATCACCGTCCCCACGAGGTCCGGGTTGAAGGGGTTAGTGCCGCTCGTGGTGGTTGTCGCCGGGAGCGCCGTCGTAAACTGGAAGCCCGCCAACGTCGTGGTACCCAGGAACGGAATCGTGAAGGTGCCCACGGCGAAGCTGCCCGAGCCACCGACCGTCGACACGCTCGTCGCCGTGCTGGTGAGGTCGGTGCTAGCGCTACCCGTGATCGCGCCCGAGCCGCTGCCACTCCCGAGCGCCGGACTGGTAATCTCCAGATTGAAGTTGCTCGGTGCAATTGCGTTGCCGGTGAACGGGACGGCGCCTGCGGCAACCGGCAACAAGAGCGTTGCAGCTGCCAGGAGTAATCCGCTCTTCAAGATGCGCATCATCGTGCTCCTTTGCATTGGCTGTCGCGGGTAAGCGCACGCCTGTGTGCCTTTCCGGACCGCACCTCTATTCGAACCGAATCAACCGCTCACGGGCCGCAACCCGCGCCCAGGAAACATCTGCCGGCGGGAAAACCGCCCTCCCTTTGAAGGCTTCGATAGGCCCCTCGGGGGTTCTCAAACGCCGCGAGCTGTACTCACCGGATTAGTGGCTTCGGGAAGGGGAAAGTGTCATCGAAAAGCACAAGCGAGCAGCCGCCCCTTGGCAGGCCCTGCGGAGCCCTTGGGATTGAGCTCTCGCCCGACAGAGAGATTGGTGAGGTGTGAGGGGCGCGCTAGTCTGCTCGGTTCGCCGCCGGCTGGGAGACCCTGGGGATGATTCCGCGTCGTCGCGCTCTCTTGGGCGCACTGGTCGCTGCGTCAATCGTCGTCGCGACGCTTGCGGCCTGCGGACCTAGGCTCGATGCAAGCCTCGCCCATCTCCGCTCGCTCCAGGAAAGCGGGCGCTACGGCGACACCCTGCAACCCCTACGCGAGATCCTGAGCAAGAGTCCGGACAACCCGGAAGCCAACTTCCTGTTGGGCCTTGGCCTCATGCAGACCGGCCGCACCCCTGAAGCGGTGGGCCCCTTGCGCAAGGCCGCGGCGAGCGACGCCTATGCCACCGAAGGAGGAATCCTCCTCGCCTCCGCGCTCGTGGCCGGCCAAGCCTACGGGGAAGCCGTGGCGGCGACGAGCCACGTGATTCAGAAAGATCCAACCCTCTTCACCGCCTGGGCGGTGCAAGCGCAGGCCCATCTGGCCGCAGGGGATTTTGCCGGCGCTTTGGCCGACTCTGACAAGCTGACGGAACTCCAGGCCGGCCATCTTGCGGGCCAGCTCGTCCGTGTGTCGGCGCTCGTGCATCTCGGTCGCCTCGACGAGGCCGAGAAGACGTACGAGTCCCTGCTCGAGAAGGCCAAAGCGACCGGGGAGTTGACGCTCGCGGCCCGGATCTGCGTGGAGCGCGCGAAGCTCATTCAGCAGCGGGGAAGCGACGACCCTCGCGGCGAGCAGACGATGCTGGCCTGCGTGCAGGAGTACCCACTGGACCCTGGGGTCCTGGGGGCTGCAAGCGACTACTATGCTTCCCACGGCCGCACGGCCGAGGGTGAAAAGCTCTGGCGCGACGCGGCCGCGCGCGCGCCGGATTCGATTCCGCTCCGCCTCGGACTCGCCCACGACCTGGCGCGCCATGGCTTGGTGGAGGAGGCGGAAGCGACGCTCGTGAGCCTTACCCAGGCATTCCCGACGTCGATTGAGGCGTGGAAAGCCCTCGCCGAACTGCAGCGCGCACGGGGTGCGCTGGACCGCGCTCTCGAGTCGCTCAACAAAGCGCTCGCGGTGTCCGCGGCCGATGAGACTCTGCTCCTCGCGCGCGGAGACCTCCTGGTCTTACGCGGTGATCTGGATGGAGCCGACGCGGCGCTCGCCACCCTCCCAGACGGAGTGAACCACGACCTGCTCCAGGGCCGGCTCTTCTTCGCGCGCAAGCAATACTCCAAATCGCTCGACGCGCTGGGGAGCGCTCTTGGTCTTGCACCCCAGAATCCAGGTGCGCACGGGCTCGCGGGGCAGGCTGCAGAGCACGTGGGCGACCGCGCGCGCGCGATCAACGAGTATCGCAGCGCACTGCGCCTCGATCCTTCGATCGCAGAGGCGCGGATTGCCCTGGCACGCCAACTCCTCGTGATCGGAAGCCCGGAGGAGGCCGCCGATCTCGTCTGGCCACTCGTCCAGGTATCCTCTGCACAGCGCGCCGAGGCCCTTCGCCTTCTCGCCATCGCGCGCGTGCAGGCGGGGGACAGCGAGGGAGCGCGGGAAGCCGCGACCACGTTGTGTGGACTGCATGGCGGCGCGGCTGCGGGGTGGGTGGTACTCGCGGGTCTCGAGCAGAAATCCGGGGGCCAAGCTGCCGTTACCCGCCTCCTCGAGCACGCCAATCTCGACTACTCGGATCCCGCCAATGCCGAGGCACTGCGCGCCTTGATCGATTCGCTTCTTGAGACAGGCCGGGGCGATGAGGCCGCAGCACAGGTGAGTCGCGCCGTCGCCGCCCATCCCGAGGCGCCCGTATTCCTCACTCTGGAGGGCCGGGTGCTGGCCAGACAGGGAAAGATCGAGGCCGCGCGCTCGAGCTTTGAGAAGGCGCAGAAGCTCGATCCAAGCTACGCGCCGGCCCTCGTGGGTCTCGCGGCTCTCGAGAGCCGAGCGGGCAATCCGGACCAGGCGATTTTGCTCTTCGACCGTGCGAGCGCCCTTGATCCCCTCGACGGGACCGCAGCCTACGCGGCTGCCCAGCTCACGCTGGCGGGTGGACACCGGGAAGATGCGGAGCAGCGCCTGCGGATACTCATCCGTCGCAACCCGGAAGTCGTGGGGGCTGCCAACGACCTCGCCTACCTGCTTGCGGACCGCGGCGTCGAGCTTGACCTCGCGCTGCGCCTGGCAGAGCACGCCACGGCTTCTACTCCCACGGCCGAGACCCTGGACACCTTGGGGTATGTCCACTTGAAGCGGGGCGAGAGCGAGCGGGCGGCGCAGGCTTTCCGGCGCGCGCTCGAGCAGAAGCCAGATGCGGCGGTCACCTCCTACCATCTCGGTCTGGCCCTCAAGGCGGAAGGCGACCGCGAAGGGGCGCGCGCGGCCTTCCAAAAAGCTCTCGGACGGGGCTCGTTCCCGGAGCGCGGGATGGCTGAGAGCGAGCTGGCCGAGCTTGGGGCGGGCACCGAGGGAGCCCGCCACTAAGCCCCTCGCGGGATCGCGGCCGCGTTGGGGCGGACGGGCCGATCCTGGGCCGAGGCACCGCGCTCAGGCCCAATCCTCATTTGAACTTCCCTGGCGCGCGCTAGGTTCGCTCCCTTCCCAGGGAGGAGTACGCATGAGCCCGGCCCGTCCGGAGTGGGACACCCCGATGTATCGGCTTGCAGTGGCGCAGCTCGACCGCGCCGCGACCTTGATGCAGCTCGATGACAACATCTGGGAGCGGCTGCGTACACCGCAGCGCGCACTCGTCGTCTCCTTCCCCTTCCGGCGAGACAACTACGCGACCGTGGATACGGTTTTCGGATACCGGGTCCAGCACCTGCTCAGCATGGGTCCCACCAAGGGCGGAACGCGCTTTGACGAGGACCTCGACCTAGGCGAGATCACTGCGCTCGCGATTTGGATGACCTGGAAGTGCGCGATCATCGGCTTGCCCTTCGGTGGTGCGAAGGGCGGCGTCCGTATCAACCCCAACGATCTCTCGCGCACCGAGCTCCAGCGCATCACCCGGCGCTACACGTCGGAGATCATCGAAATGATCGGACCTGATCGCGATATCCCGGGCCCGGACCTTGGCACCGACGAGCAGGTCATGGCCTGGATGATGGATACCTACTCCCAACAGAAGGGTCACACGGTGCCCGGGGTTGTGACAGGCAAACCGATCGAGATCGGCGGCTCTCTCGGACGCAAGGACTCAACGGGCCGCGGCGTTGTCACCTGCATGCTCGAGGCGTGCAAGTACTTGAACATGCCGATCGAGCATGCGCGCGTGGCCGTGCAAGGCTTTGGCCAGGTGGGCGGCACGGCAGCGCGCCTCGCCGTGCACCTCGGGGCTCGGGTCGTGGCCCTCTCCGACGTGAAAGGGGGGATCTACGACCCGAACGGCCTCGACCTCTCGAAAGTGGACGCGTGGATCAAGGAGCACCGTTTCCTAGAGGGCTATCCAGGTGGAGAGGCCGTGACGTCGCAAGAGCTGCTCACCCTGCCATGCGACGTGCTGATCCCGGCAGCGATTCAGAATCAGATCACCGAGACCAACGCAGGCGAGCTGCGCTGTCGCATGGTGGTGGAGGGCGCAAACGGTCCGACCACGCTCGAGGCCGACGACGTCCTGGCAGAGCGTGGGATCTTCGTCGTGCCCGACATCCTCGCCAATGCAGGGGGTGTCACGGTCTCCTACTTCGAGTGGGTGCAGGACGCGCAGCAATTTTTCTGGACCGAGGAAGAGGTCAACAACAAGCTGATCTCGATCATGCAGCGGAGCTTTCGCGAGGTGCTGGCTGTCGCGCGCGAAAAGAAGATCGATCTGCGCAGCGCGTCCCTCATGCGCGGCATCCACCGCGTTGCCGAGGCGAAACGGCGGCGGGGTGTCTTCCCGTGAGGCGAGGGGGCTCTGGTAGCAACCGTCGCCCCGAGCGCTCCTGAGGCCGAATCGGAGGCGGAAGCGAGCGACCGTCTACCTCGTCAACGCCCTTCACGACCCTGTTGGCGCCTGGCGCGAGCCGGCGCGCGCCTTCCCTGGGCGCCGCGAGCAGCGCAGTGAGCCTCTTCGAACAAGCTCTCCGACCGCCCCGTGCCCGGGCAGACGATTGGCACAAGGCGTGGTGGGCCTCACTGGCGGCGCTGACGCTCGTCAAGCTCTGGCTCGACTCCGCGCTGCGGGTGAAGGCCGAGACCTTCCAGATCTTCGATGACGCGCCCTACGTCCGAGTCGCAGCTTCAATCCTCTCGGGCGATTGGCTCGGCCCCTACGACCACACTAGCCTCCTGAAGGGCCCCCTCTACGCAGCGTGGCTCGCCCTCATCCATCAGCTTGGCATTCCGCTTCTTCTCGCACAGTCGGCGCTCTACGCGGCTGCAGGCCTTGCGCTCGTGCGTGAACTCCGGCAGGCGGGGATGGGACGGCGCGCGTTGGTAGCGATCTACGGCGCATACCTCTTCAACCCCTTCGTCGAGGTCAGAGTGATGAGGGAGGGACGGTGAGGAAGCAGCCGAGCCCACGGCGTCTGTGACCTGCGAACCCCCCCCACCCACCAAGCGCGCGGTCCGCAGCCGGCAACGGAGCGCGGCCGATCACGGACGCAGGCGCGCCGCTCGCGCCTGAGCCGCCTGAAGCAGGTCTCGTGCATCCGGGTAGCCGGGAGAAAGAGCGAGCACTTTCTCAAAGGACGCTACCGCTTGATCAGGACGCCCTGTCTGGAG
>Ga0074046_10005202_pt1 | contig 10443 bp, 8 predicted proteins | sample BogForMeECP23OM3_FD_94441 | JGI IMG/M metagenome (GOLD analysis project Ga0074046, IMG submission 94441) | Bog forest soil microbial communities from Calvert Island, British Columbia, Canada - Bog Forest MetaG ECP23OM3 | ecosystem: Environmental > Terrestrial > Soil > Wetlands ...
AAGCCTTGCGGCGCGACCCTGGCGGCGGGGAAGTCCTGTAGTCTGAAGGTCACCTTTACTCCGACGCAAAAGGGAACGCGTACGGGCGACGTGACCATCACCGACAATGCTGCCAACAGTCCGCAGCAGGTGCCCTTGAGCGGAACCGGCAAGTAACGAAACCAAAACCGGGAACGGCTTGACCAACGGGGCTGCGCAAGCAGCCTCGTTTCTTCTTAGAAGTAGGCGAGACAGAATGCTCGCTCCCACAGGACGCAGTCTCGAAAGCGACAGCCGATTCGCGATCAGCTACCGGATAACTGCTGCAAAATCGCCAGGGCCCAAAACCCCAGTTCCCGGGTCAATGAGTGATACCGCCGGTTGCGACAGCTGAACTACTGCGGCTTCGCGTACGCGGCCTCCGATTGCTTCAGGATGGGATATTGAGTCTTGCTGGGACAAGTCAGTGTGCTGGCTGTGATCTCTCGGACAGGAAATTATCCCGGCACTGCTTGGCGGCGGAGAGCAACTCTGCAAACTCGGGCGTCCCCCGCAGGTTCGCGAGCATGGAATTGTTCTGCAGATCGTCGTAGGCACAGTAACGCCCCGCGATCGCGCCTTTCATGAGACGCACGGCAATCTCCTTCTGGCCACAGAAAGCGAAACTTCCGGCGTTTAGGTATCGTGCCTCGGGGTCATGAAAATTCAAAACAGTTGGCGCAAGCTCCCGCGCCTCTTTGTCCAGATCCGCCGCCGGTGCATGGTTGAGACAGTCATAGACCATCTTGTCAACTGGTCGATTTTCAACGGATCGATCCTTTAGTTTTACACTTTGTTCCCGCGCTTGAGACAGGTTGCCGGTGCGAATGAGATGTGCGACCAGGGTTCCCTCTGCCCAAGAGGAACCAGCATCGAGCTGAATAAAATCCAGAGCCCGCTCGAAGTTGCCTTGTTCAAGGAACGTGAGGGAGCATGATCGATAGCGATAGTTCCCCGGGTCCAGCGACAGGGCAGATTCACACTCGCGTGCAGATTCATCGAGCACACCACCATAACGAAGCACATACCCCAAAGCGAAGTGCGCCGAGGCACTCTCCGGATGCCGCTCCACCAATGCCTTCGCCTCCTGGTAGGCCTTGAGGAGATCGCCTCCTTCTACCCGGGTTGTAACCAGCTGAGCTGCCGCGTTGACGAGGTTCGGATCCAGCGCCACCGCCCGTTCCAGCGCGGATTGCCCGCGCTGATACATGGCCTCGCCGCCGTTCGAATATGTCGCATCGTAATAGTAGCGATATCCCAAGGCCTCCCAGGCGGGTCCGTAGCTCGGATCCATTCCAACGGCGCGCTCCAGCATGGCGATGGCATCTTTATTTGGCCGTGGATCATGCGGCAGAGCGATGCTGCGCAAGTAGAGGTCGTATGCTTCTTCGTTCTTGGGATGCGTGCCGGCTTCCCCGGCATCTCCTCCAGCGCCGAGAGCGGGAACCAATCCCTGGCGGACCTTCGCCGTGACTTGGCTCCGCATCGCTATCAGGTCGGCGGCGGGGACGGTCATGGTGTCGCGCCAGACGGTGCGGTTTTCGCCGATGTCCACGGCCTCCAGCGTGATCTGTATCTGGTCGCCTTCTTTCATATAGTGACCGGTGACGACATCGGTCACGTGCATGGCCTTGCCTGCTTCCTGCAAGTCGAGGTTGGGAGAGTCGTACTTGCTGGTGGTAGCGAACGGTCGAATCGAAAGCGAACGAGCGTAACTCAGCGAGGTCGCAATTTCGTCGGCAAGCGCCAGGCGCAGAAAATCCACATCCTTATCGGAGCCGATGTTCTGCAAAGGAAGAACGGCTACAGTTTTCTGGGTGACGGTGACCGCAACCGGCGCAGAGCGCTGCTTCCCGAACCAGAAAACGGCAGCCGCCGCCACAACCGCAACCGCAGCCAATACTCCGGCGATCTTCCCATAGGAGCTGATTAGCTTTGAAGCCGCTGCCGCCCCATCCACAACCCCAGAGCCTGATTTCGATGGGGATCCCGGCAATGGAATAGGGGCAGAAGCCGGGCCGGAAGCCAGCTTTTGCGTGGCCTGCGATGCGCTTTCAGCAGCAGCCCCCGGCCCCGAACCGGCTGCTTCCGTAGGCCGCGACTCCGTTTCCCGTTTCAGCCGTTTCAGGTCGGTCCTCATGTCCGCGGCGTGCTGGTAGCGCATCTCGCGGTCTTTCTCCATCGCTTTATTAATAACGTCTTCGAGTTTCGGCGGCACGTCGGGGTTGAGCCGGATCGGCGGAGTTGGGGTGCGATCCAGGATCCCCTGAAACATTAGCGCCGACGTGTCTCCGCGAAAGGGCACCATGCCGGTTGCCATCTCATAGAGCACTGCGCCAAATGAAAACAGGTCCGTCCGGGAATCGAGTTCTTTTCCCTTCGCCTGCTCGGGAGACATATAGGCGACCGTGCCAATGGCCGAGCCGGGACTGGTTAGGTGCTCCTCGGCGATCGTGGCTTCAAGCGTAGCCCCAGACGGCTGTGATGGCCGCGTGCCGGGATGCGTGACCTTCGCCAGTCCAAAATCCAGAATCTTCGCGTGGCCGCGCTTGGTCACAAAAATATTCGCCGGCTTGATGTCGCGATGGACGATGCCCTCCGCGTGGGCGGCATCCAGCCCGTCGGCAATTTCGATGCCCAGCGAGAGCAGCGTTTCTATCTCCATCGGGCGGTTGCCGATGATGTGTTTCAGCGTCGCGCCGTCCAGGTACTCCATGACGATGAACGCCTTGCCATCCTCCTCGCCGATGTCGTGAATAGTGCAGATATTCGGATGGTTGAGCGCCGAGGCGGCTTTGGCCTCCCGGCGGAATCTCTCCAGCGATTGCCGGTCCTGCGCAACATCTTCGGGAAGGAACTTCAGCGCGACGAAACGGCCAAGTTCGGTGTCCTCCGCCTTGTAAACCACGCCCATGCCGCCGCCGCCAAGTTTCTCGACGATGCGGTAGCGTGAGATGGTCTGGCCGATCATCAGGGGGGAATCTTACGTGCGTGAAATGGGCAAGTCAATCAACGCCGTTGAGTTGGCCGTCATCCGCGTGGGCTGTGGACGAGAAGTCGCGATTGCGCTTATCGCGGCATTCCACGCTTCGGCTAAGTTGTCCATTTATAAATATCTTACTTTGCAAACTCTTTATTCCTCAAAGACTTCGCCGCGGCCTGTCGCCAAGTCCTTGATTTCAAAAGATCGAGATCAGGAGGTCTCGAGGTCTCTTCACCAACGGCCTCGCCGAATTCCACTTCGCAACTGGATTACAATTCCCGCATGCAGAAGCCTTCCGGAAAGGATCCAATTGTCTCGCTCGCCCGTTACTCCGAGATCGGTTTCATCATTCCCGCAGCCGTGCTCTTGGGATTCTTCCTCGGCAAGCTTCTCGACTATTGGCTGCACACTAAATGGCTTTATTTGGTGGGTTTGTTGTTCGGAGCAGTCGTCGGTTTCACGCAGATGATCCGCATGGCGCTCGGAGCTTCCGGCAAGGATCCTGACTCGAACTCCGCTTCCAATTCCAGCTCCAATTCCAATTCCAAAGATGAATGACCAGCCGAATTCGGAGCTTTTGCCGGCCGATTTGCGCCTGCAGGCGTTCAACGAGCGCGCGCTCTCGCGAATGTTCCGCACGCTAGTGGTCGTAAGCGTTCTGCTTCTTGTACCGGCGTTCTGGCGATACGGTTGGATCGGCGCAATTGGATTTGCCGCTGGAGCAGCGATTTCCTGCATAAATTTCCGCGCTCTTCAGCGGAGCGTCGAAGCGCTCGCGGACCGCATTGTGAACCGGCAGAGCAAGGAGAAAGGCGGCCGAATTGTCCTGCGATTTCTTCTGCGTTACGGGTTGGTTGGCGCCGTTGCCTATGCTATATTCGAAGGTTCTGCTTTGGCCTTTCATGGCTTCCTATGGGGTCTTTGTTTGCCCGTAGCAGCCATGATGATCGAGGCGGCGCTCGAAGCCTACGCCGCTCTTCGGCGGTAGTGAACATCGAGCGAAGCGCGACTTCGAGCTACGGGTAGTCAGGTTCAAGCTCGTGGCTCGGAGCTGAGTCTACTTCATGGAACAACTGACTTTTACTGCATTCTTAAATCATCTGTTCGGCCCAACCGTAACGGCCCTGCTGGAAGCCCTGCACGTTCATCCCAAGCATCCCGCCACGCCGATCACGAACTCGGTCGCCATGGAAATCCTGGTCGTGCTGCTGCTCACGATCCTGTTCATTGCCGTACGGATGCGCCTTTCGGTGGAGCGCCCCGGCGCATTGCAGCACACCATGGAAGGCATCAACGGATTCATCGAGGGCCTCGCGCACGAGATCATCGGCCACCACTATCAGAAGTTCGTTCCATATCTGACCGTTCTTGGATTGTTTATTTTGAGCTGCAATCTGATCGGCCTGGTTCCGGGCCTGGAATCACCGACAGCTGTGCCGATCGTGCCCTTGGGATGCGCCTTGCTCACGTGGTTCTACTATCACTTTGCCGGTCTGCGCGAGAATGGCGTCGGGTATGTGAAACACTTCATCGGGCCACAAGAGGGGATGCCGCTGATCGTGCGCATCCTGCTGCCGGTCCTGATTTTTCCGATTGAGATATTCAGTCATCTGGCTCGCGTCCTATCGCTCACTGTTCGTCTTTTCGCGAACATGTTCGCAGGCGAAATGGTGACGTTGGTATTTTTCTCGCTGGTGCCGCTCGGCCTTCCGATTGTGTTTGAAGGGATGCACGTCGGCGTTGCGTTCATTCAGACGTACATTTTCGTGCTGCTGGCTTGCGTGTATCTGGGCGAGGCAGTCGCGCACGAGCACTAAGAAGGGTCTCAGGTCTCAGGTGTCAGGTCTCAGGGAAAATCCCAAGCTCGCGGGCAGTTTTCCTCAGACCTGAGACCTGGTAACTGACACCCGCTTCCAGCGTGAGGGCGCCGGCCCAAAGGGCACGGCGTCAACCACCCACTGGTGGCACTTATAAGGAGAAGAAGAACAAAATGAAGAAAATGATGATGTTGGTTCTGTTGATGTTGCTATGTTCGATCTTTGCCGTTCCGGCGTTCGCACAGACCGGCGGAGGCGCGGCTGGCGGGACGAACTGGGTCGCAATCACCTCCGGCTTCGCGATCGCCATTGCCGCTGGCTTGGCCGCGCAAGGTCAGGGGCGCGCTGCGTCCTCGGCTTGCGAAGCGCTTGGACGCAATCCGGCAGCTCGCGCTGGCATTCAGGTAGCGCTGATTCTTGGACTCGCGTTTATCGAGTCGCTGGTGCTGTTCACGCTCGTAATTATCTTCGTGAAAGTTGCATAAGCAGTTGGACCGCAACAAAAAGCCTCTGCTTGCGCAGAGGCTTTTTACGTTGTTGAGCTTTTTGAACGTGGAACGCTACACTTTGCGATCGCCATCCCAGTCCGGCGTGCGGTTCTCGGGAGACCGCTGGAGAGCGTCGACCAGAACGCGCCGCAGGCGATAGCGGCTATCGAGGTCCATGGCGACGAACTCGAAGCCGATTTCATTCACCCGCGCGCGCCGCAGCAGTACCTGCCCGCGAATCTTCTTGACGCCCAGCGAGATTTCGACGTTGGCTTCTGACCCAACCCGGAGATTGTCGGAGCGCGTGCCCATACCTCCGCCCAAACTCATCTCCCGCATCACAATATTCGATTTTCCCCACGAACTGGAGAGCGTCGCCGAGAGCGTACGCGGCAGAATGATCCGCTCGTAGCGGCGCTGGCGGACCCACGGGCACACCGGTGTTGACTCGAGCGGCGCGACGGCAATTTCTCCCGTCTCAAGTCCGCTTTCGGTCAATGCCTGCGTTCCATAGCGGGGGTCGATTTTCGATAGCGACTGGATGGCGGCGATGCGCAGCTCACGGTGCTGCGCGTATCCAAACATCTTCTTCTCTTCAACGATGTTACGCAGAACCGGGACGGCCTCCGTCTCACGCAGCCGCCCCAGCGACTCGATCGCCTTGAGTTGCACGAATGGCGGACGAGACCGGGTTTCGCCCGTGGTAGCAAGGGCGATCAGGCTGGCGCTGGCGCTGCGGTCCTGGCTCATGCCGATCTCGTCAATAGCTTCTGGCAGAATCAACGAATCCAGCAATTCCAGCAGTTCGAGCAGGGTGCGCCCGCGGTCGGGAGCGGCGCCGTAGGCAATCTGGCGCACGACGACGTCCTGATAGAAGCGGTTTAGCTCGCTCATGCGTCCGGGCAGAAACTCGAGCAGCATGGCAACGTTCAGACGGCTCAACAGGCCGACGGTTGCGGAAGCTTGCCGCGGCTGGCCACTGCGCAGCATGTCGCGGAGTTCGCTGATTCCAGTCGAGCCGAGCTCGCCGACCAGTTCCACGATGCGGTCGCATTCTTCCCGCTTCTGCGCGCGGAAGAAGCGGTCGGAGAGGTGTTCGACGGCATCCTTGGGAAGCTGCTGAAGAACATGAACCAGTTCCTCGGGCACCTGTTCGATGTTGATGGCCTCTTCGATCATTTCCGGCAGGCGATTTTCAACTCCAACGCGTGAGCGCAGGTCGGCCGCTAGGGCCGGACGTTGCGGCTCGATTCTCTCGAAAGAAACGCAGAGTTCGGCAATGGACCGGTACTTCTTCCGGGCGCACGCCTCCTGCCCAAAGCGCGCGAAAGCGGCGCTTAGGAGGCTCTGGATTTCAGGATCGTTTTCCTTAGCCAGTTCCTCCCCGATCATGGCAATGGCGTTCGGCATGACATCGAGGGGCGCGGTCGCGTAGAGGTCGGCGAGTTGCGCTAATCCGAGAGTTGTTTTGCGGCGTGGCTCCGCGTCTTTCGATTCAATACCCCCGCAGTAGTTCGCAAGGATTTTAGTAGCAACCTCGAAATCCTCCCGCTCGAACAAAAGTTCGACGAACTGGCGGATATTGCGTGGCGGCACGCAAGCCGCTTCGCCTGACAGCAGGACGCTTTTCTTACCGGCTTCCGGAATCTCCGCCCAGAACATGCGGTCGAGAATGTCGGCGTGGGACTCGACCAGGATGCCGGCCTTCGACATCTTGTCTTCCTGGACACGCAGAATCTGGCGCAGCGTGTCCATTTGCCGGCTCATGTTTTCCATCATCTCGTGGACGGCATTTACCTTGACGTCGCCGCGCTGGTAACGATCCAGCGCATACTTGATGGCCATGTTCTCGGCCGCCTTCATCAGCAGCGGTGTGTCGTTGGTATCGGGGTCGGCGTCCTTCGCGGTTTGCGCCGCCAGGCTTTCCAGCAACTGTGCAAGATTGATTTTGGCGCCTTCGGAAGCTTTTCCGAGTTCGACTTTAAGATTTTCCTGAGAGGAGTTCGGTTCCTGCATCGCTTGCCCAAAATGCGTGAGCAGGCGAATGGTTTGGAGGACCTCCTCCTCTTGCAACGGAACAACGCCGCCACTCCAGGCCTTTCCTGTTCCCGTTCCCACCATGCCACCGGGCACAGGAACATTGGGGACGGAGCCCAAAGGCGCGCCCCCGGGTTCACCCGATCCTCCAGCACTGGCTCCCTGAGCGGCTGCAATCAACTGCAGGAGTTTTTGCGGGTCATTGAGCCATGCCTTGAACTCTGGGCCCAGTGATTGCGCCGCGAGTTGCGCCGCGATGGAAATTTCCCCAGTAGCTGGATCGGCGGCGATAAATTTCACTTCGTTGATCCGGATCGACGAATCCGCGCTGGCGCCCAGTGTTTCCTTGATCTGCTTGGCGAAATCCTGTGCCTTGGAGCCGCCCATAGCGAAGGCGCGCACCAGGTGGCGAAAGTCTTCCAGCGTCACTTTGCTTGAGAACAAAATGCTGGAAAGTCCGGCGGCCGTCAGCAACTGGGCGAAACTTCGTTCCGCTTGCCCGGCTTCGACCGGGATGCCGTCGATCAGAAGCTTGTTGTCGGTGACGCCCAGCACGAAACCTGTGTCCCCGCTCTTGGGCAAAGCTTGCTGCAACTCGCGCCATGCCGTCTCAAATTGGCCTTCTGTACGCTTGTGATTGGTTCCGTACAGTCGCGTGTACTTAATGAGGATGTTAAGACTGTGGAGGAAAGCCTGCGCGGACGCGCCGCGGCCTGCGTCGATTTGAGCGCCGTTCGAGATAACAGCCTCCTCTTACGAATCGAACTTTGGTATTAAGCGTATGACGGATATTCAACGAATGCACGATTACCGTAGTCATTTGAACGCCCGTCAGCCCGCCTCTCCACTGCACGGAAGTACACGTCCCTTGGCGAGCGGCTTGCTACACTGTTGCGGTAGCCATTTCTCGCCTTTCTGGGCGGAATCTTCCACGGGTTCGATGCAGATTCGCGTGCTGTTGTTTGGAGTCCTGAAGAGTTTGGTAGGCCAATCCAGTGAGATCCTCGATCTCCCGGAAGGGGCGCGTGTGGACGATCTACTGGCACACTATAAGGACCGATTTCCGCAGTTTGAAGCTATCCTGCCCACCTTGGCTGTTTCGGTGAATCAGGAGTATTCCGGCGCCGACCGGACCCTCGCCGTTGGAGACGAGGTCGGTCTGCTTCCGCCCGTGAGCGGCGGCGCACCGGAAGCCGCTTCTGCACGGGGCGCGATCGCTATCGTAAAGGAGCCGATCGAAACGCTCGTCGTGCTTGATCGCCTGAAGCGCCCACAAGACGGCGCGGCCGTGGTTTTTGAGGGCATCGTGCGCGATCACACGCGCGGCCGCCGCACACTCTACTTGGATTATGAAGCCTACGAACCCATGGCGATCAAACAGATGCATGCACTGGGCGAACAAGCCCGCGATCGCTTTGCCGTGAGCGACGTTTCGATCGTCCATCGCCTGGGACGCTTGCAGATTGGCGAAACCAGCGTTCTGATCGTGGTAGCTTCCGAACATCGCGCAGCCGCATTTGAGGCTTGTCGTTGGGTCATCGATACGTTAAAGAAGACTGTTCCGATCTGGAAGAAAGAATACTTTGAGGACGGAGCCGTCTGGGCGGACGGGGAACCGTTTCCCGAGGAAACCCGCCAGCCGGGCGGCACAATGGGGCGAAACCCCGCATCCAAATGAATGTCCCTTCAATGAAGAAAATTCCAACGGAGCCGCGAGTTACGAGCGACGAGTTGCGGCCAGACCGCGTGAGTTTTTGCCTTTGGCTCGCGGCTCGCGGCCCGTGGCGCGTGGCCTGTTTGCTGGTGTGCGTCTTCATCGTTTACACGAGCACCCCATCGAACGCGCAAGAGCCCGCGACCACCCTCAAAGTCGACGTCAAATTGGTCAACGTTTTCGTGACGGTGACGGATGCGCACGGTGCCCCCGTGGGCAGCCTCGCAAAAGAGAACTTTCTGCTCAAGGAGGATGGCCGGGAACAGAAAATTGCCGTCTTCAGCCGTGAGTCAGAGTTACCCCTTTCGATTATCCTCGCTGTGGACACCAGCCTGAGCACAAAGAAGGATCTGCCTCTCGAACTTATGTCGGCCCGCAAATTCGCACACGCAATTCTGCGTCCGCAGGACGGACTCGCGTTATACAAATTCAGCGAGGAAGTGCGTGAAGTCGTGCCCTTCACCTCCGACTTGAAAGCGATCGACGCCGGCATTGACCGGATTCGCAATGGCTCCGCGACGGCCATGTACGACGCGATTTTTCTGGGATCGCAGGCTTTGGGCCGCCGCCGGGGAAGAAAAGTCATGGTGATGATCACCGACGGCGGGGATACCGTGAGCCAGGTAAATTACAAGGAAGCGTTGCGTGCAGCGCAGGAATCCGAAGCGCTGGTCTACAGCGTGATCATTGTCCCCATTGAAGCCAGTGCTGGACGCGATACGGGCGGCGAGCATGCGCTGATCCAAATCTCGGAAGACACCGGCGGCAAGTATTACTACGCGACCTCTTCCACTCAACTCGACGAGGCGTTTCGCAAGATCAGTGACGAACTGCGCACGCAATACCTGCTTGCGTACTATCCCTCACAACGCTTTTCCGATTCGGAGTTCCGGCGGATCCAGGTCAATCTCCTCAACGCCCCACCCGGCGGCCCCTTCGAGTTGCGCAACCGGGCTGGCTACTACACAGTGAAGGGGTCGTGGTAGGCCCCCGCGGCGCCGGAAATCTGCTCGTCACTCCACGCCACCTGCTGCACCTTTCAAAAAACGCATACAGCACGCCGGTTCCCTGGTCGCATCTAGTAAACTGTCCTATTCCATTTCAGTGGAAATTAAGACCTTTAGACGCAGGATCGTTTCCTGTGCTAGTTGAGATTCTGCTCCCAGGAGAGTGGCGCTTTGTTTGATTGGTCTGGATTGCGTTTTCGGCGTTCTCTGCCCGTTTTCTTTATCCTGCTCACCTTCACATCGACGTTGCTCAGCCATTCACTGTGGGAACAGGAGGCGGCTCCGGAAAATCCGAATGCCGGCACCATCCAGGGCGCCGTGCGGAGTGAAGATGGTACCCCGGTTGAAAGCGCGCGAATCTCTTACATCTCCTCAGCCA
>Ga0074046_10005203_pt1 | contig 10441 bp, 8 predicted proteins | sample BogForMeECP23OM3_FD_94441 | JGI IMG/M metagenome (GOLD analysis project Ga0074046, IMG submission 94441) | Bog forest soil microbial communities from Calvert Island, British Columbia, Canada - Bog Forest MetaG ECP23OM3 | ecosystem: Environmental > Terrestrial > Soil > Wetlands ...
AAAGCCGATCCCTCTCGCCCTTACGTCTATGTCATCCTGCTGACCAGCAACGAGGGCCGCCAGAATATGCTCGAGGCCATGCAAGCCGGAGCCGACGACTATCTGGTCAAGCCCTTTGACGAGTTGGAATTGAAGGCGCGCCTGCTGGTCGGCAAGCGGATTCTCGACCTGCAGGACGAACTGGTTTCCGCCCGCGAGTCCATGCGCCATGCCGCGACCCACGATAGCCTCACCGGATTGATGAATCGCGGAGAGATTTTCAGCATGCTCGAACGTGAACTGGAGCGAGCCCGCCGGGAACACACAAGGGTGGGAGTAATCCTGTGCGACATCGACCGTTTCAAACGCGTGAACGATACCCTTGGCCATCTTTTTGGCGATGAGGCGCTCCGCGAAATCGGCCGCCGGCTGCGCGAGCAACTCCGCGTCTACGACGGTGTCGGCCGATATGGCGGAGAAGAATTTCTCATGGTTCTGCCCAACTGCGATTTACCCAACGCTCTGATGCGCGCCAATCAATTGCGTGAAAGTGTGGCCAACACACCTGTGGTTTGTTCCGGCGAGGAGAAGCTCATCACCATGAGCATGGGAGTCGCCGTCTCCGATGGCGGTGGGAAACAAGAGCTGGAAGCATTGTTGAACCGGGCCGACGCCGGCCTGTACGCCGCCAAGGAGAAGGGTCGGAACCGGGTCGAGCACTTCACCCCCGCCGCCAGGAAAACGGCCGCCGGGCGCGCGCGCAAAAGCTAAGTGCCTTTTCACAACATTGCCAGAGTTAGCCAAGATCTGGCCAAGCTTTCCACCGCAGCTCCTGGCAATCACCGCACATCCAGATGTGACCGTTCTCACTGACAAGACATGCTCATTTGTGTCTTATGAATACGTCTCGTTTCCCTGAAGAGCAGGCTCCCCCCAACCGTGTGCACACCCCCCGAGGCGAGAGCTTTGAACGCGGGCCCTTTTAGCAATTGGCTTGTCGGTGACGATTCGTATTTTGGGCCTGGCAGATCGATATCAGCACGCAGGTAGGTGAATGATCGACCTCGGCTGGCCCCTGCTTTCATCCGTAAAAGGAGAGTTCCCCATGACGCGTAAAATCAATCGTAATTATTTTCGGATTCTCGGAATGCACCGGCGAGTGGCTGGGGCCGCGATGGCTTTCGCGATTTTGCTTGCAGCGGCAGTCGTAGCGACCAAACCAGCGCAAGCGCAGAGTTACAGTTTCGGTGTGCTGTATTCTTTTACGCGCGTGCCGTTTCCGGTGACAACCCCTGGGCCGGTAGTGCTGGACGCGCAGGGCAACCTGTATATGACAACCCATGGTGGCGGCGCTTCCGGCGCGGGAACTGTGTTCAAGGTGGATACGACCGGCAACGGGACCGTGCTCTACAGCTTCACCGGTACCGGGGGGGGACGGCTCAAATCCCAACGGTGTAGTGCTGGACGCGCAGGGCAACCTGTATGGCACAACCCATAGCGGCGGTGCCTCCGGCGTGGGAACTGTGTTCAAGGTGGATACGACTGGCAACGAGACCGTCCTCTATAGCTTCGCTGGGGAAGGGGACGGCGCATATCCCGACGCAGGTGTAGTGCTGGACGCGCAGGGCAACCTGTATGGCACGACCTATGTCGGCGGCGCCTCCGGCGTGGGAACTGTGTTCAAGGTGGATACGACCGGCAACGAAACCGTCCTCTACAGCTTCAAAGGGATACCGGACGCCGGATATCCCGAAGCAGGTGTAGTGCTGGACGCGCAAGGCAACCTGTATGGCACTACCTGGGGTGGCGGCGAGGTCAACGGCGGAACGGTGTTCAAGGTGGATACAACCGGCCAGGAGACCGTGCTCCACAGCTTCCATCTAGGACAGAACGGGGAAGGCTTAGCTCCCATGGGAGGTGTAGTGCTGGATGCACAAGGCAACCTGTACGGCACAACCTATCTTGGCGGGTATATTCCATGCAACCCGCCGGGTGGCTGCGGAACGGTGTTCAAGGTGGATACGACCGGCCAGGAGACCGTGCTCCACAGCTTCTGGGGGCCGACGGACTGCTATGAACCCGACGCAAGTCTAGTGCTGGACGCGCAGGGCAACCTCTATGGTACTTGCTACCAGGGCCCCGGCGATCACAGCGCTGGGGCGGTGTTCAAGGTGGATGTGACGTACGGCAAGGACACCATTCTCCACAGCTTTAGCTTTAGCACGCTTGTGGGAGGCTCATATCCCGCAGCAGGTGTAGTGCTGGACGCGCAGGGCAACCTCTATGGCACGGCCACGGGGGGCGGTGCTAACGGCTGGGGAACGGTGTTCGACTTGCTGACGTCTGCGGCAGCGACCACGACTACGCTCACGTCTGCTCCGAATCCGTCCGTTTATGCGCGACCGGTGACCTTTACGGCGATGGTCATAGGCGGGGCGGGTGCGCCGCCGAATGGAGAAACGGTCACGTTCATGAACTCCAAAACGGTACTGGGAACGGGGACATTGAGTGGCGGCACGGCTAGCTTCACGACCTCGACTCTCAAAGACGGCACAACGACGGTCACGGCACTGTACGGCGGCGATGCCCTTTTCGCCGGGAGCACGTCGAATACGGTGAAGCAGTTGGTAAGGAGAGCCGCGACCACTACCACTTTGTCCTCGTCGCAGAATCCGTCAACTTATGGGCAGGAGGTGACCTTTACCGCGGCGATCACTTCCGTGGTTGGCGCGCCACCTGATGGAGAAACCGTTTCGTTCATGAAAGGCGGCACGACGGTACTGGGAACGGGGGCATTGAGCGGCGGTTCCGCTGGCTTTACGACCTCGGCTCTGCCGGCGGGTACGAACACGATCACGGCGGTGTACAGCGGTGACTCGACCTTCGTTGGTAGCACGTCGCATGCAATGGAGCAGGTGGTAAGCAAGGTGGCGACCACGACGGCGCTCTCGTCTTCACCGAATCCGTCCACGTATGGACAGGCGGTGACCTTTACCGCGGTGGTCGCTTCCAGCTCCGGTGCGCCGCCTGATGGGGACACCGTCACGTTTAAGGAAGGCACAACGGTACTGGGAACGGGATCGTTGAGTGGCGGCTCGGCTAGTTTTACGACCTCGACGTTGCCCGCGGGTGCCAACGCGATCAGGGTGGTGTACGGCGGTGATATCCAGTTCGCCGCCAGCACGTCGAATGCAGTGAAACAGCTGGTAAGCAAAGTTGCGACCACGACGGCGCTCTCGTCTTCACCCAATCCGTCCACGTACGGACAGGCGGTCACCTTTAGCGCGGTGGTCACTTCCAGTTCCGGTGCGCCGCCTGATGGGGAGACCGTCACGTTTAAGGAAGGCACAACGGTACTGGGAACGGGGGCATTGAGCGGCGGTTCCGCTAGCTTTACGACCTCGGCTCTGCCGGCGGGTACCAACGCGATCAAGGCGGTGTACGGCGGTGACACCGAGTTCGCCGCCAGCACATCGAACGTGGTGAAGCAGGTGGTGAACTGAAAAGGACCAGGCTGAAGAGGTTTACCGATTTCAATTCGAGCCGCCCGGACGTTTGGGCGGCTTTTCTTTTGCCGCACGCCGAAGTTGGGGGCCAGATTCATCTCGCAAAAGTGGTAGCCTTTCCCGAGGATGTGATTTCCATCCCAACGTCTGAATTCGCTGCGAGCTACTGTCCACTTGTTTCCCGACCTTCTAACCCGCATCAAGCAGTGCGCGCGCTCGGCTGGATTCGATCTCTGCGGCATTGCGCCGGTCGGAGTCCGAGACTTCGCCGAGTTGCGCGTCTTTCCCGCTTGGATCGCCGACGGAAAGCACGGCGAAATGAAATACATGGAAGCGCGCGATCAGACTGGAGACCTCAAGCGCGCGTCGTTGGCCCAAGTCGCTCCCTGGGCGCGCAGCGTGGTCGTGTGCGCCATCAACTACAACACCGCGCACCCCTACTCGACTCAGACAGATGATGTAAGCCGAGGCTGGATCTCCCGCTACGCCTGGAGCCGCGAGGACTACCACGAAGCCGTCCTGCGCCGCCTGAAACAGGTAGAAGACGAGTTGCGCGGAATGCTCGACGCAACTGGCAACTTGCACTTCCTTTCCTACGTCGACACCGGCCCGCTCATCGAGCGCGTCTACGCCAAATACGCTGGCATCGGATGGATCGGCAAGAACACGTGCATCATTAACCAGCAACTTGGATCGTGGCTGTTTCTGGGCGTAATCCTAACCTCGCTTGAACTGACGCCCGATCTGCCCGGCCCCGATCGTTGCGGGACTTGCACCCGCTGCATCGCCGCCTGCCCCACGCAAGCGATAGTTGCGCCCGGCGAATTGGACGCCCGGCTGTGCATCTCCTATCTGACCATCGAGAAGCGCGGCGAGATTCCCAACGAGCTGCGCTCCAGCATGGGACGTCACGTCTTCGGGTGCGATATCTGCCAGGACGTTTGCCCATGGAACCGCAAGGCGGCAGTAACTTCCGTGGCGGAGTTCGAGCCCCGAGAAGGCCTGGTCAATCCGGCGCTCGATTGGCTGGCGGAAATGCAGCCGGAAGAATTCCGTGCGGTATTTCGCGGGTCTCCAGTCCGGCGCGCCAAGCTTTCCGGCTTGAGGAGGAACGCAGTGATTGCCATGGGCAACAGCGGCGACAGGAAATTTCTCCCCACACTAAAGAAACTCTGCGAAGATTCGGATCCAGTGGTCGCGGAACACGCGCGCTGGGCGCTGGGACAACTTTGATTCGTATCAGGGCATCGCTTTGGCGATGCCGGGATTTTCCAAATATAGGCCCCTTTAGGGGCCGCGTAGGAGGACCCATGTTCCAGAAAGATCTGCTTCAGGGCAAGCGCATCCTGATTACCGGCGGCGGCACCGGCCTGGGCAAAGCTGCCGCGCAGCGGTTTTTGGAGCTGGGCGCGGAAGTTTATATCTGCGGCCGGCGCCAGGATGTTCTTGCGGCAACCGAGCAGGAGCTACGCGAACGCACCGGCGGCCAGATCCACCCCCGTCCTTGCGACGTGCGCGACGCCGCGGCGGTCGAAGAGATGATCGGAACCATCTGGGCGGCAGATCCGCTCGATGTGCTCATGAACAACGCCGCGGGAAATTTTCTGGCGCGCACTGAAGAACTTTCGCTGGGAGCGTTCCAGTCGGTGATAGGCATTGTCCTGCTGGGCACGCTGCACACCACCATGGCCTGCGGCCGACGATGGCTGGCGGCGGGGCGAGGAGGCGTGGTGCTCAACGTGACCACCACCTACACGACCACGGGCTCGGCGTATGTGGTGCCATCGGCGGTGGCGAAAGCAGGCGTGCAGGCGCTGACGCGAAGCCTGGCCGTCGAGTGGGGCGACCGCGGAATCCGCATGAACGCTATCGCGCCCGGGCCGATCCCAACCGAGGGCGCTTTCTCGCGCCTGCTGCCGCGTCCGGAACTGGCGGAAGCGGCAAAGAAACGAAATCCTCTGGGACGCTTCGGAACAACCGAGGAGTTTGCCAACCTGGCCGCATTCCTGGTCAGCAACGGCTCCGGCTACATCAACGGAGAAGTCGTGACCATGGATGGCGGGGAGTGGCTGCAAGGTGCGGGCGAGTTCACAGCGCTGGGACGCGAGCTGACGGAAAAAGAGTGGGAGATGATGAGACCGAAACCAAAGAAGCCCAAAGAATGAAGGTCAGAGAATAACGAGCCCGCCGCAAAAAACAAAAGCGCCCATGACTCGCTAGAGTCATGGAGCGCCCGTTGAACAGCCCTCCCCCGAAGTCTGCTCAACCCCACGCTACGTGTAGATCGCCGCGGGCGGTATGGCACGAACGGGGAGCGTAGTAGGACAATCTGGTAGGCCCGGCAGGAATCGAACCTGCAACCCTCGGATTAGAAATCCGATGCTCTATCCGCTTGAGCTACGGGCCCCCGCCAAAACGGGATTCTGACTACCGATTATAGGGGAAGCGCGTGGAGCGGGAACCGGTGTTCTTCCAGAGCCGAGTTCCAGAAGGTAACCCTCTGGCGGCAATGGAACTGGGTGGTTCCGAGGCGGGTGCCGCTCGCACCAGCAGGTCAAAGAGTCTGCCTAATCTTTCAGCGGAACCATGGTTCGATCGCCACGGCAAAACGTTGCCACTCTTGCCAAGCCCCCTCGCGGCTCCGGCATGGTCATGACCGGCCCGTAGCAATAGACAGCGTGTCCGGTTGCGGCGAAGTACCATCGCCCTCCCTTTCCCTTTGCGTGCTGCTGGCTTTGGCTGGGGGTGGAGGAGAGCTGAACTGGTGGGGCCAACCTGGGGACGGGAAGCGACAAGACTAGAGCTAACGCTAGGGCCTTCATGATAGGGTCTCGCTTACGTCACGGCCCCCAGAGAAGGGCCGCATTTCACAGAACCGTTACTCTTTTTCTCTAAAAATCGAACTACTCACGCCGGTACGCCCGCTAGATCACTCCAGTGGAGCGCCGCACATCCTCTAAATCCGCGGCTGGCTTCCCTGGAGTTTCCTTCGTGGAGCGCGCCGACTTGCCGGTTCGTTTTGTGTCTTTGCCCGATCCTTTTGCCCCTGGCGCCGCGTTGCCAGACTCCGCGTTCTTGCGATCCGCCGGCGCTGCCGCCTTGTCGTGCACCTGCTTGCCGTCGTCATGAGCCAGTTTGCCTTTCAGCGAGGCAAGTTGCGTGCTGTCCTTCAACAACTGGCGGATTAAGCCGCGCTGCGACTCGATCGTCTGGCCCTGTTCGAAAACCAACAGGGTCAAAATGGCATACGAGACGATGAACAAAATCACCAGGAGGGGCAGCAGGGCCGCCGGTTGTGACTTTCCTCGAGCAGTTACGCACTCAGCGCTGTAAACGATGCTCAAAATTGCCCCCAAGATCGCCCCTAGGCTCCGGGCTTTCATGAAGGGATACTGCACCCATGAAACCATATGGGAGGGTGAATCTAAGTGCGTGTTGCAACTGGAGTTAGCGGCCCCCGGCGGGATCGGATGACACCGCCTGGTGCAAGCCTCTGCACTTAATGAGTAACCAACCCAGCGTTACAAACGTAAGTCCGCGAGGAACGAACCGCCTGGAAATCTGCTTTTAGCTCTTGGCCTTTAGCTAAACAGCCAACAGCTAAAAGCCAAGAGCGCTTTTCTCCGTCACTAGTCCGCTTTCACCACCACATACTTCCGCCCGGCGTACAGCCGGTACCCAGTTCCGTCCTTTTCAAATTTCAGAGGAACCGGGTGTTGGACCTTATCGTCGTTCTGGCTCGAAATCGAGAGCACGTCCGTTCCCGCCACGTTCATCACGGTGAATTTGCCGTCCTTGAATCCGAAGCCATAGGCTCCCGGATCCAGCGTAGCTCCGTCAAAGCTGAGCTTGGGTTCGGTGATCAGAAAACCCTGGTATTTCTCCGCGATGGCGGTGGCATATCCCGAGGTATCCACCAGTCCCGCCAGCGCCAGCTTGCCGGCGGAGTTCTTCACCCCAGCCGTATTCCGCAATTGCGCTGCCGCGCTCTGCCCAGCGAAGAAAAACGAGCTCGGAGCGGCTTTTTTCACTTGATCAGCCGTAAGAACTTGCGCGCTCGCCGAAGTCAATGCCAGTGCCGCCATCACCACCAGCCACATCATCTTGCGATTGCAGTTCATAAAGGGTCCTTTTCAGATTCTTGAATTCTCCGCGGCCTGCGAGAAAAATCGTTTGACCACAACATTCGGATAGTCCGCGCCGCGCGACTGCCCTATGTTACCTCCATGGCTACCAATGCGATACTTTCAAAAGAAGAAATGATGAAGCGAACTCCAGAATCGACCGAGGAGCAACTGGTTGTTCAAATAAGCGCCCGCCGCTGGCAAGCCGTCGTCAATCGCGATGCCTCGCTCGACGGCACCTTCGTCTTTGGCGTGTCGAGCACCGGCATATTCTGTCGTCCGTCGTGTCCCGCCAAGCGCCCGCGCCGCCAGAACGTGAACTTTTTCGCTCATGCCCTCGAAGCCGAACAAGCCGGCTACCGCGCCTGCTTGCGTTGCCGTCCAAAAGCGGTCGACGGAAATCCGCAATCCGCGCTGGTCCGCGCCATGTGCCGCTACATCGAGCAGCACATAGAAGACCGGTTGACGCTGAGCCGCCTGGCGAAGGAGTTCCGCCTCAGTCCTTTCCACCTGCAGCGGACTTTCAAGTCGGTGCTCGGCGTGTCGCCCAAGGCCTACATCGACGCCTGCCGCCTGCGCCAGGTAAAACAAAATTTGCAGGCCGGCCACTCCGTGACCACCGCCCTCTATGCTGCCGGATATGGCTCCAGCAGCCGCCTCTACGAGCGCACCGCAACGCAGCTAGGCATGACTCCAGAGAAGTACCGCCGCGGCGCTGTGGCCGCCGTCGTTCGCTATACCATCGCCAGTTCGCCGCTAGGACGCATGCTCGTCGCTGCGACAGACAAAGGCATCTGCGCCATTCAGTTCGCCGACTCGGACGAACAACTTCAACAAGGCCTGATGCGCGAGTTTCCCTTCGCCACCCGCCGCCGCGATGATGCCGCCATGGCCGGATGGCGAGTGAATCTAACCCGCCTGATGGAGGGACGCGAGACAAATCCATCTCTTCCTCTAGACATTAGGGCCACTGCCTTTCAGCGCCGAGTCTGGGAAGCTCTGCAAAGAATTCCCCGCGGAGAGACGCGCTCCTACAGCGCCGTAGCCAAGAAAATCGGTATGCCAAAAGCCACCCGCGCCGTAGCCCGAGCCTGCGCCACCAACCCCGTTGCCGTGGCAATTCCTTGCCATCGGGTAGTGCGCCAAGATGGCGACTTAGGCGGCTATCGCTGGGGCATCGAGCGTAAACAACAGTTGCTGGCGATGGAGAAAGAAGCCGGGGCTTAGCTTAGAGGAGTGATGCCCGCGCCTTGCTGCGTGATCGGGCAAGCATTCAGACCCGCCCCTTGACCCGGAATTTCGAATTTTGATGGTCAGCCCCGTATACCTTCTGAGCCAAACGAAGGCTTGATCCTCAGCTTGTCAATCCTATTCGAAAAGCCTGATAGAGCTAGACGGGAGCTTCATGACCAAAGTCATGGGCAACCGCAGTCTGCGGTGGACTAGAACCAGGAGCGTAAAAGGGAACAATGACATGAGCCGGGCGAGAGTACGTCCCATCGTCCTCAATGCGCTCGTAGCGGCGGCATTTACGAGTGTCGCGTGGAGTTACTTGACTTGGCCCTACAAGCTCGGTGTCGGCACGATTTACGTATGTCATGTTTTGCATCACTGCTGGCTAATTGCTCCGATCTGCGTTGCCCTGGGAAATCGGTTCCAGAGCTGGCGCGGGATAGCGCGGTTCCAGGCTGGGATAGTCTGGGAAGCTGGCTCGCAATGTGGGCAAAAGCCGATGATTTTTCCGAGTTGCGGCTGAGCCACCGCCCTTAACGGTTTGCGAAAGTTCTTCGGTATGTAAAACTCAATCACTTTTGCCATGACAATCTCCTAGATCCCAGTGAGTCTCGGCGCGCCCGGCTGCGCCAGTTCGTTCGCTCGCCTTTGTCGGTCGCTATCAGTGCGTTCCGCTAGGTTCATTGCAGCCATGATTAGGACTTCCTGTAGCGTGAAACCGCGAGTTGTGATCTTCCACATAAGCGCCTCCAAAGGGGAAATCGAGATTCAACTGAGGTCTTTGTTCATGCGTGGTGAGTGTGGAATAACCTGCGTCTGCTCACAAGGTCAGATCTGGTGATTGTGGTCTGGGAATATGGTGGCTGCTCAGGGTTGTACTTCCTGGAGAGGGAGCATTCGTACCTTTGGGGGATTCAATGTCGCGCTTTTGAGGGGAATGAGTTTTGTACTTCTGGAGGATGGAACGTTGTCTAGTGTCGCGGGTCTTCGAGGTGCTTTCTGCCGTAAAGTTGGGCATCAATGGACCACATTCCGGGTCCGATCATCGCCACCGTCAGGCCCAGACCAGCCAGCATGATTGCGGTCAGCGAATTGCCCAACGACACCAAGAATATCCAGACCTCGACAATGGCAATCGTGATTCCGGCGACTGGCGTCCAGAGGCCAAGAAGGAGCAGTGTGCCCGCGACAGCCGCCACCAGATGAGGGAGGCTGGGCACCAATCTAGCAGTTTCAAGGAGATGCGTGGCTCCGAAATAGAGCAGAAACGTGCTCGTCAGCACGCGCTGAAGCAAGAGACCCGCACCGGGCCAGCCCTCGGCGAATGTGGAAAAGAGACGTTGCAGACGTGTCCTCCCGTTGCTGGCCTCATGTTAGTTGATCTTGGAAAGACATCGAAAGGGTTAACGGTAGGGTTTTTGAGTGCTACTTTGGGGCACCTCGAGCTCGATGATCCCGCGCTGTAGCGCAATGGTAACGGCATGCGCGCGATCGTTGGCGCCCAACTTGGAGAGTATGTTGGAGATGTGGTTCTTGACCGTCGTTTCTCCGATCGAGAGCTTGTCCGCGATTTGCTTATTGGCATTGCCTGCGCCAATC
>Ga0074046_10005205_pt1 | contig 10436 bp, 7 predicted proteins | sample BogForMeECP23OM3_FD_94441 | JGI IMG/M metagenome (GOLD analysis project Ga0074046, IMG submission 94441) | Bog forest soil microbial communities from Calvert Island, British Columbia, Canada - Bog Forest MetaG ECP23OM3 | ecosystem: Environmental > Terrestrial > Soil > Wetlands ...
GAAAGGTCCGGAAGATTTGTTCACTACCTGCAGCTTTCGCCATGCTGGGAGAGGTCGAGCCCGACATACTCCTCTTCCTCACTCACGCGGAGGCCGAGCGTCCTGTCTATACCAATTGCAATAATGTAGGTTACGACAAATGCGTAGATGGTGACAACCACGGCACCGATCACGTTTGCGGTGAACTGGTGGACATTCCCTTCAAGAAGACCGGAATAACTGCAGACCGCTGTGGTTGCAAAGATCCCGGCGCAGACCGTGCCGAAGAAACCCCCCACTCCGTGCACTGCCCATGCATCGAGACTTTCGTCCATCCCGCTCTTGATCCGCCAGAGCATCGCCTTGTAACAAAGAATACCGGCAATTGCCCCGATCAGGATCGCTATAAGAGGGGTTACGTATCCGGCCATTGGAGTGATGGTACCCAGCCCGGCAACAGCCCCGGTCACCATCCCCAGTGAACTCGGCTTGCCGTTGATCCAACTCACTACCATCCACGAAAGCGCGCCTGCCGCCGCCGCTGTATTCGTGACGACGATTGCATTGACTGCCATCCCGTTCGCTGCAAGGGCGCTGCCGCCGTTGAACCCGAACCAGCCGAACCACAGCAGCCCCGCCCCGAGGAGGGTCATCGGGATGTTATGGGGTTCCATGGAGTACTGGCCGTATCCTGCACGTTTCCCGATCACGAGTGCGAGGGCAAGTGCAGCGAAACCGGCACTGATATGAACGACCATGCCCCCGGCAAAATCGATGGCCCCGAGCGAAGCAAGCCAACCGCCGCCCCAGACCCAGTGGGCGATCGGGTCATAGACGAAGGTTGTCCAGAGGAGCGTAAAGATGATAAAGGAACTCAGTTTCACACGTTCCGCGAGACCTGACGTAACAATTGCAACAGTAACTGCAGCAAAAGTCAGCTGGAAGATCATGTAGAGCAATGGCGGGTACCCTGCATTCCCTGTGGTCATCCCCACCCCGTTCAGTCCGAGGTTCCCGAGGTTCCCGATGATGCCACCTGCATCCTGACCGAATGCAAAGGTGTATCCGACCAGGATCCACTGGATGCTCACAAGCGCAAACGCGATGAACGAGAGACTGATCATCGATATGAAATTCTTTTTCCGTACAAGGCCGCCGTAGAAAAATCCTACGCCCGGTGTCATCAGCATCACAAGCGCAGTCGCTGTGATAAGCCAAGCTATGGTTGAACTGCCATCCGCTACCATGTGTCTTCCCTGTTCCCGTTCAGTATGCTGATTCCCGCACCTCTCGTCACCACACGGAGAAGATGCGGTTAAAACATTTCTACAATTCCCGGAATTTTTGTACGACGGGATACTACATAAAATGGAAGGAAAATGTGTTCTTCAGTATTTGAATTTTTCATTTTTCAATTTTTCAAGAAATAGACATCCAACCAATCATCCGGCTGATCGGGAAGCATATACCTTCAGGTAATTTCATAACCTGTGGTGCCCTACGGTTCGATTATCCGGACTGGATGGCATACTTTAAGGAGTAATGAGGCTACAATGCTGGAAAAAATTGACCTGACAAAGACTGTGAGCGATAAAGAGTTCAATGAGGCCCTCCCCAAACTGAAAGCGCGACTGTCAGTTCTCCAGCGGACACTTCGCGACAGGAAAATCCCGACGATTATCGTTATTGACGGGTGGAATACCGCGGGAATTACCATGTCGACCCACTCAATTATCCAGTCACTCGACCCTCGCGGGTTCACCCTTCATGCCACAGGGAGGCCTACGGAAGAAGAGAAGGAGCGTCCGTTTATGTGGAGTTTCTGGATACGGACACCCGCCCGGGGCCGTATCGCGCTCTTTGCGCGGAGCTGGTACAGCAGGGCGATAACAACAGAGATGCAGAAATCCGGCTGGAAAAAATCCCTGGAAGGCAAATCTGGTCCCATAAATAATTTTGAACGGACTCTGACTGATAACGGCGCAGTCATCATCAAGTTCTTCCTGCATATCGACAAGGCGGAGCAGAAACGGCGACTGGAGGAGAGGGAACGCAACCCTCTCACGGCCTGGCTTGTTACCCCGCTTACCTGGAACATCCACTATCATTATGAAGACTCGCTCCCGTATATCGACCAGTTCCTTGAGAAAACAGATACGCCATATGCTCCCTGGCACGTAATCGAAGCCACTGATCGGAACTATGTGATCCTGAAAGTTTACTCAATACTGGTAAAAACCCTTGAAAGACGGACCGAATCCGTAAACGACTCCAAGTCGAAGAAAGAGAGACTGAGGGAACCCGTCCTCCCGAAAAAGAACCCGGTAAAGCGGATATCCGTTCCTGAAAATACCTGTACCAAAGAAGAATGCCAGCAGACGCTCAGCAATCTCCAGATCGAGATGCTCGAATTGCACTACCTCATTTTCAAACGGAAGATCCCGCTCATCATCATGTATGAAGGCTGGGATGCAGCAGGAAAAGGCGGAAATATCACGCGGATTGCCCGCTACATGAACCCGCTGGGCTATGATGTGATCGCCATTGCAGCACCGGACGAGACCGAGAAGGACCACCATTATCTCTGGAGATTCGTCCGGCACTATCCCAGAGCGGGGCATGTCGCCATCTATGACCGCAGCTGGTACGGGCGGGTGCTTGTCGAACGGGTCGAAGGTTTCTGCTCAACTGCCGAATGGCAGCAGGCCTACCACGAAATCAACGACATGGAAGCCGATTACGTACATTCCAGCGGAGGGGGCATCGTCAAGTTCTGGCTGGAGATCAGCAAGGAAGAGCAGCTCAGGCGGTTCCAGCAGAGGGCCAGCGATCCTGAAAAGATCCACAAAATTACCGAAGAAGACTGGAGGAACCGGGAAAAGTGGGACCTGTACGACGAGGCCATTGACGAGATGCTGGCACGGACGAACACGGAGATCGCCCCGTGGACGGTCATCGAGTCCGATGACAAATGGTATGCCCGGGTCAAGGCATTGACAACCGTCATCGACTGCGTGAAAAATCTTCTCTGAATATCCGCCGGTCAAAAACCCTGGTGGAGTCCGTACTTTCCTGCATTCAGGATCACTTCCCGGAATTCCCCAGAAGTGATAATAGCGACGGAGGGACGCATCCGGAAAAATTCCGCCCACCCCTGTTGCGTGCCAGGCGGGGGCTCTTCACCCAAATGGGGGCCGGAACTTGCGATAACCGGAAGGAGCCCGGTCCTGCAGAACCCTCTCCTGTCGCGGATGCAGTCGACCCTGCATTCAGGAGGGCAGACTGTGCAGCTTCTCAGCAGCGCGAATGCACGGTCAGCCCGCTCTTCGAATTCCCCGGATTCATAAAGGCAAGATATCCCGGTTTTTCCATGTCGTTCACTGCAATCCGCTGCCGGAACAGGATAAACAAAATCGTAGAGCATTTCCGGTCAGAGCGGAGTATGGTATCCTGTCGGTGTGATCACGCCGTTCTGTGCTTTTACGAACCGTACAGACTCACAGGTTTGTTCGGTAATCCTGTCAACCTCCATGGCCTGCTCGCACTCCAGGATCTCTTCTAATACGGCAGCTGTCGCCGGCATCCGGGGGACTGCACGGCAGGCAAGATCACCCGGGTGCGGATCAAAAGTCCCGATCCTGCGGGCAAGCCCGATCGTCTCTTCCTTGTCATAAGTAATAAGGGGACGGAGGACCGGTACGGCGACCGCTTGGGAGATCACGGACAGGTTGGCAAGGGTCTGGGATGCGACCTGCCCGAGGTTCTCTCCGGTGACTATTGCCCGGGCTCCTTCCTTTTGCATCATGCGGGCTGCGACCCGGTGCATGAACCGTTTGCAGATTACACAGCGGTAGCGTGCGGGAGTCCGGAGCCGGTGCATCTCGTCAAAGAGCGGTTCGCTGTCGGCAATTATCATCGAAAGTTCGTAACCGGGACACCAGAGGGAGAGTCTGCGGTGGTTCTCGGTTGCAGCAGGAGTGACGTCACAACCCGCCCACCGCCCGGCATCAAGGTACAGGTGGGTGATCTCGCACCCCCTTTTCATCGCAAGCCACGAGGCGACCGGGGAGTCAATGCCCGCAGACAGGAGTACGAGGACCCGGCCCTGCGTACCCAATGGCAGCCCCCCGGGGGCTTTGATCCGGGAATCATAAACCAGCCCGCCAACATCACGGACTTCCACAAAGATCTCATACTCCGGGCAGTTCAGGTCGACCCTGAGGCCGGGGACCCGGTCATAGATAGCGGAACCGATCAGGGTTCCCAGTTCCTGGCTGGTCAGCCCCTTTTTCAGCTGGCGTTTGGCCCTGACGGCAAAACTCATGCCAGCTGACAACTGTTTGGAAGCGAGTGTTACTGCCGCAGCAGTGAGGTCTTCAGGACTGCTGCCTGTCCGGGTGCAGATGCTGACATCGACGACCCCGAATACGCGTGCAACGATCCCTGCAATTTTTTCCGGCTGGTCACCGAAGATGAGTATGCGGCCGCGGGGGGTCTCGTAATGGGCAGAGAGCCCGTGGGCGGAAAGTGCACGACGGATGTTGCGGAGGAGCATGCCGATAAAGTGGTATTTGACCGGTTCGCTTTTGAGGAACAGCTCCCCATACCTCACCATAACCGGGTTTTTTACGCCCCCCCCGCCGCAATTATCAGCTGCTGCCATGTTCTCTGTAGTATATAAAAGTCAAGGGAGATAACCATTGGCGGCAGTCCCGGTCGGAGGACACCGGGACAGGTTCTTCCGGGTTCTTCTTCCACAGTATAGTGCAGACAACGGCTTTGTAAAAATCATCGATATTCGTTGTGGACGCTCATAGGGGAGACTGCTCTTTCCCGAAGGGAAGAGCAGGCTGGAGAAGAACCGGCAGGTTTTTCGATTTTCGAAGAGGTCAATCAGGACCTTGAGGATAAGAAGAACTCGTCAGAGTTCTTCGACCTGAGAGAGACGATCATTCTCATAAACGGTGAATATGAGCGAATCGCACGATAAAATAGGATTTCTCCAGAGCCCAGACAACAAAATCCTTTAATCACGAGAGGGAATAGTGTACTGAAATGGCGAAAAAGGCGAGCAAAAAAACCGAAGAGGAACCGCTCAGGTTGTTCTATATCTTTTACAACCAGGAGCGCTGGGACAACTGGCTGAAAACACTTCAGGAATCAAGTTTCGAGATCGACCCGAAGAGCGAGGAACTCCCGGAGGGGTTCCGGGTGCTGGACAGTTTCTCTGTTGATATCAGCCTTGAAGTTCTGAAGATCATCAGACTCTACCAGAACAAGCGCTTCGGCCGGGAAGAGACGCTGGACAAGCTCTCTCAGGTGGAAGCGATTGTCATGTCGGCCGCGCCGGAAGGCGATCTTGAAGAGATCGTCGAGATCCTCCAGCTCCCGAAGCTCGCGCTCTTTGCCGGGAGCCGGAAGTACCTTGAGGGAGGTTTCGACAAGGATATCAAGACCCTCGTGAAAAAGGGACGGGATCAGATAGGAAAAGATATGGAAGCCGCACTTGAATCGGCAGCAAGCATCGGAGCAAGTGTTATTGACGGTGCAGCCTGCTGCGGGAAGTACGTGAAGGATGACCTCGAGAACCCGACGCTCTTTGACGAGTGGCTCATCGAATGCGAGCGCATGAGCGATGCAATTACCTCCCTGAAGAACTTTGATGAGTCGACGGGAGAAGACGATTGATTGCTGACCGGGCACGGTTCCGTCACGCAAAAAAACTTGAACGCCTCGCCGGCTATCGTCTTCCCGAGCTTGCGTTCTCGGGAAACATGCTCGAGACCCTCTGCTCGCGGCTCAATTACGATGCGCTTGACTTCGCGGTGAGGGAGCAGATCCTTGCTTTTTTCAATGATTTCCTGCGCTGCGACTGCAGGGAATCCCCGCTATGCGGCTGCCCCGAGAAAAAATTTGCCCGGAAGGTGATCGAGCTCCGCGAGAACGGGCTGGACCACCGGCAGATCGCGGCGTTCCTGCTGGATGAATATGGCATCGAAGTATTTCCTGCAGATATCCTTTCGTTTCTTGAAGAGTCCGTGCATGTGCTTGAGGCCATCTCAGATGTGGCCCGGCTGCAGGGCATGGACGGGCTGGCGAAAAAGACCGATGATACCATTCGCCTGATCGAACGGTAATGGGTCCCCCCTGGCGAACGCAGGACATTTTCTCCACGCACAACTCACCGGTTTTCCTCTGTCCAGGGTTATTTTTGCATGGCACCGGGGACAACCTCCTCACCGCATGCCGGGATCGCTGGAGAGACAAAAGGCAGCTTCCCATGTACGTCTATGGATGAGTGCAGCGGGTGGCAGATCATGAGGCAGCTCGTATACTGGCTCAATGATCACATAAAGGCAATTCGTCGATATTAAGGGCGCCCGGAGAGGGTGTGAAAGTGAAGGCAACAGGTCTCCCTGTCCCGGTAAGTGAATACCATGTCCCATCCGGTGCCGCAGGATTATCCCGGTGGATTCACTCCTTTTTCCTCCCGCCCCCCAGTCCCTCGTGAGGATTGCGCATATCCCCCTTCAATGTTTAGCTCGATCCGGTTTTTGAGCGCCCCGAGCATGCGGGGCGTGATCAGTTTTCCGGTCATCACGTGGAGGGATCTTTTGCCATCTTCAGGATCAGTTTCACAGGTAGCGATGAAGTCGGCATAGTTGGTAAGCGCGGTGACAAGCAGATCCGGCAGGGTGGCGATGAGTGTTCTCTCCGGCTTTCGGCCCTTTTTGACGGAGAAACTTTTTTTGCTATCCTTGTTGCTGTGCCATATATAAAAAATGAAATACCAGACAATGATAGTTTCAAGATCCCGCGGGCCTGCCTCGCACGCGTTACCGTCTCACGAAAAAAAAAAATGTGCCTGTAAACATCTCATGGTTGTTTCCGTCCCGGTTCCATTTACTGGATTATCTGAACGAAAAGATGTCGGATCTTGTTTTCCCGGCCGGGAGATCCCTACCGATAGTTCCTTACACAACCCGCGAGTTTGCATGACTAGCGGAAGTGCCGTTTATAATAATCCACGAGCGCCTTGTCCGCGATCTGGCGGGTCTCGGCATCGACCCGGATAAAAAAGTATTCCTCGTCCTGGACACGTACGAAAACCCCTTCACCGGACTTTTTTATCTCCAGCCAGCAGAGCGTCGTATCCTGAATTTTCGGGAACTGTATCCGGATGAATTCATTCATGTTATGAAAAATTTCCGGCGGAAGGTATTTTCGTATGACTTCGTCGACGATCATCCTGCGGTAACCATCTGTTGTCGGGTCCTTCAGTTTCGAATACTCGGCTTCTATCCCGGCGATCTCGTTTCTCATGCCCTTTTTGTTCTCCTTTATGCCGATGATGAGGTTCCCTCCTTCGGTATTGAGGAAACCCGCAAGGGTTTTAGCAAGGATGAATTTGGACGTATCCCTGCCGAACTTGTGTACTTCCCGCGACTCACTGGCTGAGATATCCGCTTTTGTAAAAGATTTGCTCCAGAGCGTGCTCGTCTTGTATTCAACGAGCTCGTTCTCGCCTTCCGTGACGAGACGGTGAAACTCTTCACTCCCCGGGGAACCGTTATTTTCCGGCAGTCTGTCACGGGCGATGCCTGGGGATCGAATCGTTTTACCCTGTTTTTCATCGTCAGTGAGGATCGTCCGGAAACGCGAGTACGCCTTCGCAAAATCCTCATTATCCGGTTCAAGTTTCACCGCCTCCCGGTATTCATGGAAAGCATCAACGAGCAGGCCTTTGATGACAAAAGCATCTGCCAGTTTTTTGTGGACTTCTGCATCTTCCGGATCGAGTCGCAGGGCAGCCCGGTATTCCGATATTGCTTCGTCGGCAAAATTGGAGATAAAATAGATATCTGCCAGTTTCCAGTGAAATGAGGGATTTTTCGGGTAGATGCGCAGTGCTTCGCGGTAATTTTCCACAGCCTCGTTCAGCAATCCCTTCTCAAAAAAGATCTGGCCGAGGATACTGTACGGGTGCGCGCGGGACAGCGTAAATGCATCATTGTTCCGGGCTGATGGTCCAAGGCCGGCAAAAATTTCGGTGCACTGCCGGAAGAATTCCCGTGTCTCGGAAAATGACCGTTTTTTCTGGAAGATGGAGAGGATCTGTTCCGAGAAATGGTACAGCATTCCCGGTTCCCTCCGGATTGCCTCGTACAGAATCGGTACTGCCTCACAAAACCGGTCCTGTTCCATCAGGACGAGCGCCAGCCAGTACCTTGAATTGCCATCGAGCGGATTTTTTTTGATCGCACAGGAAAATTCTTCGATTGCCTCGGTATGCAGTTTTTTTCCAAGCAGGGAACGCCCAAGGTAATGATGAATGCCGGTGGTTTCCGGGTCCAGATCGAAGACTTCCCTGAACTTTTGAATTGCCTCATCGTACTCCCTGTTCTGGAGGCAGAGGAGCCCTTCGTCAAATCTGGATTGAATGGTATCCGGCATTGTGTAATCCTCTCAGGCAATCCTCTACTTCCGGACCCGCGGGCCGACCGGAAAACGTGCGTTCGAATCAGTTACAGGGTAAATTCCTGTCAGGTGCGCATGCAACCCGTTCTCCTGACATTTCATTACGATGCCAATCTATTAGAAATGTATCGGCAGAAGCGCCGGAGAAGAAGAAAGGACAGGTACGCCCGTTACGAGCCGAGATCAGGGAAAAAATTCCGGGAGCCGTAGAACGGGGAGCTCTCGTAACTGAATGATTTTCATGGTTCCTGGATGAATTCTTATTCATGTCTGGTTCTCCAGAGCCACAAGAACATGAGTTCTCGGAGAAAATGAAGTGCCTGAATTTGCACGTGGTGCTTCCGCGCCCGGAACCTCACATCCACAGTCCCAGCAGCCGGAACGCGATCCCGCCAAGCCCGATAGCCAGTACGATCTCGGTGAAGGAGATCGCAAGTGACCGTTTCCACCCGAACTCCGAGGCGAGCACGAAGATGACTGATATGCAGGGGATATAGAGCATTGAGACGAGTGCGATGACGATGAGCTGGACCGGGGTGAGGAAGGCCGCGAAGTTGGTCGAACCGAAGAGTACTGCGAGGGTGAGGATGGTGAGTTCCTTTCTCACAATGCCGAAGATGAGGGTGATCCCGACAATTACGGGAAGGCCGAGCCAGAAGACCGTGATGGGCGCGAGGAGATTGTTGACCGGGTTGAGCAGGCCGACCGCGTAGAAGACCTGGATCGCGGCGCTCCCGATGATGTATGCGGGAAAGACAAACCAGATAAGCGACTTTGTCCGCGCCCATGTCTGCTTTATGACGACTGAGGCTGAAGGGACATGGTAGTCCGGCATCTCCATGATCAGCCCGACCGACTCGCCCGGTACCACTTTGAAGGCGATCCTCCCGACAATGATTATCAGGAGGATATCAAACGCATAGAGCGCGAGCGCCCACCAGATGCTGACGAATTTACCGACGAGGCCGAGGATGACAACCGTCCGGGCCGTACAGGGTATGAGGGTGACCAGAAACGCAGCGAGCAGTTTCTGCTTGGGCGATTCCATGATCCGGCAGGAGAAGCAGGCCGGGACGTTGCACCCGTAGCCAAGGATGAGGGGAATGACCGCTTTGCCGTGCAGCCCCAGCTTGTGCATGCCCCTGTCGAGCATCACGGCGATCCGGGTGAGGTAGCCGGAGTCCTCCATCACCGCGAGAAGGAGGTAGAACGGCAGGACGTACGGGATGACCAGCGTGACTCCCGCGACGAATCCCGAGAACGCGCCGTTCCAGAGGATGCCGGCGACCGGGCCGGTGATGACCGGTTCATAGGGGGCGATCTGCGAGAGGACTGTCTGGATGAAGTCGGAGATACGGGCACCGACGACAAAGGTCCATACGAGCAGCCCTCCTATCACGAGAAAGACCGCAAGATACCCGAGGAACGGGTGGAGGGCGATCCGGTCGAGCCGGTCGGTCAGGGACTTTTTCTGTGGCCCTTCCGACATGGAGTGCATCGTGATTACATCTGCAGCGATCCGGTCGGCGACCTGGTACCGCTCCGCGCTCATCACGACACAGACCGATTCGCCGTGCATTGTCTCAATTTCGCCCGCAAGTTTTTCAGCAGTTATGACGATGGCCGGGGCCTGCTCCTTCACGATCTTCACCATTGCGGGGTCGCGTTCGAGGAGCTTGATAGCGGTGAACCGCAGAGGGTAGGGGATGGTCAGCTGACCCAGCAGGGGAACAAGTTTTTCGATCCGTTCCTCGATCTCCTTCCCGTACCGGAGGACGGATGGGGTCGGGCGGCGCTGCGCGAGATCGAGGATCGCCTCGGTCAGCGCCGCGATCCCCTTGCCCCTGATTGCAACTGTCGGGACGACCGGGACGCCAAGGAGTTCAGCGAGTTTCTCCACGTCAATAGTGATCCCCTTCTTCTCCGCGAGGTCGATCTGGTTGACCGAGATGAGGAGCGGCGGGGCGAGTTCGAGGAGC
>Ga0074046_10005206_pt1 | contig 10434 bp, 9 predicted proteins | sample BogForMeECP23OM3_FD_94441 | JGI IMG/M metagenome (GOLD analysis project Ga0074046, IMG submission 94441) | Bog forest soil microbial communities from Calvert Island, British Columbia, Canada - Bog Forest MetaG ECP23OM3 | ecosystem: Environmental > Terrestrial > Soil > Wetlands ...
GAGAGCGGGCGTACATCCCCGGTCACGCCCTGCTGGAGCACAATGTCAACAGTGCCCGCCTCGCCGGCGATTGCGGAGACTTCGTCATCATACCCGCGGAACAGGGTAATCACGACTTCAAACTCCGGGAGGTGGCCGTGTTCATGTGCATCTCTGCAGAGGGCAAGCGATTTTTGTACATCCTTAACATAATTTCCCCTGAGAAGGTTATTATATCGCGCCCATCGGGCCTTGATGTCCAGGGCAACATAGTCCACAATCCCGCCACTGATGAGGGCATCCAGCGTACCCGGGAAGACCCCGTTGGTGTGGACCCCGACACGAAGTCCCATCTTTTTTGAGGCTTTTGCCAGTTCGACCAGCGCGTCTTTCTGCATGGTTGGTTCACCACCGGAAAAAACGACACCGCTGATGGCGAGGAGCGATCCCCGGATCATTTCAATGACCCCTTCAAGCTCCCGTTCATCTTTCCCGGAAAGGATTGATGAGTTCTGGCAGTACGTGCAGCGTACCGGGCACCCGCGGAAAAAGACCGCACAGACAGACCTGCCTCTCCAGTCGACCGTTGAGAGTGGGACAAAACCCCCGAAATTCAGCTTGATAGAACCACCGTGCCGGATTATTTTATTTCCGTGCTTATTTGAGTGTATTGAGTTGTGGTCTGTAATTGATATCTCCGTACCTGCAGTCGCAGCGGATGATCCCGTTCTCAGTTATGATAATATCCATTCCTATATCATTCCCGTCCGCAGGGATTTCATCAAATTCCTGGCATGCGAAAGCGAGTCCGATCTTCGCCATATGGGGGTGTGCGGACAGGAACCGGTCATAGTAGCCGGCACCGTACCCGAGCCGGGTCCCGTTTCGATCGAAAGCGAGTACAGGCACAATAACTCCTTTTATGTCCCGTGAATCTGCAGGAAGCTCGTGTCCGATGGGTTCAGGTACCTGAAACGTGCTTTCGACAAGGTCTGAGATCCGGTCCAGATAGGAAAGGCGCAGGGTCCGGGTCTCCTTCTCAATTACCGGGACAACAATTTTTTTCCGTGATATGATGAGCTGCCCTATAAGCCTGCGGGTATCGACCTCCCGGGGTTTTGAAACATAGACCATGATGGGATCCATCCCGTCGAGTATTCCGGCAAGGGCGGTACAGATGCGGGTGCTTTTTCCTTCAATTTCAGCCGGGGAGAGCAAAGAACGCTTCTGTCGCGCTGCCTCCCGCAGGGCATTTTTCGATAGCAGGCCGTTCATATGCTGGTGAGTATCCTGTACAGATATTTGGCATACCTATGCCATAATCCTTGACATCCCCTGGTGACTGTCAGCACAATAAGCAGGGTAAAAAAAGCTGGTTAGAATTTGAAATGACGGTTGACGATCTTGATAGCACAATAGTCCCCGCACATCGTGCATCCGTCAGTATCGGCAGGCATACGTTCGGCCCGGATCGCTTTTGCCCGGGCCGGGTTCATGGCCACGGCGAACTGGCGTTCCCAGTCAAGGTCCCGGCGGGCGTGTCCCATCTCGAGGTCTGCTTCGCGGGTCTTTTTGAGCTTGATCATATCCCCGACATGGGCGGCAATCCGGGAACTCATGACGCCTTCATACACTTCCTCCGGTGTCGGGAGGGCGAGGTGCTCGGCAGGCGTGACATAGCAGATGAAATCGGCACCCAGGGACGATGAGATTGCAGCACCTATCGCTGCCACCCGGTCATCATAGCCCGGTGCGATATCGGTGACAATGGGCCCGAGCATGTAGAACGGTTTGTTATTGGTGACCCGCTTCATGAGCTGGACATTGGTCGCGATCTCATCGATCGGGACGTGGCCAGGACCTTCGACGATGACCTGCACGTTCTCCTTATGGGCCTTGTCCGCGAGTTCAGCGTTGATGAGGAGCTCCTGAATCCCGGCCCGGTCGGTTGCATCATGGATCGCCCCGGCCCGCATACCGTTGCCCATGGAGAGAGTGACCTCGTGCTCCTTCATGATCTCGAGCAGGTAATCGAACTCCTGGTACAGCGGATTCTCCTTCTCGTTGTGGAGCATCCACGCGGTCATGAATGCCCCGCCCCGTGAAACGAGTCCGGCATGACGGCCCTGGTTTCTCAGGCGCTTGACGGTCTCCCAGTTGATGCCGGTATGGATTGCCATGAAGTTGGTGCCGAGTTTGGCCTGTTCGGCGGTGATGCGGAAGAGGTCATCCTCCTTCATGTTCACGACAGCGCCGTCTTTTATGGCGGCTTCGATGAATGCCTGGTAGAGGGGGACGCAGCCGACAGAGAGCTTGGTGTTTGCGATTACCTGTTTGCGGATCTCGAGAAAATCGCCGCCGGTGGAGAGTTCCATGAGGGTATCTGCGCCCGCCCGCGCGGTCTGTTTTGCCTTCTCAATTTCCATGCCGATATCCACGATATCCGTGGACGTCCCGATAGAGGCATTTACCTTGGTGCGGAGCCCTTCCCCGATACCGCAGATCTTTACTTTGCGGTACGGGGAAACAGGGATGACGATATGCCCGCCGGCAACACCGCGCCGGACGAAGTCTTCGGTGACCCCTTCCTGCGCTGCGACAATTTTCATCTCTTCGGTGACGATGCCGCGCTTGGCATCTGCTACGATACTCATGTCATATTGGTTATGGTAAAGACAAGATAAATACTCGGTTTCTCAATTCTGGAGTAAATCTGGCTTGTTAAGACAACAAGTAAAGTTGATTTGGCATAACGCAGAATTTTTTGTGTTTACCAATCTGACGAAAAGTTTCTCCCGGCAATGAGATGGAGGCTATCGAGAGCACTTGGAAAATTTTTGAAATAATATTTATATAGTATAAGTCACTAACTAATGGTAAACCTTGATCCAACGAGGTGTTTTACGATGACAGATAAGGATTATTCCGAAGTAACGGTTAAGGAGGCAGCCCATGATGACGCCGGTCGCGGCATAGCGCGGGTCAGCATCGAGGTGATGAAGAAACTGGGGCTTGTCTCCGGCGATGTGATCGAGATCCAGGGAAAGAAGAAGGCCGCTGCGATTGTCTGGCCCGGTTTTGCCCAGGACACGGGATTCGGAGTCCTGCGGATTGATGGTAATATCCGCGGCAATGCTGCCACTGGCATTGACGAGAAGGTAAGGATCCGGAAATCCGAAGCCGAATATGCAAAGAAAGTGGTGATCCAGCCGACACAACCAATCCGGCTCGTTGGAGGGGAACAGTACCTGTCAAGGATCCTCCGCGGGCGTGCAGTATTTGAAGGCCAGACCCAGCGGATCGATGTCATCGGCAATACCATAACCCTCGTCATTGCCAAAGTTGTGCCAAAAGGCATCGCCATCGTGACCGATGATACCGAAATCGAGCTGAAAGAGGAGCCGTACAAGCCGGAAGAAGGCAAACAGGAAACATCCGATATCCACTACGAGGATATCGGGGGGCTTGGCCGCGAGCTGCAGCTCGTGCGCGAGATGATCGAGCTCCCGCTCCGCCACCCGGAGATCTTCGAGCGTCTCGGCATCCAGCCCCCCAAAGGGGTACTCCTGTACGGCCCTCCCGGTACCGGCAAGACGCTGATAGCCAAGGCGGTTGCAAACGAAGTGGACGCTCACTTTATCACCCTCTCCGGCCCGGAGATCATGAGCAAGTATTACGGCGAGAGCGAGAAAGGCCTCCGGGAGAAGTTCGAAGAGGCCGAGCAGAATGCGCCTGCGATAATATTCATCGATGAGATTGACTCGATCGCACCAAAACGTGCCGAGGTTCAGGGAGAAGTCGAGCGGCGCGTGGTAGCCCAGCTCTTGGCTCTTATGGACGGGCTCAAGGGACGCGGGCAGGTCATCGTCATTGCAGCGACCAACCTTCCGGATTCGATAGACCCGGCCCTCCGCAGGGGCGGGCGGTTCGACCGGGAGATCGAGATCGGTATCCCGGACAAGAAAGGCAGGATGGAGATCTTCCAGGTACATACCCGGGGGGTCCCGCTCGCTGACGATGTGAAGATTGAGGAATTCGCCAACACGACCCACGGATTTGTCGGTGCTGATATTGCACTCCTGGTCAAGGAGGCGGCAATGCACGCACTCCGCAAGGTGATCCCACAGATCAAGATCGACGAGGAGATCCCGAACGAGGTGCTCGACAAGCTCAGGGTGACGAACGAAGACTTTGGAGAAGCGCGAAAGCACGTTGAGCCGTCAGCGATGCGCGAGGTACTGGTCGAAGTACCGGATGTTACCTGGAAGCAGGTTGGCGGGCTCGAGGAAGTGAAACAGGAACTCAGAGAGGCCGTTGAATGGCCGCTCAGGTTCCCGGATGTCTTCGAGCACTTCCTGACAAAACCGCCGAAAGGTATTCTCCTGTTCGGCCCCCCCGGTACCGGGAAGACGCTGCTCGCCAAGGCCGTGGCCAACGAGAGCGAGTGCAATTTCATCGCTGTCAAGGGGCCAGAGCTGCTCTCGAAATGGGTCGGGGAGTCCGAGAAGGGAGTCCGGGAGATCTTCCGGAAAGCGCGGCAGGCCTCGCCATCGATCATCTTCTTCGACGAGATCGATGCCCTGGTCCCCAAGCGGGGGATCTTCCAGGGCTCGTCTCATGTTACCGAGAGCGTTGTGTCCCAGATCCTCACCGAGCTTGACGGGATGGAGGAGCTGAAGAACGTCACGATCCTCGCGGCTACCAACCGCCCGGACATGCTGGACGACGCCCTGCTCCGCCCGGGACGTCTCGAGCGCCACATCTACGTGCCCGCTCCGGACGAAGAGAGCAGGAAGAAGATATTCGAGGTCTACCTCGGCGGCGAGACCGGTGGCATCCTCGCAAAAGATATCGATATCGACGCCCTCGTCCGGCAGACCCCGGGTTATGTCGGTGCCGATATAGAAGCGCTCGTACGGGAGGCAAAGATGGCAGCGATGCGCGACTTCATCGTCCAGATGGAGAGCCGGACAGAACAGGAACGGAAAGACGCCATCAAGAACGTGATGCTGACCCGGGCCCACTTCGACGCGGCCCTGCTCAAGGTCAAGGGGTCGCTTGACGAGGCTGCAGTCGAGAGATCGGAGCGCCAGGCCTGGGAGATGCTCTACAACCAGGACCAGCGCAGCATCCTGGAATCGGCAGTCCAACTGATCACCCGGGCCGGTCCCGGGCATACGAAGGCTGATGAGAAAGCCATCACGGATCTCAGGAAGGCAGCATTTGCCCGGAAGAAGGACTTTGCCGAGATCAGAAAACTCACTGAAACGCTGGAAAAGAAGATCGAAAAATAATCGTAGTGTGGAGGGGTACAAAAATGTTTGAAGACCCGCTGGATATCTTTGAGGAGATGGACGAGATGGTCGCCCGTCTCTTCTTCCGGATAGATGGGGATTTCGGATCCGGTGCGCCGTATGGGTCCGGTTACCAGATCCTTATCAGGAACGGCGAAGAGCCGTCGGAAATGCCGGCCAGCCCGGTTATTCAGCCACGAGCAGCACACGAACCCGTAGCTGAGGTCCACCAGATCGGTGATGAAGTGAAAGTAATCGCCGGGCTTCCCGGAGTGACTGAGGACCTCCTCCGCCTGGGCATCCAGCGCGGGAAATTCGTCATCGACGCGGGAGATGCGGACACCCACTACCGTACATCCGTAGCCATTCCCCCCGTTGAACCGGGATCGATGCAGCATTTCCTCAGGAACGGCGTGCTCGAAGTGACCTTCAGGAGCGTGCCCAGCTCTTCCGGCACCTAAAACCGGTCGGAACCGGATACCTCCCCCTCTTTTTCAAACCTTAAACGACTGGCATGCCGTGACCGGGCCGGTGTTTTTATGGCTCCCGACATCCGTCACGACGGGAATAAAAATCCTGATATGGATCGGCACCCTACTCTACATGAAATCACGAGATCCTGGCGGATTACCCCGTGACCATCCGGTCGGGAACAGGATCATCAGGTGGTACCATAATGCTACTCAAAGACTTCCTTGCCGAGGCAGGAACGGAAAAAGATCTGACCGAACTCATCCTCTTCTTCAGCGAACAGGCCCGGAACGTGAGACACGGGTTCTACTGCACAATCCCCCGGACCCCGTCAGAGGAGATCACGCGCAACCAGTTCGGCGAAGAGCAGATGGAGCTCGACAAGTATGCGGATGAGATCTTCATCTCGGGACTGAAGGAGACCCGGCTGGCACGCTATATCGCAACGGAGGAACAGCCCCGGATCATCGAGGTCGAGAACCCGAAGAACCAGTTCGGGGTCGTGATCGACCCCCTCGACGGCTCGTCCCTGATCGACGTGAACCTCTGCGTGGGCTCGATCATCGGCATCTACCCCGGCCATGTCCTCGAGAGAGGGCTCTCCATGGTTGCCGCCCTCTATATCCTCTACGGCCCGCTCACCACCCTGACCTTCACCACCGGGAAGGGCGTGCACGAGTTCGTGATGAACGACGCGGGGGAGTTCGTGCTGCGGCACAAGGACCTGAGGATCCCGGACGGGAAGATCTATGCGCCTGGCGCGCTCAGGAAGGACTACCTCCCTGCCCACAGCCAGTGGATCCAGGCCCTCGAGGATGCGGGATACAAGCTCCGGTTCAGCGGCTGCTTCGTCGGCGACGTGCACCAGATCCTCCACAAGGGCGGCGTCTTCACGTACCCGGGCTTCAAAGGGAAGGAGAACGGGAAGCTCCGCCTCCTGTACGAGGCGAACCCGATGGGCATGATCATCTACCAGGCCGGCGGGGCGATCAGCAACGGGAAGGACGACATCCTGACCATCAAGCCGAAGGAGATCGGCCAGGTCACCCCGATCTATATCGGCGGCAGGAAGGAGATCGCGCTGATTGAAACATTAATGAAGGAAGGGTGAACAAAGAGGAGTGATCAAGTCTATGAAACAGCATGCATTCGGTCCCATCCCCGGGTCAGCGATTCTCCGGGGCATCTCCGGCCACAAGACCATCGTGATGGCGGCCAATATCCGGATCGCCTCGGTCGCCGACGGCATTTTTCGGGCAGCAAAGGATACGGACTCGGCCGTATTCATGGAAATCGCCCGGTCGGAGAGCGATCTCAAGGGGGGCTATACCGGCCTCACCCCGCAGGCATTCTCGGAGAAGATGAACGAGGCCGCGAAGAGGGCGGAATTTGACGTCTGGGCCCTTCACGCCGACCATATCACGATAAAGAAAGGCGATGCCCAGGAGATTGGCGGGACGAAAGATCTGATCGACGCCCAGATCAGCGCCGGCTATACCTCGTTTGCGATCGATGCCTCCCATCTCTTCAATTTCGAGGGGAAGAATGTCCGGGAGGAACTGGAGGACAATATCCGCGTCACCACCGATCTGGCACGGTATATCATGGCGAAGATGAAGGGGACGGAGTTCGGCCTCGAGGTCGAGGTCGGCGAGATCGGCAGGAAGGACGGGAGCGGGCTGATCCTGACGAGACCCGAAGAAGCCGTCGGGTTCATCCGGGCCCTCAACGAGAACGATGTCTTCCCGCACGTGCTCGCGATCGCGAACGGCAGCACCCATGGGCACACCTACGATGCGAACGGGAATGTGGTGGAGCAGCTCTCCATCGATATCCCGCAGACGAAAGCGATCGCACAAGCCCTCCGGGACAACAGGCTGCAGGTCGGCATCGCCCAGCACGGTATCACCGGAACGCCACGGGACCTTATCAACCTCCACTTCCCGAAAGGGGATATCATCAAGGGCAACGTCGGCACGTTCTGGCAGGACGTGGTCTTTGGCACGCTCAAGGTGTACGAACCTGTGTTGTACCAGAGCATCCAGGACTGGACGCTGGAGAAGTACCGTCCCCTGAACGCAGGGAAATCGGACCGCCAGATATTCGACGGCAACTGCAAGATGGCGATCAAGGAATTTTTCAAGGACCTCTATTCACTCGACGCGGCGACCGAGCACGCGATCCAGTCGATGGCGTACGCCGAGAGCCTTATCTTCTTCCGGGCGTTCGGTGCGTACGGATCGGCATCGGTCGTGCGGAAGACACTGAAATAAACCACCGAACTATTTTTTAATCACGGGACGATTTCTTACTGTGAAGTCTCATGCCGAAAACCACGATCTCCGTGATTAAAGCGGATGTGGGCAGTTTCCCGGGCCACTCCCGCACCCACCCCAAGCTCCTGGAGAAGGCCGCAAAGATGCTCAAGGACCAGGAAGGCAAGCTCCTGATCGACTCGTTCGTCACGCACTGCGGCGACGACCTCGAGCTGATCATGACCCACACCCGGGGCGAGGACAACGAAGAGATCCACAAGCTTGCCTGGGACGTTTTTCTCGAGTGCACCAAGATTGCCAAATCGATGAAACTCTACGGGGCGGGCCAGGACCTGCTGGCCGATGCGTTCAGCGGGAATGTGAAGGGGATGGGCCCAGGGGTCGCCGAGATGGAGTTCGAGGAGCGGGGGAGCGACCCGGTGCTCATCTTCATGGCCGACAAGACCGAGCCCGGGGCCTGGAACTTCTTCCTGTACAAGATCTTTGCCGACCCGTTCAATACCGCCGGTCTCGTCATCGACCCGAGCATGCACACCGGGTTCATCTTCGAGGTGCACGATGTCATCAACAAGCGCCGCATCACGTTCAAGACCCCGGAGGAGACCTATACCCTCCTCTCCTACATCGGCGCCTGTTCGCGGTACGTGATCAAGTACGTGTGGCGGAAAGACGGGATCATCGCGGCATCCACAAGTACCCAGCGGCTGAACATCATGGCCGGAAGGTACGTCGGGAAGGACGACCCGGTCATGATAGTGCGGGCGCAGAGCGGGCTCCCCTCGGTCGGGGAAGTTATCGAACCATTCTGCACGCCGATCATCGTTGCCGGGTGGATGAGGGGGTCGCACCACGGCCCCTTCATGCCTGTCGGGGTGTGCGATGCGAACATGACCCGGTTCGACGGCCCCCCGCGGGCGATCTGCCTCGGGTTCCAGGTCTGCAACGGGAAACTGATCGGGCCCGCGGACATGTTCGACGATGTCGGGTTCGACCGGGTGCGCGAACGCTGCAACGAGCTCGCCGATGTCATCCGGGACCAGGGGCCGTTCGAGCCCCACCGCCTCTCGCTTGAGGAGATGGAGTACACAACCCTTCCGGGGATCGAGAAGCAGTTCCGCAGCCGCTGGGAACCGATACCGGAATAATCTTTTTTCGATAGGTACGGACTCGAACCTGTTCGTTTAACCCGAATGATAAACATCAATTGTAACGGTGAGGCTCCCCCGCCTCAGGGTCCCTCTGGGGCACGGCGGGGCAGGAAGGTTTTCAGAATTATTAGTAACTGATCCGCCGCGGGGCGAGTCGAGAATTCTCTGTCCGAGAATTTTCTTCAGCCAGCCCTGACCTTCTGGTCACGGCAGGCTTCCCGTTGGGGACAGCCGAAGGCTGTGGAAAAGTGATAACTTCGACTGCGGCGGCGTTCATCATAACGGGTACGGCAGTATGAACTTCTTCACAAATTTTTTCCAATCATCTCGTTTCGGCAGGTTCTCTACCCTTTACACCCGAATGGGCAAACTTTAATTATCTTACATCCCAAATTAGGGCAGATGGTTAACGGAATTGTTTTGCCAATAAAAAAAGTGTTTGCGCTTGTTGATTCCAAAATATCGGTCGAGATAAAGGATGAGAGACGGAAACTGCAGGGGCGCCTCATCGCGGTGGATGAATATCTGAACATCCACATGGAAGAGACTATCGAGTTTGTGGACAACCAGCGGGGAAGAAGCCTCGGTACGGTCGTAATCCGGGGCAATAATATCCTGACTATTGCACCGGTAATCTGAACGGGTGGAGGTGGACTCTCGTGGGAGATCCTGTGGATGAAGGACTGAAGCTGATACAATCACGCCCGGAAGGAGTGCTTCAGAGCGAACTCTGGAAGGAGCTGGGTGTCGACAGCCGCAAATGTTCCCGGATCGTCAAGAAGCTGGAAGAGAACGGTCTCATTGAACGGGTCGAATTCCGGAAAGAGGGGATCAAGACCTATCTCCTCCGGGCCAGACAGATGCCGGTCAATCCCTGCGATTTGCTCGCAGGTGACGAACTGATACCGTGTATCGGATGCGAGCTTGAGTGTATCGTTGAGGAATGTCACCCGCTCATGGACTGGATGTACCAGCTGGCAATTGTCGAGCACACGGAAGAATAAGACCGGTTTTTGATATTCTCCTAACACTCTTTTGAAAATATCTTTCCCGGTACCGGAACCGGGGCCAGGCCCGCTCATCCCGCTCCGGGGAGTCATCATACCTCCTGACATCATTACCGTTCAGCGGAGTTTCCCTGCAGGCAGGTCCCCAATCTCAACAACTATTTATCGCTCAACAATCCACCTCATATCAGTGAATTTCGCGCGATTTTCAGGAGATGCACCATGATCTCTGTTTTGTTTGTGGATGACAATACGGATC
>Ga0074046_10005207_pt1 | contig 10434 bp, 6 predicted proteins | sample BogForMeECP23OM3_FD_94441 | JGI IMG/M metagenome (GOLD analysis project Ga0074046, IMG submission 94441) | Bog forest soil microbial communities from Calvert Island, British Columbia, Canada - Bog Forest MetaG ECP23OM3 | ecosystem: Environmental > Terrestrial > Soil > Wetlands ...
CGCGTCTTCCCCAACTTGTCAATGAGCAGCTCCATGGCTTCCACCGGCGACAACGGGTTCAGCACCTTGCGTAGCACCCAGATGCGCGCGAGGTCTTCCTTGGGAATGAGCAGCTCTTCCTTGCGCGTGCCCGAGCGCTGAATATCGATGGCCGGGAAAGTACGCTTATCCACCAGCTTGCGGTCGAGAATGATTTCCATGTTGCCCGTGCCCTTGAACTCTTCGAAGATGACGTCGTCCATGCGCGATCCGGTTTCGATCAGCGCGGTAGCGATAATCGTCAGCGAGCCGCCTTCTTCGATGTTGCGGGCCGCGCCAAAGAAGCGCTTCGGCCTCTGCAGCGCGTTGGAATCGACGCCGCCAGAAAGTACTTTGCCAGACGGCGGAACGATGGTGTTGTAAGCGCGCGCCAGACGCGTAATCGAATCCAGCAGTATCACAACATCGCGCTTGTGCTCGACCAGGCGTTTTGCTTTTTCGATCACCATCTCCGCCACCTGCACGTGGCGGGCAGCCGGCTCATCGAAGGTGGATGAGATTACCTCGCCCTTCACCGAGCGCTGCATGTCTGTAACTTCTTCTGGACGCTCGTCGATGAGCAAGACGATCAGCACGACTTCGGGATGGTTGGTGGTGATCGAGTTCGCCAGGTTCTGCAGCAACATCGTTTTGCCGGTGCGTGGGGGCGCGACGATCAAACCGCGCTGCCCCTTACCCACGGGCGTCAGCAGGTCCATGACCCGGGCGCTGATGTTGTCCTTTACCGTCTCCAGCTTGATCCGCATCTGCGGATACAGCGGCGTGAGGTTGTCAAACAGGATCTTGTTGCGCGCTTCCTCCGGTGACTCAAAGTTCACCGCTTCGATCTTCACCAGCGCGAAGTACTTTTCGCCTTCATGCGGAGGACGCACCTGACCGCTGATCGTGTCGCCAGTTTTCAGGTCAAACTTGCGGATCTGTGAGGGAGAAACGTAAATATCGTCCGGACCGGGCAGGTAGTTGTAATCGGGAGAGCGCAGGAAGCCGTAGCCGTCGGGCAATATTTCAAGCACGCCCTCGGCGAAAATATGGCCTTCTTTCTCACTCTGCGCTTGGAGGATCTTGAAGATGAGGTCCTGCTTGCGCAGGCCGCTGGCTCCGGGAAGATCGAGCTGGCGCGCGATCTTGGTCAACTCTGTGATGTTCTTTTCTTTTAACTCTGAGATTGTCATTGTCACCTACGGGGATTTAGCAGAAAGGCAGGATGGGGTACTGCGGGAAACGCGCCGAAGGCGCGGCGCGCTTATGCTGCGCGCCGCTGCGCCTCGGTTGCGGTCTCCGGTTCCAGAATTACCTCTTCTCGCTCCGAACCGGCAATACGATTCAGGACCTCATTCGTGGTGTCCTGGATGCGAGTGCTCGGACGGTGGAACTTGCGCGTCGCCTTGGAGGCGAGTTGGCAAAGGGTGTAACGATTACGCAATGTATGGACAGCTTCAAAAACCAATTCAGACCGCATGAATAATCTCCTCTCTTCTCTTACGAATGTCCTGTAGGGCGCCTCCTAGACACAAACTGTGAGGACCGCCACCAGCCTCCCGCGAAACACATCCCAATGGATGCAGCCTCCGGCTGATTTGGTGCGTTTCTTTCCGCACCTCAACTCAATCCCAGTCGGATTGCAACCTGCTGCCCCACAGCGACTTACGTTGCGCTAATTACGCAGCCCTACACGCTACCGTGTGGGTAATGCCTTCCTGTTTCCCTGATGGTGGCGTTCAGTGTGTGGCCGCTATGGGGGCAGGACGCCTAGACTGGAAACTACAGGATACCGCTACTCAGAAAATAATAAGTTACCCGTGTCAGTATCCGGAGTCAAGAAAAATCGTCCGCCGCTGCTGCCGCACTTGGAACCACCGGTCATCGTTTAGACGCCCGTCTCCGCGAAATGTCCCGTAACCTTTAACCCTCAATGTGTCAACAAGTTGCGACACATTTCCGATAACTTGATTCCCTGACCATGCTCGACGCCGGGAATTCGTTCGTTGAGACGGCAACGGACTGAAAAGTAGTCCGATGTGTGGAGCACGTGTGCAATCTCCAAATTGTTACACCCAGAATGTACGATCCAGGGTCCGGTACTGGATTGCCTCGGCGATGTGACCCGATTCGATTGATTCAGCTCCCGCCAAATCAGCAATCGTTCGCGCCACCTTCAGAATCCGATCATGGGCCCGTGCGCTGAGTCCCTGTCTGGCGATGGCTCGTTCCAGCAGGTGCTCCGCTTCCGTGCCCAGGTCGCAATACTTTCGAATTTCGCGCGAGCCCATCTGAGCATTGGCATAGATCCGCTCGGCTCCGCGAGCAAAGCGGTCCAACTGGATTTCTCTTGCCTTCAGAATCCTCGCCCGTACATCGGCAGAGCTCTCGGGTATTACGGTGCTCCGCAATTCCCGGTAGTTCACCGCCGGAACATCGATATGAATGTCGATCCTATCCAGCAATGGTCCCGAAATTTTTGAAATATAGCGCTGAATGATCATTGGCGTGCAATGGCACTCCCGCGTCCGGTCATTGAAGTATCCGCACGGACAAGGATTCATTGCCGCCACAAGCATAAAGCGTGCCGGGAAACTCAACGACATCGCGGCCCGGGCGATCGTTACGCTGCCGTCCTCCAGTGGCTGGCGCATCACCTCCAGCACGTTTCGCGGGAACTCCGGCAGCTCGTCGAGGAACAGCACGCCGTTGTGTGCCAGCGAGACCTCGCCGGGCCGCGGAATCATTCCTCCGCCAATTAGCCCCGCATCCGAAATCGTATGGTGCGGCGAACGGAACGGACGGGTTCCCACCAGACCACTGTTCGAGTCCAGCACTCCTGCTACGCTGTGGATCTTCGTTGTTTCCAACGCCTCTTCAAAGGTCAACGGTGGCAGGATCGTCGGCATGCGCTTGGCCAGCATCGTTTTGCCTGATCCGGGAGGCCCGATCATCAGCAGGTTGTGGCCCCCTGCGGCCGACACTTCAATCGCTCGCTTGGCCGTCTGCTGTCCGCGGACGTCCCTGAAGTCCACCGTGAACTGTTGTGCTGAGTCCAGCAGCGCGTGTGTGTCCACTTTGAGCGGCTGAATTCCATTTCCCGTGTTGAGCAAATTCACGACTTCCATCAGCGACCGCACGGGGTAGACCGACACGCCATCAACTACTGCCGCTTCGCGGGCATTAACTTCCGGCAGAATCAGTTTACGAATCTTGTTAGTGCGCGCCGTAATGGCAATTGGCAGCGCTCCCCTGACTCCGCGCAGCCCACCATCCAATGACAACTCGCCCACAAACAGCGCGTCCTCGGGCGGCTGGTTCCTTAATCCTCCGTACGCACCGAGAATGCCCAGCGCCATCGGCAGATCAAATCCAGAGCCTTCTTTGCGCAGGTCGGCTGGAGCCAGATTGATCGTCGTATTAGAAGGCGGGACATCGTAGCCACTGTTCTTGAGTGCTGATCGGACGCGCTCGCGGCTCTCGCGGACGGCGGCGTCGGGCAGACCGACGGTGGTGTAGCGTGGGTCCTCCGACTTCATCGGGGCGATATCGACCTCCACCTCGATGAGGTTGGCGTCAATCCCGTAGACGGCGGCGCTGATGGTCTTGTAGAGCAAAGGGGGAATATGCCCTCCCCACTTAACTACCAGAAGGTAACCACTATTGCTGTGACCCTACTCACGGCTCAGCGTGATAGTCACGAACTACGGTCTAAGTCTGTCAGTCGACAGATGCAGAAAAAACTGGCGGGGGTTACCGATTTGCAAGCAGTGTGAACGAAAGAGAAGGCGGAATTCTAGACGGAAGCGCAGCGCCCAGTTGCACCACCGAAACCTTAAAGGTACTAGAATTCCGCCAACCGACGAAGTTCACCACTCTGAACGATCGTACTCGCCTGCACACACTGCTTGCTGCTTTGGCAGCAAACATCCCATTGCGAGAAATTTTCGCACGCCGTCCCGCGCGTCGAAATACCCCTTCCATCGTAGTTCGCTACAACTTATGTAGTACGGTTAGTCCATAAGTTACGCAACTAAGTGTCTTTCCAGCCTTCGGACCTTGGGCCTCACCGCACCTCCACCGCCGTCCGAGGACGCTGAAGCTTGGCGGGTGCCGCCAACTCCTGGGCATCGACCACAGCGATCGTCGTGATATTCACGACGTCCTCGACTTCTACGCCCCGCTGGAGCAGGTGGACCGGCTTCGCCATGCCGGAAAGTATCGGCCCGAGAGCTTCTCCTCCACCGAGTTGCGGCAGGATCCGGGCTGCGATGTTGCAGGATTGCAGGTCAGGGAATATCAGGACATTTGCGCCGCCTTTCAATCTCGAAAACGGGAAGCTCTGTTCGAGTTTCTTCGCGTTAACGGCGAAGTCCGCCTGCAATTCTCCATCGATCATCAGTGTCGGATCGGCATAGCGCACTAACTCAACAGCCCGGCGCACCTTGTCACACAGCGGATGCTTCGTGCTTCCGAAACTAGAGAACGACAACATGGCAACGCGTGGTTCTAAGTCGAATCGCCTTGCCTCCTGGGCCGCGCAGAGTGCGATTTCCGCGAGGTCCTCCGCGGTCGGCTCAATGTTCACGGTGGCGTCGGCGAGGAAGTACAGCGACCCCTTGCGGGTGATGTACAGGTAGATCCCGCTGACCTTATGGATGCCCTCCCGCACACCGATCACCTGTAGAGCAGGGCGCAGCGTGTCGGGATAGTTTTTCGTCACGCCAGACACCAACGCATCGCCATCGCCCATCCGCACCATCATCGAACCGAAGATGTTGCGATGGTTCATCTGCTCGCGGGCGGCAGCCAATGACACTCCTTTGCGCTGCCGCATGCGGTAGTACTCCTGAACATACTCTTCCCAGCGCGGGTGCCTTTCCGGTTCGACGACGATGGCTCCCTCCAGCGACACGCCCAGTTCCGCTGCCGCCTTCTGCACTTCATCGCCGTGACCGAGCAATACAGGAATGGCGATTTTTTCTTCCAGCAGAACGTGGCAGGCGCGCAAGATTTTTTCATGGTCGCCCTCGGGGAAAACCACCCGCTTCGGATTGGCCTGCGCCTTGTGGATCATGATGCGCATTAACTCGTGCGCCTTGCCCAGCCGCTTCTCCAATTGCTCACGGTATTCCGCAAGGTCCACGGGATTCTGGGCCACTCCTGTCTCCATAGCTGCCTTCGCAACCGCCGCCGCCTCCCACACCAACACCCGCGGGTCGAAAGGCTTCGGAATGATGTAGTCGGAACCAAATTTCAGCCGCTCCACACCGTATGCGCGGCACACTGAGTCGGGCACGTCTTCCTTTGCCAGCGCCGCCAGCGCATAGGTCGCTGCCAGTTTCATCTCTTCGTTGATCGTGGTGGCGTGAACGTCAAGCGCCCCACGGAAGATGAACGGGAAGCCCAGTACGTTGTTCACCTGGTTCGGATAGTCCGAGCGTCCCGTGGCCATGATGATGTCATCGCGGACAGCTTTCGCTTCCTCGTAGGTAATCTCAGGATCGGGATTCGCCATGGCGAAGACGACCGGCTTCGGCGCCAATGACGCGATGATCTCCGGGGTGAATGCTCCCTTCGCCGACAGTCCCAGCAGCACATCGGCGCCCTTCGCCGCATCGGCGAGCGTGCGATTTGTGGTCTCGTGCGCGAAACGCTGCTTGTAGGGATTCATCCCTTCTTTGCGTCCCTTGTAAATGACGCCTTTGGTGTCGACCATGGTGATGTTCTCGCGCTTCACGCCCAGGCAGATATAGTGTTCCGCGCAAGCTACGCCGGAAGCCCCAGCGCCATTCACCACGATCTTGATCTGGTCGATCTTCTTGCCCACGATCTCCAGCGCATTCACCAGCGCTGCTCCGGAAATGATCGCGGTGCCGTGCTGATCGTCGTGAAATACCGGAATCTTCATCGTCTTCTTCAGCGTCTCTTCGATGTAGAAGCATTCCGGCGCCTTGATGTCCTCAAGGTTGATGCCGCCGAAAGTCGGCTCGAGAAGCTGGCAGGTCTTGATGATTTCGTCCGGGTTGTGGGTATTTAGCTCGATGTCGAAAACGTCGATATCGGCGAAGCGTTTGAACAGCACGCCCTTGCCTTCCATCACCGGCTTGCCTGCCAGGGCGCCAATGTCGCCCAGTCCGAGCACAGCCGTGCCATTGCTCACCACAGCGACCAGGTTCCCTTTCGCGGTGTAGCGATATGCGTCGAGAGGGTTCTTTTCGATTTCGAGACAGGGTACAGCGACGCCCGGTGTATAGGCCAGGCTCAAATCACGCTGGGTCAGGCAGGGCTTGCTGGAAACAACCTCAACCTTACCCGGCCGGGTTCCCTGATGGTAGTCGAGTGCTTCCTGCTTGGAAATGGACATGACAGCCTCCATATAAATGTGTGGATAGGAACTTGTCGGTGAGGCCCGGCGCAGCGTGACTCGACGCGATCTGAAACGAGATAAAAAGACTCCAGAGCCAAAGTTGGGCTGGTCGATTCAGGACGTAGGCATTCTTCGCGTGCGCGCACAAAAACCTTTGAGGATCCGCAGGGGTTCCGCTGTATTCATCATGGGCTGCGTAGGTGGTGGGCAATAGTGCAGAGGTCACAATGAGGTGTGAGCCAGCACGTCAGGATTGAAGCACTTGTCACAAAATAACGGATCACGGAGGTACTCCATTCAGACAAAGCAGGGGTGACTGGTAGCTGGTAACTGGTAACTGCCGGTTCGTAGCGCGGGCCGACTCCCATCTCGTGCGCTACGACCTGAGCAAAATCCCCACAATACTCGCCGACATCAGGTTCGCCATGGTTCCCGCAATCATCGCCCGGAAACCTAGCCTCGCGAGATCGTGACGCCGATTCGGAGCCAGCGCGCTCAATCCGCCGATCTGAATCCCGATCGAGCTGAAGTTAGCGAACCCGCACAACGCAAACGTCGCGATGGTAAACGACCGTGGATCGAGCGACGCCTTCTCTGCGCCCAGCATGGTGAACGCGACCAGCTCATTCAGCACCATGCGCGTACCCAGCAGGTTTCCAATCGACAGACAGTCGTGCCACGGGACCCCAATGAGCCACGCGATCGGCGCAAATATTACGCCGAAGATCGTCTCCAGCTTGCCGGGAAACCACGGCATGCCATGCGCTGCGAGCAGGTTGTGCACACCGCCGAGAATGCCGTCGATCAATGCAATCAGCGCGAGAAACGAAATCAACATCGCCGCCACATTGAGCGCGAGGCGGAGGCCGTCGGTGGTGCCTTTGGCGGCGGCATCCAGTACATTGCTATCTTTTCCCTTGAACTCGATGCTCTCCAGCTTGGTGGTTCCCGCTGTGATAGGCGTTTCGGTCTCGGGTACCAGCATTTTGGCGATCAGAATGGTCCCTGGCGCAGTCATGATCACCGCGGCCAGCAGATGCCGGGCTTCAATACCGTAGGCGATGTAAGCTCCCATCACTGCGCCTGAGATATGCGCCATGCCTGCCGTCATGATGACCATCAGCTCCGACTGCGTCACTGTGGCGAGGTAGGGGCTGACCGTCAGCGGCGCCTCGGTCTGTCCCATGAAGATGCTGGCCGCGACGTCCATAGACTCTACTCCGCTGGCTCCCATGAAACGCATCATGACCTTCGCCAATTGGCGGATGATGAACTGCATCACACCGTAGTGGTAAAGAATGGCAAAAAACGCCGCTATGAAGATGATGATGGGCAGCACTTGGAAGGCGAAGAAGAAGCCGTATTTCGAAACTCTGCTGCCCAGTGGGCCAAACACAAATTCCGATCCTACATAGGAATACCCCAGCAAACGTGTGACCGCATCCCCGGCCAGGGCGATCACTCGCTCCCCCCATCCCACCCGAAGTACCAGCAAAGCAAAGATAAATTGCAGGATCAGGCCGATGACTACCGTTTTGAATCGGATAGCCTTGCGATTAGTTGAAAAAAAGTAGGCAAAAAGCAGAATGGCCAGAATACCCAGTACGCCGATTAGACGCCCCATTCCGTCTCCCGAAGAGCCACGCAACAAAAACTTCGCGGAAGCAACCGGCTCGTTATCGTGATCACTCCCCCGGCGCTCCGAGCTCTCTAACAATCGCTACACTCGCGCTGGCTCCGATGCGATTCGCCCCGGCATCCACCATCTCCGCGAGTTGCGCCGCAGAGCGAATGCCGCCAGCCGCCTTCACGCCGATGTCATGTCCTACCACTCCGCGCATCAGTGCAACGTCGGCCGCAGTCGCGCCCGATGCAGCAAATCCGGTGGATGTCTTCACAAAATCCGTTCCCGCTTCAGCTGCCAATGCGCACGCCAGGATCTTTTCCACCTGGTTTAGCAGTGCCGTCTCGATGATGACCTTCAGGATCGCGCCATGAGTGTGCGCCAGTTTCGCCAGCGTCCGAATCTCCGTCTGCACCAGAACCCGATCGCCCGACTTCAGCGCTCCGATGTTAATTACCATGTCGAGTTCATGCGCGCCATTCTGTGCGGCGGCTTCAGCCTCCGCCAGCTTGGTCACTGACAGGTTCGCGCCCAGCGGGAATCCCACCACCGTGCCGACCTTCACCGCCGACCCGTGGACTTGCGCCGCCGCCAGCGCCACCCACGCCGGATTCACCATGACCGAAAAGAATCCGAAGCGCCTGGCTTCGCTGCAAAGCTTGATGACGTCGCCGCTAGTGGTGGCGGCACCCAGAAGCGTGTGATCGATCAGGCTGGCCACCGAGTGCCAATCCCGCAGAAGGTCCGCAACGTTGCGTCCCATTACCAAAGAGTTAACCGACATAGGCACCGCCGATTTTACGACGACTCTTCATCCGTTTCCAGAATGCAAATGTCGGGTAGATTGCGGTAGCGCTCCGCAAAGTCCAGACCGTATCCCACCACGAACTCATCGGGAATTTCAAAGCCAACATAGTCGCCGTGAATCGGCGCCTTGCGACGAGAAACCTTGTCAAGCAAGGCGGCAATCTTTAGCGACTTCGGTTTGTGACTCAGCAATTGGTGCTTGAGGTAGGTCAGCGTGATTCCCGTGTCGAGGATGTCTTCCACCAGGATGATGTTCTTGCCCTCCACGGAGTAGTCCACATCCTTCATTAGCTTCACTTCCCCGCTCTGCTCGCGCGAATTGCCGTAGCTCGACACCGCGATGAAATCGAACGTCGCGTCGAGCTTGAGTTCACGCGCCAGATCGGCCAGAAAAATCGTTGCACCTTTCAGCACTCCGATGAGCACCACCGACTCACCCTCGAAATCGCGGGTGATCTGTGCGCCCATTTCCGCTACCTTCCTGGCAATTTGTTCACGCGTGAGCAGGACTTTCAGCCGGTCCAAGTGCGTCCCCGATTCTTGGCGAAACTTGGATGGTAGAGAATTGCCGCCAGAAACTCAACTGAACAATTGTGCCCTGCGGCTGTTATGATGCCGCATTCCGGATCATGCAGTTGCTGGCCCCGCTTGGAGGTGCCCACGGTGTTTCGTCAATCGCTCCGGACCGCAGTCGTAAGCGGCCTCGTCTTCGTGGCAGTTTCGTTCGCCGCCAATCGTCCCACCGCCTCCTCCGAAGCCCAAACCGAGCGTTACTTCGACAGCATTCGCAAAGATCCGAGCCTGCTCGTTGCCTTCCTGCTCGAAATGCCCAAGGGCGGCGACCTGCATAACCACTTGTCGGGCGCGATCTACGGCGAGACGCTTATCAATTGGGCGAAGGACCAGCACGCCTGCGTGGACCCCAAGACTTTTTACCTGACGCCGTCGCTTAAGCTGGCCACCGGCGACCCATACTGTCCTGCGCCAACTGTACTAGCTGAGACTGCGCTGTCGAATCCCATCCTTTATCGCGGCATGATCGATGCCTATTCCATGCGCAACTGGGAGATGTCGGGCCAATCAGGACACGACCACTTCTTCGACTCCTTCGACAAGTTCGGCGCCGCAACTCACGGCAACACCGGGCCGATGCTGGCCGAAACCGCTGACCGAGCCGCCTCGCAGCACGAGATCTACCAGGAGCTGATGTTCACTCCCACCGGCAAGCCCTTCGGCGACATGCTGAACTCCGACGCCGTCAAAGCCATCAAACTCACAGACGACGCGACGCCCGATGCCCTCGCTGTCATGCGGAAGGCACTTACCGAAAATGGCCTGTCTGCCGCCTTGCAGGACGCGATTCAGCAGACCAACGACGCCGAGAAAATTCGCGACACCCAACTGCAGTGCACGTCCTCCACCCCCGCCCCAGGCTGCCAGGTGACGCAGCGCTACCTCTTTCAGGTATTGCGCGGCCTGCCGAAAGAAATCGTCTTCGCGCAGATGCTACTCGGCTTCGAACTCGCCCGAGCCGACCGCCGCTTCGTCGGCCTCAACCTGGTCATGCCCGAGGACTACTACATCCCCATGCATGACTTCCCGCTGCACATGCGCA
>Ga0074046_10005208_pt1 | contig 10433 bp, 16 predicted proteins | sample BogForMeECP23OM3_FD_94441 | JGI IMG/M metagenome (GOLD analysis project Ga0074046, IMG submission 94441) | Bog forest soil microbial communities from Calvert Island, British Columbia, Canada - Bog Forest MetaG ECP23OM3 | ecosystem: Environmental > Terrestrial > Soil > Wetlands ...
AGCGGCTGCAGGGGGAAACCCCTCTTTTGCACCGCAAATGGGGGGAGGGAAGTAAAAGTTGAACAATTGGCTGAAAGCATTAGATTTTTAGGCGGATTTCTTAATAACTTTTGACAATACGAAGCATCTTATCGGGAGGAAAATTCATGACAGATAAAGCAGGCAGGCCGAAGGCGTTAAGAAAGAAGCGGAAATTTGTGAATGTCGTCGTGGACGAAAACACCTATGACGCTATAAAGAGGATATCGGAGGGGCAGCAGGTGGGCATGAGTGAGCTTGTCCGGCAGGAGATACTTAGAACAATTCAGCGGTATCAAGTCTCACCATGCCGATAATCCAGCCACAAAAGCAATTGCAATCGAAATTTGCATTCCTCTTTTTTTTATGATAACGTGCTGCCCATGATAACTGAAATAGTTATGTAAAGCCCTTTAATGGCAGGGGTTTAGATTACCATTGAATGTTGTACAACCGCAGGGGCGGACTCCCCGAACTGGCATGCAAGGTAATGGCATGAGACTGGAATGGCAGTATGCTTAATGATGATCTCATTAGGAACCATTCAAAGAGGCATACATAGCGGACAGAAATGCAACGCAGGGTGTGTGTCTTGATAGTAAAGGCAATACTGGAAGGACAAATTGCCGACGCAAAGAAAATCCGCAGCGTGTCGTGGGGGAGTGTCGGTTTAACTCTAAAGGCGGGATGAACTCTATCTACACCGATGATGATAGAGGCCCAAAGGGGGAGAAAACCCAGAGGCGAAAGTGACGCTAACCTGTTTGTTACTTTTTACGGCAGGGAAGGGGTTTCTTTTGCCTTTCTTTTTTATCGTTCCGCCCAAAAGCGAGAACGATAAAAAAAGAAAAGATCAATTGATCCTTTCTTTTGCGAGAGGTACGTTCTTTTTTTTACAGTTTTTAGGGTAAGGACCAGTACTGAAAAAAGAATAGATCATCGATCAGTTCTTCGACATCCCAGCCATCTTTCTTTTCTTTTACGAAAAAGAAAAGAAACAAAAGAAACCGCCATATAAAAACTTCGTTTTTACACGGCAAGGACTCAGTACAGAAAGTTCTTTTTTTGTCCTTTTTTCACCAGATCAATAAAACAAAGGAAAAAACAGTAAAAAAGACCGGTACACTCTTTCTTTTCTTTTGCGGAAAAGAAAAGAAACAAAAGAAACCCTCATAATAAAACGGGTACGGCAACAGTAAAACAATACCATCAACTCCAAAAGAATCGAGCCAATAGAACACACCCCTTCATCAAAAAATCAGACGGCCCTTAAAGGACCGGTTCTTTTTTTTCCAAAGGCCTTTGATGGTCTAAGGAATGGTGTGCTTGTTATAGGTATGTTCTTAAGGTGGCTCACTTTTGTTGATGCAATCCAACCTCGCGGCGTGGCGGCGGCGGCGCGGCAAGGCCTTCATTGCCACCAGAACAACAAGGGCAGGCTCGAACGGATGCTTCATCCCATCGGGAAGGAGGGGTGAATCGCCCCAGAACATCGGGGCCGGGCGGCGCACCTCGCTTGTAGTTCAGGAAGAGCCACCCAGCACCCCTCCATCAGGCAGGACGCCTGTTTTCCCTTTGAGAAGGAGAAAACAGGACTTTTGTATTTTGATGTGATGATGTGTTTTGTGGCTCAGTCCTCACTGGAGTTGATGGTGCAAACATGAGATATGGTATTTTTTTGTTGAGATTTTTGGTGTACTGATCAGTACTAAAAAAAAGAACAGATCAATAAAAGGACTGATCGATCAGTCCTTCGTATACCAAATAACAGGTTTGCAAATTTCTTTATGAAATTTATATCTCAGTAAAGATCAATAACAATAAACAGTACTGATCAATAAAGAAAGGACCAACAAAGGAACAGATCAATAAAAGAACTGATCAATAAAGGACTGATCAATAAAGGACTGATCGATCAGTACCCGAAAAAAATAGAAAAAAAAACAGTTTATCCTGAAAAAGTTGTTTATTCTGCAGATTCCGGCTGGAGCGAGCGCCCCCTGGACCGTCGAATTCGTTGTTTTTGGCCGGTCAGGTTTGATTAAAATGCCGGATTAGGATCATTGGCTTATTTTCATAAAAAAACCACCAGAACAAAGAATTTGGCGGCTCTAATCCGGCGAGAACCTTAGTCCTGGAGCCAAACCGGGGCTGTTAGGGTCAGATTAAACCGATTATTCAGCGACGGCGGCGGCCTGCCGACAGTCCCACCTCTGCTCACCACCAACTCAATACCCCTCAGTCCCGACTCCAACCGTCCGCGTCCTAACGCCGGTACCGGCGCTCAACCCGAGAACCACCGAAATGGTTGGATCCACCATAACGGTAATCCGTCAAAAAAAAGTCAAAAAGAGCTTGAATTCCCCGGTAACCGGCGGCGTCATAGGACTATGAAAAAAAAGATTGCAGTACCTGCAAAAAGGACTTGGCTTCCGCTCTACTTCTATGGCTTGGTAGGAGTATGGAGATGAAAAAAATAATAAAAGGGGGCGGTTATGCCTGGAGATAAGAAGGTGTGGCCGATTTGGTTAAAGCGGCTTTATGATGGCCGGTGGGTCTGGTGTGGTGCGGATGAGCGCGGGGAGTGGGAGACGGTATCGTTCGCGACGATTGATGATGCGGTACGGGCCTATAAGCAAGGGGTAACCGGTCAATGAAAAATAATTGCAGTGGATGCAGAATTGACTTGGCTTCTCGCTGAGAAGTGCGGCGTACTAAGAGTATGGAGTTAAATTTTATTTCACAGGAGGAAGTAAAGATGAAGATTAAGAAAAAGGGGAGCGGTTCGGCAGGGAGGAACAATATGACTGAGGAACAAGAAGAGTTACTCATAAAATTCGTGTCGCAATGGGCATATGATCCCGAAGCGCCGCATGAAGAGGACGTGGTACTCCAAGTGATGCTTGTTCTTGGGGAATATATTGAGAAAGGCGACGTAAGACTTATTGAAAGAGATGGCGAGATTAGATGGTCTGTTCCCTATGATGAGAATGAGGCTACAGGGCGGGAATTAACCGAACTAGAAAGAAACTTGATAAGAAGATCGATATATCTGTCGGTAATCGAGGCAGCAACACGGGGTCACAACATAGGGAGAGTTGTAGGACTACATATTGCTGTTCAACAGTTGATTGAACAAGACATCATGAAAATTACGGATAGAGATGGAAAAATTATATGGGCTCTTACTGATAGGTGGAGAGAGATGGATAGGCTCAAGGGTGACGCTGAGATTAGGAACAATTAACCAGGAGGACATAGGCATGAGGTGGCCGTTGATGTCAGTAGCGTTTGAGACGATTGACGATGAGGTAACGGCTTATAAGAAACGTCTACTTTGAGAGTGAAAAAAAAGATTGCAGTACTGCGGAATTAGCTTGGCTTCCCGCCGCGAGATATGTTCTCGTGGACTATGGAGAAGGGAAAAATGATAAAAGGGGGCGGATATGGCTGGAGAAAAGAAGGTCTGGCCCGTCTGGTTAAAGCGGATTGATAATGGCCGGTGGGTGTGGTGTGCTGAGGACGATCTCGGCGAATGGGAGACGGTACCATTCCCGACGATTGATGATGCGGTAAAGGCTTATAAGCAGGGGACAACTCGATGAAAAAAAGATTGCAGTGGATGCGGAATTAGCTTGGCTTCCGAGCTACTTATCGTGCCTAGTAGGAGTATGGAGTTAAATTTTATTTCACAGGAGGATTTTAGTATGGTGACAAAGGGCTACTCAATATTTTCCAGGGCGGCAGGAGTAGAAGTAAGCGGTACTGAGAAAAGTGATGAGGGTAAAAAAATTGGAACCGTAACATTAAGGTTTTTCACATTTAATCCAGCGGACAGTAATTTGAACTTCATTTTAAATCCTCAGGAGGCTTTCGCTATCTCAAGAATGATAAATAAAATCACTCAAGAGGGCGGTAGAAAGACGGTGATGCACAAGTTTCAGAACAATGGTACGGATATTATAACAAATCTAATTCTTGAGAAATGGACGAGAGACAACCGGGTTGGTTATGCCCTTGCAATAAAGCGAGGGGAGAAATCCATAAATGTTGCCACTGAAGAAACCGGATTTCTCTACGTCGGGGAATTGCTCCGGGCGCTCAGTACATCGCAGGCGTATGTTGAGACGGTGTCGTAATGAGGCTGTGGATTATGGAAAAAAAGGGGGATAAGTAACCATGAGTGAAAAAAAGCATCCAAAGTTGAACAGGGGACCGCGTCTAATCAGGGCGCTGTTCCCCTCGCTGTGTGCTGAAACAGGTAAGGCTATTGAGGCCGGGGAGGAGTGTATCTACTATCCTTCACTCAAGGTCGTATATTGCATGGAAAGCAGGCAGGCGGAGGACTGGCCGTACTTGTAGTCCGACAAACGACACAAAAACATTACGAGGAGGTCTGTTTAATGAAAAGTGGTACAAGTGGGAAGAGGCCCTGGAGCCTATCTTTGATAGAGAGCGTCAAGAAGGGTGATGGATGCGAGGATATTTGCCGATACAGCGGCAAGTTCAAAACTACTGCTAATGCACGGAGAGCGGCTGAACGGTGGGCGCGTGAGAATGATTATGAATTGATGAGCGTTGAAACCTGCTGCGGATACCACATTAGGATGTTTGTTTACCTGTATTTTCAAGCGATTGAGGATGAAGTTAAAGCATTTTTTGAGCGCTGTGCAAGGAAAGAAAAACATTAATTCAGGAGGTGCGGTAGTGGAAAACAAAGAGGGTGTCTGTGGATTATGCAGGAAAGAGCGGCATAACAACATTCCAGTATCATATTGTCTTCGGGATCCCGGCAAAACAAAAGTTTTTTTGTTGGATTAACGATCTTTGCATGTGATACGACGGCAGCAATTCCGGCAATGAGCGCTTGCATTTGCAGGTGCGTGATTTTTCTCTGCTGTTCAAGCTTGATCGGAGTATCGCGATATTCCTGAAGAACCTTGGATGAGACATAAATATCGGCTTCCCGGAAGGTTTTTACTACAGCTTTTGCTGGGATACCGCCGAAGACAAAGGCTGAAATAAGTATACCGGTGTCAATAACAACCCTATATCTTTTTTTCGTAAGCTTTCCTCCGTACAGATTTGACAGCGTTCTGAATGTCTTTCATCGTAAGGTTAGTTTTCTTAAATGCTTCCCCTGCAATCTTGAATGCGGCATCAAGTCTGTCCTCGGGCGACAGGACAGAAAGAATATAGTCATCAGGGTTAATCTTTTTTGCGGTACTGATAGCCATAACGAACACCTCCCTCAATTGACGATACTTTATTTTATATCAAATGGTTTTTAAAGTCAGCAACACAACATTATGGATAATTGTTACAGCATAGGGTTCGTGTCTAAAGAAGTGAGCGTCTTTTGAAGCTCACGGAGTAATAACAGTGAATAGCGCTGTCTCCACTTTGTCTCCAATGGCGTTTTACCGAGCGGAAGTGCTTTAAAAATCAAACAGTTGTGGTTGCCTCCGTTCTATTCGAATCTCACCCCCTCCGTTTTACATCTCCTTGATAAGTAAGGGAACTTCTCCGAAAATACCCCGAAAAACACGTCTCCAATACGTCTCCAATTTGTCTCCGGAGACAGGTTTTTGTGAGAATCAAAAATACCCTAGGGAACGTAGCTTTTTATGAAATAGGCTTTCTCAATAAACTATGCGATCTGACCAGTATCGAGGTGAGCGATGCAAATGTGCCACAGCCACTACGACTACGGTGTTGTCATCTATTCTGTAGATTAACCCATAAGGGAAGCGAGCGAGCAGGCAACGCCGCAACCCAGGATCGACCTCCGGACAGGAAAGCGGGTACATAACGGCCCTTCGGACTGAGCGATCTAATTCATCAAGGAATTCCCTACCCATTCCAGCAGCTTGCTCGTTATACCAAGTCACAGCATCGTCAAGTTCCTGCTGGGCCAAAGAAAGAAATCTTACCTTCATTACTGTCGATACTTATCCATGATTTCCTGATAGGATGCTGAAGGAATACGCCCCGCTTTGTAAGCGGCCCATCGTTTGCGGGCCTCTTCAGCCCATGCACGATCAATTTCTGGATCCGGCTTATCAAGGTCGGTCAGGATCGCGTCCACCAACCTTAGTTTTTCAGTATCCGGCAAGGAATGGATCTCCAAAGCCAGCTTTTCGGCAGTTTTTGTCATATCAGTGCCTCCTCAACCATAATAAAATACAGCTACACGCCTTCTCAAGCATGATTTTATTATAATCTTTTTTTTGTATCGTGCTCAATGTCTGGAAGCAAGTTGTCAGTTTATGAGGAGCGGGAAGCTGGGTTTATAAAGGGCGATAAAGTGGTATTTTTAAAAAATGACGGGAAATTACATGTTCAAAACGGGCTCACTGGCGAAATAGCAGCCGATACAGGCGATTCAGGGAGTGCTGGGGCATACCGACATCCGTACTACGATGGACAACTATGCCTGCACCGACCTCACCGCACAGATGGTGGTGTTTGCCGCCCCTGGTTCAAAAGATGCGGAAGCTAAAGTGGTAGATATAGCCAGCCGCCAATAGTAAGGCGCTTCCGCATAAGGACCGTGAAAAATGATAAAATAATACTGTATGATAATGCATAAACGAAGCGTTTCAAAGGAGATACTATGAATCTGCGTATTGTGTCTGATCCTAATATTTGCGGGGGAGAGCCGTGCATTAAGGGAACACGTGTTCCGGTTCATGTAATTCTTAGCCATCTCGCGTCAGGGGAAGATTACGAGACTATCCTTAAACATTTCCCACGAATTAACAAAGAGGATATCCATGCGTGTCTTGAATATGCATCCTTCCTTGCTACAGAAAAAACTGTGGTAGCATGAACATCGTTATCGATGAAAGTGTTAGCTATGGATTGGCGGCAATTTTGAGATCTATGGGACATATGGTTAAGTCAATTGCCGAATCCGCGACATCAGGGACAATCGATAAAGAAATCTTTAATCTTGTTGTTCAAGAGCGGGCAGTTCTAATCACCAGAGACTTTCATTTTACTAATGCATTACGTTACCCACCTGAAAAAATGGGTGGGATTATTTTTATACGGCATGGTAATCTGATGGCTTCAGAGGAAATTGAGATAGTCCGTAAATTTATATCCGAACACCAACATGATGAATACAACGGTCATTTGGTTACTTTATACAGGGATAGTGTGAAAATTCGGTAGGTTCGACTTTTGCAGTGACAGCCATTCCGCTAACATAACTTCTGTCTCCACTCTGTCTCCAATGGCGTTTTGCCGAGAGGAAGTGCTTTAGAAATCAAACAGTTGTAGTCGGCTCCGTTCTATTCGAATCTCACCCCCTCCGTTTCATACTTCCTTAATAAATCAATAAGTTACACTTTAACCACATAAATCTCCACTTTGCACTATCCTTATAAATCAAAGACTTAACTCTGCCCAGGTGCAACCCTATTTTGTCTCCAATCTGTCTCCATTACGTCTTCGGTGGCGGGTTTTTATTTTGGCGATCCCGAGTGCCGGATTCATTCATCCGCCGACAATTTTGAAAGGGGCATTATAACTGTTGCCAGAACCTTTTCTGACCGGATAATCAGAGAATGTCCGAAGCCCAGAATGGTGAAGCCTCGCATGATAAATCCTGAACTGATACCCATGTTAAGGAACCTGTGTGCAGACAAACTCCCCGAGGCGTATGTTTTCCTGAATCCAAGGACCGGCAGGCCATATACCATTAAGCCGGTAAACAACATGTGGAATGAAGCCTGTAAACAAGCAGAGGTTCAGCTTCAACTGAAGAATGGAACCCGGCATTCCGTGGCATCCCAGGCGGCTACAGCCGGGGTGCCGATACAGGCGATTCAGGGAGTGCTCGGACACACCGATATCAGGACAACGATGGAAAACTATGCCTGCACCGACCTTTCTGCACAGATGGTGGTGTTTGCCGCCCTTGGTTCAAAGGATAAAGAAGCCAAGGTGGTGGATATAGCCAACCGTAAATAGTGACAAGATAGCATCGAGTTAGAAAAAGCCTTTAAGCAACCAACCAATGAGTGCTATAATACGACCAGTTAGATGTCCATTTGGAGGTATGCTAATGAGTGTGAAATTTTCCGAGGATATTGTTCCGGTCACTGATTTGAAAATCAATCCCGGCAAGGTAGTAAAGCAGGCGTCTGATACGCACCGTCCCATCTTGCTTACCAGCAGAGGCCGAGGGATAGCTGTTGTACAATCTCTTCATGACTTCGAAGCGGCAGAGGAGGAACGGGAATTTATGAAGGCAGTTGCTCAAGGGCTTGTTGACTTGGAAAAGGGTCGGGAAGTTAGTCTCGAAGATGTAAAAAAACGTCTCAGTATTCAGTAGGCTATGGCGGCGAAGCTTTCCCTTACTTTTTCGGAATCTGCAACCTCTGACCTTGAAGGTCTGCTGGAATACTATAATGAGCAGGGAGTGCCGGAGGCTGGCAAACGTATTGTTGCTCGTATAGTCAAAAAGGCTGAAAAGCTCAGAAATTATCCTGCAATGGGGCGTGTGGTTCCAGAGTTCGGATTGGAACAATTGCGTGAGATAATAGACCCGCCATTTCGGAGTGTATATGTATGGGAGAAAAGCAAAGTCAGGGTTGTCCGCGTCTGGAGAAGTGAGCGCCTTTTGAAGCTCACAGAGGAAGAACAGTAAATACCCTTGTCTCCAACCTGTCTCTGGCGACAGGTTTTTTATTTTGGCGATCCCGACTGCCGGATTCATTCATCCGCTGACAGGATGATTCATCTCTTCGGCACGATTGGCAACCGACTACAGACGATATCTGAAATAGCCCTAAAATGATACGGCCCACACCCACTCCAATTTGCCAACATTTTTCCCCGGAGCAAACCTGCCAATCCTGGATAGGGAAGCGTCGTCTTCGTCCCGGAACATGCGCGGTAATGTACTTCCTGTAACAAATAGGTTCGGAGACACGCAACAGTATGAAGAGTACAAACATAAATAATTGCCCTCGGTTGTGAATTACGGGAAATAACGAACAGATTTTATGAGTCGATCAGGTTAACCTGTACTCCCTCCTAACTGTTATGCCGACTACATCATCTGAAATGTGCGCTTTCTACTCGTACTAAACAGAGGAAGCGAGATATTAAAAGAAGGTATCGATATCCCGCATGCCATGCAGTACCCTGACGATATAAGCGCACCGACCACGGCATATGAGGTTTACGGTTGATACGTGTTTTAGAAAAATAACCTTACAGCTTCGATTTCTCATATCCGAGAGACTTGTAAGCCTTTAATCTCCGCTTATACATTTTTTCGAGAATCGGCATCTTGCTATCGACGTAATCATAAATCCTTATCTCGGTCTTGTTTTCTCGCTGACGATGAAGTCTCCCGGCGTACTGGACCATCTTCCCTTTGAATGAGAACGGCATAGCTATAAAAAGTGTATCAAGTCTTGGATCGTCAAAACCTTCGCCAATATATGGGCCGGTTGCCAAAATGGCGCGCGTTTCGGTCTCCGGGGTATTAAAGAGCTTCTGGAGCATCGCCCTTCGTTGTGGAGCTTTCATTCCTCCATGCAGCACGACCAAATGCTCAACTGAGCCTTCGATCATTCCCCTTAGCAATTCAAGATGCTCTTTCCTTTCAGTAAGAATGATGGGAGAGCGGCCTTCTCTAAGGCTACTAAGCACCTCCATGCAGATAAGATCGTTTCTGGCTGTATCGGTTATTAGGAGCGTCCAAATCGAAGTAATCTGGTCGCTTTCGGACCATTCTGATGAAAAGTCGGTCTGACGTTCAACCAAAAGTTGTCGAAACGCAGCCTCTTTTGTGACAGTCTTCGTGCTTACAGAATAACGAATCGGACCGCACTGCATGATAATAATAGGCTGATGCCCATCCCTCCGATATGGGGTGGCAGTAAGGCCGGTCACATACTTTGCGTTTGACGCCATCATCACGCGCTCAAAAGATACCGCTGAGATATGATGACATTCATCTACGATTATCTGCCCATATTGCCTGATTCGCTCGTCAACCCCGTCCCCTTTATCCAGGCTCTGAAGCATCGCAACATCGATGACTCCTGTCGATTTATTCTTGGCGCCGCCGATCTGTCCCACATTCTTGATGTCCATGTCGAAAAATGATGCGATTTTGGCGCGCCACTGATCGAGCAGTGGCTTGCGATGGACCAGGACAAGAGCGTTTACCTTTCTTTCGGCCATGAGCTTGATGCCCAAAACTGTCTTCCCTATACCAGGAGGAGCAACGAATACGCCGGTATCATGCTTGAGCATCTCCTTAAAGCCCTTTCTCTGGAGCGGGGTGAGTTCACCCTGAAAGACGAACTCGGCAGGTTCTCCCGCGAATCTCTTGTCGTCAATGTCGAGGTCGATATCATTAATCGACAAGAGCTTAGTAAGATCATCCA
>Ga0074046_10005209_pt1 | contig 10433 bp, 10 predicted proteins | sample BogForMeECP23OM3_FD_94441 | JGI IMG/M metagenome (GOLD analysis project Ga0074046, IMG submission 94441) | Bog forest soil microbial communities from Calvert Island, British Columbia, Canada - Bog Forest MetaG ECP23OM3 | ecosystem: Environmental > Terrestrial > Soil > Wetlands ...
AACTGCGACAATGACAGAAATGCCAAAAAATACGAAACCGCTCTCGAGGTCCTCGATCCGGCCGACTCGTTGAAGCAACTCATCGACTATCTTCTCGACTGCGGCAAATACGGGAATTCAACAGAGGGTAATGTCTGCTACGAAGCCGCTCCCACCTCGAGTGAACAGCCTTTAGACTTCAAATCCAAAATCCTGCTGGCCCAGATGGATGCCGGCAAAGCGAATCTTCTCGCCGCCCATCTCACGGGCAAATACCACTTTGACGCAGTCATCTCGGAATATGACCAACAACAATTCACACGCAATCAGATCACCGTCATTGACCCAACTCTTTCCTCGACTGGAAATTCCAAGCAAGAAGAAATGGAATGTGATCGCCCGCACTGCGACGTCCCGTCCTTTGTTGCAGTGCCGCCGCGCGCATGGGATAACACATGGAAAGGTGACCCGGTTCGCGTTCTAAGCGTGTCGCATCTCGACGCGGACCAGGTCCAATATGTCGTCAGTGGAGCAACCACGAGGCGATCGCCGGGTCAGGCAATCTGCGTCCAATGCTTCAGCAACGCAACCGCCAAAACATGGGCCGAGACCCGAAAACCGTTGGGGAATAGGGACGAGCTTTCGGACACGGCAATCAACGAGTTGGTGACGTCTCTGTCTAAGGTGTACCAGAGTCAAGTTGTCTTCAAAAAACCTACTCCTCTGGACCAGCCGGCGGCTAAGAAAGTCCTCGCCCATGCGACCCTTTCCGCAATGTTGAATGCGACCAACGCCGACGTTGCGCTCTTGCAGAAGCACGATTTCTATTTGCAGATCCCCTGGGCCAACTGTATTCTCACGCAGCTCTCGCAGCTCGGAACAGGCGAGCCTCCTACGTCATCTTGCCCCGATTCGCCGATCACTTCTGTGTCTGATCCTCTCGTCTGGCAAAAGATTCTCGACGCATTCCTCTGGAAAGGGGACATTCTCACTGTCATCCCCGTGCGCGGTAGCGTGCTCCAGGCCATCATGAAGGACTCCCACAAGTACGACCTTAAAGACGCAAGTTCTTTGTCTCTTCTAGCGGAACAGGACCGCGCGCTCTATACCCTTGGCATCAAGGCAGACGGCTATAAGGACAGTTACGTGGTGAACGATCTGCCTCTGGATCCCAACCGCCTTTATTCTGTCGCGACAACGGACTACGTCGCTCTCGGAGACACCGGCTACCCCGAACTCATCGATGCTTCCGTGCCACACTTTCCCCGCCCGCTGTGGGATAAACGGCCGCAGCAATACATCAGCAGTATCGTCTGCAACGCTCTCATTTCGACTTTGCCTCCCGGAAACGGCATGCAGTGCACTTCCAACTTCGAGGGAGACGCCTATTTCGATGAGCTATACGTGCGCGCTCCCGTGCCTCCCGCTGGCAATACCTGGCAGGAAGCATGGAAGGATTGGTTCCTGTTCAAGCCGCCGCTGGGTCAGGATGACCCCAAGGAAAAGGCTGGCATGAAGGTGAAGACTGACGCGTACGGGAACCTCGACCCAAACGGCAAGAATTCCAGATATCCAGACGTGGAAACCTGGGCCCAGGAACAACCGCCGGCCTGGCGCTTTTCATTGGACAAGACAAGCATCGGCTTCACCATCCAACGCCACAGCGATACTCAGGCCGACCTTAACAACAATTTCGGCGGAGTCTCCAATGCCCAAGCGACTGCTCCCAAATCCCACAGTTGGGCTGTAGACCAGGAGGCGTCTTTCTCCTACTACCACCATGTCTGGGATTTCGTCGGGACAGAGGCGCTTCTCTACAATGCTTCCTTTGCCGATGTGAGCAACGGCGCCTATCGAACCCCGAATCAGTCCACGGATTCCTTAGCGCTCTTGTTGGGCCCGCGCTTTCATGTGCCGGCGAAGAGGAGACTGCCACACTGGGGCATCGGCACATATTTTCACTATGACACCCAGCCGATTCGCCTTCTTGAATCTGAGAGTCTCACGCAGAACCAAGTGCCGCAGGCCACTCCTCTGCAGTTCTTTCTACCGCGCGTGCACACGCTGACGGATCGCTTGGCCATTGGCTGGTATGACCAGAAGAGCTACTTCGAGATCGGTGTCGAAGGCGGCAGAGCCTTTGGCGACATCGATGCGTTCAGCATCACCGCCACGGGCATTTCGCCTGTTCTATGCATTCCCACGGCGACGCAGTCGCTGCAAAGTTGCATCGGCTCTAAAGGCGACATCCCCGCTACTCCTGCTACCCCCACTACCCCCGGTAGCCCCGGGACGACCATCACTTCTTCTTCCCTCGTAACTACGCTGCAAAGCTCCAGACCCCGCACCGGCCTCTACTGGCACAGCTTCCTCAGCTTCCCGGTCGTACCGCGCATGTCTGCCTCCCTGGAAAACCAGGGGGAGTTTTACTTTAACAATGCGGGCGACAATTCCACCGACACTCGCCTCCAACACTTGTTCACCGCCAAATATTCTTTCCAAGTGTGGCCCTCCCTTTCCTTTTCCCCGACCTACCAGCTCTTTCTCTACGAGAACAAACAAGCCTATAACTTCCTGTGGCAACAGCAGGCTATGCTTACCATCGACTTTACGTTTAATTGGACAAGCAGGCGCATCGCGGCAAGCCAATTTCGATATAAACCTCCTAAGGCACAATGACCTTCGCGCCAAGCTGCGCCTCAAAATGACTTTGCAGATCGTCGTATAGTATTGATCACAGGAGGCCCGACGCGTTGTAGGGCTTCATAAAACGTCGTGGCCAGGAGGACTCCATGATTCGTGCTGCTGTGTCGACCGCCGTACTATGCTTGGTTTTCGGGCTGATCGCTGCCGCTCCCACCGCACCGACCTATGAGAACCTGAACGCCGTTCTTTGGATGCAAACTTCGGTCGAGTATCGCGCCAGCACCACCCAGACCTATCACCTCGCCGAAATCGCGCTCAAGCGTGGGCTGCGAAGCCCTCGCTGGACCGCCGCTCTCGAGCAGTCCGGTGAGTTTGAATCTCTTCCGCCGGCGGTCATCCTCGATCTGGACGAGACCGTTTTCGACAATTCCCCGTTTAACGCACGCTTGGTCACATCTCCGAAGCGGCCCGAAGAGTTCGGTCAGGCTTGGACCGATTGGGTCAATGAACGCAAGGCAGGGCTCGTTCCCGGAGCTATGGATTTCTTGCAATTCGCCCACGCCAACGGCGTGATGCCCATTTACATCACCAATCGCATTTGCGACGCCAGCCGGGAAGACGATCCGACGGTGAAGATGCTACGCAGTTTGGGAGCGCCGTTGGAACGGGTTCAGGAACAACTTCTTTGCGCGCAGACGAGCAAGGATTCCGACAAAACCGGCCGGCGCGAGAAGTGTGTCACCAAATTCCGTATCCTGCTGCTGTTTGGTGACCAATTGGGAGATTTTCTCCAGATTCCGCCTGACATGGCATCTCTCGAGGGTCGACAGAAGCTCTTTGATGCTCATCGATCCTTGTGGGGCGAGCGCTGGTTCCAGTTGCCCAACCCGATGTACGGTTCCTGGGAAGATGCTGTCGGGTACGACGTGAAAAAAGACAAGCTTCCAAAACTCAGGCAATAATTGACATGCCCCAGAGGAGCTTTTTGAGAGTGGACTGACACCGAGCGAGACAAAATCGTTTATAGAGCCTCCTGAGGCGAAGGAACTCGGGAGATTCCTTGCGAGTGTGTTTTTCAGCTTTAACCTCGTAGTTTGAGGGTGAGGCCCTCTCTCCTTCTCTTCACGACACCCGCCGATCTTCCAAACCTGAAAGCGCGTAAGGCACAAATGCTTCCTGCCTTGCTGTTCTTTGCAATATATTGATTCTAAACAAGATAGTTAGTAGGTTCGGGAACGGCAGGAGACAATGGAAAAAAAGCTTGCAATTGCTCTAGTGTTATAGTTAACTACAGCACTGGAGCAACCGCCCGTTGCCCATTCTTTGTTGACGAGGAGAGCCAATGCGAACACTTCTGCTAACACTTCTGATCTGTCTTTTTGGGCCAGCCGCCGCCTTTTCTCAGGACAATCCGCTCAGTACCTACAACAAGACTGTCTACGAAGGGGTGAAGGGTATCCTGCTCCGTTCAGCGGAGAAAATGCCTGAGGAGAATTTCAACTTTAAGCCCACGGACGCGGTGCGCAGCTATGGCCAGATCCTTGGGCACGTGGCCGACGCACAATACCTCTTTTGTTCCATCGTACTCGGCGAGAAGAATCCCGATTTGAAAATCGAAAAGACCAAAACCTCGAAAGCCGATCTAATCGGCGCGCTCAAAGACGCCTTCGCCTACTGCGACAAGGCCTACGACGGCATGACCGACGCGTCCGCTACTCAAACGGTGAAGCTCTTCGGAGGCGACACACCGAAACTAGGTGTGCTGACCGTCAACAACATACACACGATCGAACACTACGGCAACCTCGTCACCTACATGCGGCTGAAGAACATCGTTCCACCAACCAGCGAGCCGGGGTTCATGCCGGTGCCACAACCGAAGAAATAATGTGCGTTTAGCGGTGTAAGCGAGGGAGAACCCTGATCCGTAAGTGCCGAAAGTAAAGAAGCTCAAGGAGAATGAAACATGAAATCCGTTCGTTTTATGCTGTCCGCCGTTGTTCTGATGGCGCTTTCCAGTGTGGTGTTCGCCCAGGCTGATGCGCAAAAGCCCCCCTCGGAGTCGCAAAAGGCCTTCGACAAACTGAAGACTCTGGCCGGTTCGTGGGAAGGCAAGGTGACAACCCTCCCTCCGCAAGCCGAGATGGGAAGCGGGATGCTCATGCAAATCTCGCTGCGCGTGACCTCCCGGGGAAACGCGCTGGTGCATGAGATGAAGGAAGCGGGAACGCCGGACGACCCGGCGCGTTACGACCATCCGGTTACCATGTTCTACCTGGACAGCGATCGCCTGCTCCTGACGCATTATTGCGATGCCGGCAACCGGCCGCGCATGGTGGCCAGGACGTCACCGGACGGAAAAACCGTGGAATTCGATTTTATCGACGTCTCCGGCGGCACGCAGTTCGGACACATGCACCATGCAGTCTTTACCTTGATCGACGCGAACCATCACACCGAGGACTGGACGTACATGATGCCTGGGGACAAGCCAGTTCAAGCGCACTTCGACCTGACGCGCATAAAATGACGAGAGGCTATCTTTCGCAAAAGCTATCAGGAACACACGATGGACCGTGAGTGGAACGACAATCAGCCGATTTACCGCCAGATTCGGGACCGCGTCGTCGCGATGATCCTCGACGGCGTGCTGAAAGAAGGCGATCCGCTACCGTCCGTGCGCACGGTCGCGGCCGAATATCGGGTCAATCCGCTCACGGTTCTGAAGGGCTATCAACAACTGGTGGACGAGCAGCTTGTCGAGAGTAAACGAGGCCGCGGCATGTTCATCAATGAGGGCGCGCGCAGTCTGCTGCTGCAGGGCGAACGCCAGAAGTTTCTTACGGAAGAATGGCCCAGGGTGCACGCAACGATTCAGCGGCTCGGGCTGACACCGCAAGAACTGCTGGATGCCGCCACAAACCGCCCGTCGTCGAATGATGCAGCGAAGGAGCCGAAGCAATGACAGTCATAGAAGCACGCGGCCTGCGCAAGGCGTTCGGCACAACCATCGCGCTGGACGGCGTCAATTTGCGCGTCGAAGAGGGCCGCATCCTCGGACTCATCGGCCCCAACGGCGCAGGCAAGACCACCGCGCTGAACGCGATTCTCGGCCTCACCCAGTATCAGGGAGAACTGACGGTTCTGGGGCGCGACCCCTGGACCGAGCGCGATCAGCTCATGCGCGAGGTCTGCTTTATTGCCGATGTCGCCGTGTTGCCGCGCTGGTTGCGGGTTTCGCAGGCGCTGGACTACCTCGCCGGCGTGCATCCGCGATTCGCTCGTGCGAAAGCGGAAGGTTTTCTTGCGAAGACAAACATCCGGCCCGCCAACAAGGTCAGGGAATTGTCGAAGGGAATGGTGACGCAACTGCACCTCGCCCTGGTCATGGCCATTGACGCCAGACTGCTGGTGCTGGACGAGCCGACGCTTGGCCTGGACATCCTGTACCGCAAGGAGTTCTACGATTCTCTGCTGAACGACTACTTCGATCGCAGCCGCACCATCGTCGTGACGACTCATCAGGTGGAAGAGGTGCAGCACATCCTCACCGATCTCATGTTCATCAACCGCGGCCGGATCGTCCTGAATTGCAGCATGGAGGAATTCGAGTCGCGCTACCTGGAAGTGATGGTGCATCCCGAACAACTCGTCGCAGCGCGGGCGCTCAAACCGATTCAAGAGAGGCACGTACTCGGTCGCAGCACCCTGCTGTTCGATCATGTCGATCGCCAGCAACTCGCCAGCCTTGGCGAAGTGCACACGCCCAGCATTGCCGACGTGTTTGTTGCCGTGATGGGCAATCAGGCCGGCCCGGCACAAGGAGCAGCCAGATGAATATGCCGTCGAACGCCACCCCGGAGTCTCCCCGCGACCCGCAGGTCCTCGCGCCCACAGTCATCTCGGCGACTCGGCGTATGTACTGGTCGGTGCGGCGCGAATTGTGGGAGAGCCGTTCGATCTATATCGCGCCGCTGGCCGTCGCGGCGCTAATCCTGGTGGGATTCCTGCTCAGTACGATTCATCTACCGGAAAAGATGCGCGCCGCGTTGGCGCTTAACCCAATGCAGCAGCACGAGTTGATCGCGCAGCCGTATAACTTCGCCGAGCTACTCATCATGGGTACCACTTTTATCGTCGCGGTGTTTTACTGCCTCGACGCGCTGTACGGCGAACGCCGCGATCGCAGCATCCTGTTCTGGAAGTCGCTGCCGGTTTCCGATCTCACGACAGTGCTCTCGAAGGCAAGCATTCCGCTCGTGGTGCTCCCGCTGGTCACTTTCGCGATCACCGTGGTCACGCAAGGGATCATGCTGCTGCTGGGCACCGCGGTACTGCTGGGAAGCGGCCGGAGTGCCGCGATGCTGTGGACCCACTTGCCGTTGTGGCGCATGTCGCTGGGGCTGCTCTATCACCTTGTGGCCATTCATGCGCTCTGGTATGCGCCCATCTTCGGCTGGCTGCTGCTGGTTTCTGCCTGGGCGCGGCGCGCGCCATTTTTGTGGGCCGCGTTGCCCCTGCTCGCGATCGGCTTCGTTGAGAAGATTGCGTTCAACACTTCGCATTTCGCCGCCATGCTGGGGCACCGCATGAGCGGCCCGGAAGGTGCCGCTTCCACGGCGGGCAAGATGTCGATGGATTCGATGATGCAAGGCACTCTAGGTCAGTTCCTGCTCAGTCCGGGCTTGTGGATCGGACTGGGAGTAACGGCGTTATTTCTGGCCGCAGCGGTCCGTCTGCGCCGCCAGCGCGAGCCGATCTGATTCGCATGCAATCTTTGTTCAGTGCTTCGCGTAAAGAAAAGTGAATATGAACACACCTATAACGATGGAGCGGCTTGCAGAAGCGTCGCCAGGCCCCAAGGCCAGAATCGCCGGTATCTTCTATTTGCTCACGTTCCTGGTGGCGGGAATCTCCTCCTTGGCTGGCGGCGGGATTGCCGCCACAGCAAACAGCATCCTGGTGCACCAGTCGTTATTTAGGCTGGGTTTCGCCGCCGACCTCATCGTGGTCGCATGCTATGTCGCTGTGACGGCTCTCTTCTATGAGTTGTTTAGGCCTGTGAACAGGAGCCTCTCTTTGCTCGCAGCCTTCTTCGGCCTCGTAGGGTGCGCTATTCAGGCTTTTATCTGCTTCTTTCATCTCGCCCCTTTCGTCATCTTGGGAGGCGCGCCGTATTTGAGCGTATTCAATGCGGAACAGTTGCGGGCGCTGGCGTTTATGTTTCTCGAATTCTATGGTCAGGGCTTCAGTATCGCCCTGGTATTTTTCGGGTTCTATTGTCTCCTGATCGGGTACCTCATTTTCAGGTCAACCTTCCTCCCTCGATTCCTTGGCGTGCTGATGACGTTTGCCGGTTTGGCTTGGCTGACCTTTCTATCTCCACCGCTCGCAAACTACCTATCCCCCTACAATCTGGCCGTCGGCGCCCTCGCGGAATTATCGCTGACCCTGTGGTGCCTGGTGATGGGCGTAAACGTTCAGCGATGGAAGGATCAGGCCAGCGCGCCGCGGGAATAGCAAACGTAGCGCACTATGCAACTTTGATTGAAGAAATCGCGGTGAAAGAACCGAGTATGAGCGCAACAGCAATGACGGAGCGGATTACAACAGGGTCGCCGCGGCGCAAGGCCAGAATCGCCGGCATCTTGTACTTGACCTCGTTCGTCGTCGGAATAATCGGCGAGTTCGTCGTTCGCGGCAGGTTGGGCTTCGCAGTTGGCCTCATCGCGGTCTTGTGCAATCTCGGTGTGACGCTGCTCCTCTATAGCATCTTTAAGCCGGTGAACAGTAGCCTGTCTTTGCTCGCGGCGTCCTGCAACTTCGTGGGACTCATTTTTGAGGCTCTTCGATGGAATCCTCAGGGCGTGGACATCGCCATCGTATTTCACGGATTGTATTGCCTCCTCATCGGCTACCTTATTTTAAGGTCGGCCTTTCTGCCGCGAATTCTGGGCGCGCTGATCGCGTTTGCCGGTCTTGTTTGGCTGACCTTTCTGTCAACGCCGCTCGCAAACCATCTGTCCCCCTACAATTTGGCCTCCGGCGTCATCGGTGAAGCATCGTTGATGTTGTGGCTCCTGGTGATGGGCGTGAACGTTGAGCGATGGAAGGAGCAAGCCAGCCCAGCGGAGTAACGGCGATTGTACTGCGCCATGTCCTTGATTCAACCGCTGGCTAGATTCGCAAAGGAGAAGAATGAATACGGACAAAGAGACCCCAAGTATGGATTTGAAGTCAAAGCTTTCAACATTATGGATATTTGTGCTTTTCAATATGGTTTATGCGGACATTCTTTCTTTGATGGACCCTGCGTCCCCAATCCGCAGAGTAATGCAGGGAGTTCCCCTGCCTCCCGGAGGTCTGTTAACGGGCGCAATTTTAATGGAGACGCCGATTGCTATGGTCCTGCTGTCCCGGGTACTGAAGCATAAGGCCAATCGCTGGGCAAACATCATCATCGGAGTACTGAACATGGTGGCCGTCATAGCAGGCGGTCAGGGGCGTCCATACTACGTTTTCTTTGCAACTATAGAAGTTATCTGCATGTCAGTGATTGTTTGGCTCGCATGGAAGTCGTCTAACCTTGAAGGTTTCGCCCAATCATGAAATCTGGTGCAACGTGAAGGCGGCCTCCGCGTTAAGCGGACCTTCGGGAATTTTTTAAGTTGCCCTATGAGGCTATTAAGTGAGCGATTCGGTTCGAACTACAGAGACATCAACACTCGGGCGTGTCACTAATCCGAGCGCCAACGCAGTTCTACTCGGAGCGGAGGAGGTTCTATGAAGCGGATCGTGATTACTACGTTGTTCGGCTTGGTTGCGGGAGTGCTTTGCGCAACCGCGGGAATCCATGGCGGCTTTCTGAAGTTCACGGCTGTCAATGTGGTGTGGGTCTTATTGAATAGGGGAGTGATGGGCTTTGCGATCGGCGCGTCTGGGCTGAAGCTGCATTGGGCCTGGAACGGCATCGTGATGGGGCTGGTGGTCGGATCGATCTTCTCCTATTTCCTTTTCATGAACATGGGACTGGGAACGCTGCCGCTGGTCAACCTCCTGATTGGCAATCCAATATTCGGATTGCTGATCGAGTTCTTCACGACGTTGGTATTCAAGCAACCGGCGCTTGCAGCGGCGGAACGCTGATGAAAGCCGCGCCGGGCGTTCTCCAAATCAAGGACATTGAAAAGCATTTTCCCAAGGATAACGCCCTCGGTGTGGGAGAGGACAGCGGCGCGCCGTTCACCGACGGACTGCTGCCCGGCGGCACGCCCTATGACGTCGAGGTGGTCCGCGCGGATTTCCCGATCCTGCATCGGCCGGTGCGCGGGCGTCCGCTGGTCTATCTAGACACCGCCGCCTCTGCGCAAAAGCCCGCCCCGGTGATTGAGGCCGAACGGTCGTTCTATGCCGAGGATTACGCCAATATCCATCGCGGACTTTACTTCCTGAGCCAGAGGGCAACCCAGCGCTACGATGAGGCGCGGCGCAAGGTTAAGTCCTTCCTCAACGCCCGGCACGAGCACGAAATCATCTTCACGCGTAGCGCCACCGAGGCGATTAACCTGGTGGCCGCCAGCTTTGGCGAAGCTTTCCTGAAGGCAGGCGACGAGGTGCTCATCACCGGTCTCGAGCACCACTCCAATATCGTGCCGTGGCAGCTTCTGCGCGAGAAGAAGGGCATCGTGCTGAAGGTCGCACCCGTGAACGATAGCGGCGAAGTGCCGCCAGAGGATTTCACCAAGCTCTTGGGTCCGCGTACACGTTTGGCGGCCTTTGCCCAGGTGTCGAATGCGCTGGGCACGGTG
>Ga0074046_10005211_pt1 | contig 10432 bp, 13 predicted proteins | sample BogForMeECP23OM3_FD_94441 | JGI IMG/M metagenome (GOLD analysis project Ga0074046, IMG submission 94441) | Bog forest soil microbial communities from Calvert Island, British Columbia, Canada - Bog Forest MetaG ECP23OM3 | ecosystem: Environmental > Terrestrial > Soil > Wetlands ...
GAAATGTCCGCGAGCTGCAGAACGTTATCGAGCGGGCCGTGATCGCGTCTCAGTCCGGGTCGATCCGGCTGGATATTCCTGGCGGCGCCGAGCCAAGGTCTTCGCGGCCGGCAACCGCCGAGTCCGCATCACGCGCAGAATCTGAAGTGGTCACGGATAAAGAAATGAACCGCCGAGTGCGGGACAATATGGCTGCCGCGTTGAAAGGTTGCGGCGGCAGAATCTACGGGCGCGGCGGTGCCGCGGAGCTGCTCGGCATCAGCTCCAGTACGCTTGCGACTCGCGTCAGGAAGCTCGGTCTCAAGTAGGTCGAGACTCAGGCGACTCGCGATGGCCTCGAGCGCGATCGCGTGCTCTATTCAGTTCAATTTTCTCGGAGGCGCGCATCGCATGGATGTCACCAAAATTCCGCCCGGCCGCAACCCACCCGACGACATCAACGTGCTCGTGGAAATTCCGCAGGGCGGAGTGCCGGTGAAGTACGAGCTGGACAAGGCTTCCGGCGCGTTGTTCGTGAATCGTTTTCTGCATACCGCGATGTACTATCCGGCCAACTACGGATTCATCCCGAATACGCTGTCCGAAGATGGCGACCCGTGCGACGTCATGGCGCTGCCGCAGGTGCCGGTCGCGCCCGGCGCGGTCATCAGATGCCGTCCGGTGGGCGCGCTGCTGATGGAAGACGAGAACGGCATCGACGAGAAAATTCTCGCGGTGCCGGTGGACGAGCTGAATCCCTACTTCGACGGAATCGCGAACTACACCGACCTGCCGCAGATCATGCTCGACCAGATCGATCACTTCTTCCGCCATTACAAAGATCTCGAGAAGGGGAAGTGGGTGAAGATCGGCGATTGGGTGGATCGCGAAGCGGCCGGCAAGCTTATCCTCGAAGCAATCGCGCGCGTGCACAAGAAATAACGCGCAGCTAGCTCGTCGTGCCGCTCCGATCCTTCGGATCTACGTTCCGGCTACTGCGAAGCGGCCTCGCCCGGCGTCTGCGCCAGCGGCACCAACTGCGCGATGTCGCATTGGATCAGCGCTTGGATCTTGTTGTCGATCTGGTAGAAGCGCGTCACTTTTACCTGCGAGATGACGGCGCGGAACTGCGGAATGAATTCCTTCTGCACGTCGAGCCGCGCCTGCTGGATCGCGATCACTTCGTCGAGCTTCTTCTTAGCGTCGGCGTCGGTGAAATTATTGTACTTTGCGGCGAATTCCTTGAGCTCTCTTACGTGGCGATCCTCGATGCTATCCATGCTCTTTTCGTAAGCGTCGTAAACCGGCCAGAACTTGGCGGCTTCATTCGAAGTTAGATTCATATTGGCGCCGACGGTTGCCTTGCGCTGCGCGCGGGCGGCTGCGATATCAAGCCGCTTCTGCGAGGGCTGTGCAGAGGCCGGCCCGCTCAGGCCAAGTGTGCAGACCATCAGCGAAGCGGCGGTGAAACTTGCGAGAATAGTCTTGAGGCTCATTAGTCAGTTCTCCTGAAGTCTTAGCTTGAGTAAGGACCGCAGGATGGTGCGGCATTGGGAGTTTATAGTCAAGTGAATAGCTACTCGGTGCTCGAACTAAAATGGCTCGTGTTGCATTTTGCCAAGCAAAGTGCGAGTTTGCATCCTCGACTGGGTAACTAACGGGAGGAAGTTTTCGCTGGCATACGCCAGTCGGAACGCAAAGCCTCAGCACAGAACGGAGGGCAAAATGAATTCGAAAGCACGAGGAATGGTAATCGCACTTGGGTTGGCGGTGGCACTTGCCGCGAGTGCGCCATCGGCACGCGCCCAGGGCGCAGCGCCTGCACCGGCGCCGGCTGCATCAGGCGGCGGGGCCGCGGTCCGCGCAGGATACCTGACTTGTCACGTCGCGGCCGGATGGGGCTTTATTTTCGGATCGTCGCGCAAGTTACAGTGCGCGTATGCCCTGCAGCCCGGGTACACCGAGTACTACACCGGTTCGATCACGAAGTTCGGTGCTGACATCGGATACCTGCAGTCGGGCGTAATCCTGTGGGCAGTTCTGGCCCCGACCACCAACCTCGGCCAGGGTGCGCTTGCCGGTCACTACGGCGGAGCGACGGCGAGCGCCGCAGTCGGAGTCGGCGCGGGCGCCAACGTGCTGGTCGGAGGCTTCAACAGCTCGATCGCGTTGCAGCCGGTCTCGATCGAAGGACAGAACGGCTTGAACGTCGCAGCAGGCGTCGTCGCAATGACGTTGACTTTCAACAAAGAGAAGCCGGCGAAGACCACGCCGTAGTCGGGCTCTCGTTTAGTTCGTTGGTACGCGGAGGCGGCTTATAGCCGCCTCCGTTTTTTTCTATCTAGATCTTCGCTTTCGGATATCGCGCGCGCATCCATGCCACGAATTTTTCCGGCACCGCCATCGTCGAGAGACGCCCTTGGCGCACCAACGCCCAATCGTCAAATTTTCCGGACTGCTTGATCTCCGCCAGCGTCACCGGTGGCTCGACGCGTCCCGCGAATTCCAACTCGACCACCGCGGATTTGGGATTCTTCGGATCGTCGCGCGGCTGCGACTTCACCGCGGCCATCCCGACCACGCTCGAAACGCCGCCGCTATGATAGATGAATACGATGTCGCCCGGTCTCATCTCACGGATGGCGTGAACCGCTTGCGGATTAGTGACGCCGTCCCAAGTGGTGTGCCGGTCGCGCTCGAGGTCGTCGATCGAGTAAGTACTTGGTTCGGTCTTGGCAAGAAAGTAGTTCATGGGCGGGTGCTCTTCAGGCGTGATTCGGCGTAAATCTAACATGGCGCGCGGTAACTCTCATGCCGGAACTGCCTGATGTAAGTGTTTACGTGGAGGCGATCCGGACGCGCGTCGCTGGTCGTGAGCTCATCCGCGCGCTGGTCAAGTCTCCGTTCCTGCTGCGGTCTACCACGCCGCCGCTGAGTGCGACTTCAGGAAAGATGGTCGGCGAAGTGCGGCGGCTCGGCAAGCAAATCGCGATCGGCGTCGAAGGCGGCTTGTGGCTCGTGTTGCATCTCATGATTGCGGGCCGGCTGCATTGGAAAACTTCCGCGCCCAAACTCGGCGGCAGAAACATCCTGGTCGCGTTCGAGTTTGACAACGGATGGCTGTGGCTGACAGAAGCGGGCACGCAGCGCCGCGCCGCGCTCCGCGTCGTCGAAGGCGAAGCGGGACTGGCGTCTCTGAATGCCGGCGGTATCGAACCGCTCGACGCGAGTCTCGACGCATTCAGCGCGGCGTTGCGCTCGTCCAATCACACGCTGAAGCGCTCGCTCACCGACCCGCACATATTCAGCGGCATCGGCAACGCGTACTCCGACGAGATACTGCATCGCGCACAACTCTCGCCGATTGCGATGACGCAGAAACTGAGTGCCGAAGAAATCGAACAGCTATACGACGCCACTCGCGCGACGCTGACCGAATGGACCGAGCGTCTGCGCGTGGAAGCGGCTGGTGAATTTCCGGAGAAGGTCACGGCGTTTCGTCCCGAGATGGCGGTCCACGGCCGCTACGGCCTGCCATGCCCACGATGCGGCGCCAAGGTCCAGCGCATCCGCTATGCCAGCAACGAGACCAACTATTGTGCGGCGTGCCAGACCGGCGGCCGCCTGCTCGCCGACCGTGCTCTGTCGCGACTGCTGCACGAGGACTGGCCGCGCACGCTCGAAGAACTCGAGGCGCTCAAACGGCGGTGAGGTTTGACTAAGCGGCGCGTCCCGCTTTCTCTCGCGGGTGCTCAGCGGTATATTCGTTGCGCAGCCGGCTCGCCAGTTCGAGCGCGATTCTCCGCCAGAGCCTGGGATACCGGTCGGCGAGCGCCAAAAAGTCGGGTTCCGCAATTCGCGCGACGATCGAATCGGATGTCGCGATGACCGAAGCGGATCGATGTTTGCCCGGATCGACAACGGACATTTCACCGACGTGCTCGCCGGCTTTCTTGCGGGCCGCGATGCGCCCGTCGATCGCAACCGAAAACGCGCCGTCCAGAATCAGAAAGAGGTCGGTGTCCGACGCACCCTGCCGAATGAGATTCGTCCCTGCTGGCACCTCTTCCAGCTTCAGCCGCCGCGACCAACGCCGCCAAATCCTTGTCGCGGACCAGCGGCTGCGCGATCAAGGCGTCGATCAGATGACGACCATCCAATCCCTGAAATTGTTTCAGCAACGATTTTCCCATGTCCGTTCGTCCTTCAAGCACCAGCGGTTTCTTCGTTTGAACCAGCGAAAGAGACTTAACCTTCTTTAAACGTTGCAGAGTAGTTCGTTGGCCTCCATGCGATTTCATATCTAAAGATTCCCGCATTTACCATGCCAATGCAAGGCGTGCCTAGTTTGCCGGCCGCGGCTCCACGTAACGAGCGGATTCTTGTGCAAATTCAAGGAAAAGATGCACCACCCCGAGTTTTGGCCTCTCCGGCGGTCATTTCAAATTGAAATGAGGCAATGCGGTGATTTGAAAGGTCTGGCCGGTGCGCGCAAAAGAAATCGTTCACCGGCGTGTGAGTTCTGGGCGGCATACTTGATGCTGATTACAGCAGTATGGCCAGCGTTATCTCATTGCGGCGTTCGCATGCCGACCCGATGGCTCAGCCGGGTCTAAGACTGGTCGAGATCGATCGGACAAATCGCGTCGAGCCCTCTGCTCGAGCTCCGCATGAATTACCGAAGACCGCTGTTGTCGCTTGTCTCAATTCGCGCAGTTCGGGCAATGGCGATCTGTTGCGCAAGGCTCGGCGCGCGGCGCGCGAAAATCACGGCGAGTTCTACGCTGTTCTGGTCGATTCGCCGCGCACTCGATTTGGAAGGGTCCAGGCTGGCACGCTGCTCGACGACGTCATCCTCGCGAGCTACTTCGGGGCGAAAATCATCCGGCTCAAATCGTCCGACGTGGTCGGCGAACTAATTGAGTTCGCGCGGCAATTTCGCGTCGGCCGGATCTTCGTTTCTCGAAACCAACCGCGTCCGTTTTTTCGACGATTCGGGCGCAGTACTTATTCCGACCTGCTCAGCCGCGGCGAAGGTTTCCACATCAACGTCGTCGGCTTCGACCGCCGCAACTGATGCTCTAGCGCGACGCCGAAGCATTTCGCTCAATGCCGGGGGGCGGGACTCGAACCCACGGAGCATTTTGCGTACGGCTCCTCCCTCGGAATACGGACTGGAATGCTTACTCCTCATCTAGCGATTGCGTGGAACACAGTTTGGAGGCGGCGACGATAAGCATGGCGCTCGGTCGGTCGAAAATCTCAAGCGGCCTTGAACAAGTTAATGACCAACCAGGCCACGACCGCAACTCCAATCAGTGCTGAAATCGCATTGACCAGATAACTCTCCGAGTTCTTTCCGAAATAAAACAACACTGGCAAGGCGAGGAACATGGCAACCGACTTCTCGTCCCCCGACAAGCCAGCCCACTGCTCAACGACGGCCCTTTGAAGACGTTCCAAGGCATCCCACATAGCACTGAGAATGATGGCGCACCGCCAGGCGAAAAGCGATGATATTCAGGTTCCAGTTCTCAAAACCTGCCGGCCGTTGATTGATTCTGCCGCGACCTCCTTGAACCTCGCGATTTTCAGCTCCAGTCGGCGCGATTCGATTAACGGTGAAGAAGTTTTTCGAGCAGATGCGACGTGGGTCCAGCAAACTCACCTAATTGGTGCCGGGGGCGGGACTCGAACCCGCACGGGGCTTTCGCCCCAGAGGATTTTAAGTCCGATCTTACACGATACGCATAACGACCATTGACTAAAACGGCCCGCGAAATAAGGGTTTTTTGATAGGCGCCATGTAGCCGTTCACACCCTGTAGTCAACAGCACCCGCACAAAACCTGTACAGCGAACACTGCTGTTGGACCTTATTTCGTTTCATTCGTTTAATTCGTAATTGCGCTTTTCGCCCAGCCCAGCTCGGCGGTTCGCCTGGACGCAAGATCATCGAGCGGTTTCGGCTTATTTCGTCAAATTCGTTTATTTCGTACTTTGAACTTTCTATATTTCTGCGACCATAGCGGGCGTGCCCGGCCCTTGGCCTGGTGACCCCTATCCTTTCTCTATTCTATATACGAGAAAAACGAAAAAAGTAGTTGATATAAAGTAAGAAGGACGGACCAGCACGCGGGTTGGGAACGGCACTCATCCGCGTGTCTGCGTTTACTGTAATTACGAAATAAACGAATTTAACGAAATAAGTAAAAAACCCCCGGAGCCACGCGGGGTTATCGTGTCGGCGACAAAAACTAAAAGGCCATCCCACCCAAAGCTTTTTGGCACGTACTTTGCTTAACTGAGCATTTCCGGCGGATAAGTAATCCACTGCGCCCATATAAGCCATTGATATATAAGGCTTATTTCAGCGCTGTGCGGGAATTGTGTGGTCCGCGGCTGGGGACGAAAGCGGCGCTCAGCTCAGATCACTTTCGGGATCGCTTACGCGTTCGAACGAGCGGCACCACTTTCGGATCGGTCGGCCTCGAGTCTAAATACTCGTCCCGCTGTTGCATGGCGTCGCGCAAGTCGGACTCACTGACGATGTTGTAGCGATCGAACATCGACCGCGTCTTATGGCCGCTGATCGCCATCGCCACGCGCTCAGGAACGCGCCCGCGGATCATGTTCCGGACGGCGCTGCGGCGCAGGTCGTGGACAAGTAAGTGGCCGAGGCCAGCGGCCGTGCGCGCGGCATCCCAAGCTGCGCGGAAGTCAGCGATCGGCCGGCCGTTGATCAAGAACACGTAGGGGCAGTCCAGGCGCCGCCTTTCGCTGGCGCGCGCGATAACATCAGTGAGCGGGCCCGACAACGGCAATGTGCGGCCGTCCGCGTTCTTCGACTTCGCCGGCGGTAGCCGCACCGCTTGGCCAGCCAGATCGACGTCGGCCCATTCGAGCGTTTTCATTTCGCCGACGCGCCATCCGCTCCGATAGAGAAACTCGATCGGATCTTTCAGATCGTCGGGCAGCTCGGCGTGAAGCGCTAGAAATTGGCCGTGCTCTAAGAACCCTTGCCGCGCGTTTTGTTCCTCGAGCATCGAGATATGCGGCGCGCGTGATAGCCGCTCCGCATCGACCGCGATCTTGAATGCACGTTTGAGTGCGCTGAGTTCTCTGTTGATGGTCGCGTTCGCGGCACCGTCCTTACGGCGTTGGACGATGTACGAGCCGACGCGATCGGTGGTGATATCGACGGCGCGATCTAGGCCGAAATAGTTAGCCAGCTGCTTCAGGCCCACCTTAACCCGGCGCAGGGATCGCCGGTTGTTCACCACGTAGTCATTGCGGAGCATGTCGGCCAGATCGTCGAAGCGGAGCCGTTCTTCAGCTTGTCCGAGGAACCGCCCGCCGCGCTTGCCGGTCTCTTTGATCCGGGCGTTGAGTAGTCGACGCGCGACGGTTTCGGATTCGCTTCCGCTCGATTCGCGGAATTCGGCGCCGCGGTGGCTGTATCGTATCCACCAAGTTGTCCCGCGCAGGTAGAGCGAGCCAGAGCCGTGCTTGTTACTCATAAGTTTCCAACCTCCGTGGGCGTTGAAGATCGTGTGCTGGCGGTAGGTTTCCCGCGAGCCTTGCACCTCTTTCAGTCAATTCGATTCCTACCAGGCCGTGCCCGCGACCGCGCCAAGCCAAACCCTGCCCGCGAATGCGCCAAGCCAAACCTCGCGCTTCCAGCCGGCGCGCCGCGCGGCGAATGGTCGCCATGTCGGTCGGGAAGCGCTCGCGCACCTGATGATAAAACAAATGGGCCCATTGGTTCCGGCACGCCCCGTTTCGACGTCTCTGCCAAGCAGCGCGCAACATGAATTGCTGTAAACTCGAAAGCCCGCGACTCACAAAATTAGCTTAGCCAATAACTCGCTAAACATCAATAGTGGCAGGGTCAAAATAGGCACGCACGTTCAAGCAAATTAACGCACGTGCAAAATATGCGACCCTGCGCACATGGGCAAGACAACGGACAACGAAAGGCCGACGCTCCTTCGGCTCGACGAGGTACTCCGGCGCGTCGGCAACCCACACCGAAGTACCGTGTGGCGCTGGATAGCTCAGGGCCACTTTCCGCCCGCGCTGCATCTTTCACCGCGCAGGCTGGCCTGGCGCGAGTCCGACGTCGAAGCCTGGCTCGAGGCGCGCCGATGATCGGTCTCGACGCGATCCTTGAGGGCGCGGATCTCGAATCCCTGCGGCCTGACGACATCGCGGCGTTGCTATGCCGGCTGGCGGCCGCACAGACCAGGCTCGCCGCGTTGCTCGCGGGTTCGGCGCGTGCGGGTGAGGATCACCTGCTCGATGTAGACGAGGCGGCTCAGAAATTGGGCGTGGATCGTCAATGGCTCTATCGCCGCACGAAGCGGCTGCCGTTCGTCGTTCGGCTCGATGGACAGGTTCGCTACAGCGCAGTGGGCCTCGAGCGCTTCATCGCGAGTAGGCGGGGCAAGTGAGCGCCTGGCCTGAGTTAGACCCGGCCGCTTATCACGGGATCGCGGGCCGCTTCAGCGCGCTCTTTGGACCGCATACCGAGGCCGATCCGATCGCCCTGCTAGCGCAGTTTCTCACGGGCTTCGGGAACGCAGTCGGCGGTTCGCCCCACCTTTTCGTCGACGGTGCCCGCCATCAGCTGAACCTGTTTATCGTACTCGTTGGGAAGACTGCAAAATCAAGAAAAGGGACTTCCGAAAAGCGCGTGCGCTCGGTGCTCGAGCAGGCCGACCCGGATTGGGTGCGAAACTGCAACAAAGGGGGAGTCGTGTCCGGCGAGGGAATAATTTTCCACCTTCGCGATCCCATTGAGCGCGCGGAAGCCCTCAAACAAAAAGGGCGGCACACGGGCGAGTTCGAAGTCTTCGTGGAAGATCCCGGCGTGTCCGATAAGCGACTCCAAATTATCGAGAGTGAATTTTCAGCGCTGCTGAAGGCGTGCGAGCGCCAAGCCAACACTTCGTCTGAAACTATTCGGCGGACGTGGGATGCGGAAACCTTGTGTACGTTGGCGAAGAACTCGCCTATGCGCGCGAGTAATCCGCACGTGAGCATCATTGGGCACATTACGAACGACGAACTAAGGCGGACTTTCACGTCCACCGCTCAGGCAAATGGTTTCGGCAATCGATTTATTTGGTTCTTGGTACGGCGTTCGAAAGAGCTTCCCCACTCGACGAACCCCGACGCGCGCGAAGTCTCTGACCTGGTTACTAAAACTCAGGCAGCCCTCGAGTTCGCGCGGCGCGGCGGACAGATCGAGCTCTCGGCCGAGGCGCGAAAAATATGGTCCGACATTTATCACGAATTAAGCGCCGACCGCCCCGGGATCTTGGGTGCAATCACGGCGCGCGCAGAAGCGCAGGTGCTGCGGCTTGCCGCGGTTTACGCGACCCTAGACTGCTCGCGCGAGATACGGGGAGAACACCTCATTGCCGCGGTGGCGTTGTGGACGTATTCGCGGCAGAGCGCCGAGCTAATTTTTAAGGACGCCCTCGGCGATCCCGATGCGGACGCAGTCCTTTCCGCACTGCGCTCGCAGCCGGCGGGGTTGTCGCGAACCGACATAAACAATCTGTTTGCTCGAAACCTTAGCGCAGCACGGATCGAGCGAGCGTTGACGACGCTCTTGGCCCACAAACTTGCGGAATTTTCGCATGAAAAAACTGGCGGCCGGCCTGTCGAGCGTTGGCGCGCAGTCAACAAAAAAACAACCAAGGAGATCTGAACGTGACTATGGAAGAACTGGAACTAATGGAACGCGAGCAAGGTGTGACCTTAGCGATCAAGCCGGAGAAACGAACTATCGCAGCCACAGGCGGCGACGCCGCGGCCGTTGATCGTGCGCTGGAATGGGCCGCCGACCATCGAGCGGAGGTCGTGGCACTGCTACGGCAGCGCCAGGGCATTGCGGAACAGATGAAAGTCGAGCGGGAGATCTCGTTGAAGGAGGTTCCCGCCCTAATAATCCAACGCGCGAACTATCGCACCTGGTTCATGCAAAAAACGGGCTACTTCCAGCCTAATGACGCAGAACTTGACAAGATGTTTAGCGTCCTTGAGGAGGGTGATCAGGTCATCCCGGACTTCGCACACTCTTTTAGTGTCCGTAAACGAAATGGGTTGGTCGTTTCGGTAGACCGCAAAGGTCGCGTGACTGAGCCGTCGCCGTACAGCCCGGCGGTAAAGCAGTAAGAAACGACGACGGCCGCGCCCCGGCAAGGGCACGACCGTCCAAACGAGAGGAGAGAGTGAGAGTGAATTCAACAATACCACAACCAGCGCGTTCCAAAACGGCGCGAAACGACTTGCGCGCCGAGCTGAATGATCTTTGGCGGCGCAACCACCAGCTCTATCAGGTGCGCGAGTCGGAGGGCCCGATTGTTCTGGGCGATATTTGGGTGCAGCTGGGCGACGACCCTAAGCAGAACAGCTTCTATGAAGGAGCACCGATGCCACGCCGC
>Ga0074046_10005212_pt1 | contig 10432 bp, 13 predicted proteins | sample BogForMeECP23OM3_FD_94441 | JGI IMG/M metagenome (GOLD analysis project Ga0074046, IMG submission 94441) | Bog forest soil microbial communities from Calvert Island, British Columbia, Canada - Bog Forest MetaG ECP23OM3 | ecosystem: Environmental > Terrestrial > Soil > Wetlands ...
AGCGAGAATGATCGTCTTTTCCACGCCGACGTCGTCCATGTTGCGGACCCATTCATCGATCTGCTGCGGAGTCTTGGCGTAAGGGTGAGAGTGCATGTCAATGACCGGATATTTGGCCTTGGGAACCTCAGTGACCGGAATTTTGTAGATGGATTTCGGCCGGTAGTCTTTCAGCAGAATGGTCTCAGGCGAAGCGGGCTGCTTCGCCGCCTGGGCAGGAGTGGTGGTCTTCGCGTCAGGCTGCTGGGGCAAGCCCAGTCCCTTGGCCGGCATTCCCGCCGCCAGTCCTGCCAGTCCGGATAATCTCAGAAAGGATCGTCGTTTCATAGCATCTCCTCGTTATGTATGGGGAAGAAACGAGAGCATTATCCGCGCCGCAAGCGATTTCGTCTACCGTATTGCAGACTGCGGTGTCGGGCGGCGGCGCACCGTCCCTGATAGAATCAATGAGGGTTCCAGAACATTCATGCCAGTTCCTGTTTCACAAATGTGGACGGTGGCGAGCTATATCGTTCGCCAGAAGCTCGCGGGGCGCAAGCAGTATCCGCTGGTGCTGATGCTCGAGCCTTTGTTCCGCTGCAATCTGGCCTGCGCCGGATGCGGCAAGATTCAGTATCCGGCCCACATTCTGAAAAAGGATCTTTCCCCGGAAGAATGCTTCCGCGCGGTGGAGGAATGCGGCGCGCCCATGGTATCGGTCCCGGGCGGCGAGCCGCTGATGCATCCTCAGATCGGGGAGATCATCCGAGGCCTGGTCGCGCGCAAGAAATACATTTATCTGTGCACCAACGCGCTGCTGCTGAAAGAGAAGATTCATCTGTTCCAACCGAGCAAGTACTTGACCTTCAGCGTGCACCTGGATGGCCAGCGGGAGGAGCACGATCTCGCCGTCTGCCGCGAAGGAGGATATGACATTGCGGTGGACGCGATCCGCGAGGCGCTGCGGCGCGGCTTCCGGGTCACGACCAACACGACGCTGTTCGCCGGGGCGAACCCCAAGTCGGTGCGGGCGTTTTTTGACGAGATGATGGAACTGGGCGTGGAAGGGATGATGCTGTCGCCCGGCTACTCCTATGACAAGGCGCCCGACCAGAAACATTTCCTCGGGCGGGCGCGGACGCGGCGGATGTTTCGCGGCATCCTGTCGAACCGGAAGAAGAACTGGCAGTTCAATCTGTCTCCGCTGTTTCTGGAATTTCTGATGGGCAAGAGGACTTATCCCTGCACGCCCTGGGGCATGCCGACCTATAACGTGTTCGGCTGGCAGAAGCCCTGCTACCTCCTGCAGGATGGCTACGCCGAGACATTCGCCGAGTTGCTGGCGACGACGGAATGGAGCCGGTACGGAACGGAGTCGGGCAACCCGGCGTGCGCGAATTGCATGGTGCACAGCGGCTATGAGGCTTCAGCGGTGAACGCGACGTTCAGTTCGCTGGGCGGATTCCTGGCCACGGTGAAGGCTACGTTGTTCTCAGGTTACCGGGATGACGAAGCGCTGCGCCTGCTGGAAGAGCCGCAGACAGCGGTGCATCCGCTGGTGCAGATCACGACAACGAGCGAGACGCTGCAGGAGACACGGGCGTAGGGGCGGCGCGCGAGGCAGAGATTCCCTGAGAAGCTGCCGTGGCATTTGCGGGCACGAGGTCCTTCGACTGCGTTGCCGCCTGCTCCGCGGACAGCAACTTCGGTCAGGATGACCGAGCTCCCTCAGCGGCTAAAGCCGAGGATCGGTGAGGAGGATCTACGGCACGACTGAAGTCGTGCCCTTCCCGTTTTTTATGACAGGCAAAGAAGCCGGCCACGTCGATCACGCCTCGCCGCAAGCCACGCCGCCGCATGCGAATGCGGCGAATCCCGACTCGCTGGAGGTCGCTCCCGGCGCTGAGCGCGAACAGCTGGAAGGCTGGATTCCCGCGCTGACGAGCGAGGAAGAACTTCGCCTGGCGCTCGAAAAAGCCTTCGACTATCGCGGCGATGTGACCATCACGCGCAAAGACGGATCGAAGATTGAAGGCTACCTGTTCGACCGCTGCTCAGCGGCCACGCTGAAGGATTCCGTGGTCCGGCTCTATCCCAGGAATTCGAACGAAAAGGTATCGATTTCCTACGCCGATATCTTTGCCCTGGCTTTCACGGGACGCGACACGGCCGCGGGCAGGAGCTGGGAAGCCTGGATGAAGAAGTACGCGGAGAAAAAGGCCGCCGGCGAGAAAGACCTGAGCCTGCATCCCGAGCCGCTGGAGTGATTCCTACATTTAGAGTCGAAAATCCCCACCCTAACCGCAAAGAGCGCGGTTAGGATGGGGCACCCGCCAGCCAAGAATCTGTTTTTTCCTCTGAATCCTTTCCTTCGATTCGCCACTCTTCCCTGATGCAGCACTTTTTTGCTTTTCTCCTATTTCACTTATAAGGGGGAATTTTGGCCCGATTCATTACCATCTCTCAGTTTCGCGATAATCCGCCTTTGCAGGCCCAGCTTGTCGATGTCCGTTCGCCGTCGGAATTTGCCGCCGGACACGTGCCCGGCGCGGTCAACATTCCCATGGATCAGATGGAATCGCGTCTGCAGGATCTTCGCTCTGACATCCCGGTTGTGCTCATCTGTCAGGCTGGGAAACGGGCTTGCATGACGGCTGATCTGCTTGACTCCAGTCAGCGCGAGATCGCCGTGCTCGAAGGCGGCACCAAGGCGTGGAGACAGGCCGGCCTGCCGCTGGTTTGTTGCACCAGGGCGCGCTGGTCTTTGGAGCGGCAGGTTCGACTGATGGCGGGCCTTCTGGTTCTGACTAGCAGCTTGCTGGCAATAACCATGAATCATTGGTGGGTCCTGCTTTGCGGGTTCGCCGGTCTCGGACTCACCTTTGCCGGCCTTACGGATATATGCCCCACAGGCATGCTCCTGGAAAAAATGCCCTGGAACAAAAAGGCGGTTTCTTGCAAGCCGGCCTTTCCCGTTGCAGGGCCGGTGCAGGATCGTTAGAACGCCAGGCGAAAGCATTGCGGCGCCGTCAGTGACACAATGTATCCATGGGGCACGATGCGCCGGATTTCGAAGCTCTCACGCGGCAACATAAGGATTCGGTATACCGGCAGATGATTCGCGTCTGCGGCAATCGCGAAGACGCGGAAGATGTGCTGATCGAAGCGCTATTAAAGGCTTACCGCCATCTCGATCAACTCCGCGAATCGGAGGCTTTTCGCGCGTGGCTGGCCCAAATTGCCCGGCGGGTTTGCTGGCAGTTGAAGGAACAGGAGTCGCTTATGCCCTTGCTTCAGCTCTCGACCTTGCAGGATGAGGGCCAGGAGATTGCCGCGGACGACCCTGGGCCCGAGACGCAGGCCACACGCCGGCAAATGAAACAGCTTTTCGATGAGGCGATCGCATCGCTGCCGGCGGGCTACCGTTCGGTCTATGAGTTGCGCGAAATCGAAGACCGCCCCGGCGATGAGGTCGCGCTCAAGCTAGGAATTTCGCGGGCAGCTATGAAGTCACGCCTGCATCGTGCGCGTGAGATGGTCAGGGCGCACTTGGATCGAGCGCTTGTGGGTGAAATGCCGAAGAAGATTCTGCTTGGAGGAAACTCATGGAAGTGACAGTCGAGCACCTGGGAGCGGTTCAGTTTGAAATCAAAGCCCGTCAGCATAGCATCGCGTGCGACCAGCCACCGGAGAACGGCGGTCACGACGAAGGTATGACTCCGCCCGAACTGCTGCTGGCTTCGCTGGGATCGTGCGCCGGGTTCTATGCCGCGCAATATCTTCGGAAACACAAGCTGGCCACGGAAGGAACCCGCGTCCGCGTTACCGCCGATAAGGTAAAAGATCCCGCCCGAATGGAAAACTTCCGTATCGATATCGACGTTCCCATCGAACTCAGCGATCGGCACCGAGCCGGAGTGGAAGAGTCTGTGCATCACTGCCTGATTCACAACACGCTCGAACATCCGCCCAGGATCGCAATTGAAATCAAAGATTCGGTGAAGTCTGCAGTTTGAAATTCCGGCGGGGCTGGATTCACCTGGTCGCGGGCTGGGCTCGTCCGGTCGCGGAAAAATCCAGGCCGTCGATCAACTCCTCGAGGTCGTCGTCCGTGCCTGCAATTACCGTGAACGACACGGCATAGCCGTGCTGCAGCATGGCCAGCGTGGACTGGCGCATGACCCGCGTTCCCACGTCCTTGTGAGAGTCGCCGCGCACCAGCTTCCTGGTTCCGATGGCAATTTCATACGGGTCTTCGTCCATGGTGAAGCCTTGCGCCTGAGCCACCTCGGTCAGAAGGCCGAGATACTGCAGGGCATCGGTCAGGCCGGGATAGGTCGCCACCGGCTCGGCGGCGATCACGATGGACGCATTTACCTCCTGGCCGCGCACCTGCGGCGGCCGGGAAAAGGCCGCCAGCAGCACGCGTGCGCTTTGGGCACGAGTAGGGGGAGCCTGCGAGTTCGGAGTTGCCGGGGGTTGGGATTCGTTGCTGGTTTTGTCGGCAGCCGGCGGCTGAGCTGAGTTCTCATCCGGGGCGTTCATTTCGTCGGTGCGCAGAACCCAGCCCTCGGGAATCTTGCAGGTGAAGCCCAGAGTCTTGTTGCGATAGACACTATTGATCAGCGAACCAGGATCGATTCCGGGATCTGTGTGCGATATCCCTTGCGCATTCTGTGACGGATGGGAAGATCTGGAGCTGGACGAGGGCGAAGATTGAGGATATGCCCGCACCCGACACGCAGCGAGTGCTATGAGGGCTAGACAGAAGAGCCGCAGACCGCCAGAACGCATACCGCAATCTTACGCGAGGATAGTGGGTTCTAGCGTTCGGAAAGTGTGAAGTTGATCCCCACCGTGGTCTCAACTTCGACCGGTTGCCCGCTCAGGAGGTAAGGTTTGTATTTCCACTGACGAACCGCATCGCTGGCGAGCGCAGCTAGGTCGGGACGCCCTGAGATCGTTGCCACTTCGGTGACGTCTCCGTCTTTGCTGATCATTACCTTCAGCAGCACCATTCCCTGAATTCGTCTTTTCTTGAGTTCCTTGGGATATTCCGGATTGACCCGCTTGATGAGGAGGGAAACAGATGCGCTCTGCGAAACTCGCGCTCGCGGAGCACGTGTTGTGGTTGGGGCCGCCTGAGACGCCTGAGACTCCTGTGTGGTCCCGCTCTGCTGCGGCTGCTGGCCGGACAGTCTGTTGCTCGTGAACGCAAACAGCATCGCGAACAGCAGGCCGAAGATCCGTCGGCGATTCATCTCTTACGCCGCCTTGCCTACCTGGGGCTGGGCGCAGTGCGCGCAGCGGCGCGCGTCAATGGGAATCTCGCTCAGGCACTCGGTGCACTTCTTGGTGGTCGGGTCAGCCGGCGCCGGATCCTTGCGCATGCGCGCCACCAGCGCGTTCACCGGCGTCACCACAAAGAAATAGATGGCGGCGGCGATGAGCAGAAACGAGACGCAGGTATTGATGAAGTCGCCGACGGGAAACAGGCTCCCGTTAATGGTGAAGTGGAGGGCAGAGAAATCAGGCTTGCCCACTATTGCTGCGATCAGCGGCGTCAGCAAATCCTTGGTCAGGGCGGTGACTACGCCGCCGAATGCGGCGCCAATCACCACGCCCACCGCCATATCCACCACATTTCCGCGCAGGATGAATTTCTTGAAACCGTCGAGCATGACAACACTCCTTCGAAACCGAATGGACGGTAATGTAAGGCAGCAGGGTTCGGAGGTCAAGCCCTGCCAAGTCTGGCGTGACCTCACCCGTCGCGCTGAGAGCACGGTGTGGTGCCGCGTCCAATCGGTCTTCGGTCTGGGCTACTTAGCGCCGACGAATGCCCCGGTCCTGGCGTCGACCACGGCTAAACCCTGCCGGTCGGCTCCGGTCTTGCCGTAGATTACCAACCACTGGAGTTGTTTCTTCTTCGGCTCCCAGTCGAGGGAATAAATCACCGGCTGCTTCGGGTCTTTCTTGATCAGGGCTGAGCCGCCGTGGTCGAGGGTTGCGGTGAAGGCCTTGTCCGAGTCCGTGAGAAGATACGATGGGTCGAACATGAGCGCGGGAATGTTCGGAGCATAGGGCGTCTCCGGACTGTCAGTGAAGCCGCGGGCCGGAGACGAGGGCAGGTAACTGCCGGAGCAGGCAATCGTCTTCATCGTGCCGCGGGTGCGGGAGGCAAAGAACCCGCGCCAGACCGTGGCCTTTCCATCCTGACCGGTGGTCTCGGTGTTGAACTCCGATTCCATGTGAAAGGGCATGGCGCCGGGATCCCAGCGCTGCGCCAGGTTCACCATGCTGCTGAAGCAGTCCTTCGCCGTGTAAAGGGTCGGTTGCTTGACTGCCGGTTGCGATGCCGCCGCTCCCTCAGGGCTTGTGGTTTGGTTGGTTGAACTTGAACATCCGATGAGAATTGTCAGAACGATGAAGACTGCCAGAAAACGGGGCGTCATAATAGCCCACCTCCGTTGAAGAATTGTCGAAACAGGGCAGTGTACTCGCTCGCAAGCGAGACGGCCAGAAGAAATTTGGCGAAGGGGACGTGTGCTAGTCCTGATCGCCGGATCTCGTTCGAGTCTCAGCGCGCAGTTCGACCTCGCCGGTGCGACCGTCGTATACAAACTTAAATTTCTGGAGGACATCTCGACCGATTAGGCATGAGAATGGCCGACGAATGATCGGACAGGCAACAACCCTAATAGCGTCGAAGCTCGGAAGTTCCGTGCCTGGAAACGATATCGCTGCGGCATGCTCCGGAAACTCGCCTGACATGCCCCCGACGGCTACGATCTTCGCGCGCCCGGTCCACCGAAGCTTGCACGTTTTAGCGATTTCTGGGTTGATGATGGTTAGGGAAGCGCCTGTGTCTACAAGGGCATTGATCCGCCATTCGGGAAATTCGAGCCCCACCGCCCTCCCCTCTTCAAGCTCAAAACGGGTCGCGCTAATCAATATCGGGATATGAGGGCCTTCTTGGAGGAGGGTGGCCGGGCTACGAGGCCATTTCACTGGGGTATCTCAGTAAATCAGATAGACGGGGTCTTCTGCGCAAACCTGTTTCACAAGAAAGCTGCCCTTGATCCCGGCACGCAGACCAGCTCGAAACGCTGATTCGTAATCTGGATAGAAACCGGCAAAGCTTGTGCCGGTAATGACGACAAACTCGCCGGGGTTCGAGCGCAGCCACTCCGGCTTGTGCTGGTCGAAAACAGCTAGCTCGGTCTTAAGCTCGACGTCTTCAGTTGCCACGGCACCCTCTTTAAAGTTTAGCCGATCTTCTAGGCGCGTCGTCGTACGTAATCACGTACACTACCGAAACGGAATCTAGCGCATTTATGTCGACATTGCAAGGGAATTCTGCTTTGATTGTACGGTATCACGTACATGACCGCAGCAGAACAGCTCGGAGCTCAAATAAGGGCGGCTCGCCTTGCCGCAGGTCTAAGCCTTAGGAGACTGGGGGCTATGGCAAGTGTTCCAGCCACAACCCTTGAGGGTTACGAGGCTGGCGCGAGCGTCCCAGCGGAAAAGCTAGCTCGTATTGCGGACGCGCTAAGCCACCACACTTTCAAAATTGATGGCTATCAGTTCAGCGTCACGCGTGTGACCGTCGAGACCGAGGCGCCACTGCATGACCAGATGTCCTTGGACTTTGCTGGCGAATACAGTTATGCAAGGGCTGTCGTGAAGATAAAGCCGAGTAAGATCACTATCCTTCTAAGTGGCACGAAGAGGCTGCCGGCTACCGCTCGGCGTTAGTTTTCAGTGCGTGAGGGCCCTCAGATCCGCATCGGCATGACGATGTAGCGGTACTTGTAGTCATCGCCCTCGGCGGGGCGGAGCTGGCCGGCGGACTGCGAATCTTTCAGCTCCAGCCGCACTTCGGCGCTTCCGGCGGCCTTGAGGAACTCCACCAGGTATTGTGCATTGAAGCCGATGGTGAGCGGTTCGCCGGTGTACGCGGCTTCGAGCGTGTCTTCCGACTCGCCGGCCTCGGTCGATGACGCCGAAATCTTTACCTCACCCTTTTCCAGACGCAGGCGCACGGCACGGGAGCGCTCATCGGCAAATTGGGCCACGCGCAGAATGGCGGCATTCAACTCATCGGCGTTCAGGGGCACGATCTTGGTGTTGTCTTTAGGCAAGACCGCTTCATAATTGGGGAATTGGCCGGTGAGCTGCCGTGAAGTCAGCAGGCGCGATCCGATGCGGAAGAATAGGGTAGATTCGTCCTTGGCGAACTCTACGGTCTCGGAATCGGTAGAGTCGAGCAGCGACTTCAGTTCGTCCATTGCCTTCTTCGGCACCAGCGTTTTCATCTCGCCCGAAACGCCCTCAAACTTGCCGCCGCTGCGCTCGCAATGGGCCAGGCGATGGCCATCGGTTGCGACCATGGTGATGGATTCAGGCTTCAACAGCATCAGCGCGCCGTTCAGCGTATAGCGCGATTCCTCGCTGGAAATGGCGAATCCTGTGCGCGCAATCAGCCCACGCAGCACCTGCGCCGGTATGGTCACTACTCCTGCACTGGGAAATGCCGGCAGGCTGGGGAAGTTGGATTTTGCCATCCCCACCATCTTCGTGTTGGAGCGGCCGCAGCGAATGCTGACCCAATGATTTTCCAGCAATTTAATGGTGATATCAGCATCGGGAAGCAGTTTCACGTAGTCATGAAGTTTCCGGGCCGGAACGGTGCACGATCCTTCTTTCTTGACTTTAGCGTTACACGAGGTGCGCAGGCTGAGATCAAGATCGGTGGCAGTCAGCGACAGCCGATCGCCGCTTGCCTCAAACAGATAGTTGGAAAGGATTGGAATCGTCGTCTTGCGCTCAACTACTCCCTGCGTCGCAGTCAATTCCCGCAGCAGTTCAAACTTGCTGACCGTGATTTCCATTGTCCCCGTGGCAACAGCGGCTTCCACCGGCATAGACTCCATCTCCCCTGCAACTTCCTGCTACTTCGGTTCTTACTCTTATATCAAAATCAAAACCTATAAAACCAGCAGTAACAGTAGGGCCTCTGCAGAAGTGGAAAACTGAGCTAACAATCGTGTTTCATGGGGTTTCTGCTTAGGCCCTGATGTTCGAAATCAGCCCTGTGCGCTTCGGAGCAGCAACTATAATCTTTCCGGCCATCTAATTTTCGCCGTTCCTTGCACAACTTCCACATCCGGTTCACATGGGCTGCGCAAGGAAGACCAGACGGTTCGGTGGAAAAGTTATGTGCCGCCTGATTTTATCCGCCTAATTGCTCAGTCAATTTGTTGACCAGCCTGTTCAAATCCTTATCGTTCTTGCGGGCCTCCTCGATCTTCTCGACCGAGTGCAGCACAGTGGTGTGATGCTTACCGCCAAATTGACGTCCGATTTCCGGGAGTGACGCCTCGGTCAGATGCTTGGCAAGATACATGGCAATCTGGCGGGGATAGACAATCGCCCGCGAATTGTTCTTGGCCTTGATCTCGACTAGCCGCAGGCCGAACTGCTCGGCAACCATCTTCTGAATGGACTCGATGGTGACCTTGCGCGCCTGCGAGTCGATGAAGTTCTTCAGAACCTGCTGCGCATAGGGGAGCGTGATCTCCGCACCGATCAATGACGAGTGGGCAACCAGGCGAATCAGCGCACCTTCCAGTTCCCGGACGTTCGAGCGGATGTTGGACGCAACGTAGAGCGCTACATCGGTGGGCAGAGTGACTTTCTCCTGCTCCGCTTTTTTCTGCAGGATGGCGACTTTGGTCTCGAGATCGGGCGGCTGAATATCAGCAATCAGTCCCCACTCGAAGCGGCTGCGCAGCCGATCTTCGATCTCCGCCAGTTCCTTGGGTGAGCGGTCGCTGGCGATCACGATCTGCTTCATCGACTCGTGCAGCGCGTTGAAGGTGTGGAAGAACTCTTCCTGGGTGCGCTCTTTCTGCGCCAAAAACTGGATGTCATCAATGAGCAGCACATCGACATTACGGAACTTGTCGCGAAAGCTGGTCATCTTGTCGTAGCGCAGCGAGTTGATCATGTCGTTGGTGAACTTCTCGCTCGATACGTAGCAGATGGCGGCCTGCGGCATGCGCCGTTTGATCTCGTGCCCAATGGCCTGCATCAGGTGCGTCTTGCCCATGCCCACGCCGCCGTATAGGAAGAGCGGGTTGTAGGCCTTGGACGGACGTTCCGCAACCGCCTGGCAGGCAGCATGAGCAAACTGGTTGCCGCTGCCGATCACAAAGGCGTCGAAGGTGTAGCGAGGATTGAGCTGGGCGGCGCCATCCCAGTCAAAGCGGCTTTGCGACGGGCCGGCGGTGGGGGCAGGGGCGGAAAGTCCGCCATCGTGCCGCACTGTGGTTGCCGCTGGATCGTCCTCCGGGGTCACAAACTTGACATCGTTGAAGCCCAGGCCCAGATTGTCGATGGCTTCCTGGATCAGGTCGGCGTACTTGTCGCCGGCGTGGCGGAACTC
>Ga0074046_10005214_pt1 | contig 10430 bp, 8 predicted proteins | sample BogForMeECP23OM3_FD_94441 | JGI IMG/M metagenome (GOLD analysis project Ga0074046, IMG submission 94441) | Bog forest soil microbial communities from Calvert Island, British Columbia, Canada - Bog Forest MetaG ECP23OM3 | ecosystem: Environmental > Terrestrial > Soil > Wetlands ...
AGCCCCATGGCGATGAAGATCGTGTGATGGTCGGAGGGTTCGGCGCCGCGATCGAGCCGCATGAAGGAACCGACAGGCGTACCATCGGGCAGGCACATCACATCGGACGGGATGATTCCGAATGTATCCATGTACCAGCGCGCGGAGGTGTCGAAATCCGGCGTCTCCAGCACGAGGTGCCCGAGCTTTGTAACCTGCGGCGGTTCAACTTTGGGCCGCTGGGTGTCGTTGACCCGCACGATCTGGTTGGGCGCGTTGTGCGGGATGGGCGCGCGCAGCGGCAAGGGCGCGGCTGGCGTAAAGCCGTGCAGCGCGTCAACCGCATTCCCATCCGGGTCCCTAAGATGCACCACCGACCCGCCTCCGGGTCCTTGGGCCCGCTCGATGGGAACGCCGAATTTTCGGGACAAGGTCTCAAGATCTCCCGCCTTCGGTACCGACAAACCGATCCCGAGAAAGCGGGCCTTGGGCCCCAAGGTGGCGCGATAGATGTAAGGGTTCGGCCCGGTGCCGCGCATGAACAGGTCGTTCCCGGTCCTGCCGGCAGGGATCAGTCCGAAGTCGAGAAGATAGGCCTCTGCCTTCTTCAAGTCGGGCCGTTCGAAATGCGCGAAGAGGAGCGCGTCGGCCTTGACGAGTGGAGAGGGGCTGCGCGGCAGCTCGATGCTGCCGGGCCCGCTTTTAACTGCAGTGTCAAAGGACATGATGAAATCCCTACCTTTAAGCTGCCTTGCGCAGGGCTGTTTCACGGCACGCCTGCGCAAACATGTCTAGGACCGCGAGATCATTCCGCCGCGGATCGAGCCTGTCCGCGATGAAGCGGTCAGGACGGACGAGGAGCGAACGGACGCCGTAGCGCTTAACCCACGCAGCAAACTCCGGATCGCCGCATTTGAGTGTCACGGTCCTATTGTCCGTGCTGGAGCCGTTGAGGCAAACGAAGCTCGCGTCAAGACGGTCGAGAATATCGAGGTCGCGTTTGGAGAGCATGACTGCCGGATCCTCGGCGATGCCCAGTACCATCCACTGATGGTACTGCTGGAAACGGTCGAGCCGCATTGTTTCTCCGTTCAATTCGACGGCGGGTTGTGGCAGCATCAGCCCAATCACAGCGTCCAGGCGGGAACTGGTCAGCTGGCTGCGCGTAATTGACGGCGGCGGCACGATACCGCCGCGGGCGATGAAATCGCGGAAACGCCGGGACATATTGAGCATGCCAATGATGGCGTTGCGCATGGAAGCCACGCGCCTGCTCGTTGGCATGATAACCGAGCCTAAACGGCACGATAGGTTAATCATCTTCGTAATGGCCGGTGCCCGCTCGGCCTGGTAGCTGTCGAGGATTGCCTCCATTGCCGCTCCATTGAGCACAGCGGCAAGCTTCCAAGAAAGGTTAGCAGCGTCCTTCAAGCCGCCATTCATGCCTTGGCCGGCGAAGGGGGGCATCAGATGCGCTGCATCGCCCGCCAGCAATCCGCGCCCGTTGCGCCAGCGGTCCGCGACACGGGCGTGGAAGGTGTAGACCGCATTGCGTTCGACTTCGACTGAGCGATACCGGCTGGTCTGCTCAACAAGCAAACGGGTCCCCTGATCGCTCTTTAACTCTTCTACCGTCTCACCCGGCAGCTGCATGAATTCCCAGCGGATGCGATCGCCCTTGGCGGGGACCTCGACGCGCGGCCGGCGCGGATCGCAGTAGAAGGTGATCTGCTTGAGGTCATGCCCCTTTGCAATGGTGTCCACGACGAGCCACGATTGCGCGTATGTCGAACCGATGAGCTTCGATCCGAGCAGATCGCGGAAACGGCTAGAGCCGCCGTCGCACCCAACGGCGTATTTCGCCTGAAGTGAGCATCGACCCTCCTTCGCCGATAATTTCACAATGGCACTGCTGGAGTCCTGTTGCAGGCCAGTGACCTCGTGGCCAAAAAGAACTTTCACGCCGGGGAACCGGGATAATCCGCCAAGCAGAATCCGCTCCAGATCGGGCTGGTAAAATGTGCCGAGTAGCGAGTGCCCGAACGGGCCACTGGCTGGAGTATTTATCGCAAGCAAGACTTTGCCGCGCTCATTGAGGTAGCGAACAGGCGGGTTCTGCAGGAGGCCTGGCGCGAGCTGGCCGAGCAGACCCGCCAAGGCGAAAAGCCTCAGCGTTTCCGCGTCATACGCGATGGCTCGCGGGAGGCCAAGAAGTCCTTCGTTGCGTTCGAGAACCGTAACTTTGAAACCGGCAAGGCCGAGCAGGTTCGCGACCATCAAGCCAACCGGCCCAGCCCCTACCACAGCCACATCCGTCTCGGGCAGCGCCGTGCTGCCAGGGAATGCTTTCGCCATTTGTGCGCTTCCTAATTTTTATCTCTCTATTGCTCTTTTACGTCATATCGACTAAAAAGTCAATTGGAGATTTTTGCGTGTGTTGCGCGTCGAGCTTCCTTGCGGAATAAGCGCGTTCGGCATGGGAGCGAACAGGATCAGGACTATAGGGAGGTAAGAATGGCAACCAATCTGCTGCGCTTCGAGACGGGCGGTCAGCCGCGATGGGGGGTGGTGTCGGGAACGCAGATTGCTCCCCTCTCAGGCAACTATGCAACGACGGCCGCGCTGATCGAGCAGGGAGAAATGGATTGGCGGGCGGCTCGTATAGGCTCCGCTGCGATGGACATCGGCGATGTGACGATTCTGTCGCCGGTCACCACCCCCTGCCGGATTTACTGCCAGGGCGCGAATTACCGCCAGCACATGATCGAATCTGGCCTCGATCCCGATGAAAAGCGTTTCAATATGTTCTTCACGAAGTCCGACGCTTCGATAACCTCCGCCCGCGCCAAAGTCACGCGGCCGGCGCATGTGAAACTCCTGGATTACGAGATTGAGCTGGCTCTTATTTTCCGCAAGCCAATACGCGCAGCCATGACGATGACGCCGGATCTGCTCCCGGAGTATGTCTTTGCAATCGCGATTGCCAACGATCTCAGCGCGCGGGATGTCCAGTTGCCCGAGACGCAATTCTTCAAGGGCAAAAGCTATCGAGGCTTCTGCCCGGTCGGACCCTGGCTGACCGTACTCGAAAAAGATGAGTTCCGCGAGATCGATAATCTCGAACTGCAACTGACCGTGAATGGGAACACGCGCCAGCGTGACAACACATCCAATCTCGTCTTCAAGCCTTGTGAGACGATCTCAGAGTTGTCGACCTTCGCGAATATCTCCCCTGGAGATGTGCTCTTGACTGGCACTCCAAGCGGCTGTGCGTTGCGGGTGCCGCCACCGGCTGTACGGCGCCTACTGCAAATATTGCCCGAACGGCAGCTCTGGAAGCTATTCATGAAGGCCCAGCTGCGCAGACCCAACTATCTGAAACCCGGCGACCAAATCGGCACCCGGATCTGGAGCCGGGACCATCCAATAGATCTCGGGGAGCAACAAACCCAGATCGCTGCTTGAGGATCTGGCGCACTTCTGAGGGGAGAGGCAGGCGGGCTGTCAGGCCGGCTCTGCATCGGAGACCTTATGCGGTTCCGGAGGTGCGCATTGCCCGTCGCCGCCCCAGTTTTGAAACTCAGGACGAACCGCTTTAGCAGGCGGCGGCAAGATGGCGAGAGAAGCCTTCACCTGTTCAGCATCAAGTCCGATTGCCCGCAGGATTGCACCAATCGCCGCATTGCGATAATGCCAAGACAATCTGCCCTCAGCGCAAGCGCTGGTCAGCTGAAGCAAGATCCCTACGACAATCTCCAGGCTAAGTTCAGGCGGCATACTACCTTGTAGGCCCTTTGAAAGCTGGCTCAAATCTTCCAGAAGATGGCGTCGGGTGTTTTCGGCGCCTTTCGAAGATCCGGCTGCCATACGTGCCACAACGCTGGCCCAGCCCGGATCGCTAAGGGCTTTGTCGATGAAGGAGCAGCAGCCAAACGCAATACGATGTGCCGGATCGCTGAGGGAGAGCCGGCCGGGCTGCAACAAGGTGTCGATGGACTCAATCAAATCGTCCGCCACCGCGGCGGTCAGCGCTTGAAGATCCTCGAAATGAAAATAGAACGTCCCTTTCGCGACGCCTGCCTCTTTCACGACTTCATCGACAGTGACCGCTTCTACCGCCGACCTCGCGAACAGCGATTTTCCCGCCGCAACGAGCTGAGCGCGGGTCCTCGCACGTTTTTCACGCCCGATTTCGGCGCGGCGAATGGGATTGATATTGACCATGCTAAACGTGCCCAATGCAGATAGATCGCAGTCAAAATGACTTTAACGTCTATGTCAACCAGGCACAATGTCGCGTCTACGCAGGACTCTTATCAGAGATCTCTCAGAGCGTGAGAATGACACTCAGGTGAGATCTCTATCGTTCACGCAGCCCTTGAAGGTCTAAGGTTCCGGCCGTCAAGGAGAGCGTCGGCCGAAATGGTGCCGGAGCCGAAGGCTGCAAATTGAAGCAGACTGCTTACGATAGCGATATTCTTCAAGAAGTGAATCATCTGATTTTGATCTGAAAACTGCGAATGGAAATAGATCGCGGCAATAATCGAGAACACCGACAACGCCGCCGCTACAAAACGTGTCTTCAAGCCTATGATCAAAGCGGCCCCGCCTAGAATCTCAAGAGCGGTCGCACTCCAATACGCCAGTACAGGAAACGGAAGACCAGCCGCGGCTATATAGCCTTTAGTTGATACCGGGATCAGCCAACTTCGCCAATCCGCTCATGACGAAAATCGCCGCAAGAGCGAGGCGGCCGAGAGCTGCGGTCGTCGCCGATACCATAAAGACACGTTGAATAGGGCGCCCGGTAAATACTCCATCTCCGCAGGCCCGCGGCAGCCCTAGGCAACTTTGTGCAGGCTTGCAACCCAATACCGGTCACTAGGTTGCACACCGCTGCACAATGCTCCTGGACCTACCGGGTCCTAGAATCTGTGGTGCGGATTTTTTCAGCGGCCTTCCTTCTCTTCACGACCACAATTACCCGTTGCCCTGGTTGTGCCTCCTTCCTGGGAAAGGCTTCAGAAAGACCAGCGGGATACGGCGCCCGCGGCGATTTGACCGCACCGGCGAGCGGCGTTGTCACCAGCGGAGGGGACGAGATTTGAAGAACAGAGTCTGGGCTTGATACCCTTGCAGCTTTCGCATTGGCGGCCCAATTTCTAGGCCGTGACGCGTTTGCAAGCGGGCTGCGGCGCTCGCAGCTTCCTTGGCGCTCACCCTTCCTGCCGCGCAGCCATTGAGACCGATCCTAATCGCGCCTGGCTTTAGCTCACGTAAGTAGCTGGGCTGCCCTGTGTAAAGCCCCAAGTAAAGCTTCAGCCTTGCCCGGTCTATTTCAGGCGGAAGCACCGCGTTCAGATCATCGAAGATGCCGACGCGGAGCGGCCGGCATAGGATCGAAGATCGAGGAGGGGCATTTAATGCCCGATCACGTGCATATGATGATTTCGATCCCGCCGAAATATGCGGTGTCCCAGGTGGTTGGCTTCATCAAAGGCAAGAGCGCGATCCATCTGGCCAGGGTTTACGGCGAGAGGAAGCGCAATTTCGTGGGCCAGCACTTCTTCATGCGTTAGTTTGAATCACAACCCGCCCGGCGTTGGGAATGACTGGATAGGTACAGAACCTAATTCGTTAAGACACTGAGCGTCCTAAAATCCGCTGCAGTGCCGAGGTCAACTCGGCCGCAGTATTCGCTGCCATGCCCAACGAACGCCATCCGATGAATCGGTCAGGACGGACCAGCACGGCGCCATGGGTCGATATGCCCCGAGCACGGGCCCAGGCTAGACGCGGATCGAAGAAATCGCCATCGATGTGACCGATACGCACTGCATCTACTGGGACGCCTGTCGCCTCGGCGGCTTTCCTGGCCGCATTGCACCACGCCTGACCATCCTCTCCCGCGATCAGCAGGAAACGGTTCATTCCGACCAAGTCCTTAATTGGCTGGCGAACTCCAGCCTCGTCGTCGATCCAGGCGTGCGGGAGCGGCCTGCCGGGCAGCGTGCCCGGTTCGTAGTTCCGGATCTCATCGATGTTCTTAGGTTCGGGCGTGCCGTCCGGCACCACCGCCGCCGACGAGTACCGGTAGCCATATTCGACGTTCAGCTCCGAGCTTTCCATCGTCATACGGCGGATCGCGCGCAGTGCGGCGCTTCGGTAGGCGGCATCTTCAGGTTTATCGCTGAAGACACGGCGGAGTTGATTCCAGTTGGCTTCCTCGCTGAGCTCCGGCGACAGGCCAAAGGTCATGCCGATTTCCACATGCGCCACCGAATTTTCCAGGGAGCGCTGGATATTGAGCCCATCCGTCGGCCGCCGTTCGGCCTCATAGGTGTCAAGCAAACTGTCGTCAGCCTTGCCATCAAGAACCGCGGCAAGCTTCCAACACAGATTGTGCACGTCCTGCACGGCGCTGGTCAGTCCCAAGCCGCCGGTGGGCGGGTGACGGTGTGCCGCGTCTCCGGCCAGGAAGACCCGGCCAGCCCGGAACTTTTCGGCCAGCACGCCTTCGAGTTTCCAGCGCGTTAATTTGTGGATGTGCATCGGGTGATCGCCAATTCCCAGCGCCAAGCGCATTTCGGCCTCGACCTCGGCGTCGGTCATGCCCCACAATTTGTCGCCTTGATAGAGCAGATGGTAAACCCATTCTTCGCTGGCCGGCCCCCAGTTTTCCGGCCCCATGGGAACCAGCACCGCCATGGAGGCAATAGACGGACACCAGATCCAACGGATCAGTACTTCGGGATCTCGGGCCCAGCGGGAGAAGTCGGCGCTGACATGCACGGTTGCCGAACTGGCCACCACCCCCTTGCCTTCATAGCCGATACCGACGATTTTCGGGATGGTCCGTCCACCATCTGCGCCAATCACATACCGCGAGCGGATAATGTATTCACTGCCGTCATCCAGGTTTTTGACGTGCGAGGTGACGCCATCGGCGTCCTGTTCCAGATGGATCACTTCGTGATGAAAACGGATCTTGCCCGGCGCCAATTCCTCGGCGCGCGCTTTCATCAAAGGCTCCAAGCGGATTTGCGGCAGATTCAAAGATCGCCAGGCGCTGGCGCTGGACCACATAGGGTTCTCGCCGCCACAACCCCAGCACTCGATCTTGGTGATGCATCGGCCTGCGTCGCGATCATTGCCGGCAAAACCGGCATACCAGCCCATAGCTGCCATCTGGTTCGCCGGCGTGCTCTTGGCGGCAATCGCATTGGCGACGCCTACATCGTCCAAGATTTCCATCGTCTTCTGATTCAGGACGTGCGCCTTCGGCAAAATCGATGTCGTCGGCATAGCGCTGACCAAGAGGTGATCGACCCCCAGCTTCGACAACAGCATCGATGCGGTCAGGCCAGCGCCGCCACCGCCCACGATCAAAACAGGCGCTTCATTCGTCATGGATTTTTCCTCCCATTTCTATCAACTTTCTTGCTGCGAAGCTTGCAGAGATCTTAATAATTTGACTCAACCTTGCCTCTAAACGCACTTGCGTCATATGTCCGGCAAGGATCCGCGTTGCCGCCCATGATCATCTCGATCCCGCGCGCAAGTGCGCGCCGTTTCAACCTGCGGCGAAGTTGAAGCTGAACTCGGCGCCCCAGGCGTTCAGCTCCGTGATCTTCCAGCTCCTGGGCTTCATCGGAAAATGTTCGTGCCAGGGGCGGGGCTCACACATTCCGAGTTCTGGGATGAACGTGTCCATCTCGGTGTATAACTCAACCATCACCTTATTAGGGTCGTAGTGGTAGGCGGCCACGTTGTGGCCTGCCGTATGCCGGGAGGGACCCCACAGCAGATTGACGCCTGCCGCGCGCAACGTGTCAGCGGCGATCCCATGGTGAGAACTTTCCCTCAGCTCGAAAGCGATATGGTGGACGCGCGATTCTGGAGCGTTGACGATGTTGACGGCGTGGTGGTCCCGATTGCAGGTAAGGAAGTTCGCAATCCCAGCGATGTCGTCGGTGAGCCAGAAGCCGAGAAAGTCCTGGAAGAACGTCACGAGCTTGCCGGCTTCAGGGGAGATCACCGCCACATGTCCGAGGCGCAGCGGCGATGCGCCTCCTTGCTTGAACCCGGGCGCGGGAGCTTCCATCGCGCTGTAAAACTGGATGACGTGACCGCCGGGCGCCTCGACCTCGGCCAGCTCCTCTATACCGGGCGCGCTACCGGCCTTGACCGTCACGGGAAGGCCAAGCGCGCGCGCATCACGGACGAAATCGGCGATCATGATGTGGGGCTTTAAGTGAAAGCCCATATGCAGCAGCGCCTTTTGCTTGGCTGGGCGCAGAACCAGATCATGATGGTTGTAGCCTATCGACAGGTAGACCGATCCATCGTCCCCCCGCCCAACTTCGGTCATGCCAATGGTTTGCAGATAGTGATCCTTCGTCCGTTCGATATCCGGTGTCCCCAGGGCCACATATCCGAGCTGGAAGACTTTTGGATCGAATTTCTTTTGCATGGTCTCCTCCCTTTTCGACGGTTTGGGCCAGGCCTGTCAAACGATCCGCTGCCGCTGTGAGCCGAGAATCCCGCCGTCGAGTTCGATGACGTCGCCGCGCTTGAGAAACTGTGGCGGCTTCATGCCCGCGCCCACGCCTTCCGGCGTGCCGGTGACAACGACGTCGCCCGGCAGCAATGTCATAAACTGACTTAGATGCGAGAGGATTTCCGCCACGGTGAAAATCATGTCGCTCGTATTGCTCTCTTGCCTGACGGCGCCGTTTACAGACAGCTTGAGCGGTATCTCCTGCGGGTTGGGGACCTCATCAGCGGTCACGAGCCACGGGCCAAGCGGCCCAAATGTATCGAAGCTTTTGCCCTTAACCCACTGGCCGCTGCGGTTGGCTTGCCAGTCGCGCTCCGATACGTCGTTGGCGAGACAGTAGCCTGCGATATGCGAAAGCGCACTTTCACGGCTAACGCCCTGCGCTTTGACGCCGACAACGAAGGCCAGCTCCACCTCCCAGTCCATCGTCTCGGAGCCCCTGGGCTGCACGATATCGTCGTTTGGGCCCTGGATGCAGGTGATCGCCTTGTTGAACACCAGGGGGTCCTTGGGAATCGGCATGCCCGATTCGGCGGCGTGCTTGCGGTAGTTAAGGCCAATCGCGATGAACTGGCGTGTGCCACTAATGGGCGCGCCAATTCGCGTACCTTCCGGCACGATAGGCATCTGTTCGAGGTCGATCGCTGCAATCGCGCGCAGCTTGGCCGGCGCGAGCCACTCGGGCGTAAGGTCAGGGACAAGGAGCGACAGGTCGCGTTTGACGCCCCGGGCGTCGATAGCACCAGCCCGCTCGGCGCCAGCGGCGCCATGCCGAAAAAGCTTCATCTTGTTCCTCCCGTACGCGGTTTCTAAGCTTCGCTTCGCGATATTTTTTTTGCTATAACACAAAGTTTGCGGCATGAAAATATATTTTCTGTACAAACGTCGATTTCTATGTGCAAGATGACTTGTGCTCGGGTCTCGTGTATTTTCAGAGCCTCCTTCACAGGAGCTCTGAAAAACGCGTTCTCGATTCGGTCCGAATTAAGAGGCGGCAAAAGAGCGTGAAGAAAATTGGAGCGGCAAGAACGAATGAGCGCAAAAACCCAATCCGACCGGATGTTCGACAGGCTCCAAGCCGACATCCTTTCTTGCCGCCTCATACCCGGCAGCAAGTTGCGCATAAATGAAATCGCAGGCTCATCGGACGCCAGTCTCGGCGCGGTCCGTGAGGCTCTGTCGCGGCTCAGCGCAGAAGGGCTTGTCATCGCGGAGTCACAAAAGGGCTATCGCGTCATCCCGCTCTCCGTCGAAGATTTGTGCGACCTGACGGAGGCCCGTGTTGAGATCGAGCGGATAGGCCTGTCACGGTCGATCGCCCGGGGCGATCTCGAGTGGGAGTCGAACCTCGTCGCCGCGTGGCACCGCCTTTCGAAAATCCCGCAGCCGCTGCCTGAAGACCCGAACGTGAATCGCTGGGCGGCTGCCCACGCCGAATTCCACCTGGCTCTGGTCGCCGCCTGCGGTTCGAACAAGCTCCTTCGGGTCCGGTCTCAGCTTTACCAGCAATCCGAACGCTATCGCCGCTATTCCGGCGTAGTAGACCGCGAGCGCAATGTGTTTGCCGAGCACCAGGCGATTTTCGACGCCGCGATTGCGCGTGATGCCGCCGCTGCGGCCGATGCCATCGAGGGACATTTGCGGATGACCGCGAAGATCATCATCAGCTCGCTTGTGCTTCATGCAGAGGACGGTGAAAGGCTCAAGGAGGCTGTGTAAGCCGCGGCGGAAACTGCGGTTAGCGCACAGCCCAGATCTGAGTTCAAGAGAGACTGATGCTGGCCAGTGCCGGCGACGCGGGCGTAAAGCTGGAGATCGGTCAGATCATCGAGCGAAAGATGCTGGCGGCAATTTCGAGTGACCTTGGTGAGGCGGACTGGAGTGCGATTTG
>Ga0074046_10005215_pt1 | contig 10429 bp, 7 predicted proteins | sample BogForMeECP23OM3_FD_94441 | JGI IMG/M metagenome (GOLD analysis project Ga0074046, IMG submission 94441) | Bog forest soil microbial communities from Calvert Island, British Columbia, Canada - Bog Forest MetaG ECP23OM3 | ecosystem: Environmental > Terrestrial > Soil > Wetlands ...
AAACGCAGGGTTTTCCGTCAAGTGAAATAGAGATCATGTTATTAATCATTTGCCGACGTGCCGGTGTTTTGGTCCGTAACACCTTAAGGCCCAGTGTGTTAGGCTTAACCGAGTGCCATTCGTTCCTGACCCCTGACCCCTTACTTCTAAGATTGGACTCTGGGCCCCGCCTTGCTTATGCTGCGGAGTGATGAGTTGCTTGTGACAGGCAACTAACGCTGGACTATGGCAGTGGCAGTCCCGACATGCGGATCCCGTCCGATGGCCGGACGCTCAAGGTCGTCCTCTACCAGGCGATTTCCTTAGCGGTAATGGCTGCCGCACCCCGAGTCCATGAGGGGAGGCACGGACATGTTTGTGAGGCCAGACCCGATCATCGGTCATCCCGAATCGGATGGCCGGTTCTTCCCGGGGCAGCAGAGCTACCCAGATACTTGCGCGATCCGGTGTCAGGAGTTCATCCTGGAGCAATTCACCGGGCAGCACTTCGACGAGACCGCGCTGGTGAAGGAGGCGTACGAAAACGGGTGGTACCGACCGGGTCATGGGACGAGCGTCGAGGACATGGGCAAGATCCTCGAATCGCACGGCATCCCGGTAAACAGGTACGAGGACGCCAATATCTTCACATTGACGCAGGAGTTGGCGCAGGGTCACAAGGTCATGATCGCCGTGGACTCGTCCGAGCTCTGGTCGGGACACGACAGGGTCAGCATGATGATGGGCGCCTTGGGGCTCAGCGGCGGCGATCACGCGGTGGTCGTCAGCGGCATCGACACGACGGACCCACAGCACGTCCACGTGATTGTCAGCGACCCGGGGACAGGCCAGCCGGCCGCCTCATACCCTCTGGAGCAGTTCCTCGACGCCTGGGCCGACGGGCACTACCGGATGGTTTCGACGGCGATCCCGGCACCGGAACACCTGCCGGAGATGGCCCACTTCCCGTACGAACTGGGGCACCTCGCGGATGTCTGCGGGCTGTCTTACGACCAGTTCGAATCGCTGGCGGACCAGCCGGACCTGTGGGCGCACCATGTCGAGTTGATGGCGGACGTCATGCACCCGGAGGACGGGTACGGCATAGACGACGTAGGACATGACCCAGGGGCTCTGGATGACGACCCGTCGTACGGAGACGATGCCGCGGATCACACCGATCCAACCGCGATGGATTATGACCACGGCCATGGTCACGACCTCCACGGTCATGGCCTTCACGATCACGACGTGCACGACGCGAGCGGACGCGGCCAGGATTTCGTGGGCAATGACGATAGCTCGAGCCCAGTCGATCACGATGTGCCGGTCCGTGACGTGGACGGGCACGTTGGCGACGATGACCTCGGCGGCGACGATGACCTCGGCCTAGTCGGTTTTTGACCCAAATTCGTGGACTTTTCCCGACACCCGCCAAAATAATCAACCACGGCCTCTGGCCGTGGTATTAAGCTGGCCCCCCCCGAGGGGGCCCTTTCCGTGTGGTTGCCCCCGTTGGGGGCGTGGAGTCGGAGCGGTCCAGGCTCGCTCACGGTTCCCGGCATAGGTTTCTCCGTTGATGACGAATTCCCTGCTTGTCCTCTGTCACCCGAGAGTCCTCCGAAGCCTTCACAGGTAGGGGAAAAGCACGCCGGATCGCTCGAAGCTCTTTGGGTCACACGGCCAAAGGCCGTGGGTTTAGCGGTTACTATAGGGGTGCCCGACATGACTCAACAGGACCACGAGACGACACCCGGGGACAGCCTCCCACAGCTCTTCGAGAAGGCTGGAGCGTTAGCCGATAAATACGGCGACGAGGCGCAGCGCCAGCGGCTCGCCGAGGAGGCCACGCACCACCGGGACCAAGCCCTCTACCTCGTCGTGGCCGGGGAGTGCACCCGGGGTAAATCCAGCCTCGTCAACGCCCTCCTCGACGAGCCCGAGCTCTGTCCCGTTGACGCGCCCGCAGTGACGAACGCCCTCACGCTCGTGAAATGGGGGGACCCGGAGCGGATCTTCGTCCACCTGCGGGACGGAGAACACGAAACTGTCGAGGAGATCAGCAGGGGACGGATCTGGGAATACGTCACGGTGCAACACAACCAGACGAACGCGAAGAACGTGAGTCTGCTGGAGATCCACCTCCCGCACGAGCGGCTCGAGGGCGGGCTGGTCATCATCGACACCCCCGGTCTCGGCACCCTGAACCCGCTCCACGCAGCCACGACTTTCTCGATCGCGCCCAACGCCGACGGCGTCGTCTTTGTCTCGAGCGCAGACCGGCAGTTGACGCACGAAGAGGTCGAATGGGCGGGGAAGCTGGTCCGGAGGCCGGAGGCGTTTCTGCACGTCGTCACCCACCGGGATTGCGTCCCCGAGTGGGAGAGTATACTCCAAGCCAACGTCACCCAACTCGCCCACCAATTCAACCGACCGCCGGAGGCGCTCGCCGCGGTTGCAGTCTCCAACACGCTGAAGCAGAAGGCGGCAGCCTCTGGGAGCGACCGGGATCTGCAACGGAGTGGCTTCCCCGAGCTCGACAGGGAACTCCGAATGCTTCTGGCTCGGAGTCATTCCCTGCTGGCAATGCGGGCCGCCAAGGCAATCGCCGAGGTGTGCGCGGCCATCAAAGAGCCCCTCGAGGCGGAGGTCACGGCCCTCTCGGCTGCGACTCGTGAGAGCGTCGGCCAACTGCGGGGTCAGCTCGCCCAGCGGCGTGCCGAGTTGGCGAAGTTCGAAGAAGACCGGATGTTCTGGTCGCAGCTCGTCCAGCGGCAGTCCTCCGAGATGCTAAACGCGTGCGTCCGCTGGTTGAAGGAGGAATTCGGCCGCCTGCGAAACAAGGTGGACACCGACTACTTGGAGCGGCGGAGCGTCCTGAACAACCCGGACACCCTCCAAGGCCTTCTCAGCGCCGACATGGGTAGGCTGGCCGCGGACCTCCAGAATACGACGCGGAGTGAGTTGGCCAAAGTTTACGAGCGCATCTGTGCCCAGACGGGCCTCGACGTCCTGCTGTCCTACGAATACGTGAGACAAGAGCTGAATCCTGCCATCACGAAGAACGTGAAGCTCGGCGCCCTCGACCAACTGATTGTGTACGGCCGGGGCACGATGGGCGTCACCCTCGGGCTGGCTGGGGCGGGGGCCGCAACCGGGGCCGTCCTCGGCGGGATCGTCGGGACCTTTGTGGCCCCGGGCGTCGGGACTTACGCCCTCGCGGCGCTAGGCGCAAAATTCGGCGGCGCGGTAGCGGGGCTCGTGGGGTCCGTGATCGGCTTCTTCCGCGGTTTTAAGACTCTCCAGGATGCGAAAAGCGAGAAGATTAAGAAAGTGCTGTACCCGCAGCTCAACTCGCTCCAAACGGAACTCGAAATGAGCATGCGGGAGGCAACGACGGCGTGCGTCTCCACCCTCGGGGACGCCTTCTCCAACGCCGTGCACGAGCGGCGCAAGAGCCTCAAGGAGAGCATCGACCGGATCGAAGCGGCCCTCAAGAAAACGGACGAAGAGGCCCGGCAGCGCCTGCGGGAGCTGTCTGAGCCGGTGTTCCAATTGAACAGCGTCATCCGACAGTGCGAGTTGCTGGCCGACCGGGCGCTCTCCGATCTCGCCCAGTCACAGTCGGCCGCGTGTTAGGCCAAGCCTGGCGATCGGGGTGTGGGTGATGAGTGGCGATTCAGAAACCCTGCAAGACCGGGCTATTGCTTTCCTTGCAAGCGGCGCGAGGGACCTAGCCCACCCTGAGCTCGCGCGCCTGCGCTTGCGGTTCGAGCTGGCGCAGGTGCAACTGGCGGAGCCGATGCGAGTCGCCATCGTCGGGGCAATCAAGGCGGGCAAGTCGACGTTGATGAACGCCTTGCTCGGCAAGGCGATCGTGCCGACCGCCCGCCTCGTGCTGACCTACAACGTGAACCGCTTCTACTACACGGAGGGGGAGGCCTATCTCGCCGTGCGGTTCAAGGACGACACCTACCAGCGCCGCCCGTTCTCCGAACTGGAGGCGTTCGTCACGCAGTGCGAGGCCTCCAAGGCGTTCCAGGATAACATCTGGTACGTCGACGTCTTCTACCCGCACCCGCTACTCAAGCAGTTCCAGTTGATCGACACGCCGGGGCTGGAGTCGTGCATTGAGAGCGACTCCAGTCGGACACGGGAGCTGCTTGTCGCGCAGGAGAGCCGGCCGCACGCGGTCGTCTTCCTGTTCGAGAAGAGCTTCAGCGCCCGTATCATGGAGGAGGTGGACCGCTTCCACGACGCCTGCGGGAGCCTGATGTCCGGGATCACGGCGATTGCCTGCCTCTCGAAGGCGGATTGCCTGACGCGCGGGTTCGCTGACGCGGAGGCGGTGATTTGCCAGGACACCCACATGTTCCCGCGACTCCGCCGGGCGTTCTACACCATCATGCCCATCGCCGCCCAGCTCGATTTGGCCGGCCAGCTCCTCGGCGACGACGACCTCGTTGGGCTGCGGGCCCTCGCAGCGCTCCCGGCGGAATTGTACGAGGACGTGCTCGCCGACGCGGAGTCATTCTACCGGCAGCCGTACGAGGGCGAGCCGGCCGTCCCCCACGTGGAGGCCCGCGCGCGGCTCTACGCGCGGCTCGGCTGGCCGGTCGTCCCGTTCGCGTGCGGAGTGCTCAGGGCCGAGCCCCGCACGACGCGCGACGAGCTCGCGCGGTGGCTGCGCGAGGGGTCAGGCCTCGGGCGGCTCCTGCAGACCCTCGAGCGGCATTTCGGGCAGCGGGCCGCGCTGATCAAGCTCAAGGCCACCCTCGACGGAATCCGTCAGGAGGGGCACGAGCTCCAGTACCGGGTCAGCCCGCCGGGCCGCGTCGCCCTTGGAGACGCGCTCGCGCGGCTCGACGAGTTCGTTTCGCGGGAACAGATGTTCCGAGAGTACGGCGTCCTCGAGGATTATTACAACGGGCGGGTGATGCTGACCGACGGGCAGATCCGGGACCTGCTCAACGTCACCGGGGAGCACGGCGACTCCCCGCACGAGCGGCTCGCCGTCCCGCCGGGCGCGACCACGGGCGCGCTCTTGGCGGCCGCCGAGAGGAAACACAGGTACTGGCGAGTACTGGCGAACGACATCACCAAGAGCCAGGTCGTCCAAGACGTCGCCAGAGTCATCTCCGATTCATACGCCGGCCTGATGGCACGCCTGCATTCCAACGACGGGCTGCCGAGAAGGGAGCCGTGATGGGTCCAGATGTTAATTTCACGAACATGCTCCATGGCCTGCAACTCGCCTGGGGCCTCGGGCCTCTGGCGCGGGCTTTCGACACACTGGAGCGGGAGCTCGCCATCGCCAGCGGGCGGCCGTTCGACGTCGCGGGGGACTACGTCACCCTCGTGGAGCGGGCGGCGGATCGAATCGCCGCCGGCCCGGCCGGCGAGGTCGCCCCTTTGCCCGGGAGTTCCGTCGGTGTGGAATTCCGGGGACGGCCGGGCGGGGCCACACCGAGTGAGCTGTCCCGGGCCGTAGCGGGACCAGTGCCGGGGCCAGGCCCGTTGGACCGGGCAACGGAAGAGCCGCACGGGGCGTCGGTGCCACCCCTAGTCCTCCAGCAGTTACAGGAAGCGCGGGCGCGGATTGAGCAAGTGACCTCCGAACACGCCGTGGCGCAAGCGAGGCTCGCCGCGTTGAACGAACGCCTTGGCTCCAGGGAGGTCGAGTTGCGCCAGGCCCAAGCTAAGGCGGCACGGCTCGAGCAGGAGGCCGACCGGGCGCAGCGCGACCGGGACGAGCGCCTCAGCGCGAGGGAGGCCGAGCTGCGCGAGGCCAAGGCCAAGGCGGCACGGCTCGAGGAGGAGGCCGACCGAACGCAGCGCGAGCGGGAGGAGTTCCGTCGGCAAGGGCGAGGCCTTGTCGAGGGGATCATCCAAGCCCGCGACCAACTCGAGCGCGTGGGAGACGACGAGCGCGTCTCCGCCGAACAGGTCGTGGAATACTTGCTCAAGCACACGGCGCAGGTTCTAGAGCGGCACGGGATCGTCGCCATCCGGGATGAGGGCGGGCCGACCAATCCGAACTGTCAGGAGGCGCTGGACTTCGTGGCCACCGACGACCCGGCGCGACACATGACAATCCACTCTACCGTTCGCACCGGGTACCGGCAGGATGGTGCCCTCATCCGGCCGCAGCAGGTCCTCGTCTGGCGGTTGACCGAGGGCAACGGGAGCCCGGACACGTGAAAAACTATAATGATTTCAAAACCAAAACGTGGGCCGGTATAGACTTCGGCACCGTGTGGTCCAAGGCGGCGGTCTGTCACCCTGGGGGGAAGCCGGCCTGCGTCCCGCTCGAAAGTAGTGCGTCCCTCGTCGAGTATGAGTGCCCCACCGCAGTGTTCGTCGAGGCCGACGAGGCGCGACGCACGGAGGGGCGGGGCGGGCTCCGCGTCGGCTATGCCGCGATGCGCAGCCGCATGACCAACCCCTCTATGTTGTTCCAACGGTTCAAGCTGGACATCGGCAGGCCCGGCTACGTCCCCGTCCCCGGACTGCCGGAGCGGTACCGGTGGCAGGACTTCGTCGGCGCCGTCCTCGACCACCTGAAGAAGCACGCCGAGGACGCGCATAACAAGGGCGAACCGATCAAGGGCGCGGTCATCACCGTCCCCGCGATCTATGTCGAGGGGGGCGGCGCGTGGCGCGTCATGGAAGAGGCTGCGAGGGGAGTGGGGTTCGAGGAGGTCGTGATCGTCCGGGAGCCCGAAGGCGCCGGCGTATTCCTCAACCAGGAGTTGCGCGCGGCGGACGGCATGACCGTGCGGGAAGGCGACATCCTCCTCGTCTACGACCTGGGGGGCGGGACCTTCGACCCCGTCTTCATCCAGAAGCACGGCGACACGTTCAAAACGTTCCCGTTGACCACAACGGACGGCCTGCGCTGCGGCGGCATTTTCTTCGACGATAAGATCTACGCGGACCTCGGCGAGAAGTGCCCCGAGGCCATCGCCGGGTTAAGGCAGTTCGAGCGCGACGAGTCCGGGGAAATGCCGAAAGACGAGTCCGCCCGGCGGCGACGCCAGAAGAGGGACGCGCTGGAACTCCGCGACCTCTGCGTCCGCGCCAAGCACCACCTGTCCGACGCCGACCAGTTCTCGGAGGAAGAGGGTGTCACGTTTACGACGTACACGCTCTCGCGCGGCGAATTTGAGGCAATGGTCGAGGCGATGATCGACGACACGATCGAGCGGTGCCGCGCGCTCGCCCGGAAGTGGCGCATCGAGTGGTCCGCCGTCTCGCGAATCGTCCTCGTCGGGGGCTCGTGCCGGATCCCGCTGGTGCGGGAGAAGTTGCAGCGGTTGTGCGAGGAGCAGAACGCCGGCCACATCGAACTGTGCTGGCGCAGCCACAAGTGGGTCAACTTGGACCCGCTCCACGCCGTTGCTCTCGGGGCCGCTGCCTACCCATTCCAGCTTCCCTCGCCTGACGACCTCGTCACGTTCGGAGAGGAGGCTGTGAACGCGGAGAAATGGGAGGAAGCCGAACTCTACTTCCAGCGGGCCACCGCGTACGGCTCCCCTGAGGCGATGCTCTGGCTCGGCAAGTTCTGCTACGCCGGCCACTCCCGGCGGCGGTGCTACCGGCAGGCGGTCGAGTGGCTCCGCCAGGCACGGGAGGCGGGCAGCGTCAGAGCGTCATACTGGCTTGGCGTAATGTATTTCCACGGCCATGGCGTCAGGAAATCCAACCACGAGGCCTTCGCCCTCCTCTCCGCGGCGAAGGAGGGGGGGATCAGCGAAGCAGATCGCCTGCTCGGGGAGATGTACTACTGGGGTTACGGGACGGAACGGGACGCATCCAAGACGGAGCGCCTCGGTTACGCTTATGACCCGGGGAGGATGAAGCCCGAGGGTCAACCAATGAACGACGCCATCTTGAGCCCTCTCACCGCCGCCTACCATTCGCTCCTCGATTTGTTCAAAGGCAAAAAACAAGTCAACAACCCGGATGGGACTAACAATGGATGAGCTCGCCAGAAGGCTGGCCACACTCGAGCAGGAGCTCGAGCAGATGAGGGTGGCCGCCGTCCCCGCGGGGGCGGTCCAGGCGTTCGCGGTTCGCACCGCCCCCGCAGGTTGGTTGCCGTGTGACGGGAGGGAGATCTCACGCCAGCATTACCACAGGCTCTTCCAGGCCATTGGCACCGCCTTCGGAGACGGGGACGGCGAGACCACGTTCCACCTCCCCGACCTGGAGGGCGTGTTCGTACGTGGCTGGGACGCTTGGGGCGACGTCGACCCCGAGCGCAGGTTCGGATCGCTCCAGGAGGACGCTTTCCAAGGACACCGGCACGAGAGCTTGGGCCACCGCCATGACGCCGCATGCCAGTCCGCCGGAGAACACACCCACGCACTGAAAATATATGGGGGGACCACCTACGAACAGGAAAAATATAATGAACTTATGGAACCGCGTCGCGCAGAATATAATCGCCGACTCGAAAGATATCGACGCGAAATTCTTAAAGGCAATTTCGTACCTGTGCGCCAGTTCCCTCAGCTTGAAGTTCATCCTCTCCTGGCTTCGCGTGAGCGAACTCTACCTCAGCTCGAAGAACACCCTGTGGCAGCAGTTGTACATTATACCAGTATTCAGGACGGCGCGCACGCGCACTCGGTCAGTGTAAATAAGGCGTGTGAGACTATCACCTCGCCCGCGCAGGCCGACTGCGGAGATCCACGCGTCGACACCGAGACGCGCCCGAAGAACTTGGCGTTGCTCTACTGCATCAAGACGTGATGCGTCCTCACCCGTTCGTCCCGCCATTCGGGTCAGACCTGAATGGTGCTGAATTAACGCTATCTATTCGCCAACAGGCGTTTCCGTCCCTGTCTGCATGGTCTTTGAGCAAGCGATGCGGCTTGGGCCTTCGTTTGATCGCTCGCAGCTCGACGCGGTTGGGACGGTCTCCCACTCTTTTGGATGCGATCAACTTGAGCGTGACGTACACCATCCGAATCCTGGTCTCCGGACTCACACCCACGACCTCATTGCGAAACGCCTCCAAGGCCAGGAGCGCTCCCTTGAAAACCAAAAGGGGGACATCACTAATATCAGAGATGGTCAAGGGGAGATCACTGAAATCAACAAATGGGGCTATTGGAGATGCGGTCCGGCAAGTGGTTTTCCCGAAGGCGAAATAAGGACAGACATTGCGAGGTTCCTTCGTCGCGGAAGACGTTTTCCACGGCTTCATCGCCGTGGCCCCTTTGAAGATCCACTCCGGGCCCTTGCAACCACCACCCGAATGGGGCGGCAAGTCGTAGGTTGGTCGCGCGGGCCCCAGGCCAGAAACGGGGAAGGCAAAACGGGACATCACTGAATTGCGCCCAGCAAGGCCGCAACCTCGGGGAGGAAAACGGGACATCGGAAGGGAACCTCGTCGCTCTGGCGTGTTCCCGGAACAGCGAGGTAGCGTCCCGACCAGTTCTACAGCGTCAACCGGGGCATTTACGGCCACCTGACCCTGCGGAACCTCGCCATTCTGGCCGAGGAGCGGGGCGACCAAGCCGAGGCCCGGCGCCTTTGGAGGATGGTCCTAGACGCGTGTTCAGGCGACCCCGAGGCCATGTCGCGAGGGAAAGCATAGCGCTGAATCGAGGCGCCTCTCTCGCGGGGCAGCGCCAACCCGACGCGCTCCACCTCAGTCCGAAGCATCTCGAAGGACACCACAATTCCCGCTCCGAACAGGAAACGGCCCTGCTTCTCAGGCCGCCTTGCCTTGACGAACCGACAAGAAATGGCCAATGTGTATCCAGGCTTTCACCCGATCTCCGGGTCACGGCCGAGAATTCCGGGCCCGCGAGCCGGAAAAGAACGATTCTTCCCATAATGTCTTGCATCGCTCCCTTGCCGCCCATTGACCTGGAGGACGGATCGATGTCCGAGTATGGTAGCAACCCCATGCACCGCCGGGAGTTCATTCAGGCCGGCGCGGCCGCGACGGCCGCCGCCGCCACGCTGGCTCATGGAGCCGCGGCGGCCCAGGTTGCCGGCGAGCAAGCCGGTGCCGCCAAGAAGAAAACCGGGTTACCCCGCCGGGTGCTAGGCAAGACGGGCGCCGAGGTGACGATTATCAACGCGGGTACGTGGCGCGCGCCGGGTTCACTCGACCGGCTGCTGCGTTACTCGTTCAGTCGGGGCGTCCGTTATTACGACACGGCCGCGGGCTACAAGACCGAGGACCGGTTCAAGGCCTGGTTCGCTGCCCAGCCTGAAGTCCGCAAGCAGATCTTCCTGGCCACCAAGGATCACGTCCGCGAACCTGGCCAGATGGTCAACCAGGTCGACAAGCGGCTGGCGGCGCTCGGAACCGATTATATCGATCTGCTCTTCTTCCACGGGCTAGGCAGCAATCAGGTCGACTGGCCCAAGAGCAAGGAGATGAAAGCAGCCGCCGAGGCCATCAAGAAGACCGGTAAGGTGCGGTTCG
>Ga0074046_10005216_pt1 | contig 10429 bp, 5 predicted proteins | sample BogForMeECP23OM3_FD_94441 | JGI IMG/M metagenome (GOLD analysis project Ga0074046, IMG submission 94441) | Bog forest soil microbial communities from Calvert Island, British Columbia, Canada - Bog Forest MetaG ECP23OM3 | ecosystem: Environmental > Terrestrial > Soil > Wetlands ...
ATCGCCTCGAAAAGATTTTCGTCGTCCGCCGACATCGTCAGCATGACGATTTTGATCTCGGGTAGTTCCGCCTTGATCAAACGCACGGCTGCCAGCCCGTCGAGCTGCGGCATCTGGATGTCCATCAGGATCAGGTCGGGACGCAGGGCGCGCGCCTTCTCGACCGCCTCTAGCCCGTCACGGGCCGTGCCCAGCACTTGGAAGCCCCGCGAGACCAGGAGGTTGCGCAAGCCATCGAGAAACAGGGGATGATCGTCCACCAGCAGCACTTTCATGGCAGCTCCTTACGCAGCGGGACGGAGATCACGACCCGCGTGCCTGCGCCCGGCGCGGAATGGACCTGAACGGTGCCGCCCACTTCCTCCGCGCGTTCGCGCATGAAGCGCACTCCGAATTTCTGTCCGGCGGCGGTTTCGAGCAACGCCGGGTCGAACCCGACGCCGTCGTCCTGAACGATGGCCGCGGCGAGGCCATCGCGGACGCTGATGCGGATGTCAACGCCGGTCGCCCGCGCGTGTTTCCTCACGTTGGTGAGCGCCTCCTGGATTATGCGCAGTAATTGGGCCTCGACCATGGGGGGGAAGGCTCCGTCGGCCAGCTCGGGCGAGACGTCCAGTTTCGTGGCTAGGCCATAGTTTTCACCGAGGCGCTGGAGATAGTCTTCAAGTGCGGGAAAAAAACCGGAGCTAGTGGACATCCCCGCCCGCGCCCCGAGGATATACTCGCATACGTCCCCATGCGCATCTTGCGCGACGGCGGCCAACTTCTCCAGACAGGCGCCGGCCTCCGAGGTTTGGCTGCGCGCCAGCATTCCGCGCGCCGCCTGGGCTTGCATCTTCACAAAACCTAGTACCTGGCCGAGGTTGTCGTGCAGTTCGCGCGCCACCCGGTCGCGCTCCCGCAGCGTCGCTAGGGCACGCTGCTCTTCGGAGGCTTGCGCCTGCGCCTGCACCTTCTCCGTGACATCATGGAGCAGGATCACGGAGCCGACGGGAAGGCCATGCCGCTCCTTTAGCGCCGAATGATAGAGCGCATAATGGCGGGCCGCATCACCGGTGCCGAGGGTGATCTCGGATTCCGCCATGCGGCAAGCCGGCAGCACCTCAGTCAGCACAGCCCCTCGGGCCCGCCTCGCGGCGATGCCCAAGATTCGTTCGGCCGCGGGGTTCAGATCCATGATCCGCTGCCGGCTGTCCAAAACCAGCATTCCTTCGCGCATCTGCTCGATCACGGTTCGGCGCGCGATCGGGATCAGATCGAACATGCGAAAGCGGAATAGCGCGAGCGCATACATGGCTGAAGCGAATGCGGTGGCGAGAACGATGAGGTTCACCGGCGCGACCGGATTCACGTCGGCGGCGGTCAGCGCAGCCGCGCCGCGGACGACGAGCTGCCCGCAGAGGCAGAGTGCCGCAGGCCGGCGGTGCACCGGTGCGGTTACGAAGAGCCAGACAAACACCAGGGATATCGTTACCATCAGCAGGAAGGCATAGCCGGCCGCTATCCAGCCGCCGATGCTCCGCACCAGGTGGACAGACCCACCCACGTAGGCACCGGCCACCATCAGGTGGTGAGCGTCGTTCGTCAGATTCAGCAAACCGAACAACAGTGGGGGAACGGCCAGCAGAGGGACTGTTCGCCGGTTTAGCCAATGCCCCAGGTCAGCGTATTCCAGGGCGAACCACACCCCAGCGCTCAGGCCGGGAAGCGCCGAAAAGTACTGGATCCTGTCCCAAAAGACCTTGACTGGCGCATCCAGGGCCGCCTGTTCCAACGCGGCCCCCCCGTCCCAAACGACAGCGGACAACATCATCGCGGCGAACGGCAGCGCCCCGGGCAAGGAGCGGTGACGCCAGCCATAGATGGCCAGCGCCCCAACGAACCCCGCCGACGCCAACGTGGGCCAGAGGTACGGGGTGTATGCGTAATGCCAACTCATATCCACGACCGCGGCGGAAACGCGGAACCACTCTCGCGCTAACGGATGCGCTTCCTCAACCCGCGACAGGGACTACAGGCGGAAACTATACCATCTATCGGCTATTATACCGCTGGATTACTTCGGCTCCTGCACATCCTGCAAAATCTCGACCTTGAAGAGTTCGTAACCCGAGTACCGGTGACGATTTGCATAGATGTAGTTGCCCTGGTCTAGTGTGACCTCCACCTCTTGGGGAAGCCAGAAAGCCGGGGGGCGGTCCTGAAACTTGATCGCTTCATAGAGCGCAACCGTCGTCACCCGTTTGAGTGCTGCACCCGGCTGGGGCGCCAGCAGGTCCGTCCGCATCTGGAGAATCTGGTAGCCGCTGCCGTCAATCCAGGCAACGCCCTGGAGGAGCAGCGGTACCGATGTCTTGCCAATGACGAAGCGGCACCTAACCGCGTCGGGTTCAATGTGCTCGGCGAACGCCACCACCTCGGTGCGGCGGCCGTCAATCGGCTGCTGACCCAGGTAACGAAAGTCAGACAGGGGTTGCTCTTGCGGGCCAAAAAAGAAGGGCATCGAGACAAAGCCCGTGGTCTTCACCAAGTCCGCAACCAGGTGGTCAGAACGCTCTTCCCGCCCATGTAGATCGGTGCGGTACTCGACCAGGTTGTCAGCGTTGCCCTGCTGCTGAGCCAGCATCAAGTAGTGAAACTGCTGCACTACGCTCACTTGCGTCCCCGAAAACTTGTCCTTCCGGGTCTCCTCGATGGTCTCGAGCGAAGCAGTACTGACGAAGTTCGTGAGGAACGTCTGAACGTTCTCGCCGACGCGACGTAGGATGTCCGGCAGCCGCGACTGGTCGGTGGCGGGCTCGAGTCCCTTGAGCTCCGGGATCTCGTGAAGCGTTCTTTTCAGGGGCCAATTCACGATGGTACTGCTCTGGTGATAGCCCTCGAAACCCGAATAATAGGCAATTTCGACGCTGCGGTTCAGGCCGTAGATTTGGCCGCTTGCGGAATCCCGGACCACGGCGCGCACCCGGTAAGTCCCCGGTTTGACGTCGAAATGGGTTTTGGTCGTGATGCCGGTTTGCAGGTATCTTGCCAGGGGCGCGTCTCGCAAGCGCAACTGGAGAATATTTTGCTGGGCTGTCACCAAGTTGCCATCGCGATCAAACAGCGCCGTCGCGAAGGTCAGGTCGTCGAGCTTGTAATCTCCTTCCTTGAGAAAATGAACTTGGTGTAAATCGACGCGTGCGAGGACAGTGAGCTGCGCGTCGGACGGGCTCTTCATAAGGTACTGGGTATCCACTTTGATGGGCGCATCCTGCGCCTCGTCCAGGGAAAAAACCGCCTCCTGAAGCTCTTCCTTTTCCCGCGCGGCGGGATCCTCCGCTTTCCTGGGAGCGTAGTAGCCCTTGCGCGCCTGGAGGGTGAGGCCCGGTTGTGAAACCAGCTTAACCTTGATGGGGTGGAAGGCGCCGTCGTGTTTCAGGTCTTGCGGTGAGAAAGCCAGAATGTAATAGGCATCTGGTAGTGCCGCAGCCCGCCGGAAGCCCGCCTCGAGGTCATTACTGTTTTCGAAGAAAATGCCGCCCGAACCCTGGGCGAGTCCCGCCATTCCGGAGGTCTCTAGTCTGGCGCTTTCCTCCAACATCTGGGTCTTTCGCGCTGCATATTCGGGCACCCTCGTTTTGATGACGTTCATCTTGGAGGCGTCCCACACCGGGGAGGTGTACAAGCCGCGGGCGTCCAGGGCGTTGAGGACGACATTGGCGCGCAGGGCGCTGTCGATGATTTCGCCGAGTTCGTACTGAAGAGCTTCCGTCAGGAATCCGCTGGAGACGATCACCACGGTGCGCTGGCCGGGAAGTAAAGTCATGCGGCGTACGAGGAATTCGATCCCCTGCAACGCCGCGCGAGACTCCGTTTCGACCCCGGAGTTGACCTGGACAGCGTTGGCCTGCGCGAGGCCTTGGGCCACCAGGACGTAGCGCGGGTTGCCGCCAAATTGGCAAAGGAGGACTTCGTCGGTGGCAATATCCAGTGCGTCTTTGTCGCGCCATTCGACGATCTGGTACGCCTCGTAGGGCAGAATCGTTGCGCAAGACTCGACCTTGCCGACGATCGGACGGGCACGAAGCTGGAAGAGCGCCTGATGCACCTTGGCGAAGTCGTCGGTGAAGTCCGATTGGTTCTGGCCGGAGGCCGTGAACAGCCCCACGCGGTCTCCGGGCTGGAGCGAACCTGCCAGGTAGTGGTCCGCAGCGTCCCTCGAGCGCACCAAGTTTTCGAAGGACGTATGCACGTCGTCGACGTATAGAGCCAGGAAGCGGCGGGCAGCGGAGGGCGAGACCTTGGTTTCCTCGGTGGCTTGCAATTCGGCTGGGGGTTTCTTCTCTGCCGGTTTCTCGGCGGGCTTGGGAGCCAGCTTCTCCACCGAGAATTGCAAGACGGTTTGGGGTTTGCCGCGATCGGAGAGCTGGAAATCCTCTTTGCGGAGGTTGTCGACCGCCGCGCCCTTTGCATCCCGCACGACCACGTGGACCACCACCAGGTTGCGCTCGACCTGGAGCTTGAAGGTGGGCTCCACCTCGCGCCTCGAAACCTCTTTGGCGCTCTCCTTTTGCGCTCTCAGTATGCAGGGTACAAGCGCCGTGCAGGCGGCTAGCAGGACAATCACCAGCCGCAAGGGCGATACAGCTCCCGGTCGACCTGCGAGGCTAGGGGAAGACAACATAACCGGCCTGAGCACCATCCAAGAATATAAGCGCAAGGCAAATATTCAGGCCAATGGTGCGTTTCATGATGTCAAACCTCCTGACTATCGCATCATACACCACAGTGCAGTCTTTGGGGGATCTGAGCTCGAGGGCCATTTGTCCAATCAAATCGCCTTTGCGTTGACTTGGCGGGCAGCCTGGCCTAAGATCATCGCACCCGACGATCTCTCTTCTTCAACCAGCGAGGTGGCAGTGTCATGGTCGCTGTCGGCAAGAGCGTTTCCCACTACCGCATCCGGGAAGAACTTGGTGCCGGCGGCGCGGGCGTGGCGATCAAGGCCGAAGGTGACAAGGCGTGGCAAGGCTTCGGCGTGCCTTGCTTATTCCTGGTGGGGGAGAATGAGAAGATCTACTCTGCCGAGGCAGCCGTGGGGCGACTGAAACGTGTTGCTCCTCAAGTCAAGGCGGAAATCATTCCCGGCGCTGGACACGACTTGACGATCGCGCAGGCCGATCTCGTAGCCAGCAAGGTGCTTGCATTTTTAGGTGAACGGGCAGGGGTGGCGGCCACTGCCGCCTAGAAACAGCGGGCGCCTACTGACGCGCCCGCCTCACTCTTCCTTCAGCGCCTCAACCGGATCCACCCGCGCGGCGCGCCGCGCGGGCAGCGCACAGGCAGCAAGCGCGATCATTCCCAGCAGCACGGTTACACCGCCGATCACCAGCGGATCGAGCGGCCGAACCGCGTAGATCTGGTTGGCGACTGCCTTCTGCAACCCGGCCGCGCCGGCCAATCCCGCCGCCAGCCCGATGGCTACGAGAACCAGGCCTTCCCGGAGCACCAGCCTCACTACCCCTGCTCCCGTGCTGCCGAGCGCCACCCGGATGGCAATCTCGCGCCGCCGCTGCGCCACCAGATACGCAAGAACTCCGTAAATGCCGATCGCCGAAAGAAACAACGCCAAGCCGCCAAACGCCAAGGCCAGCATCAGCGACGTCCGGCGGGATGACATCGAAAGCGCGGCGCGCTCGCCCATCGTCTTCACATCGAACAGCGCCAGCTCCGGATCGATCCGGGCCACCGCCGTGCGGATCTCGCGTGCTACGGCGCCCGCGTCGTCCGCGCTTCTGACGGCGAACGTGTAATCTCGCGATGGGTCTTGCGCGTAGGGAAAGTAGTAAGCGCCGAAGGTGTTGCCGGTTCCGGCGAGATCCAGCTGCCGGATGGAGTGCACAACTCCCACCACTCGGAAGCAGTGTGTGCTCGCGTCGGTCTGGGTCATATCCTTCGGATTCTCGGGATAGTACATGCGCTGGCCAATGGGATCGCGATTCGGCCAGAAGTGGCGAGCCAAGCGCTCATCGACGATGACCACAGGCGGGGCGCTTTCATTGTCGCGCTCCTCGAAGTAGCGCCCGCGTATCAGAGGGATTTTCATCGTCTCAAAGTAGCCGGGCGTCACGGTAAGGCGGAAGGGAGAGACCACGGATTCGCCCGGCTTCATGATGTGGCCCTCGGCCAGAATGACACTGGAATTGTAATTCTCACTGAAAGGAATGGAGGTGGTCGCCCCGGCGGCGGTCACGCCCGGCAGGCGCCGAATCGAATCCAGCGCCCGTGTCATCAGAGCCCGCAACTCCTCGTCGCCGCGGTAGCGGGATTGCGGCGCGTCGGTGGACGCTGTAATCACACCCTTAGTGGTGAAGCCCGGATCGACCGCCAGCAAGTGGCGAAAGCTGGCCAGCAGCAGACCTGCTCCGGCCAAAAGCACGAAGGCCAGGGCGATCTCGGCGGCTACCAGGCCTTGACGCAACTTGCGGGCGCCCGCCCCGCTCGTGCCCGTGCGGCCGCCCTCGCGCAGCATGCCGCTCAGGTTGAGTTTGAAAGCGCCGGCAAGCGGCACAAGTCCGACCAGCGCGCCCACCACGACCGCCAGCCCGAGGCTGACCAGAACCACGGTACCGTCGATACGGACTTCGTCCGCCCGGGGGAATTGGTTGAGCCCTATCACCGCCACTGCCCGCAGGAGCGCTGCACCGAGCAGGACGCCCGCGAGGCCGCCCGCTCCCGCCAGCAGCCCGTTTTCTAGGATCGACTGGCGCGCGATCTGGGCTCGGCTTGCGCCCAGCGCCAGGCGTGTGGCGGTCGCTTTGCCCCGGACGTTCCACCGCGCCAGCGCCAGATTAGTGATGTTCAACCCTCCGATGAGCACCACGAATACCGCTCCGCCCCAGAGCAGGTAAAGCGCGCCCTGTACGTCTTTGACCAGCATGTGCTGAAGCGTTTCGACCCTGGTGTAGAATCCGGCATTGATGGCGAAGTCTTTGAACTGAGGAAACCGTTCCAGGTTGGCGGCGTTGAGAGCGTTGATCTGCGCCTGGACCTGGGCTAACGTTGCCCCGGGCTTGAGCCGGCCGATGTGGCTCCAACTGTTGTTATGGTATTGAGTTTTCTGCGCGGCGGTAAACGCGAGGGGGATCCAGAGGCGGACGTCCGGGGACATGAAGACGAAGTCTCGCGGCATAATGCCCACGATGGTGAAAGGCGTGCCATCCAGACGCAACTCGCGTCCGATTGCGGAGGGATCACCGCCAAAAAGCTGCTGCCAGAGCGCGTGACTGAGAATCACCTCATGGTCGTGCCCGATCTCGCCCTCCTCCGGGCTAAAAGCCCGGCCGCGCGCCGGAGCCGCCTCGGCAAGCTTGAAGAAGGACGGGGTTACGGCCATACCCGGAACTTGCTCCGGCGCACCGTTGACCTCCAGAGCAGAGTCCAGCGGCGTGAGCATCGCCTGTTCTTGCAAGGCCGTTACCGCGCGAAGACGGTCGTAGTAATCGGCCACGCTACTGACACTCTGATCGTCGGCGCCGGCTTTCGGATACTCGTTGGACATCAGTACAATTGCGTCGGCGTTTGGGCCCGGCAGTGGGCGCAATAGGACCGAATGGACAATCGCGAACGTGGTGGTGTACGCGGCAATGCAAATGCCCAGAGTCAGCACCACCGTCGCGGCAAACCCCTTGTCCCGAAGCAAAAACCTGACGCCGTATTTGATGTCGCGAATCAGATTCTCCAACGCGCCTCCTTCTCCGTTACCGTGTAATACGTTCTGGGGCGTGTTTTGGTTCGCGGAAAATGTCGTCAAGCCGGCTTCGTGAACACCAGCCTTCAGAACCCCGTCACATCGCGCCCGCGTCTCGCTGGGCGCCATGCGCGAAGGCACTCACAGTCGTCCATGAAACCTGCCATTGGTTGGACGACACGAATGCCCAACAAGGGAGAGTCGGATTTGATAAACTTGCATCTGTTCTAACTGCGATGTTCCGGATCATCAATTTCGGAGTTGTGCTTTTTCTAATTTGGGCACACCCTCTCGGGGCCGCCAATCCAGACGATATCGAGTTCCGGGCGCGCCTGGTGAAGGACACTCGCGTCTACCACATAGGCGAGCCCATTGAAATGGAGATATCGTATTCAAGTCGAAGCGAAAAGAAGTACTTCGGATCGTTTACCGGACCGACCCCAGAACTCGAGGCAGTAACACCCCATGTTACTCCTCCCGACGGAGTTCTCGACCTGCGCGAATTGCGGCGAGACCGCGGCATGGCGGGTTCGTTTCTCGGTAGCTCTGGGTACGTTGGCCCGCGACCAGACACTCAGCAATTGGACTTGTGCCAATGGTACCGGTTCCAGAAACCGGGCCATTATTCCGTCATCGTCACAAGCAGGGAAATTTCGCGGGTGAAGAGTGCAGAAGAAGGTAGGAGACGGGAGCAACTCACGCTTGAATCCAATCGGGTGGACTTGGATATTCTGTCGGCCGATCCGGCGTGGGTCGCGGGGGAGCTTAGCAATATCGAGCAGTCATTGAACACGGCGAGAAATGGAGCCGACCGTTTCCTGGTGCTGCGCCGCTTGGTTCTGCTGGACACCCCCGCCTCGGTTCAAATGCTAGTTCAACTCTATCTGGTGAACTCCTTTGGGGGAGAGGATTGGATTTTTGATTCGGGCCTGCGCGACTCGTCCCAAATCGATATCATCATTCCTTTGCTCGAGGCAGCCCTTTCTGATGCGGCAGCCAATATCCCCACGAGCTTGCCCCAATTGTTGGCGGATCTTCAGACGCGCAAAGAGCTAGGGGTGACGCCGGCATATCCCAGCGATCCGGCCAACCAGCAGAAATGGACGGAAGAGTCGAAGGCGCGTTCCAAAGTTCATGACAAGTATCTCGGACAGGCCTACGCGCTGCTTTCGGCGAGTATCGAGCGGCGATCCGGATCTCAGCGGGCGACAGCGATTTACCAGGTGTGGTACGGCGCCAACCAATTGAACGTGGCAAAGCCACAGGCGCCTGATGTGCTCGCCGTGGCCAACGATCTCGATCACGCACAGCAAGTGCAGTTCGTGGTCCTTGCATGGCAAACGATGCCGCACGAACAGCTTCTCCCGTTGATCCGGAAACTGGCAAAAGACAGCGTCAACCATCCTGTCGGATACGACAGCCATGAAGCATTCCAACTGTGGTGCGAGGGATGGCCGGAAGAATGTGATGCGGCGATTCTTCAGGACGTGCTCAAGTCGAATGCCAAAATGGACAAGAATGTCATTTTGTTGATGTCAGAGGCGGAACATCCGGAGCTCGACGAAATGCTCGAGACAAAGCTGAGGGATCCCACGATGCTTCAGGATGCCGTCCAGTCGCAGCGGACCGCCGCCGTGGTTTTGCGCGCCGGGAGCCGCCATGTAGTTTCCGCGGTCGATTCGTTCCTGGACCAATCCGCAAGGAGTCGTGGGTGCGCCGGTGAGACCCGGGGTGATCTGCTCGGGTATTTGTTTCGAGTAGCGCCCCAGGATGGTGCAAATCGCCTCTCCGCAGAGCTTCAGGACAAGGATGATTCTTGTGGGAGCGAGGTGCTTCGAACCTTGCACTCTGCACGCCCTTCGGGCGACATCATTCCCGTTGTAACCAAAGCTCTGGATTCCCCGAACTTCGCTGATGCACAGTCGGCCGCGCTTTACCTTGGGGAGCACGGACCTGCTTCCACTGAGGACGCGTTATGGCGGCGTTTGGAGGCGTTGTGGAACGCGTGGCAGGATCGGTCGTCTGAATTGCCGGATGAGATGATGACCGTCGGCCCTGACTCAAAAGCCCAAGCAGCGATGTTGGAGCGTGCCCTCGGCTCCGCCCTTGCACATGCAATAAACTGGAGGCTGACCCCCGCAGAACTCGATCGTTTGCACTCCGGCTGCCTCACCCAAACATGTAGGGACATCGCTGACGGAAAGATCTTTCTGAATCTGTAACCGTTGATATCCGGTCACCCTAGAACAATCGCACAGCAGGGCTACTCCTTCTTGACGAAAGTGACTTCGCAGGGGCGGCCTTGAACACGTTTGCCGGTTCCTTCCTTATCGGAGAACTTCCAGATTCAGTCAAAACGTGCTGTGTCGTTTGCTCCCTGAGCGCCATTCAAGAATATAAGCGCGAGGCAAACATTCAGGCCAATAACGCGTCTCATGATGTCAAACCTCCTGACTATCGCATCATACGCCACAGTGCAGTGTGTGGCCGCAATCAAGAAAGACCTCATTCTTCGGAGCGCACCGTGATTCGGGAGGAATCCCGACAGGCCCACTGATCGATTGCGACTAGGCCTTCTACGCATTATCGACCTTACGTCCAAACAGATAAAACTGCAGTTACCGGGAACCCGGTTCTTGTAGCACTGTTAGGTTGGTCAATAGAAGCCGACTGTACGTTCTTACTGAAACATTGTGC
>Ga0074046_10005218_pt1 | contig 10426 bp, 9 predicted proteins | sample BogForMeECP23OM3_FD_94441 | JGI IMG/M metagenome (GOLD analysis project Ga0074046, IMG submission 94441) | Bog forest soil microbial communities from Calvert Island, British Columbia, Canada - Bog Forest MetaG ECP23OM3 | ecosystem: Environmental > Terrestrial > Soil > Wetlands ...
GAGAGTATCCCAAAGGCGGATCGCAGCATCTAGTGTAAGTTAGCGAGAAGGACACACGCCGCCCGGTAGTCCCTTCCAGAGAGTAAATCCGAGTTACAAAGGAAAGCATGGCACGTTCATTGGTCATCGTCGAATCGCCAGCGAAGGCGAAGACGATCAACAAGTATTTGGGGAAGAATTACGTCGTCAAGGCCTCCATCGGCCACGTGATGGATCTGCCGAAAAAGACCATCGGGATTCGTCTGCCCCAGGAAGCGGAAAAGCCAAAAAAGCGGAAGACCCGGAAGAAGGGCGGCAAAATGGTGCCCCCGAAGCCACTGAAGAAGGAGATCCTGCTCGATGACCCAAAGATCTTTGAGCCGACGCTGCAGGTGATCCCCGGCAAGGGGAAAGTGATTAACGATTTGCGGAAGGCCGCGAGTACGGCCGGCGCCGTGTATCTAGCGGGCGACCCAGACCGCGAAGGCGAGGCGATCTCGGCACATTTGGCGATGGTACTGTCCAAGCCGGCGAAATTCCTGATTGATCCCGACGATCTGAACGGAAACGGCGCTGACAGGAATGGCAAAAACGGAGCCACCAGTTCTAGTGAAGATCTGAAGGAAGTCGCGAAGGAGGAAACTCCGACGGGAAAAGTCTCGCTCAAGGCGGGAACGAAGGGCAAAGCGGCAAAAGGCGCGAAATCTTCAAGAGATAAGGACGAGATTTTTATTGAACCGATCGACCCGAAGAAGATTTTCCGGGTAACCTTTAACGAAATTACACCGAAGGCCATACGAGCGGCGTTTGAGAAGCCTCGGCAGGTGGATTCGCAACTGGTCGAAGCACAACAGGCACGGCGAGTGCTGGACCGGATCGTCGGATATAAGATTTCCCCGCTGCTTTGGGACAAAGTGCGACGCGGGTTGAGCGCAGGACGCGTACAAACGGTGGCGCTGCGATTGATTGTGGAACGCGAGCAGGAGATTCGTGCGTTCGTGCCAGAGGAATACTGGACAATCCACGCCATGCTGGATGCGGGAGAGCCGCCGATCTTTGAAGCCAAACTTTCGAAATATAAAGGCGAAGACATTGCGGTAAAGAATCAGGAAGCGGCCGATCGGGTGGTCTCCCGGGTGGGCCAGGCCCAGTGGCAAGTGTCGAGCGTGGCGCTGAAAGAAAAAAGAAGAAACGCGCCGCCACCGTTTACGACATCGAAGCTGCAACAAGCCGCCTATAACCGCTTGCGATTTACGGCCAAGAGAACGATGGCGCTGGCCCAGCGGCTGTATGAAGGCATTGAGATGGGCGAAGAAGGTTCGGTTGCGCTGATTACCTATATGCGCACGGATTCGGTGCAAGTCTCAAACGATGCGTTGGAGATGGTGCGGAATTTTATCCCCGAGCATTTTGGGAGCGCGTACCTGCCGGAGAAACCAAACTTTTACAAGTCGAAAAAGGATGCGCAGCAGGCGCACGAAGCGGTACGCCCGACCGACGTAAACCGCACGCCGGAAGATGTGCGCAAATATCTCGAAGACGACGTGTTCAAGCTGTACCAGTTGATCTGGCAACGGTTTGTGGCATCGCAGATGTTGCCGGCAGTATACGACCAGACCTCGATTGATGTCATGGCAGGCGAGTACACGTTTCGCACGAGCGGCTCGATTCTTAAATTCGACGGCTACTTGAAGGTGTATGCGATTCCGGCGTCGGGCGCGGACCGCGAAGACGACGAAAAGGAAGACGAAGGCGAAGGAAAGACGCTGCCGCGTGTCATCGAAGGACAGGTGTTGAAGCTCGATTCGATCCGACCGGATCAGCATTTCACGGAACCTCCTCCGCGCTATACGGAAGCGACACTAGTCAAGGAGTTGGAAGAAGACGGAATTGGCAGGCCGTCGACATACGCGGCGATTATTTCGACCATCGTGGAACGAGAGTACGTGAAGAAGGATCAGGGCAAGTTCACGCCAACGATGCTGGGTGAACGGGTGTGCGTACTACTTATCAAGAGTTTTGAAGATGTGTTCGATGTGAAGTTCACGGCGCGGCTGGAAGAAGAGTTGGACGAGATCGAAGAAGGAAAGATGCCGTGGCGGGAATCGGTGCGGGAATTCTGGGAGAAGTTTATCGTCGACCTGCAAAAAGCGGGCGATGAGATGGTGTCCTACAAAGCTGGAATCCCCACTGGAAAGAAGTGCGAGAAATGCGGACAGGGCGAATTGCTCGAACGGATCAGCCGGCACGGATTTTTCCTGGGTTGTTCGCGTTATCCGGATTGCGACTTCATTCAGGACATGTCCGAGGAGATTGCCGTCGACGCGGAAAACAAGATCGAATATTGCGAGAACTGCGGAAAAGAAATGGCCATCAAGCGCGGGCAGTTTGGCGCGTTTCTGGCATGCAAAGGTTATCCGAATTGCAGAACAACGCGGAGACTGGTGGCCGGAACGCGGATTGCCCTCGAACCCGACGAACCACTGGAGGAAAAGTGCACGTTGTGCGGAAACGGATTGATCAAGAAGCACGGGCGCTTCGGACATTTCATTGGCTGCTCCGGCTATCCGAAATGCAAGTACACGCGAGCAATCACCCTAGGAATCAAATGCCCGAAGTGCAATGAGGGGGAATTTGTAAAGCGCGCGAGCATGGGCCGCGGCGGTCGCGGGCGGATGCGCTTCTTCTATGGCTGCTCTCGGTATCCGGACTGCGATTACACGTCGGCGAATCCGCCGCTCGACCAACCCTGCCCGAAGTGCGGAGCTCCGTTTATTGTAGAGAAGAACAGCAAGATCGGCAGGGTTTACGCGTGCGTCAAAGAAGGATGCGACTGGGAGAGGTTGGCTCCCGAAGAAGAAAAGCCGGCGGCAGTCGAAGAGACGCCCGTGGCGGTGAAAGTTTAGTGGCGAGCGAAGTGGATGTCGCCTGGGGCAGCCCCCGCCTAAGGCACGAGTGGCCGTAGCCGAACTACGGAATTGCGAGTTCGCTCGGAGTGTGTCTCAGGGTGGAATTGCAGCACGATGCAACAAGCGACCAAGAAATTCATGGGCTACCTGCGATCGGTGAAGAACTCGTCGCCGCATACAATTCTCAATTACGGACGAGACTTGGAGCAGTTCATCACGTTTTTGTCGCCCCCGGCGCTCGAACCCCCGCCACTCTCAGAGATTACCCACCATTTGATCCGAGAATTTGTCGGTCACCTGCATGAAAACGGGCTGGAGAAGAGTTCGATTGCCCGGAAATTGGCGGCGTTGCGATCGTTTTTCAACTTCTGCGTGCGGGAAGGTCTTTTAAAGGAGAACCCGGCGCGCTTGGTGCCGACACCGAAGCTACCGAAGAGAATCCCCATGGTGCTATCGGCGGAACAGATGAGTGGATTTTTGGATCAGTTGGCGGGAACAAGAGGAGAACAGCCCCCCCGGCACGCAAACAGAATGAGGGTTCAGGGCTTGTCGGGTCGATCCGGCCCGGAGCTCGGGAAACAGCAGATCGAAGACACGCTGCTTCTGCCACGGGACCGGGCGGTACTGGAATTGTTGTATGCGGCAGGACTTCGCGTGAGTGAATTGACGGGGCTGAACCTGGTACACATGAATGAAAAGGAACGAATGCTCAATGTGCGTGGCAAAGGAAATCGGGAACGGATCGTGCCGTACGGAGAAAAAGCGGCGGAGGCATTGCGGCGATATTGGCCGGTGCGGGAAAAGCTTCTAATTGATTGCCAAGCGAAATCGCAACGAGGGAGTAGCGAAGCGGTATTTTTGAATTACCGCGGCCGTCGATTGACACAACGCAGCATCGGACGAATTGTGAAAAAATACGTCCGGCTGGTAAACGTGAATTGGGATTTGCATCCGCATTCATTGCGACACGCATACGCAACCCATTTGCTGGCGGATGGAGCAGACCTGCGCGCGATACAGGAATTGCTGGGACACCAGTCGCTCTCGACGACGCAAAAATACACGCACGCCTCCATTCGCCAATTGATGGATATTTACGACAAAGCCCATCCGCATTCCTAACGCTTCGCTGACGCGTGCTGATTCCCTAACAAAGATGAGGCAGTTTCCTTGCAATTGGCGTTGTGTAGGACAATAAACGTTCGTGCCCGTGGGGAAACGGATGAGAACCGCGCGCTTGATCCTACTGACGATAGGGTTGCCCATCTTGCTGGGCGCCACCCAATTGGCGAAGGCACAAGATAACTACGAGATCCAAGTCTATGGTTCTGAGACCGTACCCAAGGGAAACACGATGGTGGAATTGCACAGCAACTTCACGATTGAAGGAACAAAGACGAGCACAGACGGGCTCTATCCGACCAATCATCAATGGCATGAGTCGCTGGAAGTCACGCATGGGTTCACGGACTGGTTTGAGGTTGGATTCTATCTCTTTACCTCGCTCGAGAATGGATACGGATGGGATTACGTGGGCGATCATATCCGTCCACGAGTGCGGGTTCCGCCAAAATGGAATTGGCCGGTAGGAGTGAGCATTTCGCAAGAATTCGGATACCAACGCAGGCAGTATTCCGTGGATACCTGGACCTATGAGTTGCGACCGATCATCGATAAGCAGTTGGGGCGATGGTATCTGGCATTTAATCCGGCATTTGAAAAGTCGCTTGTGGGGCAGAACTCGAACCAAGGGCTGGCGTTCTCACCAAATTTCAAGGTGAGTTACGACTTTACGCGAAAAATTTCAGGTGGACTCGAATATTACGGCGCGTTTGGACCCCTCGATGGATTCTACTCGCCGCCAGAGCAACAACAGCAATTTTTCCCGGCCATTGACCTGAATGTTTCGCCGAAGTGGGAGATCAACTTCGGGTTTGGTGTGGGGGTAACCAGGTCGACCGACCATTTAATTGTTAAGATGATTTTGGGTTATCGTTTCGATTTTTAGGGAAACGAGAGCGGAATGAGAAAAGCAATTCTACTTGGATGCCTGCTGCTGATGCAGGCAAGGATTGCGAGCGCTGCCGACCAGACGACGGGGTGGAACGCTCTCGTCGTCGCTTGCGGCTAAAAGGCTCAGGTAACTTAAAAGACGCTATCTACGGGATTCGTATTCCTTCCCGAGCCGATCGGACACAGAATGGTGGCAATCCGCATCGCTTTTCGGGGCGGCAAGTGTGGGACGGAGGCAAAAGTTCATGGATCCGACGAAGCTTGCGCCCTGGAGTTTTAATTGGGCATGGAGCCTGCCGCTGATCGCGATCACGGTAATCATTCACGCGTTCGGACTTGGATACATAAACGAGCGAGTTGCAAAAGTGTTGAACGGCAATGGAAGGAAACCTGTGCCGGAGAGGCTTTCCGTGATGATCATGGGAGGCACGGCGCTTTCTGCGACGATACTGCATGGGTTTGAGGCGGCGATCTGGGCAAGCGCGTTCACGCTGCTAGAAGCGGTGCCGGATCGAGGATCGGCGATGCTGTACTCGGTAAGCGCGATGACCACCTACGGGCATACCGACATTCACCTGGAAAGAAAATGGCAACTGATGGGATCGCTAGAAGCCCTGAATGGATGGATCCTGTTTGGACTGACCGCCGCATTTTTGTTTACCGTGACACAAAGGGTTTGGCCGCACCTCAATCATTCCGGGAATCCCGATTCATCCGAAACGGGTTGAAACAACGATCGAAAGCGCATGGTCAGTGGCCCGGGGAAGGTCCACCCTGTAAGTATTGACAATGGTGTGCCCGTACGGAATCTGTCAAAAACAAGGCGCCGAATCACGGTGAATTTAGGGGCGGATTTGGCGGAGGCGGGACAACTCTACCCGCAGTTCGGAGCCGACCGAGCGGTCCAGCGCGATAGTGCGTGGAGGGCGATTTTCAATTCCATCCGAAAAAGAAGACTTCTCTGATTGCAGCTGAAGGCAAGGGAAGGAGCAGGATGAGTTCTATTGGCGTGAGTTGTATCGTTTTTGCATGTCTTTCCGCGGGGAGCATACTCGGGATGATCCTGCGGGTGAGTCTGCCGAAGCATCATCTAGACGACGACTCCAAGACTTCTGTGCAGCTGGGCATGGCGTTGATCTCGACGATGTCAGCGCTGGTGTTAGGTTTGCTGGTGAGTTCGGCAAAGAGTTCCTATGACACGCAAAGCGCGGAATTGACAGCGACCTCGGCGCAAGTACTGTTACTCGACAGTGTCCTGTCGCGCTATGGAACGGAATCACAAGACGCGCGGGCGCTGCTCCGAAAGACAGTCGAGACGGCACTCACCACCATGTGGTCTACGGAACACCGCAGTAAGGTGCGGTTGGGCGCGCCATCGCACAGCTCTGAAACGATCTTCGAGAAGATTCAGGATTTGACGCCAAAAGATGAGAACCAGCGCAACCTGAAAGTGCAAGCGTTATCGATATTGGAGGGAATCCGGCAAATGCGCTGGCTACAATACGAGCAGCAAACAAACTCCGTGCCGATCCCGCTGCTGGTCATCCTGGTTTCCTGGCTGACGATGCTGTTCGTGGGACTGGGGATGTTTGCGCCCGCCAATGGCACAGTGATTACTAGCCTGGTGGTTTCCCAGTTTGCGGTTTCTGCAGCAATCCTGTTGATCCTGGAATTTTATACACCGTATGGGGGACTAATCGAAGTTTCCAGCGCTCCGTTGCGTGCAGCGCTTGAACAACTGGGCAAGTAGTAGCTTGCCACCCAGGGCCAGAATTCTGCGGGTACCATCAAAAGCAAGTCGAATCGACCAATAGAGTCGTTGCTGTTCTTACATCGCGCAACTACAAAAGGAACTGGGATGAAAACCAGAATGTGTTGGCTATTGCTGATTGTTTCGCTTGGAGCGCCGGGGCTTTTTGCGCGGAGCAAGACAGATGTCATCGTAATGAAGAATGGCGATCGGTTGACGTGCGAGATCAAGGGACTCGATGCGGATACGCTGTACATCAGTGTGGATTACATCTTGAGCACGCTTTCGGTGAACTGGGCAAAAGTGGATCACGTCGAGAGCAAACAACTATTTATCGTGAAGACGCAGGATGGCGTAGTGTATTCCGGATCGCTTTCGACACCCACATCGGCTGGAGATCGGCCCGTGCGGATTGAAATTCTGGAGCCATCGGCGACGACTGTAGAAATTGAGAAGAAACGAATCATCAAGATGGACGAGACATCGACCAACTTCTGGCAAAGGTTTAATGGGAGCATCGGGTCAGGGGCCACCTACAACAAGGGTAATCAATCGACGCAATACAATTTGAGTTCCGAAGTCAATTACCCGCGTGAGAGATGGTCGGTCGGAGCCAGCTATGATTCGGTACTGTCCTCGAACACGGGAGCTTCGACGTCGACGAGAAACGAGGTCAATTTCAACGCCCTACGATTGCTGCGGTGGAACAACTGGTATTACACGGGATTAGCCGATTTTCTGCAAAGCTCGACCCAAGGGATCAGGCTTCAGAGCAGCATTGGAGCGGGCATCGGGCGCTATCTCGTGAACAGTAATCATGCCAAGGTGTCGGTAGTTGGCGGTCTCGCGTGGCAGCGGATCAATTACCAAGCCAGGGTGATACCGGCGCCAACACAGAACGTGGCTTCGGCACTGGTCGGCGCGGAAGTCAGTCTTTTCTATTTCAATAAGACAAGACTTTCCCTAAATACGTATCTTCTGCCCGCGCTGTCCGAACCCGGACGGGTACATTACAATTTGTCGACGGCCTATTACGTGAAGCTGTGGAGCAACCTGACCTGGAACATCTCGTTTTATGGAAACTGGGATAATCAGCCGCCACCGGGATTTTCCGGAAGCGATTATGGAACGAGTACGGGGTTGAGCTGGACGTTTGGGAATCACTGAGCCGCTCAGAGTGGATAAACCGTCTATTGCTTCTCTAATTCGGGTAAGACCGCGAGAAAAACATAGCCGACCGTGGCCAGGCTGCGGGGATCAATTTTCTCAAGCGTGTCTTCTCGGGTGTGCCAGTAGGTTGTCTGGATATCGAAATCGATGATGTCGGTGCCGGGAACCCCCCGGCGGATGAAGGAGAGATGGTCGTCGCCACTGACGGTGAAGGATTCATCCACAAAAACGTTGCTGTAGCCCAAGCGCGCGGCGGTAGCCCAGATCAGATCGTTCAGCCAAGGAGTGGAATTGGTTTCGCGCTTAATTTTTAGGTTGGGCGGGCCAATCATGTCGGCAAGAATCATGGCTTTGATGCGCTTCAGATCACCGGAAAGTGCCATGGTGGCGGCCATTTCGCGGCTGCCATAGGTATTGTTCGTGCTGTCGATCCACTGAACAGTTTTGCTGTCGTTCCAGTTGCCTTGCGCTTCTTCCCCATCGAAAAATGCGAACCAGACGTTGGCTGAATTCTTGCGGGCACAGATGTTCCGTGCAAGCTCCAGAAGAGTGGCAGTGCCGGAGCCGCCGTCATCGGCGCCAACAAAATTTGGGATGCGCACGGTGTCGTAGTGCGTGGCGTAGATGATGATCCCGGGATTTGTGCCGGGCGCTTTTGCGACGATATTTTTCATGGCGAAATCTCCGATAGGGGTGGCGCCTTGAAAATCGTGCTCTTCCACCTGGCAGCCGGAGCCTTTGAGTTGCGCGGAGATGTAGGATTGTGCGGCGTGGATGGCGTCAGAGCCGGAAGGGCGAGGGCCGAGTTCGACGAGATGGCGGAGGTGATCGAAGGCGCGCGTAGCGTCGAAACCGCCGACGGATGCAGGCGGCGGAGCGGGTGCGCGGGATTGCTCGGTAGCGGCCGGAGGCTGGGGTTGGGAGCTGCAGCCCAAGGCGAGTAGGAAAGTCCAGAGGAGAAATTTTTTGTGCCGGCGCACGCGAGCTCCGCAGGTGAATGAGTTTTAGAGGCCGATCATATGTGGCAGGAAAGTGAATGTCTATTGGGGAAGGGCCGGACCTATAGCCCGGCACCTACATTTGAAACACCGCCGTAGGAGGAGGATAAGGACTTCTGCCGCCAGGTAACTTGTTTGATGGGGCCGATAAGGAAGAAGGTTGCGACGGCGCCTAACCAAGCAACAGCGGTAACGATCATAAAGGCCCAGAAGAAATGACCCGTGCGCTCGAGGACGTAGCCTGTTGCCGCGGGAGCGACGATCCCGGAGAGATTGCCTGCAAAGCATTGAAAACCGGTCCAGCGACCGGCGGCTTTCGGTCCGGCAAGGGTCTGCGTGATGGCCCAGGTGTTAGACGCAGTGACTCCGAAAAAGACAACCCCGAGCGTGAGGGCGGCGACCGAGAATCTAGGTCCACCGGCGACGGCCAGACCAACGAACAGACCCGCAGCCGCGAGACCTCCGCCGGAAACAGTTTTGCGGGCAAGGGTTGCCGTTGCTCCCCATACAATCCAACGATCGCTCAACCAGCCTGCCAACAGGGAGAAGCAGGCTCCGAGGAGATAGGCCAGGCCACCAATTTTGGCCATGGTGTCCAGTGAGAAATTACGCTCGCGAACAAGATAGAAGGGCAACCAGGTGATCAGGAAATAATTGAGATAGTTACTGCAGAACAGACTGAGGCATGTACCCCAGGCGGAACGCATGGCTAAGAACTCGAGCAGGTTCGGTGCAGCGGCAGAATCATGGTCGAGGGCGATCGCGTGATGCTTTTTGGGCATGAACGTGAGCCAAGGCAAGAGCCAAAGCAAGCTGAGCAGACCGAGAAGAACGAAGAAGGAACGCCAGCCAAATCTGGCCATCAACAAGCCACCGAACAGCATACCAAAGCCGGGACCTAAGACCAGGCCGGCAGCAACGGCAGAATTGGCGATGCCTCGGCGCGCTGGGGGGTAATTCAGCGAAATGATTTTGGCGTAAGAAGGAAACGCCACGGATTCGCCTATGCCAAGGATAAATCGCAGGAGAAAAAGTGCCGCAAAGGTGTGGACGACACCGGTTGCGGCAGTTGCGGCAGACCAGAGGAAAAATCCTGCGGCAAAAACTAGGTTGACGTTGAGGCGATCGACAAGCCAGCCGGAGAAGAGTTGGAAGCTGCCATAGGTCCAGAAAAAAGCCGAGAGAAGAAAACCGAGTCGGACAGGTGAGATGTGCAGTTCCTCTTTCAGCATGGGAGCGGCGATTGAGAGGTTGCCGCGGTCGAGGTAATTGAGGAAAGCCGAGAAGCCCATAAGAACGACAACGATCCAGAGGGAGACAGGCAGACTGGCGCGGGGAGATGCCATGACCGTGGGCATGAGGAGTTCAGGAGTATCATCTATGGGGGAGTGCGGATTTGCAAAGGATTTTGCCGTACGGGGGGGGAGGAGGATTTCGCAAAAGCGGACACCCAGGAGAGCGGAAGAGGAGTCGCCGAAAGGCCCAGCGAACAAGTGTGTTGGGCGTAAGACGGAGCCTGTGGGGACCTGTTGGGAATGTTGGGAACAGCGGTTCCGCAACGAAGATTGTTAACCGACCAAACCATCTGATTCCATTCAAGTTTTAGC
>Ga0074046_10005220_pt1 | contig 10424 bp, 9 predicted proteins | sample BogForMeECP23OM3_FD_94441 | JGI IMG/M metagenome (GOLD analysis project Ga0074046, IMG submission 94441) | Bog forest soil microbial communities from Calvert Island, British Columbia, Canada - Bog Forest MetaG ECP23OM3 | ecosystem: Environmental > Terrestrial > Soil > Wetlands ...
AATTAGTGTGTCAGCCGAGCTTTTGGGTAGAGCTGAGCTTTAAGCTCAGCGTCCACGCGACTTTCTTCAGTGTCCAGAGCCGGCTTTAGCCGGCGGCACAAACTCCGTCTGGGATACACAATAGGCTAATTTGGTCTAGTCTCCCGATTCGCATGATCCGCTACTGCCGCAGCTCTGTCAGTGACCGGTATCACGATCTACGGTGCATAAACTTAGCGGCAGCAGCGCGACGCGAGAAGACGCTGAGTATGCAAACACGGGTTCCTACGTCCAGCCGATCCTTTACTATGCACGCAGGTGTCGGAGAGTTCTATTGTGAAGGATTTGCCCGGCTCAGATCGTGATGGGAGGCAGAATTGGTTCGCCGGCGTCTTCCTCGATAAGCAATCGCCGTTCGCGGTCGACCAGCAGGAGCTGGCGCCCGGAGCCCTCGCGGCGAGCAGTATCAATGTCAGATGACGCGGCGCTTTCGGAGATGTATTGCCGACCCCACAGAAACGCCGCTCGTCGACTCTCATAACAGCGGTAGAGCACGGCCACTGAGTCGATGCAGCCCCAATTCAAGTTGCGGAGCCGACTGCTGCGGACGTGTTCCACTGCGATCGCCGCTCCGGGATGCCTTGCCGCCAGCGCTTGTTCCAACAAATCTCGCGAGTATCCCATGCGGGAGGATTCTTCTGCAGTTTCGGTCCGTGGCTGCTTCGGCAATTGCTCCAGAAAGTCGGCGACAACCGAGACTGCACCAAAGCGCCGGTCGTGCAGGTGACTTAATTTCTCGCGTGAGAGGCCGAGGAAGCGAATCGCCGCGTCCTTTGTCGCCTGGTCGGGCACGACTGAGCCGGTGGCATGAACGAATTCTGCCGCTTCGCGATGCAGGACTTCGGGATGCATGCATCCCCGATACTCGATACCGATGAACGGTGTGCCAAGTGCCAGACATTCGCTGACCTGCATGAAGCCGCATTTGCCGATCACGAGCTTAGAGGCGTGCAGCAATCCAAAAAGCAAATTTTCGCCCGGGGGAGGCAACACACGGATTCGGTCTTGGATCGCTTCCGGAAGCGCCGACACATTTTGCTTGGATTGCGTCGGGTTGGGGGAAAGGAGAACCACCTGGCAGTCACCCGGAAGCTCGGGCAAAAGAGCGAGAGCCAGTTGCTCCGCTTTCTTCTCGTAGCCGAGTATCGTGATCAACGGGCCCCGGTTGAGCCCGAGTTGTTCGAGCAAGCCCAGTGCCTCGTCAGGAGTCCCCTGGATGTACGGCGGCGCGGGGCAATAGAACCGAGGCGGGTCCTTCATCTGAAATGAGCTTGGGCCCGTCAGGATCAAGCCATCTACCATGGGACCGTGAAAATCCACGAAAACCTTGGCCAACTCGGGACAATACGCATTGTCGAGCACGCAGATGGGAATGCCGAGGCTGACAGCGCTCAATGTCGACTCGAGAATCGTTCCCGCCAGCGGCGCTTCGCCCGCTACCACCAGATCCAGCTTCAGGCGGTGAAACGTCATCCTGTAGAACCGCCGCTTCAAAGCCTCCGAACGGGAAAACAGAAGTTTAGCCGGAAAGTCGAGAAACCGGATGCGCCCCTCAGCCTGGGCTGTAAGCTCGTCATGGTAATCTTGGCGCCCGGTGCAGAACATCCACACCTCGTGGCCTCGCTTCGCCATTTCCATGCCGATTCGCAGCGATCTCTTATAGACTCCTATGAGCGAGTCGCCGTTTTCGTTATTGATCATGCAATAAGCAACAAATAGAATACGCACGTTATGACCTTAACGATCTGACTCCACTCCGGAAGCGCTAGTTAGGGTAAATATATTAATATGGCTCCCGGTGCAAGCATGTCTGTCGGCAAACAGCTTTCGGAGGAACGGCTAGAGCAAATCTACAGCCTGCTACGGGAGGCGCTCGTTCCCCAGGAACAGCAGGAGGTGGAGACCGGTTGGTACGCACCTCCGATGCCGCCCATCGGCCCCGGAAGCACCTTGAGCGCTACCGACCTGCTCAGTTGGTGGTTTCGTCCACCCACAGCGAGCCGGAATCCGTGGGATTCGTATTTCGGCGAGAAGACCCCGGCTCGCGAGGCTGCGGGAGTCACACAGCCCCCCGCCTCACCCGTGAGTCCCGAAGATTCAATTTCCCGGGCGGCAATTCGGGCGCTGCTGCCGGTCGGCGAGAACGAACTGGCCAGCGAAGAAGCCGATCGTGCCACGGAAACGTTCTATGAGTTCCTCCACGCGTTCGGCCGCCGCGATATAGATGCTGCAATCCAGTACATTGCGGAGGACTATCACACGTTCGAAGATGATCGCGAAGTGGATCGCGGCGACCTTCGCAGCCGGCTGGAAGCACTCCTCGATGCGCTCCATGGATATGACTTTGAAGTAAGTCTAACAACCGTGCCAGAACCGATGCTGCATCCCTACGGAGTGGTGATGTCCGTCGAGATCCAGATTGACGGCGTGCACCCGCAGACAAAAGCCAAGAAAAACTTCGTGGATAAGCGCCTCGTGCTGCTCCAATCCCACGCCCAAGATGAGTGGAGGATAGCAGCGCTGGGCAAGGTCCGAAGCTGAGCCATGTTTCCCGCCCAGTCTGTCGCCTCATCGACGCCAGCGAATTTGAGACTTCCGTTGGGCCTGCTGTCTTCGTATCTCTTCTTTCTTCTGCGTCGTCCGATCAGCGCGAGTAACGCCCACTATCTGGAACAACGGTTGCGCGGATTTCGATCTCTGACACCGCTGTTCGAAGCGGCGGAAACAGAACAGTTTCGCATCATTGCCGAGAGTCTCCGCCGGATGCAGCCGGCCAATTTTGCGCGCACCGCGCGGGAGTTGCAGTTCCATCTCTTGAAGCCGGGAGCCGGGGTGTCGGTCCCTCCGGATTTCATCGTCTCAGGCGAGCGCCCCCGTGAATCGCCGTTCTCAGGCGTCCGCAAAATTGTCATGGTGACGGGTCCGGCAATTGGCATCGGCGACGAGATCATCCTCTTTCCCCTACCTGCGTGGATCAAGGCCGCGAACCCCGGCGTGGAAATTACCGTGGTGTCTGGTTATGTCGGCTTGTGGAACGCCGTGAACGGCGTCGATCATGCCCTTCATTACCGCACCCATCGTGAGTTGCTGGAGGTGCTGCGGGGTGATGCCGATCTGGTTCTGCTCGCCGATTTCGAAAAGCCCGGACTGGTCCCGCTGATGGCCTGCGAGCCGGGAAGCTCGACGTATGTGGAACTGTCCCTCGGGGCGCAGTGCGGAGCCGTCGTAAATCGAAACTCGCGACGCATTTGGACTGTGGGTATGCCGCTCGACGCGACTCTCAATTACTATGAAGCGTTTCGCCGCCTGGTGGAATGGATCGGGATTACTCCAGGATCGCCCACACGCTATTGCGGAATCGTCCGGCAAGCGTCGAAGGATTCCGCGGGCGTCTTGCGCATTTTCGTCAGCCCGTTCACCTCGAAATATGATCCGTCGCCTATCTACTGGAGCCGGATTTTGGCTTCGCTCGTTCCGCGGTCGCCTGGCAGGGCGGTGGAGTTCGTCCTGGATGCGGGGGCGAGTCCTGCTACCGAGCGGTTCAGCGCGACACTAGCGGTCTCAGCCGCGGCACGAGCCGTGCCCGGTGTCAGTTTCTCCATCGCGCGCGAAGCTGGATCGCGCACGCTTTCTCTGATTGGGGCTTTCTCGGAATTGGAACGCGCCCACGCCGTAATCTGTGCCGACTCGTTTGCCGCCCATGCCGCTCCACAATACGGTTGCACTACCCTCGTCATCGCACGAGCTGGGTTGGACAGCTGGAGAACGCCCTCGCCGCGGAGCTTCTATTTTGATCTGGAGCAGCCCATGGACGGCATGCTGGCGGCGATGCGCGAAATTCTTGAAGCCTGCTATCCCGGGGTCCTGGATCGCCCGCAACATGCGGTCCCATTCGAGGCTGCAGCATCGCGCCTCGATCAGGACACTCGAGAGCTCGACGCCGCACTCGGAGACACCGGGACATCGCCTAAGGGAACCATCCATGCTGCACGTCAGCGATTGATCGAGTCTCATCGGGCGATGATCGAAACCATCCCTGGCTGGCCGCTGGAATTTCGGGGCCTGGTGCACCAAGATGGCCTCAGCCGCGTCTGGCGTGAACTGGATGAGCACGAGTCGGACCTGCCGGATCGTGAACTGTTCCGGCACTTGCAGTTGGAGCTTCGCAACTGGGAGCTGACAAATTTGCGCCGATTTGTGGGATTGATCGGCACGTCAAGGGCTGGGACGGGGAAGTCTGAATGATCGTTGCGGCGATGCCCGGTCGGCGGAACGACGTGGCTGGACTGCTGAGCCAGGGGTTGCGGATTATTGCCGATGAACAGCTCAGCGATGGGGAGATCCCCAACTACCAGTGCATGGCGGACGCGAGCTGGCAGTATTGCTTCAGCCCCCTGATTTCGGCCTATGTCTACGACGCGCTAAGTTGCTTCGATCCCCAATCGGTGCGTTTTGAACCGCAAGCGGCTGAACGGCTCGAAACGGCGCGGCGTGCGCTTTTTTTGCGATCTGTGGCACACATTCGCCACAGAATTCGCCGCTTCCTGGCATGGCAAGAGTCCTCCACGGGCGGCTGGCGATTCTTCGGGCAGGGTAGCGGTCTACCGCCAGACCTCGATTTGACCGCCTGCGCAGCAACTGTGTTCATTGACCCAAACACCTTGCCGCTTAACCCCTCAACGGACCGGCGCCTGCGGGATCTGGAGCGATTCCGCGCGGCCGACGGAACGTTTCACGGTCCGGGTTCGCGCAACGAGATGCAACCCGACCCGGCCCTTCTCTGGATGGCCAACTGTAACGTCCTACGCTATCTCGCGCTAACGGGAGGCGAGACTGCTGAGCTAGAGGCAGCCATTTTGAACGCCCTGGTGTCGGTCGCGGCATCGCCAAGCGACGCCCTGCCTCTCCACTATGCCGCCGCCCGAGCGTGGCGTCACGGGCAGATGGATTCGCTCTCCATCCTTGCCTCATATCTTCTGCCACTGGCGACCGGTTCACACCACGGCTCCAGAGGACCTTTGAGCGCTGCACTTACCGTGCTGATCTTGCTCGAACTCGGCGCTCCGGCGGAAGAACTCGATCAAACGGTTTACCCGCTGTTGACATGGTGGGACTCTCCCTTCAGCCGGAAGTTCGAAACGTTCTGCGGTTCTCGTTGCGGTTCACCGGCGTTAACCGCAGCTTTGACCATGGCCGCCGTTGCGCGCGCTGGAACCGCAAGGGACCCCGCGCAATGACTCGCGATGAAAATCTAAGAAATCTAGCGGAAGACTGTCGCACGGCGAAGAGTGAATTCGAGGCTCGCTTCGGCGGGGAAATCGAGCGCTACCGGCAGGCAATCACGGCAGCGGTACAGAGCTTTGTCGCCAATTTGCGTGACATGGTCGGCCAGGTTGCCGACCATAATCCGGTTTGCGACAGCCTGACGGAGAGGACCGGCGAGTATCTCGATTGGCTGCAATGGACATTTTGGGACCTGCCCTACTTCGCTTCTGCCTTACGGCTGCCCGTTGACCGCTTGCAGGAAGGCGTGAAGAGCTGTGGCATGGCATACCTCAGCCTGCGCATCGTGGATGACGTGGTGGACCGGCACTTCACTTACAAAGGCCGGCACGAAACCTTGCTGGCCCTGTTCGAGAAAGACCGGTGCGGCAACCAGCGAGCGGAAGGGCTGACGATTCTGGCCGGTCTGCTGGTCTGTTTCACCGGTTTACGACGCTTGGCCGGAAGTGCCAATCCGTTGCATGTGCAAATGCTGGGTCGATGTCTGGAGGCGCTGCAGCAATGCACGATCGGAGCGATCGCAGAGCTTAGTCCGCGCGAAGTATGGACCGAGGAATACTACGAGCGACTGATCCGATTGAAGAACGTGGCGTTTTGGGAGGCCTTGTACGTTGGGATCGATCCCGCAGAAACGTCGCTGCTGCTGCCGTTCTTGCGAAGGTATTACGCCCTCGCGCAGAAGCTGAACGACGTTGGAGACTTTCCCGCAGACGAACGGCGATCACAGCCCAACCTGCTCTCCATTCATCTGGCTAAGCAGCCGGTGAATGGCTCGGGTAACGGTGCCCACAGTCCGTTTATCCCAGCAGGTGCGGAAGAAGCAATTGCCACTGATTTTGTTGAGCTCGGCCACGTTGCCGATTCCCTTCCTGAGACGGAACGGCTGGTCGCACGGCTCAAGCTCGGGGAAAGTCTTGCACAAGCTTTTCGCATGGGGCTGTTTGGAGGACTGCCTTCCGAACCGGCCCCCAGTTCCCCGCCGTTGTTAGGGTTGGAGTGGTATTCCACGCTCGACGATGTCCTCGAGAAACTCGGATCTGAGGCGCTGGTCGAGACCAACTGTGCGGTCTGCAAAAGCGCGAGTCGCAAGCATCTCTTCGAAAAGCAAGGGTTCCACTACCACCGCTGCCTTGACTGCGATCACGTATACGTGAGCCCGCGAATCAAAGGCTCCGATTCATACCGGATGGGACTCGAGTTGGACCAGAGAGACTTTCACGCCGAACTGCTTGAGGTGCAAAAGTTCTATGCGGCGCCCATCTGCCATCTCCTGCGGGTACGCGCCCCGGGACACCGATTGATCGATCTGGGCTTTGGCAAAGGTTACATCCTGCAGCTGGCCAAGTCGTACGGATTCGAAGTTTACGGCACGGATACTTCGCCTTCGCAAGTGGAAAGCCTGCGTCCGCTGTTCGGCGACCGCTTGCACCTGGTTACGCTGGAAGATTTCGCGCTGCCCTGGACTGGGTTCGATGCCGTCGTGATCAGCCACGTCTTGGAGCATCTGGAAAGACCGGACGAATTTCTCGGCAACGTCTTTCGGGCGATGAATCCGGACGGAGTTCTCTACGTGGCGGTGCCTGATCTGGAGTCCGTTCAGTTCCAGTTGTTTGGTAAGAAGTGGGATGCAATTTCACCCCTCGCTCACTTTCAATACTTTCAGCAGTCTACCTTGACCCGTCTGCTGAAGGGTTCCCTGTTCACCGATATTGAGAGGGTCGAACATGAGCCGGTGCGGGAGGAAATTGCCCCTCGTTGGATGCGGCTGTTGCGCAAATTGGGAGCGACTGATGCCGGTGAGCTTGCCGTGGTCTGCCGGCGTCCGGCACTCTGATAAGGATTTATAGCGATGCGTGTGATGCTGCTGACGGCCGACTACCCTCCGGACAACTGGTCGGGGATTGGACAGGCTGTCGAACGGCAGGCCCACGGCCTGACCCGGATGGGAGCCGAAGTACACGTACTCTATCCGGCGTCGAATGGGAGCATGATTCGAGGTACTCGCGGACTCGGACCATGTCTGCACAAGCTCCATGGATGTTCTTTTCCAACTGACCCTTGCGGCTTCGATTGGATTCATCTACACTCCCTCGCGCTGGCTGAACTCGCGCTTGAGATTCGCCGCCGCACCGGAACTCCTCTGGCATATACAGCTCATTCGGTGCTGGCGTCGGAACTGGCTCACCAACCTGGCGCGGATCGCCTGATCGCGGCCCAGAATCAGCTTATGCAAGTATGCGACGCTGTCGTTTTTCTCAGCAGGAGCGAGCGAGAGGCCGCTTTGCGAGTGTTACCGGAATTGTCTGCGCGCTCGGTGGTGATCGGAAATGCCGTGCCGGCTCCGCCGGAGGCGGCCGGCCCGTGGCGCGATGGACTCGTGGTCTTCGCCGGCCGGTTCGCTCGGACCAAGGGCATCGCAACCCTTTGCGACCTGCTTCCGCGACTGCGCGCGAAATGGCCGGGCCTATTTGTACTGGCGGGAGGCCACGGCGATCGTGAGAGCTGCCGCCAAGTGCAAGCCTTAGCGGCGCAAATGGGTAGCTCGTGTTATTTGCCGGGATGGCTCAGTGCGAGCCGCCTGGAGCGTCTCTTCGCCCGCGCTAGTCTGGTGCTGGTACCAAGTGAATACGAGCCTTTTGGCATGGTTGCACTGGAGGCGATGCGCATGGGAGCACCCGTCCTCGCCGCCAAAACCGGCGGATTAGCGGAGGTCGCCGGCCCCGGTTCAGGTGCGATGCTTGTGGCCTCCCGCGATCCGCAGGAATGGCTCGAACACTCCACCGCGTTGCTGGAAAATCCTGAGCTCTCCAGCGCACTGAGGCGGCGCGGCCCGCTGTGGACTACGCGCCACTTCAGCGAAACGAAAATCGCCTCGCAACTTCTCCGGTGCGTCTATGCAGCCTGACGCGACGGGTTTTCTTTCCGGCAAAGTGGTCCTGGTTACAGGAGGAAGCCGCGGCATTGGACGCGCGATTTCCCTGCGCCTGGCGCGAGAGAATCCGGCGCACATCGTCATCGCTTACTGCATGAATGCGGAAGCTGCACGCCGCACACTTCACGACGTGCAGAACCTCGGAGTGCAGGCATCCGTCACCGTCTGTGATGTTGGCAACGAGCAGTTGCAGCGTGAAATGTTCGCGCGCATCGAAGAAGAGTTCGGAAGACTCGACGTTTTCGTCGCCAACGCAGCCCGCACTACCTTCCGCTCCGCTGTGGCCATGGACCTCCGTAGCTGGCGCCGCACCCAGGAATTGAACACGGAGGCGTTCCTGGTTGGAGCCCAACTCGCGGCGGTGATCATGCGTCGCAATGACGGAGGTCGCATCCTCGGGCTGAGCAGCCTCGGATCGCGGTATTACACTCCCAACTACGCTGCTCTAGGAGCGGCCAAAGCGGCCATCGAAAATCTAGCACGCTATCTGGCGGTGGAATTGGCCCCGGATCACATCAACGTCAACGTGTTGTGCGGTGGATTCGTCGACACGGAAAGCATGAGAATGATCCCCGATTACGATATGCTGACAAAGATCATCGCAGCCCGAACTCCGGCGGGGCGACTAGGACAGCCGGAAGATCTGGCCGGCATCGCCGCTTTTCTATGTTCGCCCGAGTCCGAGTGGATACGCGGGCAGACGATTATTGCGGATGGGGGCTTTTCTCTCGCGCTGTAGGTGGAGGAACTGAGATGGGCACGGCGTCTCTGGAAGGTCAATTCGCGCTGGTAACCGGTGCTTCGCGGGGAATTGGCCGAGCGATCGCGCTGGAGCTTGCGGCCGCCGGGGCGGGTGTCGTCTTGAATTACCGTTCGCGCGTCGACGAGGCGAACCGCGTGGTCGAAGAGATCCGGGCGGCGGGCGGACAAGCAGAGGCTTTCGCCGCAGACGTGTCCAGCGAAGCCGATGTCCGGGCGCTCATTCAGTTCGCCTTACGCCGGTTCCAGCGGATTGACATTCTGGTATGCAATGCGGGAGTTGTTCGCGACGAACTTGCGGCGGCGATGAAACTTGAAGATTGGGAAGCGGTAATCACAGCCAATCTGCGGGGAGCATTTCTTCCCATTCGGGAAGTACTGCCGGGGATGATACACCAGCGTTCGGGAGCAATTATTGCGATGTCGTCGATTGCAGCAGAGCGGGGTGGCCGGGGTCATGTGAACTATGCGGCGTCTAAGGGAGGTATCAACGCCATGACCCGCTCTCTGGCGGTGGAGGTTGCGCCCCGTGGTATCCGTGTGAACGCGGTAGCCCCCGGCATCATCCTCACCGAGATGACCACCCGCATACGTTCCCTGGCCGACCAGGAGCTGAAGACCACCATCCCGATGGGTCGCTATGGCCGCCCGGAAGAGGTCGCTACGGCGGTTCGCTTTCTGGCCTCCCCCGAGGCCAGTTATATAACGGGACACGTGCTATATGTGACAGGAGGATTCGGAGTGTGATGACCAGGCATAGGGAGGACCAACTGTGAACCCCGCAACAGAGTCGTGTTCGGTCGACGATGTCGAAGGCCGTGTTGTGGCTGTGATTGCCAGGGCGATGGACGTTCCGGTTTCCGAGGTGTCGCCCTCGTCATCACTGGAGGCGGATTTGGGAGCACAATCCCTGGACTATCTTGACATCGCCTTCTCGCTGGAGCGCGAGTTCCGCATTCAATTCCCGCGCACCGATTTCCTGCAGCGCGCGGGCGATCATTTTGGCGAGGAGAACCTGGTGAAAGACGGCGTGGTGACGCCGTTTGGTTTGAAGCTGCTCGCCTTGGGAATGCCTGAGATCGAACCCGGACAGCTTAAACCGGGGCTTAGGATTACTGATCTCCAGAAGATGTTCACCGTGGCAACATTCATCCGCGTGGTGCGCCAGTTGCTGGAGAGCAAGACCGCCATGGACCGGACGTGCCCGAATTGCAAAGCCGAAATGGTGGAGTCGAGTGCGCTTCCCGAGTTTGTGTGCAACGCATGCCGCACCGTCGTACCCGTTCCCTCGGGAGACGAAGTCCTTTTCCGTCATTTGCTGACTGTGGAACAGCAGGCCAATGATCCGAGCGCGGGAGGGTCCTGATGCGTTTCCTGCTGGTTGATCGCATTACGGAACTGGAGACCGGCT
>Ga0074046_10005221_pt1 | contig 10423 bp, 6 predicted proteins | sample BogForMeECP23OM3_FD_94441 | JGI IMG/M metagenome (GOLD analysis project Ga0074046, IMG submission 94441) | Bog forest soil microbial communities from Calvert Island, British Columbia, Canada - Bog Forest MetaG ECP23OM3 | ecosystem: Environmental > Terrestrial > Soil > Wetlands ...
ATAAACCCCTTGATGGAAGCAGCTTGTGGTGGGATACTTTCAGCCGCGCAACCAGACCGGAAAGCGAGACGTACTTTGTCAAGACGGTCTGGACAAAATGGTTGGATCGAACAACGAAAAGGCGGTTTCTATGGCCGGTTCTGGATGGATGTTGCAGGGCAGGAGAAGCGCGTCTGTAAGCGCGTTCGGATCTGTCCGGCTACCGGACCGGGATCACTTAACGCATCCGAACGCTCACGAAGACTCAAGCAGATCCTCGCGGCGTCCGGCGCCAACTCCGAGGAAGTCTTCCGCGAAGCGGAAGCGGCGAACCTCGGTATTACATTCAAGGAACAATCTGGAGCGTGGCTTCAATCTGTGCAAAGCAGGAAACGGAAGCCGATCAAGCTGCGGACTGCGGAAGCATGGACGAGCCATCTGAAATACGTCAACGGAAAGATAGGACAGATGCAACTTGCTGATGTGAACAACCGCACGATGCGGGGGTTCGTGGCAGAGATGGCCTCAGAGACGAAGGATGGGAAACCCCGGTTCTCAGCCAAGTCGATTGAGAACTATCTCGCCGTCATCAAGTCAGTGGTTGCCTCGGTCCTCAACGACAAAGGAGAGCCGGTCTACTCTGTGAAGTGGAATCACAACTTCATGGATCTTCCTGTTGTGGAGGAACAGAACGCTCCTAGCTTCACGGCTGCGGAGATCGAAACGATAATCTCTAGAGCCAACGGACAGGACAAGGTTCTGTATGCCTTGCTCGCCGGCTCCGGGCTTCGGATAGGGGAGGCCTTCGCGCTGCAAGTCGAAGACGTATGCGACACAGTAATCCATGTGAAGCGCAGCGCGTGGGAAGGTGACCTTGGCAATCCGAAGACTGCGGCCGGAAAACGAGAAGTGGATATTCACTCCTCGTTGGCTAGTGCGTTACGGGATCACATCGGCTCGCGTAAGAGCGGGTTGGTATTTCCATCGGCTCGCGGCACTCCACAACGTAAATCGAATCTGTTGCGGAGATCGCTTCACCCGATACTCCTAGAGATGGGAAGGCCACTTTGCGGCTTCCATGCCTTCAGGAGATTCCGAGCGGCTCACCTCGATAAAGAGTTGGTACCTGAGATCCTCGTTCACATTTGGATGGGACACTCGAACAAGGACATCTCACAACGCTACGCTCGCACCGGGGTAAAGATAGACGGGATGTTTCGTACAATAACGGCACAGAGGGTAGGGTTGGGCTTCACTCTCCCTGAGTTGCGCCCAATTGCGCCCACTGTGAGTTCCGATAAGTCCTTTAGAATTGGTCGGGGAGAGAGGATTTGAACCTCCGACCCCCTGGTCCCGAACCAGGTGCTCTACCAGGCTGAGCCACTCCCCGACTCACGGCCACCGTGGGAACGTCGTGGCCAGTCGAACTCAGACAGTATAGCATTCTGCGGTTGGTGATTTGCTCGCGCGGGCTGCACAATCCTGTGTTGAAGAAACGCTGATGCTTGCGCTCTTGTTGCGGGCAATGATTTTAGGGAGTTTTGCGGACGCCCCGTCCGGTTGCGCCTGCCGGTGAGAGAGTGAGGGCTGCTACAATCTTGGTCATAGTTGTCTCTGTGCCCGCTCTTAAGACGTTTCTATGCTGGCTTTTACTGCTGGAAGGCTGCTGACTCCGACCGACGCCGTCGCGAATCCGCTCGTGCTCGTCGAGCAGGGACGCATCCTCGAAATTTCCGCCCGGAGCAGCCGGCAGGTTCCCGCCGGAGTCTCAGTGTCTGATTTCGGCGATGGCGTGATGGCACCCGGTTACATTGATCTTCACATCCACGGCAGCGCCGGATATGACGTCATGGATGATACCGCCGAGGCGCTACCGGCGATCGAACGCCTGCTGGCGCGGCATGGGGTCACAGGTTATTTCCCGACCACAGTCACCGCTCCGATGGATACGATCTTGCGGGCACTCGAACGGCTGGCCAATGTCATCGAGAAACGCGAACCGAAAGATGCTGAGAGCAAGGGTCGAGCCCTCCCGCTGGGAATTCATCTTGAGGGACCCTTCATCAGCCATGCGCGGCGCGGGGTCCACCCGCCGGAACTTCTGCTGGCTCCGACGCTGAGCTTGTTCGAACGGATCTGGCAAGCGGCCCGCGGCCGTATTCGCATGATGACCATCGCTCCCGAATTGGACGGCGCACACGAAGTGATTGCCGAAGCCGCGCAGCGCGGGGTTTGCGTGAGCCTGGGACACTCCGATGCCGATTTCGAGACGACAGAGCGCGGAATCGCGGCGGGAGCGCGGCACGCCACGCATACCTTCAATGCCATGCGTCCGCTGAGTCACAATAGGTTAGACCATCGCAACCCCGGCATTCTAGGTGCCGTGCTCACGGATCGTCGCGTAAGCGCGGATATCATCGCCGACGGCGTTCATCTTGATCCGGCAATTGTTAAGCTGTTTGCCCGCGCCAAAGGCCCGGAGCAGACTGTGCTCATCACCGATGCTACGTCCGCCACCGGCATGCCGGATGGCCGCTATCGCCTAGGATCTTTCGAAGTGGAGGTTCACTATGGCAAGTGCATGTCGAACGGCAAGCTGGCGGGAAGCGTGTTGACCATGGATCGTGCCGTGCGCAATCTGGCGCGTTTCGCAGAATGGGAACTGCCCCAGGCAGTGGCGGCTGCCACCCAGAATCCAGCGCGGGTGGCGCAAATCGCAAATAAGGGTGTTCTCGCGCCGGGAGCTGACGCGGACTTCGTGGTCCTGAACTCAGTGGGCCAAGTGTTGCGGACTTTTATCGGCGGCGTCGAATGTTTCTCGTAGAGACGCGGCTTGCCGCGTCTGAGACGGGGCAAGCCCCGTCTTTCGATGATGACAATAAAGGAGAGTAATGGCTGAGACGCGCAAGTTTCCACATCATCTGATTCGAGAGATTTTCGAGCAGCCTGACGCGCTGCGGCGAACCATTGAACCTCGCGTCTCGCTGGCCGAGGGACTGGTTCGCCTGGATGAAATCCATATCTCGCGCGAGGAACTGCGCGCGGTGCGACGGATTAACATCGTGGCTTCCGGAACCAGCCGTCATGCGGGGATGACCGGCCAGTTCATGATGCAGGAACTGGCCGGAGTGCCGGTCGACGTGGACTACGCGAGCGAGTTCGAATACCGCAACCCTTTGATTGGCCGCGGCGAACTCAGCATCTTCATTACTCAGTCGGGAGAAACTGCCGACACCACCGCATCGCAGCGCGAAGCCCAGCAGAAGGGGTCGCGCACCATTGCCATTTCGAATGTCGAAGGCTCGACGATTGCGATCGAAGCCGACGGCATCATCTACACCCACGCTGGTCCGGAGATCAGCATTGCCTCGACCAAGGCATTCACCGCGCAGATGGCGTGTTTGTTTTTGTTTGCGCTGTACCTTGGTGCAATCAAGGAAAAGGTTTCGAAGGCGCTGGCCCGGCATTACATCGGCGAACTGCTCGCGCTGCCGCAAAAGACGGAAGCGATTCTGTCAGCGGTCGATCGAGTGGAGGAACTGGCCGAGCTTTACTATCGCGTCGACGATTTCATGTTCCTCGGCCGCGCCATCCACTACCCGATCGCGATGGATGGAGCTCTTAAGCTGAAAGAAGTTTCCTACATTCACGCCGAAGGCTATCCCACCGGAGAAGCCAAGCACGGGCCGATCGCGCTGATCGATTTCCGCCTGCCGCTGGTCATGATCACGACCTGCGACCCGAACGATGCGGGTTCCGTGGCACGGTACGAGCAGAACGTCAGCAACATGGAAGGTTTCAAGAAACAAGGTGCAACCGTGATTGCGCTGGCGACGGAAGGAGACACAACCGTGCCGCAGTTAGCGGACAACACCGTCTTTATTCCCGCGGCGCCGGAACTACTGTCGCCGATTCTCGAGATCGTTCCCTTGCAGTTGTTTGCCTATTATGTCGCCGCCAAGCGCGGGCTCGATGTCGACCGTCCGCGCAATCTGGTGAAGGCGGTGACGCTAGAGTGAGGCAGCTCTCAGCCGTCAGCTCTCAGTTAAGACGGTGTGCCCCTACCCCCTCCCCTCCGGTCTAATGAAGTCAAGGACTTAGAAGGTGCTCGGACGCCAGGTCTTTGAGGAATAAGGACTTAGAGCTAAAGTATTTATAAACCAAGAATCCGAGGAAATATGGGCCACCATTTCAAAGTGCTGTGAACTCGACGCCGTTCCCCTCCTCATCACAAGAAAACTGCCCTACGTTTCCTTCTTATTCTTCGGGAAGGCCGGCATGGTCGGTTATCAGACTCACTTCCAATACTTCCACCCGGCGGCGGAGCCAGAGTTGGCTCGCGTCAAAGCCGTCGATGGCCTCGGCTATAAGGACATTCGCTGCACTCTCATTCCCGACGAACACATGATGCGCCTTTTCCAAAAGACTCTCCCAAAGATCGGCGCTGATTTCCAAGCCCGTTTTGCCCGCAACAAGAAGGCTCTCCAGTACTACGCGGATCACGAGCGGCTTGCTGATCAGACTCTGAATCCTCGTACTCGCACGGCAGTCTTCGCAAAAGCTTGGAAAGCCATCGTCGGCGCGGATCTCCCGACAGATCTCCACGTCTGACAGTGTGGTTGTGCGAAGACCATGGGCGCGACCAGCAAAATTCCTCTCAATTCTTTATGATGGAAGCTCGCAATCCTACCGTGGGGTGGTTCAACGTGGCTGAGACGCAACCGACAAACGGAATCGAAGTATTGGAAACGCGGGAGTGGCTGGACTCGCTCGACTATGTACTCTCGCATGGCGGACCGAACCGTGCCGGGCGCCTCCTGCAGCAACTGGCGCTGCATGCCCGGCGTGAAGCTGGCATCAACCTGCCGTTCTCCGCAACCACTCCCTACCAGAATACGATCCCTTCCCGGCAGCAACCTCCATTTCCCGGGAGTCAGGAAATGGAACGCCGCATCAAGAGCCTGGTGCGCTGGAACGCCATGGCCATGGTCGTCCGCGCTAACAAGATTCAAGAGGGCATTGGCGGACACATTTCCACGTTTGCGTCGGCGGCCACGCTCTACGAAGTCGCATTCAATCATTTTTTTCACGCATCCACGGAATCCGGCGACCGCGATATTGTCTACTTCCAGGGGCACGCCGCGCCCGGAATTTACTCCCGCGCCTACCTCGAAGGCCGCATCCTCAAAGAGAAATTAGAGAACTTCCGGCGCGAGCTGAAACCGGGCGGCGGATTATCTTCGTATCCGCATCCCTGGCTCATGCCCGACTTCTGGGAATTTCCCACGGTGTCCATGGGACTCGGGCCGATTCAAGCGATCTATCACGCGCGGTTTATTAAATATCTCGAAAATCGCGGCTTGAAAACCTCGACCGGCGGCAAGGTCTGGGCGTTTCTGGGCGACGGCGAAATGGATGAACCGGAGTCGCTCGGTTCGATTACGCTGGCTTCGCGCGAGCGGCTCGACAACCTGATTTTCGTCGTTAACTGCAACCTGCAGCGCCTCGACGGTCCGGTGCGCGGCAACGGCAAGATCATTCAGGAACTGGAAGCGATTTTCCGCGGCGCCGGATGGAACGTCATCAAGCTGATCTGGGGCGGCGATTGGGATCCGCTTATTCAGGCCGATCGCGATGGCTTGCTCGTCCGCCGCATGGGCGAGATCACCGACGGACAGTATCAGAAATATTTCGTCGAGAGCGGCGCGTATTTCCGGCAGAATTTCTTCGGCACCGATCCCCGGCTGCTGAAGATGGTTGAACATCTTTCGGACGAGCAACTGGCCCGCATGCGCTTAGGCGGCCACGACCCCATCAAAGTGCACGCCGCCTACAAGGCTGCGGTTGACCATACCGGATCGCCGACCATCATTCTCGCCAAGACCATTAAAGGCTACGGACTCGGCGAAGCGGGCGAAGGCAAGAACATCACCCACCAGCAGAAAAAGCTGAATGACGATGAGCTGCAAATCTTCCGCTCACGCTTCGGCATTCCGATTCCCGATGGCGAACTGCACAATGCACCCTTCTATCGCCCCGCCGACGATAGCGCGGAAGTCAAGTACATGCAGGAGCGCCGGAAACAACTGGGCGGATACATGCCGGTGCGGAAGGTGCGCGCCACGCCGCTGAAGCCGGTTTCTGAAGCGATCTTTGAAGAGTTCTACAAGGGCACCGAGGGTCGCGAAGCCTCGACCACCATGGTCTTCGTCCGCATGCTCTCGAAGTTGTTGCGTGACCCTGAAGTTGGGAAGTTCATCGTGCCCGTGGTTCCCGATGAAGCCCGCACCTTCGGCATGGAAGCGCTCTTTCGCCAGGTCGGCATCTATTCGAACGTCGGCCAGCTCTATGAACCGGTCGATATGGCTACGCTCCTCTATTACAAGGAAGCGAAGAACGGGCAGATTCTGGAAGAGGGCATCACCGAGGCGGGATCGATGTGCTCGTTCATCGCCGCCGGGACCGCGTATGCCAATCACGGCATCAACACGATTCCCTTCTTTATTTATTACTCGATGTTCGGATTTCAGCGCATCGGCGACTTGATCTGGGCCGCAGCCGACATGCGTTGCCGCGGTTTTCTCATCGGAGGCACGGCGGGAAGAACGACGCTGGCGGGCGAAGGCCTGCAGCATCAGGATGGACACAGCCACGTGCTCGCTCTCCCGGTGCCGAACCTGCTGGCTTATGATCCGGCGTTCGCCTATGAGATCGCAATCATCATCCAGGACGGTATCAAGCGCATGTACGTCGATGGCGAATCTATCTTCTATTACCTGACGGTCGGCAACGAGCCCCTGCCGATGCCCGAGATGCCCAGCCAGCCGGGCATTCGTGAGGGCATCCTCAAAGGCCTGTATCGCTACCGGACTTCCGAAAAGAAAGGCGCGAAGTTGCGCGCGCAGTTATTGGGCAGCGGCGCCATCATGTTTGAGGTGCTCAAAGCACAGGCGATTCTGGAAAAAGGTTACGGCGTCGCGGCGGATGTCTGGAGCGTGACCAGTTACAAAGAACTCTATAAAGACGCGAACGACTGCGCGCGCTGGAACATGCTGCATCCCACTCAGAAAGCAAAGGTGCCGTATATCACGCAGACGCTAAAAGGCGCGTCCGGCCCATTCATCGCAGCATCGGATTACATGAAGGTTTTGCCGGAGAGCATCGCCCAGTGGGTTCCAGGCAAGCTGGTGTCGCTCGGCACCGACGGTTTCGGACGCAGCGAGAATCGCGCATCCCTGCGAGATTTCTTCGAAGTGGACGCCAAACACATCGTGCTCGCCACGCTGCATGCGCTGGTGGGCGAGAAGTCCGGTGACAAAGATAAAGATAAAGACAGGAACGACGGCGGTGACGGCGTCAGTGCGAAACTCCTGGAAAAGGCAATTCGCGATCTCGGCATCGATCCGGAGAAACGCAACCCGGCGATTAGTTAGCAGCAGCCGCGAAGCGGCGGGACAAGAAAGCCCGGCACGTAAGTGCCGGGAAGGCGGATCTGGGACAATCGGGTCCCGCAAGGGACGGCACTTGGGCTGCGACAAAGACTACAGAGGGACAACGGAAAGAATGGCAAAAGAATTTAAACTGCCGGAACTGGGCGAGAATATCGAGAGCGGCGATTTGGTCCGCTTGATGATCAAACCCGGCGCCAGCATCGCCGAAGGCGAGCCGGTGATGGAGCTCGAAACCGACAAGGCGGTCGTCGAAGTGCCTTCGTCGGTTACGGGCACCGTCGGCAAGATCCACGTAAAAGAAGGCGACAAGCTGCGGGTGGGGCAGGTCATCTTCAGCGTAGAAAACGGAGCCGGAAGTGGAGCAAAACCTGCTTCGAAAACGGGAAACTCGGCCGCGCCGCCCACCGCTGTTCCCGCAGCCCAACCCTCCACGCCTCCAGCGAAACTGGCGTCCACCCCTTCGGCCGCCACAGCCAGTGAGTTCAAGCTGCCGGAATTGGGAGAAAACATCGATTCCGGAGAGCTGGTGCGCTTGATGATCACGCCGGGCGCGAGCGTCTCCGAAGGCCAACCGGTCATGGAGCTAGAAACCGACAAAGCTGTAGTCGAAGTTCCTTCCTCGGTCACCGGTGTGGTGCGCGAGATCAAGGTCAAAGAGGGTCAGAAGGTCAAGGTGGGTGAGATCATCTTTACGTTGGAGGGCGGCGCAGTCGCCGAGGTGGAACCTGCCCGCAAGCACCAACCGGTGGAACACATCTCCGGACAGCAAGCGGCACGGCTTGCGTTCCAACTAGCCATGCGCGCCGAGGGCAAAACGGAAGAACAGGCGCTGCCGCCCGATCAGCCGCCCGCCCCCGTACCGGCGTTCAGCATGCCCGTGCAACTGGGCAAGGTCGCCGGCACCGACCACGATCCCATTCCGGCGGCGCCGCATGTGCGCCGCCTGGCGCGCGAAATTGGAGTTAATATTCGCAGTGTTGCAGGCAGTGGCCCAGGCGGCCGCATTAGCGAAGATGATGTGAAGCTGGCCGCCAAGCGGGCGTTGCTGGCGGCCGCCGCCGCGGCACAAACTCCGCGCGGAACCTTCGTCGAACCTGAACTGCCCGAATTCGCCAGGTGGGGCAAGACGGAACGGGTTTCGATGCGCGGCGTCCGCCGGAAAACCGCCGAGCACCTCCGTCAGGCATGGAACACCATTCCGCATGTCACCCAGCAGGATCGTGCCGACATCACCGAGCTCGAACAACTGCGCGCCAAGTTTGCGCCGTGCGCAGAAGAAGCTGGCGGCAAAATGACGGTGACCGCGATCGCGCTGAAAGTCTGCGCGTCGGCGCTGAAAGTCTTCCCCCAGTTCAACGCATCTATAGATATGGGGAAGGAAGAAATCATTTACAAGCAGTACATCAACATCGGCGTAGCGGTGGATACTGATCGCGGGTTGCTGGTGCCGGTGATTCGCGACGTCGACAAGAAAAATATCGTCGAGCTGGCGGCGGAGATGACGCAGCTCTCGAAAAAAGCCCGCGACCGCAAGCTCACTCCCGAAGAGATGGAAGGCGGCACATTTACCATCACCAATCTCGGCGGCATCGGCGGCACGGGATTTTCTCCGATCGTGAATCATCCCGAGGTTGCGATTCTCGGCCTGTCGCGTTCGCGGATGGAGCCAGAGTGGGTGAGCAACAAATTCGAGCCGCGCTTGATTCTGCCGCTCTCCCTCTCGTACGATCACCGGTTGATCGATGGCGCCGACGCCGCGCGCTTCCTGCGCTGGATCGCGGAGGCGTTTGAGCAGCCGTTTTTGCTTTCGGTGCAGGGATAAATGCCGCAAACGAGACCGAATGCCGATTTCCCAGCTTGGGAGGGTATTTACTGGTTGGTACCCCCACCCCCCCTCCCCCCTGTCTAATGGAATCATGGGGTTAGCGGAGATTTTTTGCTTCGGTCTTTGAATCTAAAGGACTTACGTATAAAGTCTTTCAGAATAAAGGACTTATGTTGTCAAAGAGCGCTGAAAATGGGTTTGGGGCAGCTGCGAGGGGCGTCTCTGTTGACGGGCGCGCCTCGAAACTGCCCCAATCAGAATTCTACTGTCGGACGAGGCGCGGGTTAAGTCAATCAATTTCGTTGGCAGTAGGAATTCAAAATCCCCGCCCTGTCGGAGAAAACGCGACAAGAGCGGGGCACTCCCCCGGCTTTCGGTTCAGGGATGAGTCCTGAGGAACGATGAAACAGAAAACCGTCTCGGTGGTTATATATGCAATTACGGCCTTAGCCCTTGCGTACTATTTTGATAGTCTCTATGGGGCGGGACCCGTTGCCCGTCACTTGGAACTCATACATACTGCAATTGCTGGAGCAATTTTGTTTGTAGTCGCATGTGTGTTGTCTGTGTTCAGCCTGCGATTTGGAACCGTATGTGCACTTGCTGCCTGCGTTCTATCGTGGCCCTTTTTTTCCAGTAACCTGTTTGCAATTCTCAGCGTTTGGCGCAGTCTGTTCTCGATTTTGCACCATTCTAATTGGGAGGCAAGCTTGCAATCGGTCCTAATGCTGATTATTTCAAGCATTTATTCGCTGAGTCGGTTGCGGTTGCTGCTTCGAGCACCACGCGAAGTGAACTGAGGAACGTAGGACGGTTTTCAGATGCGGTATGAAACAGAAAGTTGTCTCAGCTCATGAATTGTCATCCTGAGCGAAGCGAAGGACCTGCTGTTCTGCGGTGCTGGCAAGAAGCAGGTCCTTCGCTTCGCTCAGGATGACAAGACTGGTATTTATTAAGGACAGGAAAAATGTCGAACTTATTGAATCTTCGTGTGGCTGTGATTGGCGGCGGGCCCGGCGGTTATGCCACCGCATTTCTGGCGGCCGACCTGGGCATGAAAGTTACGCTGATCGATCCGGAAGCGAACCCCGGCGGCGTCTGCCTCTATCGCGGCTGCATCCCGTCCAAGGCTCTGCTGCATGTGGCCAAGTTGCTCGAAGAGGCCGAG
>Ga0074046_10005222_pt1 | contig 10422 bp, 9 predicted proteins | sample BogForMeECP23OM3_FD_94441 | JGI IMG/M metagenome (GOLD analysis project Ga0074046, IMG submission 94441) | Bog forest soil microbial communities from Calvert Island, British Columbia, Canada - Bog Forest MetaG ECP23OM3 | ecosystem: Environmental > Terrestrial > Soil > Wetlands ...
CAAGGAGTAGACAATGACTCCATATCCCAGCACGCCACCGAAGCTAGCCACCTCTTGCCAACTCGGCGTGTAGTGCAGGAATTCGTCGAAAGCCAAAGTCGGCAAAGCCAGGGTTTGCACGGTAAGAACGAAGCGGTTCAGCAGCACGCCTGCACAAGCCAGCGCTGCAGCACTAAGAAGCAATCCACGCCGCTCTGCGGAGCGGCGGTAGGTGAGCAGAAAAGCCGGGAGCAGGCCAAAGGCCACAATCTCCGCAAATACGATCGGCAAGCCAAAGGGTTTATAGCTGTAATACTGCCAGGGAGCAAAGCCCATTGACGGCGAAGTGAAGTTCAACCAGATCAGCGTGTCAATTGACTTGGCTGCGACGTAGATCCCGAGCAGCACGCCGGAAATAAATCCCAGGCGCCGGAAAAGATCCGGTGGTACAAGGCGCCGGCCTGTCACCTTTTCGACGGTCGCCGTCACCAGCATCAGAAAGCTCGGCCCCGTAGCAATCGCAGACAAAATGAACAGGAAGAAGGTCGAAGGCCAGATGAGAAATCCTTGCCGGAAAGCGAAGGGACGGCCGCGCAACACTCCATAAAGCCCGCCCAGCGATCCCTGGTGGAAAAACGAGAGCAGCGTTCCCACGCCTGCCAGCACCGGCACCAGTTTGTGCAGCTGATGTTCAAAGACCAGGAATGATGGCAGCTTGCGCAACTGCCGGTTGCGCAGCAGGATCGGTATGTATTCCAGGCAGAGCACCAGCAAGTAACAGGAAATGCAGAACGTGACCTCGGTGAGCATCGAGTGCGTATTCGGATGCCAGAAGGTGAACCACGCGCGCAGCGGCTGCCCCACGTCCACCATTAATATGGCAACTGCGCCGCTGTAACAGATGAAGCCAACAACGACAGCAGTGTTCAGGATCGGCTGCAACTCGGCGCGTTTCAGAATGTAAACCAGAAATCCGGTGAAGAATGCACCCGCGCCCAGCGCAATAACGCCCAGATCCAGAAAGATCCACAGGCCGAAAGCGAACCGGTTGTCCATGTTGGTCTGGTTCAACCCGTAATACAGGCACAACCCGGCCGCATAGACCCCCAAAGCGAACACAACTACCCAGGGGGCAAGCCAGAGCAAGAACTGTGGAAGCGAGGTTCGTTCTTCGCCTCGGGCGATCCAGCGACTGTCTGCCAAGGCGGTGCTAGCCATGTTTCACCTCCGAACCAGGACCGGACTTGGACTCTGCCAGCGCTTTCACCCATGCCTCCTTGGACTTGTAATAAACCTTCGGCTCGGTGTCCAGGCGTGCCAGCAACCGGAATGCGTCCGGGGAATGTGCTTCGTGAGAGACAGGATCGTTCTGGTCGGCCAGATTCCCAAACTGGATCGCCGCCGTCGGGCAAGCTTCCACGCAAGCTGGAACGTAGTCGGCAGGATCGATCTCCCGCTTTCCAGTGATAGCGGCCTTCGCCATGGCAGAATGCAGCCGCGCATGGCACATATTGCACTTCTCCACCACGCCGCGCATCCGCACCGCAACTCCCGGATTCAGGCTCTTCTCCATTCCCGCAGGCCACGCCGGATCCCACCAGTTGAAGTAGCGCGCGTGATAAGGACACGCGGTCATGCAATACCGGCATCCCAGGCAGCGCTGCGGCATCTGCATGACAATGCCGGTGGCCTTATCCACCTCGACAGCTTGTTGCGGGCACACGCTCACGCATGGCGTCTCGTGCTCGCAATGCATGCACATGATGGGGATGAACACCTCGCGCTGTGCTCCTGCCTCCATTCCGTTCGACACTCTGCGCACCAGCATCGGCGTCGTTCCGGTTCGAGGACTCGCCTGTGGAATGGGCGGCACATTGTTCTCGGCTGCGCATGCCACCATGCATGAGCCGCAACCTGTGCATCGATCCAGGTCGATTACCATGCCGTAACGGGCGTTCATACGTTCCTCCGATCCGGCGGTTCACGTAAGCTGGATTCCAGATAGAGTTTCGAAGCTAATGGAGGTAAAACCGGCGCACGCCAAGCTTTAGACCAGTTCTCGCTTGAACTCATGGCCGGTGCGGAACCGACGGTTGCCGGCCATTCCTTCAGCTCGCATCGAAAGGCGGCGGAACGCGGCGGCTCGTCGATCCAGACTGCTCCCTTCCAGAGTTGCTCTTCGAGCTTCTGCACGGATGCGACCTTCGCGACCGATGTTGTTTCTTGTCCTTGCAAAGTTCCCGCACGCCCACGGAACAGATCCGCGCAACGGGTGTGAATGATCTTCTCCACCGTGATCAAGGCGGGATCGATGCCGCCAAGGAACTGTGCCGCGCTCTGCACTTCCGGCGGCGCCTTCAGCAAGCTGGGAGCTACCGCATAGGTCGCAATCGCCGACGCGGGCGCGGTGGGAACATCGGTCAAGTCTTCCAGGAAGCCCGGGGCCGGCAGCAGCCAATCGGATGTGCCTGTTCCTCCATCCCATGCGGCGAAGCGGAAGACCTCGGCATTCGTGGGAGGGGCAAAATCCCAAGGGACGGTGGAGTCGATCAGCACGGCCCGAGCGGACTCGACGTCGGCCTCGGCGGAAGCATACGACTCAGCATGTTTCGATCTCCTCACGATGCCGCCGCGTGCTCCAGCAGCGCCCAGCACCACATTCAATGCCGCAATCGCCGGATTGTCGTCGTTCGCGATCGCCACCACGGGAAGCCGTGCGACCATCGTCCGCGCCAGATCAACAATCGCACCAGTGCTGAGCCCAGTCTGCTCGGCAGCTTCAGCGAGCGTCATGGGCGGCATCGGGCCACGCGCTGGGACCAGGCGCTCTTCGAGCAGCACGCGCGCCACGCCCTCGGCCAGAGCGACCTCAGAGCCAGCATGAACTGGCACCCACTGCCACGCCCGCGCGGCAGTTCTCGACAACGAGGCTTCCACTTGAATCAGGCGCAGTTGCGGGTCCGTCGATCCCGCTGCTCGCTCCGCCCACAATCGGGTGAACCGTCCGGGAGTGGCCCAGCCATCCAGCAACGGCGCACCAAAACTCACGATGGTCTGCGCGTTCTCCAGATCGTAGCCCAACCCGGCCGCAGGCACGCCGCTCCAGCTTTCATAGGGCGCCAGGGCCAGAGTCTCCGGGCCTGGAACCGTGCGATAGCTGCCATTCCGCTTTTGAACGAAAGTCTCGAACACGGATGAAGCCGCACGCCCCGGGTAGCCATCGATGATCGCGATTGGACCCTCGCTGCAGGCTTTGGCAAATGCCACTCGTGCTGCTTCCCACGAGGAAGAACTCGCCCGATGACGCACCGTGCGCAACCGTCGCGGATGCCAGTTCAGTTGGTGCGCTCCGAAACCGAGGGGACACAAGGCTCCACGGCTGACGGGATGGCTGGCCACGCCCGCGACACCTACGGGCCATCCCGAGGCCATCCGCACGCGCATTCCGCATCCATTGGGACACAAAGTACAGAACGACTGTTTCACTTCGACGGGACCGCGCGCGGGCTGCGGAATCCATGGCCAATTCTGGCTCCAGATGGAAACGTCATCCAGCAGCTTCCATGGCACCGGGGTGACCAGCAGACCCGCCGTTCCGGCCACACCCCACAGCAGATCTCGTCGTGTGAGCTTCATGCTTCTCCTTTACTTATGGCAACCGAGGCAGCCAACCTCGAGGTTGTGCCGCCGATGGCAGTCTTCACAGTCGCTCATCTTCATGCCCTCGTGCGGCGCGCGTCGCAGGCGCGACATCGAGTGCCCCCAGATATCGCGGCTATACCCGCTGATCCGGTCCTGCGCATAAACCCGCACCTCGTCAGTTTCGCCATAAGTCGAGTGGCATTCGGCGCAGGCCAGATTGGCGCGCTTCACGTGAATGGCGTGCGAAAACCAGACATTCGCCGGCTGCCGCGCGTATACCAGCCACGGAGTTTCTTGTCCGGGCTTGATGTACGTGTCTACTAGGATTGCTTCCGCCTTACTCGTTCCCATCTTCTCGGAATGGCAGCCGGCGCAAGTCTCCATCGCAGGAATTCCGGCAAACGTGCCGTCATCGCGAAGAGCATGGCACTGGCTGCATTCCGCCATCCCGGATTTTTCCGCGTGCGTCTTGTGCCGAAACTCGAGCGGCTGTTGCTTTTGCACGTAGAGCACGCGCGGAAATGCTACCCACCCGGCCAACAGCGTAAGCCCCAGTCCAAGTCCGAAGACAAGAATGTTCCGTTTCGTGCTCATTCCTCCACCGTCCAGTCCTTCCTGGAAAAGAAATGCTGGAACAAACACACCAGATGCTGTCGCGATAACAACTGAGCGACTCCACGTACGGGCACGCCGCCATCACAGTCCACGGCATGCGTCTCGTGGATTTCGCGTGCGAGGCGCTGTTGTTCCTCAGCCTGCCAGGCCGCAGCTTGCTGCCCGGAGATGAGGCCGGCGCGCGTCCGACCCGGCAGTTCCCATCCTTCGAACAGCCAGCCTGCGCCGTAAGGGTCAACCGTCAACCTTGCCGGATCGCTGCGCACGCGGCTGTTCACTTTCTCAATCAGCAGCGGGTTCGGAAAACTCATGGGCCATTCCACTCCGTGGATGGTGAGCGTAAGGGCCGGACAATGGCTTCCATGCAGCGTGACGAAGGTTATGCCTTCCACATTCCCGGTCACATTGGCCAGAAACCCATCGACCCCGATATGGCACAACCCGGATTCCTCCGTGTCTAACCAGAAATGGTTTGGGCTATATAGAAGATGGGGTGGCGGAGTTGTCGCGTGTGGTCGCGCCAGTGACAAATAGGAATCGCAGTAGCGGTAGCTATTGCTGGTGCAACTCGAGAGTTGCGAGTCGCTGAAGGGCACCAGCTTGGTGACCGATGAGGCACCGCAATACTGCACGCGGACCTCTTCCAGATGCGGACAGCGCTCTAGTTGTGCGGGAATGGTGGCGGCCAATGGGCACTGCCGGTATTCCGATGAAGTACATCGGCCGCCGTCGGCCGCCACCCCTGGCCCATCGAGGATCAACTTCTGCACTGGCGCAGCATGGCAGTATCGCGCTCGGCCTTCTCTAAGAAAGGGGCACGCCATAACTCACTTCCGCCGCGGTTTCTCTTCCGGTTTCTCTGGTGAAGACTCTGCCTCCGAAGGCTCGACTTTCTCGCCTCCATCGGCCATTGTGAGCCCCAACCCTGGTACCGATAAGGTGTGCAAGTCCCTACGCGACATCGCCCAGAGTTCCTCAAGGCTGGCCGCCGCAGGCGCCCTGTGTTCCCTTCGCGCCCACAACTCCCAGCCCACAGCGCCGGTTACCACGAGCGCCGCCAGAAGTGTGACCGCAACCAATGCCAGGTTCATCACTTGTAGCCAAAACGTCCAATCATTTGCCATGTAGATTGACCTCCTCGCCGCTAGCCAGCGGCCAATCTAGAAGTAGCAATCCAGACACCATTGAGCGAATGCAATAACTTACGAGTGATTTCCACCGTTGTATGTCGGAATTCCCAGCACCCGAGTAGGGTTTCCCGACAAGCCTGATGTGGAGTCACGACGGGGCCGATTCCGCTTCAAACCCGTCCCCAATAATTGCATGCTTTCTCCGCGAGAAGATCTGGAGCAGAGTAGAATGGGCAACGACCAGTCTGCTGGGAGGCGCGATTTTAGTGGGACTCTATCACTGGCTGCCCGCCGAGGCTCTGAAGATTGTTCTCGTCCTTTTCTTATCTTTTCTGATAGGACTGGAACGGGAAGAACACAAGGCGGCCGCAGGCTCGTACTCCTTCGGAGGAGTCCGCACATTCCCGCTTATCGGATTGATTGGTTATTCCATCGCCCTTCTTGCGGGCACGCAACTGCTGGCACTGATAATTGGCTTTCTGGTAGTCGCCGGATTCTTGCTGTTGTCCTACTGGCACAAGCTTTCCACTGCTGAAGCCGCGGGCGTAACGACAGAGATGTCCGGTCTCGCAACTTTCCTCGTAGGAGCTTTGGTCTGCTACGGGCATTTCTGGACTGCTACAACGCTGGCCGTTGCCAGCCTGCTGCTGCTCGATCTCAAAGCAGCTCTGGAGAAGCTTGCCGTTCGCATCGCTCCAGATGAGATTCTTACATTCGCCAAGTTTCTCCTCTTGACCGGCGTCCTCCTGCCTGTATTCCCGAATCAGGAGTTTACTCGATTCCATATCAACCCTTTCAAGACTTGGCTTGTGGTCGTCGCGGTCAGCTCCATTTCGTATGGCAGTTACGTTCTGCAGAAGTTGACGAAGCAACGAGGGGGGGTCGTGCTGGCGGCGTTGCTGGGCGGAGCGTATTCGTCGACCGTCACTACCATCGTGATGGCACGCCGCGCCGCTCGTGAACAGCATCCTCACCTTTTTGCCGGTGGCATCTTGATCGCATCCGGCGCCATGTACCTTCGACTGGTCCTACTTCTGGCACTGTTCAACCGGCAACTGCTGTCTTTGCTGGCCCTTCCTTTTCTCGTCCTTGCCTTTGTCGCGCTCGGCGTCGGCTGGCTCTGGACGCGCAGGCCGGATGCCAGTACTCAAGCAGTACAGCGGGAGTTCGAGCCCAAGAATCCACTCGAACTGCGCACCGCGTTTCTCTTCGCTGTTCTATTCCTGGGCATGATGATCGTGACCCAGTTGGCGGTGACCTATCTTGGAAAAGCGGGAGTGAATATTCTGGCCGCCATCATGGGCATTACCGACGTAGATCCGTTTATTATGGGGATGACTCAGGCAGCGGGCACCCTCACTCCTCTGAATGTTGCGGCGGTCGCAATTCTCATTGCCACAGCCAGCAACAATTTCGTCAAAGGTATATACGCCTATAGTCTCGCCGACCGTAAGACGGGTTTGCAGAGCCTCTTGCTCATGATAACTCTGGCCGTGGCCGGCCTCATTCCCCTGCTTTGGACCGGATCGTGACCTTTTCTCTTTACGGCTGGCATGTTTGCTAGACATCCTTCAGTTGGTTCTCATCCATCCCGAAATAATGTCCCAGTTCATGGATGACCGTCAGGCGGACTTGTTCACGGACTTCGGCCTCGCTGGAACAGACCGCCTCAATATTCTTCTGATAGAGCACGATGTGATCAGGTCCTGCCGGTAGGTCAAATATGCTTTTCCTGGTCGTGGGCACGCCATGGAAGAGACCCAGTAGCAGCCGCCCTTGGCGCCCCGGCCGCCTTGATAGTTGATGTGCCGGCTCATCCTCCACCAGAACGGCAACGTTGCGAATGCGACTGCGAAATTCCTTTGGCAGCGAGTCGAGCGCCTCCTCGACTACCTTGACGAAATGCTCACGCTTCATCCTTCACCGCCCACGCAGAGCGCTGGCATCCTCACCCACGCAACCGGACCAAGTCCCGCGGCGTTTTCCCTTCGACCTGGCGCCGCTCCCTGCCCGCCTTGCGCGGCACCCCCGGCACGCGTCGTTCCGCAGCCGCCACTTTTTCGATTTCTTCCCGCAGCCAGCGATTTGCCGGATCATTCTCCACACTCTCGTGCCAGTACAAGTGGGCTTCGAGACGGGGCTCTGGGAGCGGAAAGGGATACACCTGATTCATCAGATCCGCGTTTGCCAGACCCAGGTTCAGTAGTCGCGCATGGGGCTCGGGCAAGGTCAGTAGCATGTCGGTCTTGCTCACCACCATGCAGGCTGTGTGGTTGTGTTGGCTGCGCAGAAAAACCTGCCGGCGAAGCCCGTGCCGGCTCAGTTCAACGTCAATCAGGCTGGGACCGTGGCGCCGGGAAGAGACCTGAATATGGCGCTGTGCCAGATAAGTATCCAGATCGAGTCTGTCCGTGATCGCCGGGTGACCGTGCCGGGCGATGACCACGAATGGTTCATTCAGGAGCCACTTGTGCCGGATACGATCGCTCATCGTCATGGGGATGTCGATGGCCAAATCGACCGAACCGCTCGCCAATTCGGTCTCCAGGTCCCGGCGCTTGACCCGCGTCGTGGTGATCGACATTCCCGGGGCGACATGCGCCAGGCGTTGCAGCAGGGATGGAAGAATCAGCGCCTCGGCGTATTCCCACAGCGAGAGGTGAAAATTCCGGCGGGTGTGTTCGGGAACAAAATTGCGGCTCTGGCTGAGGTTCGCTTCCAGGATTTGCAATGCCTGCCGCACTTGCTCAATCATGTTTCGCGTGAACGGCGTCGGTACCATGTGCGCCCCTTGGCGGACGAACAGCGGGTCTTGCAGAAGGTCGCGCAGTCGCTTCAGCGCATGGCTGATTGCGGGTTGGGTGAGGTTCAGTTGCTGGCCTGCGCGCGTGATGTTGCCCTCGCGATAGATGGCTTCCAGCACCACGAACAGGTTCAGGTCGACCCGGCTTAAATGCACGCCGCATATATTACAGGATTCATAGGATTCATTAGGAGAATTCTGCTGAAATCGCTAGGCTGGGATGCCTGTTGAGGTGAGCGCCTGCCCATGGACTTTTCTTTGTCAGCGAGAGCCCAAAGCTATGTCCAGCGCCTCTTGGCGTTCATGCAAGAACATGTCCTCCCGGCGGAGCCTGAGTATTTCACGCAAGTGCAGAGCCTTTCCGACTGGCGCAACTGGAAGCAGCCTCCGGTTATGGAGACATTGAAGGCCAAGGCACGGGCCGCCGGCCTGTGGAACCTGTTCCTCCCTGACGGGGAGTATGGCGCGGGCCTCAGCAATGTGGATTATGCCTCGCTGGCGGAAATCATGGGCCGGTGCTCGATCGCCCCCGAGGTTTTCAACTGCAATGCACCTGACACCGGCAACATGGAAGTGCTGGTGAAGTATGGTTCGGCCGCACAAAAGGAACGCTGGCTCAGACCGCTGCTGGCCGGTGAAATTCGTTCCGCGTTCTGCATGACCGAGCCCGACGTGGCTTCTTCGGATGCCACGAACATGCAAGCCACCGCCCTCATCGAGGGAGATCGCGTCGTCCTCAACGGCCGCAAATGGTGGAGTTCTGGCATCGGCCATCCCCACTGCCGCCTGCTCATCTTCATGGGCATCACCGATCGCTCGGCCTCGAAGTACCAGCGTCATTCCATGGTTCTGGTGCCGCTCGACACTCCCGGCGTCAAGATCGAGCGCATGGTGCCGGTGTTTGGATCCTACGACTCGCCCTTCGGTCACGGCGAAGTTAGCTTCACAAATGTCCGGGTACCGCTCGACCACATCATCGCCGGACCAGGCCGCGGTTTCGAAATCGCGCAGGGCCGGCTTGGCCCCGGCCGCATTCATCACTGCATGCGTACGTTGGGAGCAGCCGAACGCGCGCTTGAACTATTGTGCCGCCGCTCGCTCCATCGCGTGGCTTTCGGCAAACCTCTAGCCGAACTTGGAGGTAATGCCGACGTCATTGCCAACGCCCGCATCATGCTGGAGCAAGCCCGTCTTCTTACTCTCAAGGCTGCGTGGATGCTCGATGAAGTCGGCACCAAAGGCGCGCGCAGCGAAATCTCCCAGATCAAAGTCGCCGTTCCCAACATTGCGCTGAAGATTATCGACCAAGCGATTCAAATGCACGGAGGCGCCGGCGTGTCCCCCGATGTTCCTCTGGCCGAACTGTTTGCCACGATCCGCACCCTGCGCATCGCGGACGGCCCCGACGAAGTGCATCGCGCCTTGATTGCCAAACTCGAACTGCAGAAATACAAGCCTAAGACCGTGGCCTCGGCCTGAACGCTGGAGCCGAACCGGAATGGCTGCGCCTTCGACACGGGTAAGCCCCTGCCTCAGAACGTGAAGCGCAGGCCGAGTTGGACCTGGCGCTTCGGCAGGGCGGAGGTGAAGGCCAGCGGCGTGCTGGAGGTCGCTGTCCCGCCACCCACAAGCGCGGTGCCCGGTTTTATGCCCTTCACGTTGAACGTCGTGAACCCCGGCTCGAAGCCGAGAAGAGGGCTTACTTCGTTGTTTACGCTGGCATAGTTTGTCCGGTTAGCGATGTTGAATCCTTCCGCCGTAAACTGCACGTTCGACTTCTCGCCCAGTTTGTGCCCCCAGGTCAAGCGCATGTCAAAGTCGAAGTAGTCGGGGCCGAGACCGGTGTCGCGCGAGGCTCCGATGGGACGTTCATTGGTGATGTGATTGTCGCCGTTGACCTCTCCACCGGCCAGCAGGTTGAAAGGATGTCCGCTGTGGGCGGTGAAAATCGGAGCTAGCTGGAAACCCGACAAGATACTCTGTCTCCAGGGGCTGTCGAGCACTCCAGCGATCAGTAGCTTATGCTTCTGATTAAACTCGGAAAGACTACGGTCCAAGGCTAGGTTGGTCGGATCCTGCGGGCCGTAGTCGGAGTTGTAATCGGTGGACGTGTCATAGCCTTTACTAAACGTGTAATTGCCGAACAAGGTGAAATGCTCACGGAAGCGCTTTTTGACTTCCACGATAACGCCCTCGTAAAGAGCATAGGACTGAGAGCTATATTGGTTGTTCTGCACGATCAGCGGATTCACG
>Ga0074046_10005223_pt1 | contig 10418 bp, 11 predicted proteins | sample BogForMeECP23OM3_FD_94441 | JGI IMG/M metagenome (GOLD analysis project Ga0074046, IMG submission 94441) | Bog forest soil microbial communities from Calvert Island, British Columbia, Canada - Bog Forest MetaG ECP23OM3 | ecosystem: Environmental > Terrestrial > Soil > Wetlands ...
CACCGTGCCGCGACTGAAGTAGGTCGCGGGTAGAACCTGCAATCCCAGTCCCGCGTCCCTAACGAGATATGAAACTTGAGTAATCAAACCCTTTCCTCAACACCCTGCTAGGGATAGCGAGGCGCTGTTGCCAGTTGCATTCATGAAGCGTTCTTTACTCCTTCTTTCGCTAGTGGCTCCGCGTGGCAGCACAGCATTGCCGCTCCCGGAACGGGGGAAATCCATGTTTTTCGACATTGCGTATGCCACCGCCATCGCGCGAATGATCTTACTGATGTCTCTGCTGGTAACGGCCGCTTTCATTTTGTTTCCTTCGGCTGCCAGCGCAGAAGAAGCCGGGAGCGGCCACTATCTGCCGGGCGCGACCGCATCCTTTGTTGACATGCTGCCCGATCGCGGGACATCTACATTCGCCTACTTGAACGCGTTCACCTATTACCACGGCTCCAGCGGGGCATCAGGTGACTTGGAGCTCGGCGGGCAAGTCGCGGCCAATGTCAAGGGCACCGTCTACGCCGATACTTCTTTCTTCCTCTACCAGACGCCCTGGAAATTATTGGGCGGACAGTACGGCGCTGGAGTGGCGGTCCCCTACCTTTGGATGGAGGTGAAGGCCAACGCGTCGCTATCTCTCAGCCGGGGGCGCTTTAGTCTCGGTCGTCAAGCGCGTGATAGCGTTAATGGCTTCGGCGACATTCAACTCCTTCCGCTGATGTTCGGTTGGAAGCGCGGCGATTTGAAGTGGCAGACCACCTTTGGCATTTACGCTCCGACTGGGGACTTCGCGAAGGGCGCGCTCGCAAACATCGGCAAAAATTACTGGACCTTCGAACCCGCCGCGGCGGTTAGCTATCTGAGCAGCAAGTACGGGTTCGAGCTCACCGCATTCACTGGCTTCGACTTTAATACGAAGAACGGCGCGACGGACTATCAGACCGGCGATCAGTTCTATTTGGATACTACCTTGGCGCAACATCTGCCGTTGTTCGGCGGCTTCATCGGAGCCGGCGCGAACGGATTTTATTATCAGCAAATCAGCGGCGACAGCGGCAGCGGCGCGCGCTTAGGCAGTTTCGAGGGCATGACCGTGGGCGTCGGCCCTGCGATCTCCTACGCGTATAGCGTAGGTGGCTTGGATTTGGCCGCTGAACTGAAGTGGCTGCCGGAAATAGAGGTGCAGAATCGGCTCAACGGCAACACATTGTGGTTCAAGCTGGCACTCAGTTTGGGCAAGAACCAGGAGAGCCCGCTTGACGCGATGTGAGTTCCTTATCAGGCCCACCATTAAGGCTACGTGGACACCGGCGCACCGACCGCAACCAATCAAACGTACAAAAAAGGCCACAAATGAAAAACACTCGCGCACAAAGCATCATCCTCGCTGCGCTCGTTGGCGCGATGGCGTTCACGACTACACAGGCGCAGCAAGTCCCGCAGCCGAAAACCGCTGCCTAGGTTCCTAGCCCTGTCGCCGGCCAAATTATGACCGAGGAGTACGCCAGTGTGGTCGGCCGGTTTGCCTACATGTGGGCGTGGCCGATGATGAACTTGCACAACCGGCGGTCATCGCGACTACCGGGGATGGCTCGGCGGAAACGAAGTGGGTCGTGCCGGAGACCTTCTCTGCGCAATTGCCGAAGGTGCTCGACGAGGTGCCATCGATGCCGGGCGAAGAAGCCATCTACGGCCAAGTGCGCGCCCTCCTGCAGGCCGCGCAGGCGAATCCGAAGATCATGGAGACGCTGAATAAAGTGGCGCAAGAAACTGAAGCGAATCTCTTTGGCCCCCGGTTCAACTGGCGCAACCAGGGCCTCCCGCTCGCCCACGACTGGACCAAGATGCCGAACTGCTCGATTTGGGGCAGCGACTACATGACCCACGCCTCGGCCGCAAAGGCCAACATCTTCTGCAATGCGCCGAACGAGACGATGTACTACGCACTTGATCTGATGCGAAGGGCGTGCGCCTTAACGGCGGAAAGAGCTACACAATCATCTTCGCCAAGGGACAGACGCCTCCGGTCAAAGGGTTCTGGTCATTGACGATGTACAACGAGCACCATTTTTTCGAGCCTAAGATAGCATCAAACGCTACAGTGTCGGCACGAAGAACAAGGATCTCAAGTTCGCGGCCGACGGCTCGCTGACGATCTATATGTCCAGCGAAGCACCGGCCGACGCGGCACAGCGTGCCAATTGGCTGCCCGCGCCCAAAGGTGACTTCTCGCTTTACATCCGGTCGTACTGGCCGGAGGCCGCCATGGTGGAAGGAAAGAAAGTGGACACCACTGGCCGTGGTGCAAGCCCAGTAGCCTCCTGCTGGAACCTGTCCCTACTAAAATTCCATTTTGAATCGAAATTAAGCGGCTGCGAAAATCGCTAACGAATTGATGAGCTCAAATGAGAGTGGCTGCAACCTGAACCACAAATTGGTCCGAGTTTGAACGAGAGGTCGACTAGAGATTTATACGATATGGCGAAAATAAGAATTCTTACCAAAGAACAGCGGCATCAAGTGGGCAAATCGTTACGGAAAAAGTGCCCGCGGCCGTCGCACGGTAAGGTCATTCTCGGGCAGAGTGATCAACGCGACATTGTCGCGCTGATCGAAGCTTCGAACGAAGACCGGCTCGAGAATCTTGTCCCGATTCGGCACGGCCGGATGCTTCAGTCGGCGTTCGCGTACTTTCGCGGTACGGCTGCAGTGCAAGCCTACGATCTCGCCGACACGCCAACGAGCGGGATAATCGTTCAGGCCTGCGGCGACTGTCATCTGATGAATTTCGGCGGCTTCGCGACGCCCGAGAGAAACCTCGTCTTCGATATCAACGATTTCGATGAGACCCTTCCAGCGCCGTTCGAATGGGACCTGAAGCGGCTCGCAGCTAGTTTCGTCATCGCAGCGCGATGGCGCGGTTTCCGGCCCAAGCAGGGAAGAGAAATGGCAGTGGAGGTCGTATCGTCATATCGCGAGTCGATGAGAAAGCGGGCCGATGCGGGCGTCCTCGAAGCCTGGTACTCCCGAATTACTTCCAAGGACGCGATGGAGATAGTTAGCGATCCCGAATCGCGCGGTCGCCTCAAGGAAAGGCTTGCCGAAGGGCGTAAGCAAACCCACGAACACGTCTTTCACAAGCTCACTTCTCCGGCAAAGGGTTTGCCACGAATCGTAAACCAGCCCCCGCTGATCTACCACGCTGATAAGTCTGAAGTGAGCGAGAGCGTCATTGAGGCATTCCTCAAGCGTTATCGTGAAACTCTGCCCGAAGAGCGCCGCATTTTATTCGACCGGTTCAAAGCAGTCGACGTTGCGATCAAGGTCGTCGGGGTAGGAAGTGTTGGGACGCGCTGTTACGTCGCGCTCCTGCTCGCGGCGCCCGACGACCCGTTATTTCTCCAAATAAAGGAAGCGCGTCCCTCGGTGCTCGAAACCTACGCCGGAAAAACCACGATTGAGCACAACGGCCAACGCGTTGTGGTCGGGCAACGCCTCATGCAGTCCGCGAGCGACATCTTCCTGGGCTGGTCGAAAGGACCCGCCGGCCGCGACTTTTACGTCCGCCAGCTACGCGACATGAAGATTGCGCCCGCTGTCGAAACCCAGACGCCGCGAGTGATGCATGGGTATGCCAGACTCTGCGGGATGGCTCTCGCACGCGCGCACGACAAGGCGGGAGATGCGGCAATGATTGCGGGGTATTTGGGCGGCAGCGATCAGTTTGACGAAGCAATCGGCGACTACGCTGCCGCATACGCGGATCACGTCGAACGTGACTATAAGACCTTCGTCAAAGCGGTCCGCAGTGGCCGACTCAAAACTGACATGAGCCCAAGTCGTCTGGCGACCGCGCTGATATAATTTGAGAGGCGGCATTTGACACAGCGCTCGACACCCTCTGCGTCACTACGGCCGCTCGAAGAACAGAATCGATTGTCGAGGGCATATCATGAAGACAGATAGTACGGGCCAAGTTCCTGAGTTGTCGCTGATGGAGGGAGGGCCCGGTGATGCCTTGATGAAGCGGCTCAGGCTGATTCGACCCGAACTCGGCGCCGCTTCTGCCAGAACCGCGATCATCCTGGCGGCGATCACCTGGATCCCTCTGCTGGTGTTCTCATTTGTTGAAGGGTTAGCGCTGGGCGGCGCGAAAATCCCGTTTCTATATGATATCGCCGCTCATGTGCGGTTTCTGGTTGCGGTACCGATTCTTATATTGGCCGAAATTCCGATCGGAAGAGGTCTGAGGGGGGTAGCTAGGCATTTTCTCGAAGCGGGACTCGTTCGCGAGGAGCAGCGAACGCGATTCGGAACCGCCGTCGTTGATACTGTGCGATTTCACGACTGGCGTCTCGCGGAACTCACGCTGCTCGCTTTGGCCTACATCACGACCTACGCCGCATTGTTGAAGTCGACTTTGCAAAGCGGAAGCACGTGGTTCGAACCCTCTTCAACCGTCGGTCTTTCGCCGGTGGGTTACTACTACGCGCTCGTCTGCCTGCCAATCTTTCAATTCTTGATGTATCGCTGGGCATTCCGAATGGTCCTGTGGACGAGATTTCTATGGCGGGTTTCGAAACTCGACCTCTTCCTCACCCCGACCCATCCAGATGGCGCTGGTGGTTTGGGTTTTCTGGGAAAAGGATCGATCCCCTTCGGCGTTATCTTATTCGCGCTGAGCTCGGTGGTCTCGGCAGCGATCGCCAGCCGGATTCTTTTCAGCGGCGCCAAGTTGGAAGACTTCCAGCTAATTTATGCAACGTGGATCCTGCTTGGAGTTACAGTCTTCGCCGGACCGTTGATAGTGTTTGCTCCGAAGCTGCTCCGTCTCAAACAGGACGGTCTGCGCAGGTACGGCACGCTCGCCAGCCGCTACACGCAGCTGTTCGACAGCAAGTGGGTGGGGGGCTTCGATGCTGCTGGAGAACCTTTGTTGGGTACGGCAGACATACAGTCGCTTGCCGATCTCGGGAATAGCTATGAACTGGTCCGCAAGATGCGAGTTATTCCCATTCAATTGAGCGACTTCATTGCCATGGCGCTCCCCGGCGTGATCCCGGCACTTCCCCTGGCCGCAACTGTTATGCCGGTTAGCGAAGTACTGAAGGGTATTCTCCGGCTTCTTGGGTGAACGCGCTCTTAAAAATTTACGGAGGACTTAGAACTCGTCGCAGCGCGGTCGCCAGCGGACTCGCGCTTGCGTCGCTTATGAGTCGGTCATCTCTTTCTGAGCCCCATCGCCGGCCCGCCGTTTATTGCGTATGAGGCTGAAGCTGTCGCCGATCATATCGAGGACGTGAACGTGGGGCGGCGCTGGCGAACGATGCTCGATTACGGAGTCCGGTCGTCTGGTTGTTCGTACTCGCTTCACAATTGTTCGATGACGATGGCCTACTCCTCTGATAGCAGCGGCGGAAGTTTGTCTACCCGTTTCTTGAGCCGCTTGAGGCGTAACGCCAGGAAGATCAAGAGAGCTGCGAACAGTAGAGCCGCCAGAGCAACGATCCACGAGATGGTGACCACACCTGTGTGTGGCGAATTACTGATTTCCCCAGGGAATTAGCAATTCGCCACACACAGCATCGTCAAGGACGAACTGTTTCTTGTGGACTATCAGGAGCGCCCAGGCGCTGAGCCCGAGTAGCCTGTCCGGGCAAACCGCGACCTTTCAGCGCTGGGCCCGGCCGGGCACTCATGTCGCGGGCATCTATCTTCAAGTTACAGCTCGGACAGACGAGTTTCGGGTTAATTTTGTGGCCACAGGGCTGGTGGACTAGTTCCACCGGGACGCCCGCGCGTCCAGCCATCCAGCGATCGCCCCACTCCGTCATCGTCGCGATCGATGGATAGAGGTCAAATCCTTTCTCCGTGAGCCGATACTCGAATCGACGGGGATGTTCTTGGTACGCGACACGGCGAAGAATTCCGTCGCGTACCAGCTTACGCAGCCGGTCCGAGAGGCGATGCGGTGTGAGCTGTAAATCCTGCTTAATCGCGTCAAACCTGCGGATGCCGAGGAATACATCGCGGAGGATCAGCATGGTCCACCTGTCGCCGATCACCGATAGGGTTCGCGCGAGCGAGCATGTCATAGTGTCGATTTGTTGCCAGCGCATCTGCCCAACAGCTTTGCACAACAACTGGCATGAAACTAGATTCCAAATTAGAAGTTGACAAAAAAAGTTGATTTCACAATGGAACCTATTGGCGCAAGCAATTCCTCTTGATCTGTATCGAGATCGTCGATCGTGCGGCCATGGAGTTCACCATCAGGCTCGCCCGCAGGAAGGCGAGGGTCGAGCCGCCTCGATGAGCCTCGCATTCATGCCGGGCCAATCGGCTCGAGAACCACCACCGGGATCTGCCGCGAACCAGCTCGCTTCTGGTAGTCGTCGTACGGCGGATACATCGCCGCCATCTTCTTCCAGCCGCGCGTTCGTTCGTCGCCGCTTGCAGTCCGTGCGCGGGCCCGCATGCGGTTCGCACCAACCCGGACCTCGCACTCCGGATTCGCTCTCAGATTCACGTACCAGCCCGGATGCGTCGGCGCGCCGCCCTTCGAGCCGATGACGACGTACTTCCCATCTATCTCCTGATAGAGGAGCGGCAGCGGCCGGAGCTTCCCGCTCTTCGCCCCGCGCGCGATGAGGAGAAGCGTCGGCAGCGGACCGGGTCCACCGCCGATAGTCGAGTCCCACAGGCGCGCTTTCTCGGGGTCGGAGAGATAGAGCTCCACGTGGTCCCTGATCCACTTCGGCATTCCCGCCGCCGGCATTTCAAATTCTTCTTTCATACTCATGGTGGCCTCCTTACGTCATTCGAGATCAGACAACAGTGAAGTTCGATGAAGGTTCTCAGCGCACTCTGTTCCTCGTCTGAATCCGCGGGAGCGTGACAGATTGCCGCGGCGTCAGCCTTGACAGATACTAGGTTCCAAAATAGAAGTTAGTCAACAGCGGGCTCTAAAATTGAAGCGACGATCCAGGAATGCGATCACCGGGAGGTTAATGATGGGTAAGGTGCGTTTCGAAACGTCGGATGCTCTCGGCTTGATCACTTTGGCAAATCCACCGCTAAATCTGTTCGACCAGGAACTTATCGAAGACCTTCGAACGGCTGTGAACCAGGCCCGGAGGCATCCGCTGAGAGCGCTTCTCGTGGGCGCCGATGGCAAACTCTTCTCCGGCGGCGCTGATGTCGCGATTTTCAAGGGTAAGAGCGCGAACGAAGCGCGCGAACGCTTCACCAGCCATCTGCGAACGATCGCCGACCTTGAAGAATTGCCGTTTCCAACGATCGCTGCCGTGCAGGGAGCTTGCATGGCGGCGGGACTGGAACTCGCACTTGCATGTGATCTGATATGGGCGGCGTCTTCGGCCCGCTTCGGGCAGGTCGAGGCATCGATTGGAACGACCACGCTGCTGGGCGGCGTTCAACGTCTGGCTGAGCGGGCCGGCCCGAGTCGCGCACGCGAAATTATTTATACGGCCGACCAATACGACGCCGCGACCTTCGAGCGATGGAACATCGTTAACAGAGTTGTTCCTGACGAAAAGCTGGAGTCGGAGACTCGAGGCTTTGCTGAGCGACTCGCCAGTGGCGCAACGCTCGCTTACGCAGCCGGCAAGAAGATCGTACGAGCATATCTGGAGAGAGGCATCCGTGCCGCCGATGCCCTGGTCGGCGAGATCGCCCCTGCGTTATTTGAGACCGCGGATATGCGCGCAGGTGTTGATGGCCTGATCGAACATGGGCCTCGCCAGTTTCGTGACAAGGTCATCTTCCAGGGTCGCTAGCGATCTTGATGTCCACCCGCCTAAGCACTACGCCGATGACGCCGAGGGCGAGCAGCGTTCCTAAGCGATCACGCGCATTCTGCGCGATCCAGATACCGCTCATGAGTCAATCGAGCACTGCGCTTGATCGCAGGAGAGATCGAATATGAAACGTGTTTGTTTGGTGATAGGTGCCGGTGCGGGTATCGGTGGAAATGTCGCTCGACGCTTTGCTCAAGAGGGCTATCACGCTTGTCTGTGCCGGCGCAGCGACCTGGACGGATTGAATAGAATGGTGAACGCGATCAAAAACGACGGCGGTTCCGCAACCGGATTTCTCCTCAATGCGATCGAGGCAAACTCCATCGAAGAGAGGGTTGCCGCCATCGAGGCCGACATCGGTCCGATTGAAATCGTCGTTTACAACCTGGGCGCCCAGATTGGCGATAGAGCATTGAAGGACACATCGCTCAAGGCGTTTGAAACAGGCTGGCGTCTGGGGACGTTCGGTCTGTTTCGCCTCGCGTCGGCCGTATGCCCGCTGATGGAAGCGCGCGGCAAAGGAACAATCCTCGTGACCTCAGCAACCGCGGCGATGCGTGGGAATGGCGGTCAACACTCGCATGCAGCTGCCATGGGAGGACGACGAATGCTCTGCCAGACACTCAACGCGGAGTTCGCATCGAGAGGAATCCACGTCGTGCACATCGTGATCGACGGCGCCGTGGATGCGCCCGACACTTTGGGAAAAATGCTCGGGCCGGAAAAGTTCCAACAGCTGAGACAAACCCGAGGCAACGAACATGATGGACTGATGCTTCCCAAGCAGATCGCGGAAACCTACCTCCACCTCGCGCAACAACACCGATCCACCTGGACCTTCGAGATCGACCTGCGGGCGTTCTCCGATCGTCCATGGTGGAATCACTGAGTAACTCGAGATCGAACCTACGCATCCTCACTCATCTCCTTAACGGAATAGGGAGCACGAAACATGACTCAATCCGACGAACGCGCCACTCAACCTTCCGGGCAAGACGTCGCACTCATCGTTGGGGGCGGCCCCGGCATCAGTTCAAGTTGCGCCAGACTGTTCGCGAAAAACGGCATGCGTGTCGCCATCGCAGCGAGGAATCCGGACAAACCGGTCCTGCAGAATCTTGAGAAGACGCACGGCGTCCACCGATACGCGTGCGATGCAAGCGAACCAGCGGCAGTGGAGTTGCTCTTCCAGAATGTTGTTCGAGACCTTGGGACTCCTACGCTGGTCGTGCACAACATTGACGGCCGGGTTGCCGGCATTTTTCGTAAAAGGATTGCCGAAGCCGACCCAGGCATGGCGCTCGACACAGTTCGGAACTCCGCGTTTAGTGCGTTTTTGGTAGGTCAGCAATCAGCCCGACTCATGCGCGAAAATGAACCCAACGCCAACGGCGCGAAGGGAACGATCATCTTCACCAACGCAAGCGGAGCCCTCAAAGGTTTCCCGTTGAGCGGTGCCTTTGCGATGGCGTGTCAGGCGAAGTCTGGGCTAGCACAGAGCATGGCAAGGGAACTGATGCCGCAGGGTATCCACGTTGCAAATGTGCCGATCGACGCCGCGATTGGCTGGACGCAGGAAGACGGTACTCGCGCGCACCGACTGGCGGGAACCAGCATCGACGACAACATGGCCAACCCGGACTGCATCGCGGAAACCTATCTGCAGCTGCATCGCCAGCATCGGTCGACTTGGGCGTTCGAGGTGGTGCTACGACCATGGGTCGAGAAATGGTGACATTCGCCAGGCGAGGTGCGATTCGCCGGTATCGTGACTCGACAGCGTTTGTGGAGGATTTCTCATGCAACAGGGCGATAAAGTAGCGATTGTGACCGGGGCTTCCACGGGGATTGGGCAGGCTTCGGCAAAGGCGCTGCATCAGGCCGGATTCCGCGTATTCGGCACCACCCGGCGGTCCAGCCTAAATGTGGGCGACGGGCTCACCATGATCACCTGCGATGTGACGGACAACGTGTGTGTGGCGAATTGCTGATTTCTGTGGAAAATCAGTAATTCGCCACACACAGGCTGGAAATTTTTGATGCCGCTCGAAAATTGGTCGAGGCCGGTGAAGATGTCGGCGCGGTCGCGCGCAAAGCGGGCATCGACGTCGAACAATTGCGCGACTTCGTAGCACGCGCCAATGCTCCGATCGGTCTCGTCTGCCGGCCGACCTTTATCGGGAGGCACGAATCCTAGCTCTACAACGAGGCGTTACTTTCTAGATGCTTGTCGAGTCCTTGCTTTCGAAGGAATTGGAAAGGAGCGAAACGCGGCGATCGGAACGAAGCGATCGCTCGCGCAAGCCGGACGGCTCGTAGCAAGAGCGTCAGGTGTCGCATACCTTAAAGAAACTTCAGTTCGCGGCACCGGGGGTTCGAATCCACCCGTCTCCGCCACACAGTCTGTAGTGTTTACAACATGCATGAGTTGTCGCTCGCACGTGACCTGCTGGCTGCGATCGAACGAAGGCTTGATCGCACTAATGCGCGGGTTGTGCGCGTCAACGTGAGCATCGGGTCGGCGGCTGGAATCGTGTCGGAATCCTTATGCTTTGCATTCCGCGTGATCTGTGAGGGCACGCGTGTAGACGGTGCCGAGTTGTC
>Ga0074046_10005224_pt1 | contig 10418 bp, 6 predicted proteins | sample BogForMeECP23OM3_FD_94441 | JGI IMG/M metagenome (GOLD analysis project Ga0074046, IMG submission 94441) | Bog forest soil microbial communities from Calvert Island, British Columbia, Canada - Bog Forest MetaG ECP23OM3 | ecosystem: Environmental > Terrestrial > Soil > Wetlands ...
GAAGTCTGAAGGCGTCCGGCCTTTCCAAATCCGCCTTTCACCCGGAAATGCAAAAGGAGATCACCGTTGCTGATCTCGTAGAGAGGATGGGTAGCCACGGCGCCGCGCACCTGCAGCAGATTGAAGAATTGAAACGAGGAGCAAGCGGAAGATAGTTTTCCCAGGCGCGGGCCGCGTCGCCAAGGGTTCGAGCGCCAAATGAAGTGCCTTGCCTATATCACAAAACTGACCAAACCCCGCCAAAATTCTTAGGCCATTTTGTCTACTTTACTACCCAATACAAATCCACTTTCGTACGCCTCCACGAAAGAGGACGTTCTGTGGGCAAAGACTGCCCTCTTTCGTCGCTGCACGCGGATCATTTCGCCCGTCGGAAATCCAGCGCCGAAATCTCGGCATCAAAACCGCCTTAACTCCAATCGCATGTCGCGGTTGCCGTCATTTGTACGTACACCACTACATGCACAAAATGTTCCACGTGGAACATTTGTGCCGAACCACGCTGCCTTGGTGAGAATTACTTCCGCGCGGTAGCTTTCTTCTCCCCCACCCGCTCGCTCACCTTGAAGGTCATCTTCCCCGCCTTCTTGTCAGCATCCACGACCACGTGGTCCCCGTGCAGCACCTCGCCATCCAGTATCTTCAGCGCCAGCGGATCTTGTACCAGCTTCTGGATCGCCCGCTTCAGCGGCCGCGCCCCAAAGTTCGGATCGTAACCTTCAGTAAACAAGAGCTCTTTCGCCGCGTCCGTCAGCTCCAGCGAAATCTTCCGATCCGCCAGCAGGCGGCGCAGATCCTCGAGTCGCAGGTCGACGATCTTCACCAGTTGCTCCTTGCCCAGCGGACGGAAGATGATCACATCGTCGACGCGGTTCAGGAACTCGGGCTTGAAGTGCCCGTGCAGCGCCTCCATCACCTGCTTCGACGCCCGCTCGAAAGCGTCGGCCGAGCGCACGTTCTCCGCCTGCAGGTACGACGACCCCAGGTTCGAAGTCATAATGATGATGGTGTTCTTAAAGTCCACGTGGCGGCCCTTCCCGTCGGTCAGGCGCCCGTCGTCCATAATCTGCAGCAGCACGTTGAACACGTCCGGGTGCGCCTTCTCAATTTCGTCGAACAGCACCACCGCATAAGGCCGCCGCCGCACCTGTTCGGTGAGCTGTCCGCCCTCTTCATATCCGACATATCCGGGAGGCGCGCCGATCATTCGCGACACGGCATGCTTCTCCATGTACTCCGACATGTCGATGCGGATCATGGCCCGCTCGTCGTCGAACAGAAATTCAGCCAAAGCCCGCGCCAATTCGGTCTTGCCGACGCCGGTAGGGCCAAGAAAAATGAAAGACCCAATCGGCCGCTTGGGATCGCTCAGCCCAGCCCGCGACCGCCGGATCGCATTTGACACGCGTTCCAGCGCCTCGTCCTGCCCAATTACGCGTAAACGCAGCCGGTCCTCCATCTTGACAAGTTTTTTGACCTCGCCTTCAAGCATCTTCGCAACCGGAATGCCCGTCCACTTCGAAACGATGCGCGCCACGTCTTCTTCATCCACTTCTTCTTTGAGCATTCGTGTGGAGCGGGCGACCTCGCCCGCTTTGCCGTCGATCTGTGAGGTAACCTTCTTCAGCTCTTCTTCCGTCTGCCGAATCAGCCCGTAGCGAATCTGCGCCACGCGCTCCAGGTTGCCCTTGCGCTCTTCGGCCTGCTCTTCGAGCTTTAGTTGCTCAAGTTTTTCCTTCAGCGTGCGCGCTTTGGCTATGACATCTTTTTCCTGCTTCCACTTCGCCTTGAGCGCGTTCGACTTCTCGCGAATTCCGGCGAGTTCCTTCTCGACCGCTGCGAGCCGCTCTTTCGAGTTCGTGTCGTCTTCCTTTTTCAACGCCTGCTTTTCGATTTCGAGTTGCGTGGCGCGGCGTTCGAGCTGATCGATCTCGGTCGGCATGGAGTCGATCTGGATGCGCAGCGATGCCGCCGCTTCGTCAATCAGGTCGATGGCCTTATCGGGCAGGAAGCGGTCGGAGATGTAGCGATGCGACAAGGTCGCAGCGGCCACAATGGCTGAGTCTTTGATGCGCACGCCGTGGTGCACTTCGTATTTCTCCTTCAGCCCGCGCAGAATGGCGATGGTGTCTTCCACGTTCGGCTCGCCGACGAAAACGATCTGGAAGCGGCGTTCGAGCGCGGCATCCTTCTCGATGTACTTGCGATATTCGTTGAGCGTGGTCGCGCCAATGGCGCGCAGCTCGCCGCGCGCAAGCGCCGGCTTCAGCATGTTCGACGCATCAATCGCGCCTTCAGCCGCGCCTGCGCCGACCAGCGTGTGCAACTCGTCAATAAAGAGAATGATCTGGCCCTGCGCGTCTCCGATCTCTTTGAGCACGGCCTTGAGGCGATCTTCGAACTCGCCGCGATACTTTGCGCCAGCCAGCATCGCTCCCAGATCGAGAGAGACGACGCGCTTGTTCTTCAGAGCTTCGGGCACGTCGCCGGAGACAATGCGCTGGGCAAGCCCCTCGACGATGGCCGTCTTGCCGACTCCCGGCTCGCCGATGAGCACGGGATTATTTTTCGTGCGCCGCGAGAGCACCTGCACCACGCGGCGGATTTCTTCGTCGCGTCCGATGACCGGGTCAAGCTTGCCTCGGCGCGCCTGTTCGTTCAAGTCGCGAGCGTAGCGCTCGAGCGCCTGGTATTTCCCTTCCGGATTCTGATCCGTGATGCGCTGCGATCCGCGGACTGCGGTCAGCGCTTTGAGCATGGCATCGTGCGTGGCGCCGTGACGGGCGAGGAGTTCCTGCGCCGGATCACGCTTCAGGCTGGTGATGGCGAGCAGCAGGTGCTCGGTGGAAACGTATTCGTCCTTGAACGAGTCAGCTTCCTTAAAAGACTTCTCCAGCAACTGATTCACCTGCGACGACATCGTGGCCTGGTTCGCGCCGCTGCCGGAGACTTTGGGCAGCTTCTCAATCTCCTTGTACAGCTCGGCGAGCACGGCTTGCGGGCCGATGCCGATTTTTTCCAGCACAGGCGGAACGATACCTTCCTTGTCCTCAATGAGCGCGGCCAGCAGGTGCACGGGCATCAGTTCAGGATTGCCGTGCTCGGAAGCAAGCTCATTCGCGCGCTGCACAGCTTCCTGTGCTTTAACGGTAAATTTGTCCCAACGGATCGGCATGTGATGACTCCACTATTATTCTTCCCCATTCTGAGCGCAGCGGAGGGCCCATGCAATTGGCGGCGGAGAAGAATACAGGGATCCTTTGCTTCGCTCACGACAATTATCGCGTTAAATGAAACGGGAGGCGCTGTGTGGCGCCTCCCGCTGAGTTTACAACTGCCGGGCTTCGCCCGGGAGCGGACAGGAGTGCCCGCTCCACACGAACACTTGCTTACGCGGCCTTGCCGGCGCTCTTCCCTTCGCTCTTGGGCTCTTTCCCTTCGAGTGTTTTCTGGCTGCCTACGTTTACCTTGATCTGCTTGGGCTTGGCTTCGGCTTTCTTCGCCAGCTTGATCTTCAGCACACCCTTGTCGTAGTCGGCCTGGATGTTCTCCGGGTCAACGGTTGAGGGCAGTGTAAACGTGCGGGTGAAGCTGCCATACTGGCGCTCGACGCGGCGGTAGTTCTCTTCCTTTTCTTCTTTTTCGAACTTGCGCTCGCCGTGCACGCTCAGCGTGTTGTTTTCGACCTGGACATCGATGTCCTTCTCATCGATGCCGGGCACTTCGATCTTCAGAGTGATGTTGTGTTCATCTTCGTAGACGTCGACCGGCGGAGCAAAGGAAGTTGTGGTTAGCGATTCATCACGCCCTTCCGGCGCATAGAAATCGCGAAACATGCGGTTCATGCGGTCCTGGATGGTGCTGAACTCACGGTTAGGTTCGTAACGGGTAAGCAAAGTCATAACTAAATCCTCCTACTTAAGTCTGGTGGGAGCTGCGTCGCGCCTCGACGGCTTTGGTTTCGCAAGAGCGAGGGCAGGATGCCCTCGCGACAGCCGGCGGGACGCCGGCGCTACGTTTGATTGCTCCCTGCTTTCAATTAAGCACAACACGATAATAAAATATGAGCGTATCATTGTCAACTACATTATCATACATATTTTCAATTGTTTACATCGAACATCATGCACTTCAAGTAGCCCGTTTCGGGCACACTTAGCAGGATTGGATGGTCTTTGGCCTGGGTGCGGTTCTCCAGTAATCGAAGAGTTTTGTGGGCGTCGATAGCAGCGGCGGCGACCACTTCGAGCAGGTCAGCGGCGCTAACGTGGAACGAGCACGAGCAGGTGACGAGGATGCCGCCGGGAGCGAGCATCTTCAGGGCGCGAAGATTGAGTTCCTTGTATCCGCCGCGAGCTTTGTCGAGGTCGCGTTTGGTCTTGGCGAACGCGGGGGGATCGAGCACGACCGTGTCGTAGCGATGGCCGGCGTCGGCGTAGTCGCGGAGAAGGTCGAAGGCATTGGCTTCGATCCATTCGACCTCGCGGCCGTTGAGGGCGGCGTTCTTGTCGGCCATTTCGAGGGCGGGGCGGGAGCTGTCGACGCCGGTTACGCTGGCGCAATGTGGGGCAAGGTGGAGGGCGAAGCCGCCCTGATAGCAGAAGGCGTCGAGGGCCTGCCCATGGGCGTAGCGCGCGGCGGCGGCGTAGTTCTCGCGCTGGTCGAGGAAGGCTCCGGTTTTCTGACCTTCGAACGCGTCATAGTGGAAGCGGACGCCGTTCCTGTTAATCAAGCTCGCGGTCTTCGTTCCGCACTCCCGGGCGGATTGGCGGGGCGGCAGTTGCTCCAGGTCTCGAATGCGGGGGTCGACACGTTCGACGATGCTTGCGGGAGACGCGCTTTGCTCGGCAGGACAGCCGGGGGCGGCTGTCCCTGCGTGAGCGGTTTCGAGAAGCGCTTGAATGACGGCTCCGCGGACGGGCTCGGCGTCCATGGCCTGCGTCAAGATCTGGACGGAGACGACATCGTTGTAGCGGTCGATGATGAGGCCGGGGAGGAAATCGGCTTCGCTGAAGACAACGCGGTAGGCGTCGGTATCGGCGACGAATTGCTGGCGATAGGCGATGGCGGCGCGGATGCGGTCGGCGATGAGTTTGGGCAGGTCGGTGATTTCGGCATCGTGTTTGGCGATCATGCGGATGGCGATCTGCGACGAGGAGCTGTAGAGAGCCGTGCCGAGGACTTTTCCTCGCTGGTCGGCGACATGGACCATCGCGCCGGGTGCGACGCCATCGGCGGCGGAGATGTCGGAACGATAGACCCAGGGATGTCCGGATTTGAGGCGGGCTGCGCCGCGCGGGGAGAGCTTTACGACGGGCAAGGAAAGCGTGTCAGCCGTGGTGACCTGGTTGGATGCGAAGGATTTGTTCGGCATGAAGCGATGTTACATGGTGCCCACGCGGAGCGAGCCATTTGATCGGAACACTCAGGCTCGAACGGGGAGATCGCCATTGCGCAGCTTGCGGACGGGCTTCGCGGATGACATGCTTGCCGTCACTGTGCCGCTCATCACTTTCTTTAGCGCGGCCTGGAATTGCTCCATCTCGCCCGCGGTGCCTACAGTGATGCGCACGTGGGTTGGCCAGACGGGCCAAATGCGTCCGATGTGCACGTGCTGTGCGGCCATGGCGTCGATGACTTCTTTGCCGTTGCGCTTGGTGTCGAGCATGAAGCAGTTCGATTGCGAGGGGACGTAGGAGTATCCGTTGCTGTCGAGCCCGGCGAATACACGCGTGCGGACCTCGGAGTTGATGCGCTTGCGCTCGGGCACGAGTTGCGTGTCCTTCAGGCTGGCCGTGGCCGCGACCAGCGCGGTGATCGGCATAAAGTTCCAGCCGCCGTATTTTTCGACCTTCTCAATCAGGTCGGGACGGCCAAACACCGCGCCGCAGCGCAGGCCGGCCATGCCATAAATCTTCGAGAACGTGCGAAGGACGAGCACATCCTTATCGGCTTTGACCAGGTCCATCGCGGACGGCGCGTCGGAGAAATGGATGTAAGCTTCGTCGATCATCACGACGGAATCCTTGGGCTTGTTGGCAACGAGGTATTCGATATCGGAATGGCTGGTAAGAGTGCCAGTGGGATTGTTCGGCGTGCAAACGTAGAACAGGCCGGCGTCGGGCGCGGCGGCGATCATGGCGCGCACGTCGTGGGCGTAATCCTTGGCGAGCGGCACCTTGACCACGCGCGCGTTCGTCGCACTTGCGGCCGCAAACATTCCGGCTTCGTAGCCGGGATCGGCGGTCACGTAGCTGCGCTGGGGCGAGGTAAAGGCCGCGACGGCGTGATGCAGCGGCTCGCTCGATCCGGGATAGAGGCGAACGTATTCGGGCCTGAGGCCTTCGAGTTGCGCCAACTGGTTGATCAGGTCTTCGGTCAGCCAGTCGGAGTAGCGGCCGCCCTGGGGGGCGATGGCAATGACGGCTTCTCGAGCGGCGGCGCAGGGGCCGAGCGGATTCTCGTTGGCGTCGATCATCACGCCTTCGTGGATCAAATGGCGGGCGGCGTGGGCCAGCATGGGCTCGGTGACGATGCGCAACGCGAGCGCTGCGGACGCGGCGGCGGACACTCCCAGGAAAGAACGGCGCGATGTGGAGAGAACTGGACCTTCAGACATGAGTCACCCCTTGCCGGGTATCTTACAGGAGAATGCGCTGGCGGAAGCGCCCTTTGCGGCGGCTGGAGCAAGCGGACTGCGCGGCACACCATTCACCGGTTTCGGCGGCACGCGGCAAATCGCGGTGTCGGCGATCGCATTCTTGTGGTACGCTTCGATCCTCGACTTTCCGCCATGGAAGCCGAGTTTGGTCGTCACTCCAGGAGGCCCTATGAAGCGCCCGTTCGTTGCCCTGATGATTTGTCTGGCATTCGCTCTCGTCGTTTTTCTTCCCACCATTCGGCCGGTTGAGGCCGGCAGCGGCCCGCAGGCAGCGGCGCCGGCGAGCGCGCGGCCTGAGAACACGGTAGCCGCCGCGGCCTATTGCGTGAGCAAGGGCGGCGAAGTGGACACTCGCCAGCCTTACTACAATACCAATGCCGGCGAGCCGGACTGGTTTGCCCTTTCGGGAGAGCGCAAATTCTGCAAATTCACCTCGAAAAAAGATGGCTCGCGGATTCACGTGCTGCTCTCCACGCTCTACACCGACCAGCCTAGCCTGGCCGCGCTGGCCTACTACGCAAAGGTACAGATGGGAACCTGCCAGGGCAATCCGGCGTCATGCTACTGCTCACTGCTTGGGGGCACGGATCTTTTTGGCGGAATCAATCTGAACGGCGGTGGTTGGGTGCAGAAATCCGATCCCGTTGATACCGTGCTCGAAGCTTGCATCCTCCCGGACATGTCTTCGATCGATTCCTGGGGCTTGGCGTACCATTCGGCGGGAATTATTCGCGGCAAGGACTTGAGCAAGGTGCTGCGGTATAAGAATCCGTACGGAACGAAGTAGCTCTTAACCGATAACCGTGCTGGCGGGACTCACGCGTCAACTGGCGGCGGTATGCTCGGCTGTGGCGTGGGAATGTGTCTTGTGAGTTTTCCCATGTTCGCGCTGGGCAGCGCGCAGGTCGTTGTGCAGCACGTCGAGAGCGCTGCTTGGAATCTCCGAACCCCATTCCTGCATTTCTTCTTCGTCCCAGTGGCCGTTCAGGCGGATGGCGGTATCGGTTAAATCTTCAGGGAACGCCTGCCGGTAGCTGCCTTCGCGGTTGAGTGCGTCTCCGAACTGGCGGCCGGAATGCAAATCGTAAATGGAGCGAGTGGCCGCGCCATTGGCGTTCGTAAACACGAGCAGCACTTCTCCCGCCTCGCCGTAATCAGGACGATAGAACCAAGCCTGTGGTGCATCGGCCTTGGGGCGCGGACGACGCCGGGCGTGCCCAGGTTTTTCTTCCTCCGGCTCGGGCTTGACCTCTTTCGCCGGATCGAAATAAAGCACCCGCTGGCAGGAATCGCAATAGACGATCTCGACGCCGTTGCCAACTTCGTTGAAGGTCTGCGGCCGCAACATGACCTGGCAGCCCATGCATTTGTGGTCGCGCACCTCGGCCAGGCCGCTGCCGCGAAACTTCATGACCCGCTCGTAGCGGCGCAACAAGTCGGCCTCAATGCCTTGCCGCAGCCCGTCGCGCTTGGCGTTCCACTCCGCGAGTTTTTTCTGATCTTCGGCCGTAACCCGGCGGGCCTCTTCCTTTTCCTTTTCGATCTCGGCGGTCTCGGCCTTCAGTTCGGTTTCCGCAGCTTTGACTTCCTTCTCGCGCACTTCGACGTTGACCATCACTTCAAGGATGCGATCTTCATTAATGCGGATCTCCTGCTCGGCGAACTGAATCTCGTGCAGCAGGGCTTTGTATTGGTCGTTGGTTTTTACGTCGAGCGACTGGTCGCGGTACTTGGAAATCTTGCCTTGCAGGTCCTGAATGGCGGATTCGAACTTCTTCTTATTGGCGTCGTCGGCCTTGGCGGCGGCGCGCGCTTTTTCGAGCTGGGCTTTGGTTCCGGCGAGTTTCTGTTCGATCGCCGCCATGCGTTTGGGCAGCTCGGCGATCTCCTCCTGCAGTTTGCGGATCTCCTGATCCGCCATCTGCAATGCGAGCAGTTTTTCTATGTCAGGCAGCATCGGCCAGAAACTTTCCCCGCGTTTGATTTTAGCACGCGAGAAACGGCCTCCCGCGAGCGCACCGCCGGATGAAGGCCGATTGTGATAGCCTGCCCAGTTTGGTCCGGCCCGCCACCCAAGGCCGTAGGAGGTCCTACCGTGAACCCCGTTAAGCCCAGTTCCCATTCGCTTCTGAAAGCAATTTCTTTTGTATTCATGCTTTCTTTTGCAGCCGTACCCGTGCTGTGCCAACAGCCAGACGCAGGCAAACTCGCGGACAAAGTCGTCGTCGATCGCGTGGCCGATACAGCGTTTGTGCTCCTGCGCGCGCCGAGTTTCCAGGTGCTCACGCCCCGCCAGCAGGCCCTCGGCTATTGGCTGACGCAGGCTTCGATTGCCATTGACCCAATCATCTACGACCAGTTCTCCGCCTATGGTCTGCGGCAAAAACGTATGCTTGAAGAAATCCTGGCGCATGATAAGGGAATCGACGCCGCGCTGCGAACGACGCTCGCCGACTACGCCAAGCTCTTCTGGGCCAACCGCGGCAACCACAATGACATTACGTCGCAGAAATTTCTGCCCGGCTTCACCTTCGAGGAGTTGAGCCTGGCCGCGTCATCGGCCCAGCGAAATGGGGCTTTTCAAACCTCCTATGCCGATCTCCCGCCGCTCAAGACCGCGACAGATCTGAAACGCGAGCTCGATGAAATGCGCGCCTCGCTCTTCGACCCATCCTTCGAGCCGATGGAAGTCGCCAAAAGCCCCACGGGCGGAAAAGACGTCATTCAGGCAAGTTCCAACACCTTTTACCCAGGCCTGAGCCTCGACGATCTCAAGGGCTTCCAGGAAAAATACGCGCTCAACTCCCGCGTCGTCCGCGGCCCAGAGGGCAAGCTCACCGAGCTCGTCTATCGTGCTGGAACCCCCGACGGCAAAATTTCGCCCGGCCTGTACGCGACGTTTCTAAAGAAGGCGGACGATTGCCTGGAGAAAGCGCGCGCCTACGCCGATCCGCAGCAATCCGAAGCCATCGGCCATCTCATTCGCTACTACCAGACCGGCGAATACGCTGAGTGGGTCGCCTTCGGAATTGCCTGGGTGCAAAACGACGCGGCGGTCGATTTCGACAATGGTTTCATCGAAGTCTATCGCGATGCGCGTGGGGCGAAGGGAAGTTCGCAAAGCTTCGTCACGATCACCGACAAGCCCGTGACCGCGGCCATCACCAAGCTTGCCGAGAACGCCGCCTATTTTGAAGAGAAAGCGCCATGGCTCGACAAGTACCGGCGCACCTCGTTCAAAGCGCCCGTGGTGAAGGCGGTCGAAACGCTGATTGAATCCGGCGACTTCAACGTCTCTACCATCGGCGACAATCTGCCCAACGAAGACGAAATCCACGAAAAATACGGCTCGAAGAATTTTCTGTTCACCGGCAGCAGCCGCGCATTGAACGCGGCTAGTGGAAAGACCTTGATTGCCGAGTTCGGACCCGATGCGGCCACCATCGAACGCGATCGGAAGTATGGCGACCAGGCTCGCAGCCTGCTGGTCGCCATGCACGAAGTGATCGGGCACGGCTCGGGCAAACTCACCGACCGCGTCCAGGGATCGCCTCAGCGCTTCTTGAAGGAATATTTTTCGACGCTCGAAGAAGCCCGCGCCGACTTGATGGCGCTCTGGAACATCTGGGATCCCAAACTCAAAGAACTAGGCCTCGTCTCCGATCAGGAAGAAGTGGCCAAGGCGATGTATTACAACCAGGCGTCCGTCGCGTTGACCCAGTTGCGCCGCATTCCGCACGGCGACACTATTGAAGAA
>Ga0074046_10005225_pt1 | contig 10417 bp, 7 predicted proteins | sample BogForMeECP23OM3_FD_94441 | JGI IMG/M metagenome (GOLD analysis project Ga0074046, IMG submission 94441) | Bog forest soil microbial communities from Calvert Island, British Columbia, Canada - Bog Forest MetaG ECP23OM3 | ecosystem: Environmental > Terrestrial > Soil > Wetlands ...
AGGATAGCCCTGGCCGTAACGAACATGCGCAGTGATGTGATCCCACTCTTCGATTTTGCAATACACAAGATCGGCGGGAAATGTGCCCGTGGAGAGGCCTTCGAGAATGCGATTGGCATCATTAGCGTGCACGCGATGCAAAATCACGATGGGACTGCCGGGAAGACGCACGCTGACGATCGGCTCCTGAAAGCAGGGACCGAAGCATCCCACGCTGGCGAGCAAAACATCGAGGCCGCCGCGCTGAATGGCTTCATTGAGGGCGTGAAAGACCTCTTCGGCGCCGTTGCCGCGGCCACATGTGCCCATGCCCACAGTAATGCGCGGAACGGACGGCGTGAGCTTGGCGAGCCCGGATTCACGTACCGCGTTGAACGCACCAATATCCTGAATACGCGGCATTATTTCCTCCCTTGCGTCAGCGATTTCACTTCGCGCTGCAACGTGCGCTCATTTACGTGGCTGAGAATGTGGTGGTCGACTTCGACAACCGGCGCCAGCGCGCACTGGCCGAAGCAAGCGACCGTGCGCACGGTCAAGCGGCGATCGGCCGTGGTGATGGCCAGCTTGTCGGCTTCGCTGTTCTCATCGGCTTCACGGTCGCTCAGACCAAGATCGAGGCAAAGCTTTTCCAGCAGATCGCGGGAGCCGCGCGTGTGGCAGGCGGTTCCGCGGCAAACACAGATCACGTGGTCGCCCTGAGGTTGCAGATTGAAGAGCGAATAAAACGTGGCCGCGCTATAGACTCTTGCCGGGGGCACGCCGGTTTCATCCGCGATGTAGCGCAGCGCCTCCATGGAGAGGAACTTGTGCGCGTTGGCTAACTGAACGGCCTCAAGAATCCCCAACAGCGCGCCGGGCCGACTTCCGCACTTGGCGATGGCCTGATCGATAAGCAGACGCTCGTGGGCTTCAAGACCGTTGTGTGCGACTTCAGGAGCGGCACTTGGCATGATCCCTCCCAGGCGGGTTCCCAAAAACACTTGCGCGCCGAACCCTCGCGCTGTGGACGAATTCTCCGGGAGAAGAGAGGTGCTTGCCGGGCCACGGCAACCTGTGCGCAGGGGCTCAAAGGCACACAACAAGACAGCCGGCCTCTCTCCAGAGAAGCTCCGGCTGGAACTTTGCACCCTTACACCGCCGGTGCGATGTGCCTATGGTCACAGGGGCCTGTGATTGTGGAATCTATGCGTATGAAAACGTGCGGCGGAATCCGAAATCTCATGTTTCCGCGTCGGGCGCGGGAGCGGGAGCTTCGGCGATTTCGTCCGATTCGCCTGTTTCCGTTGCTGCAAGTGGACCCAGCAGCGTATTGATGCGATATTCCGCTGCCTCTGCAGAGTGGAGAGCGTCCGCGACGGTCTTGCTCAACTCCTCCACTGCGACGCGACTGGGCGCAGGCTCGCCGGCAAGGCGCAGCAGCGCCGGCATAAGCAGCCACCAGAGCAGTTCCTCGTAAAGCTCGCGGACCAGGTAGAAGTGGCCCTCCGACTCATGGACACCGCAGAGCCAGCGGACGTCGGGATCGAGCCAGAGAACGGGAGCCAGCGCGACCTGCTCCTCGTCGGGTTGCGAGGTTGCTGGTGCGGTCTTCCCTTCTCCGGTCCCCAAATGCGAGGGACCGGGGGCACCCTCGGTCTTCCCTTCCCGTTTTTCATTTGCAGCGGACGAAGAATCAGTCGTCCCCGGCAGCGAGGATGCTGCCGGTACAGCCGTACTCCCACCCCAACCAGCCAAAGACCCGCTGGTTGGGGACCCCTGACTGGAGTCCGGCGGCACAAATTTGTCGCTCTCGCCGGCGCCGGCGCCAGCTAACAGCAGAACCTTGATACGCGCGGCGGCGCGCCACGCTTCTTCACCCTTGAAGCCGAGTGCGGTGAAGGCATGTCCAAATGGCTCGCGCAGGCGCAGGCGATCGAAGAGATCGAGCGCGATGCGTTCGGATTGCGTAGCATCGTGTTGCGCAGCCCCGGGTTGTGCCGACGCAGGCGGCGCGGCACTGATGGATTCGGCGAGCCACTGCAGCACACACCAGGCAAGTACCGGGCCCCACATCTCCGTTGCCGTGAGCTGCGGACTTGGGCTCGGCAACATGCGGCGCGCGGCAGCGGTCCACGGCGCCGGGAAGAGCGCTTCCACGGACGGCATTTGCATGGCGGCGCGGAGCAGCCGGGTGAACGCATCCGCCAGCGAAAGGCGTTCGCCAGGCTCGCGGCTGGGTGCGGGCTCGCCGGCCTGCCGGAGGCGCGCGGCATAGGCGTCCCGGGCCACTTGCAAAAGTCCTTCGGCCCGGGGCCATGCATCTTTCCAGAAGTCATTGCGCAGCCGCTCGACTTTATGGGCTCTCTCCGCACCCGCTGTGCGCGACACACCCACTGCGTGAGTTCCCCGGTCGGCGATATCGGCGAAGTGCCGGACCAGGCTCGGGTCCAGGAACCAGCGCAGTGCTTCATGGACAGGCTGCAGCTCGAGATTGACGAGCTCCTCGTCAAGGGAGGAGACGCCGCGCCCATTGAGCCAATCGGCGAGCCGGTCCCAGGGCTTTTCAGCCGCGGCATGGAGCTCATGCCAATCGAGGAAGACGTGGCACTGGTACGCGCGGAGGTTGAGGGTGAGGCCGCGATCGAGCAAATCGCCAGCCCGACGTAGATATTTGAGATCCGTGATCGAGTCCCGCCAGGCAATCACGGCGCCGCGGTCGCCGCTCAAACCGAGTCCGTCGGCCAACCGGCGCTGGCGAAGCTGGCCCGAGCCCTTGTCGGCGTAGGCTGAAGAAAAATCAATCGTCCCGTGCGCGTCAGCGTAACGATTGTGATAGACCACGAGGGCGCGCTCGCCACCGGTGCGGTTGGAATACGCGAAGACATCTTCAATCACCGAACCGTTGGCATGGAAAAAATCGTAGAGCAGAAAATGCGCGCTCTCGGCGAAGAGCCAGCGGCGCTTGAGCAACGGCGCGATCTCGCGCTCGTGGCGCTCGACAAGCCAGTGATCGGGATCTTCCTGGTAGCGCGGCCAGCGGTATTCCATCCCGTACTTTTCTGTGAATCCCTCGATCTGGCCGTGACCGAACATGGGCAGGCCGGGCAAGGTCGACATCATGACCGCGACGCCAAAGTATTTGTCGCCCTTGCCGAACTGGTCGATCGCGGTGCGTTCGTCCGGATTCGACATGAAGTTGACGTAGCGCTTCATGATGTCGGGATCGAACTCGAGCGTGTTTTTAATTACAGACCGGTACTTGGCATTGTCCTCGTCCCTCATCATAATCATGAATGCCGAGTTGTAAACGCGATGCATGCCGAGGGTGCGGACGAAGTAACCCTCCATGAGCCAGAATGCTTCGGCGAGGAGCAAAGTGCCGGGCACTTCGGCGGCAACTCTGTCGACGACTTCGCGCCAGAACTCGTGGGGCATGGCGCGATCGAATTCGGCTTGCGTCATGCCGTATTCGGCGCGTGAAGGGATGGCGCCGCTTGAGCCCGGCCCCGGAAACCAGAGGCGATGAAAGTGCCGCTTGGCGAGAGTCATGGCGGCGTCGAAGCGAATCACCGGGAACAGGCGCGCGACATGCAGGATGGTCTGAATCACCTGTTCGCGGACTGCCGGGTTCAGATAATCGAGCTGCGCGGTGTCGTTCCAGGGGAAACTGGTGCCGTCGTTGCCGTGGTAGATGTAGCGCGTTTCGCCCGACGCTTTGTCGCGGCGGCGAAAGGTCACGGCGGCATCGGATTGGTCGTAATAGTGGTCCTCGATTTTGAGATCTACGCGGCCGTCGTGGGAGAGATCAGGCCCTTCAAAACTGTACGCGGGATAGGGCGGATCGGGGCGGGAGATGAACCACTCGGGGTGTTCGATAACCCAGGGCGAATCGATGCCCATGTGGTTCGGCACCATGTCGCTCGCGAGGCGGATGCCGTGATGGTAGGCGCGGTCGCGCAGGGTGATGTAGGCCGCTTCGCCGCCCAGATCGTCGGCAATGCGATAGTCGAAGAGCGAATAGGCAGAGGCGACGGCATCTCGATTGCCGCAGAGCTGCTTGATGGTGCGGGAGGCGCGGCTGCGCTCCCACACGCCGATGAGCCAAAGCGAATTGATGCCGCGATGCGCGAGCTCAGCGAGATCTGCGTCGGGAATCTCATCGAGGCGGCCGATGTGACGGCTGTATTTGCGGCTCAGCTGCGCCAGCCACACATAGGTGCTTTTGGCGATGAGCACGGCGCCGGGCATCCACGCAGTGTCGGGCGAGAATTTTTCGTATTCGTGCGCTGTTGTGGTGAAGTCAGGAACCTCGGCAGAAGCGACGATGCCGTGCTGCTGGCGGCGGGCGCGCTCGGCAGCTGCGCCGGTGTCGCCGCCGGGAGGGTTGAACTGCATCCAGATCGCCAATTCTTCTTCACGAAGGATTCCGGAAGCGAGCTCGATCAGCTTGTCGAGCTCGTCGCCGATGAGGGGCCTCCAGAGTTTGCGGATGAGCTCCAATTGATCGCTCAGCGATTCGGGGGAGCGCATGGCAGGAAGGCGCAGCAGGTCGAGCAGGCTGACGGATTTGGCATCGGCTACGGGAATGAGCGGGCGGCTGGCGAAGTAGACCGGGAGCTGTGCGGTCACCTGGCGATAGACGGTCTTTGCCTCGAGGGTCTTCTCTTCGAAAAGCTCCTCGAAAGGCTGGAAGGCCTGGTTGCGGTTGGCGGCCCAGAGCAGCATCAGCTCTTCAAGCGCCGCGGCTTTGTGGGGCATGCCCCCGGTTTTGGCTTCGAGCCACTGCTTGGGAGTGTGCTGGCCGCTGATGACGGTTGAGCCCGGGAACTGCTCGACGAAGGCCAGGAGCATGGCGTTGAGCTTGTCTTCACCAACTTGCCCGGCGAACCAGTCGATGGCGCTGGTCATGACCTGGGGATCGAACTGCTCGCGATAGCGGGCCATGAGCACGTGGCTGATCTCGTCGATGAGACCCATAGCATAAAGTTGGCCGGCGTGGACGGTGAGCTCGGGGTGGTTCTGCGTGTCGCGAACCGTGTTCATGCGGTGCGTAAACTCGCGGCAGGCAGTGATGCTCGCCAGAATCACGTTGCCGTTGTAGGAGAATAGGGATTCGGCGAACTGGTAGCGCTCTCGCGCCTTGCGCGCAATGTGAAATTCCATCCTCAAGGTTGCCGAACTCCGTCCCGCGCCGGCCGCATCGGGCAAGGCTGGGTTCTTCTAGCCTGGATTCTTCCCTTCCCGGCTGCACCATGGCCCTGCCGCGCCAACGCATGGCTCCGACCCAACCGCGGCCAGAGCTAAAGGTACATCAAAAAAGATGATAAAGCCGCCGGAAACAGTGATTGTAAATGCACGATGCCACTTTGCGCAGCCGGCCCGGCGCAAAACAACTCGCGGAACGAGTTCGATAGGAGGAGTGCGGGTTGCGTCGTAAAATGAAGCGCAACGATCGCATGCCTGAAACCAGCCATTCCGACCGGCCCGGCGCACTGCCGGCGCGTGCCCTGGCTTATTTGATCAGCACCTACCCGACGCTCTCCATGACGTTCGTGTTGCGCGAGGTGCTGGCGCTGCGCGAGCTGGGGTTTCAGGTGGAGACGGCATCCATCAATATGCCCGAACGCACAGTCGAGGATCTTACGGGGGCCGAGCGAAACGAGTACTCCCGGACTTACTACGTGAAGCAGCATGGGCTCGCCGGGGCGACCGTTGCCAAGCTGCAAACTGTGTTCGGAAACTTTGGCGGCTATTGGCGAGGACTGGCGCTGGCTTTCCAGTTGGCGGGGCTGGATCTGCGGCGGCTCTACTTGAACCTGATGTACTTCATCGAGGCGCTGATGGTGGGCCAGTGGATGAAGCGGAAGGGACTGCGGCATCTGCACCTGCATCTGGCCTCGCAGGCGGCAAGCGTGGGGCTCTTTGTGCGGACCGTTTTTGGGTTCGGCTACTCGCTCACGGTGCATGGGCCGGATGAGTTTTACGACGCCGACCGGCAGATGCTGGCCGAAAAGATTCGCGCCGCCGATTTTCTCTGCTGCATCAGCTTGTTCGCCCGCAGCCAGCTGATGATGCTGTCGCCCTATGAGCATTGGAGCAAGTTCATGGTGTCGCCGCTGGGTGTCGATTCGGAGACTTTTACGCCGCGGCCGGCGCGCGCAGCGCAAGAATGTTCCGAGACTCGCACGGCGCCTGAGACCTTCGAGATTCTGTGCGTGGGGCGGCTGACACCGGCCAAGGGGCAGCACATTTTGATCGACGCCCTGGAAAGGCTCACGCAACAAGGCCGGCACGTGCGGTTGCGGCTGGTGGGCAGTGGACCCGACGAGATCTCGCTGCGCGAGCATGCAGCCCGCAGCACAGCAGGTAAGTGCGTGGTGTTTGAGGGCGCAATCAACCAGGATCGCATCCGCGACTTTTATGCGGCGGCCGATGCATTTTGCCTTCCCAGCTTTGCCGAGGGCCTGCCGGTGGTGCTGATGGAGGCCATGGCCATGGAACTTCCCTGTGTAACCACGCACATCGCCGGGATTCCGGAGCTGATCCGGGACGGGGTAGACGGATTCCTTGTGCCGGCGTCGGACCTGGATGCGCTGGTGAAGACCCTGGCCCGCTTTATGGATGATGCAGAACTGCGCCAGCGGATGGGAAAAAGTGCGCGGGCACGCGTTGCGGAGCACTATGACCTGCAGCGCAGCGTGGAGCGATTGGCTCGAATCTTCGTGGAGCGCGTGCAGGGCTGACCGAGGCTCGTTCAGGGATGTATTCCGGGCGCAGAGGGTTTCTGCTGCTATTGGCTCATTCGCTGGTAGGTTCCGACGATTTGCCCCTGCGCTACGACGTCAGCGCTCATCGCGGCATCCATCTGCTTCCTTATTGCTCCAGCAGACAAATCGAGCCGAACATCGAGGGCATACACCCGAAACACATAATGGTGCGGGCGTCCGGGTGGCGGGCAGGGACCTCCATATCCGGGACGGCCGAAGTCATTTCTTCCCTCGACGGATCCCTGCGGCATCGCGCCCCGCCGGGATGCTCCCTCTGCAAGTTCCCGCACTTCGGGCGGAATGTTGTAAACCAGCCAATGCGTAAAGAGGCTGGGCGCATCAGGATCGTCCATCACAATGGCAAAGCTCTTTGTGCCGGCGGGCGCAGACAGCCATTCGAGTTGCGGCGAAAGGTTGGCGCCGTCGCACGTGTACCGGCCAGGGATTGATTTGCCGTTCGAGAAGCTCGCACTGCGGACCCAAAACCCGCTGCGCGCTTGAGCGAGTGCGATATGTGATCGCTGCCAAAGCAGCAATAAAGCCAGCACGCATGAAATGAGGACTACGGCAGAAGTAAAAATCCGCTTGAGGCAGGGCCCGCGGCCGATCTTAATCATCTCCGGTTTCATCGTTCCTCTCCGCATGAGTCTCGGGAATCGCCGGTCACTCAACTATGAAAACAGATGGAATCGTCGCGCACAGTGCCGACCAGCCCCGCACCGCGCTGCGCATCCTTCGCGACGAGTCTGGAGATTAAATTGAAACTGCCATTCAGCATACTTCGCTCAAGACGGCACACGGAGGCAACATACGTTGCCACGAATCGAGGTTTGCAACAGGACCAAGGATGGCCGCCGGTGCGATAGCGGCAAATTCGTAAAGACCGGCAGTTGATTTTGGACGGGGCGTTCGGATTGTGTGGCTCATCGGCCGAAAATCATGAATAACTTACACTCCCAGCATAACTCATTTATTATCAACGCATAACGCACAACACGGGTTAGTCCGCACTACTGACCAGGTGTCCCCGCGTCGCGGTGCAACCGATGAGTGAAATCAGCTGCTTCGTGACATTGGGGTCGCAGAAAAGCAGTGTCGGGGTGGTGTGCCAGTTCACATTCTTGAGGCTGGAGATATCCGCCCGCGTGAGCTCATTGGGCACGATCGGAATTGGATGTTCATCCCGAACCGGAAACTGAATGTAGCGGCGAATGGGGACCGTAATCACCGCATGCGATGCGGAGAATATGCTTGCTTTTGCGGCGAAGTCGTCTGCTCGAACGATCACAAAGCAACCGTTTCACGATCCGCGTCGCGGAGATTCCTCCCGGTAGTTAGCCTCAAAAATTGAGCGCTGATCGAGCGGATTGCTGACGTGCCCACGGTCTCATGCGTACTTCTCCTGCCCTTGACAAACAACAAGAGAAAGAGCTCCCACGCCCGATCCGGGCACGCCTCGACAGCCTAATGAGAAAGATGGACTGCACCGGGACGATTGAGTTCCAGTGGCCGGCAGGAGCCTATTAATTGCCACATAAGCGCGGGCCTGGACGCCGGAAACATCGCGGGCACAGTCTGCGCTCGGGCATGGCCACGCAGTCGGCCATGAATGGGGCCGACGAAAGGTCGATTGCCCGTGTCACGCAATACAAATCGATGCGCGTTTTGAGGTGTTATATACGCGAGGGCGGCCTGTTCTGCAACAACGCGTCGGGCCGGCCTGGCCTGTAACCCCCACGGATGGTATGCCGGTTGTTTCCGCAGCGCGCTGACCCGCTGCCTCATATGCATTGGCATGCAAGGGCGCCACTCGAATGACTGCGCGCTCCTTCCCGGAGATTGGGCTCGTGCGTATATTCCCAAGATCCCCCTCCCCTCCCTAAGTCCATCGCTCGTCCTCCGGGTTCCGGAGGGCGAGGATGATCGGAAAACCGCATCGTCGGAATTTCGGAAGCAGGGTACCTGCTTGACGCACCCTGCCCCTCTGGATCAGACGGAGGCAATCCAGCTTTTCTGCAACTCTATATCATGGATTAGGTTTTCTTGGAGGAATCACCGATGTCGATCGCCAAAACCTTACAAGTTCTCAATCAGATAGTTGCCGATGGCGTCGTCGAACAATATGCAATTGCCGATGCGGTTGCGGCGCTCAACTACATCGAGCCGTCAGTTACCGAAGACCTCGACATCCTGATATCTTTCGAGAATCAGCCTGCCTCCTCTTTGGTGACTATTGGCCCTATCGTCAGCTATCTGGCTTCAAAGGGCTACACGGAATGGCGCAAAGAGGGGCTGATGATCGAAGAATGGCCTGTCGAGTTTCTTCCCGTGGCCGACTCGCTTGACCGGGAAGCTCTCGAATCAGCTGTTGCCGTCGAAGACAAATTCGGAAGCGATGTTTTGGTGTCGACTCGAGTGCTGTCGGCGCAGCATGTGGTTGCGACAGCGCTGCGGACGGCCAGGCCTAAGGATTTCATTCGAATTGCCGCATTTCTTGATGAAGAGGCTGTCGATCTGGACGTGCTGAACGCCCTGCTTCGTCGTTATGACCTGTACCACAAATGGGCGGAATTCTGTCAGAAAACTGGACTTTCCGATCCCTTAGGTGAAAGATGAAAACCATGAAGCGCATAGAAGACCTCTCAAGAGACGATATCTTGGCGCGCAAGAAAGAAGGGCGCCGCGAATTGGCGTGCCTGTCTTTCGGCGAGAAAGTGCGGATTGTCGAGCGGATGCGCGAGGAACTCGCCCCGTTTTCCGCTATGCGTGCAAAACGGCAGAAAAACGCGGCAACCGTAGCCACGCAGACGCAGGCCACCGCAGCTGATTGCCAATCGCTGCCATCATGAGCGAATTCGGCTCTTCCTAGAGTGCGTCTTATCTGAATGCCCCCGGAGATTGCTTTCGATGCTTGTTTTCCAATCCTCGACGTCTTTTGTGCGGTCTCGCCCCGTCTGCGACACGTCGATGCGGTAATGCCCAACGCGCGGGCCATCGAAAATACTGGACCACAATCTACGGGAGTTGGGTGAGCGAAGCAGATACCCACCTCCCAAGAATTGAGAAGATAGCGCATCTCGCGCGTCACAAACAGACTGCTGCACAAATTGTCCTGCCGTCCGGCGCAAGGCCGGTATCTACGGGGTGCTCGGCCGTTGCCAAGCTTACACTGGCGTGGATCGCCATGGTCGTTACGCGGGTCTTGGGGTCTTCACAAACCCATGACCTCTGCCGTTACGCTGCATAGTTCGAGCCCCCAACCATAACAAACGACGTGCAGGCGAAAACTTTTGGAGCAGACGAAGATCGCGGGAATGCGCATGGACCAGATCACCAAGGACGAGGTCGAGAAGCTCAAGTTTCCCGGATCGGCGTCGAACGGCAACAACGTCCCGCGGACGCTGCGGAGGATGTTGGTTCGAATCCAGTGCCTACCATAATTCATTTATAGATAACTTACGGAGCCGCGGCTGTCTCTCTAACCGTGAATTCAACCCGAGATTCCTCAATCCTTCGTGTGTGCACTGCGCGCGAAGCCGATGGTCAATGTATCGGGGTTGAAAACCCGCCTGAGTTCGCGCGCGCTGAAGGCCACCAAAAACGTCTCGCAACCTGCCAACTTCTCCGGTTGCAGCGCCACGGATTCTCGAGCCGATGGAATGATTTGG
>Ga0074046_10005226_pt1 | contig 10414 bp, 8 predicted proteins | sample BogForMeECP23OM3_FD_94441 | JGI IMG/M metagenome (GOLD analysis project Ga0074046, IMG submission 94441) | Bog forest soil microbial communities from Calvert Island, British Columbia, Canada - Bog Forest MetaG ECP23OM3 | ecosystem: Environmental > Terrestrial > Soil > Wetlands ...
CGGCGCAGAAAATCCTCAAATGTCTTCCGCGCCTGCTCGGGATCGTTCAGGTCGTCCTTGTAAATCTCGCCGATTGTAAACAGCGCTTCGAACCGGTACTTGCTCCCCGGATATTCCTTCCTCAAAAACCGGTACTCGTCCACCGCCCCACGCAAGATTTTGTTGTCGTTGAAGCGCCGCCCCATCTCGACCAGCAGCTCCGCCGTAGCCACCACGCTAGGGTCTGCCTTCGACGATGCCGGGCTGCCAAAGTACACCCGCCGGTACGCGTCAATCGCATGCTGATACTCGCGACGCGTGCGCTGATTCGCCGGACGCCCGTTCAGCGCCTCCCGCATCCGCTCCGCTTTCGCGAACTCCTGCCGCGCCCAGGCATCGTTGTGATGCACCCGAGCAAACGCCGGCACCGCTAGAAATCCAAAGACGAAGACCGTCACCGCCGCCAGCACAGACACGACCGCAGCCCACCGCCGAGCGCGATGCAATAAGCCCAATTGGCCACGAGTTAGGGTCGTAGAAGCCTGGGTCTTCACTTACTTCGTCCGTACAGATTCAGACGCTTATCTTTGGCTTTTTACTTCTTAATTCTGACCTCTTACCTCTGACCTCAGCCTACTCCGTGTTGCTCATATGCATCACGCCCCGCTCATCCCGTTCCATGCGCACCGGCTCATGCACGGGATTAAAAACCACCCGCGTTCCGCCGGCGCCGCCGCCCGCATACAGTTCCGTAATCCGGCGCACATAGGCCCGCGTCTCCCCAAATCGCGGAATCCCCGCGCTCCGCGCCACCGCTCCCGCCCCCGCGTTATAAGCGGCCAGGCTCAGCCGCACGTCCCCACCGTAGTTCTCCAGCAGCTTCTTCAAATGTCGAACCCCTGCATCCACGTTTTGTTGCGGGTCGAAAGGATTGGAAACATTGAGCGATCGCGCCGTAGCCGGCATCAGCTGCATCAGCCCCATCGCCCCCTTGCGCGACACCGCATTGGGATTGAAATTCGATTCCACCTTAATCACCGACCGCACCAGGTTCGGATCCACGTTATGCCGAGCCGCCGCCTGCTCAATCGCCGCATCAATCTCCTGCTCGGTAAACCCCGGCCGCGCAAACGCAACATTGAATGTTCGCTGCGGATTGCCGTCCGACGCCTTGGCATCCAACGGTTTAGCGCCTGCCTTGCTCTCCAGGTAAGTACTCACTTCCGAAGCCGCCGACCGCGCCGCCCTCATCACCGCCCCGTTCGTGGGCACCGGCTTAAACCGGTGATCAGTCGTGCTCCAATACATCAGCCGCCGTCTGCTCCCAGCCACGCCGTCCGCAGTTCCCGCCGCTCCCGATCCCGTGCCCACAGTCCGGTCGTTATTCACCCAGATCGTTCGCCCGCTCTCGTCGGTAGACGCAGTAATCCCACCCGACTGCGCCAACGCCGGCGGTATCGCCATAGATGAAGAAAGGAGGTGAGCCGCAAGCCCGGCCATCAGAATGATTTGCAGGTTTCTGCGCATAGGGTTTCGATCAAACCAAAGCGACCGCCCCAAAGGACACACTCTCCCCCTCGGGTCACCCACCCGCAAACCTGTCGGAGAACCACAACCAGAGTATTGTGATTATAGGGCGCGTCCCACCCCCCAGCAATCTCTCCGAAGGTCCTAGAACCTCTGGAGTAATCGCCCAAATTACTGATGTGGCGAGCCTTTTCGCCACGCTCCACCGCCAACCAAGGTCAGAGGTTAGAGGTCGAATTGCAGAGGTAAACCCTTCGCGGTTCGAACTGAGCTAACAAAGATTGAAACGATCTCATGGGCTTCCTTGCACAGGTTTTAACCTCTGAATTCTGACCTCTACCCTCTGCCCTAGGTTTTAACCTCTGCAATCTGACCTCTAACCTCTGACCTCTTCTACAATGTCCATCAGCATGAACGCCGCCGCCCTCCACTCTCTCTTCGACCAGGTCCGCAAAGGCCGCGTGAGCCCCGATGAGGCCGTCCAGCGCCTGCGCCATCTTCCCTTCGAAGATCTCGGCTTCGCCAAGCTTGACCACCACCGCGCTCTCCGCCAGGGCATGCCCGAAGTGATCTTCAGCGAAGGCAAGACCCCCGCACAGGTAGCGAAAATCTTCGCCCACCTGGCCGCCCATAACGAAGACGCTAACGTCCTCGCGACCCGCGCCACCGAAGAACAATACAAAGCCGTCCAAGCCCAAGTCCCCAAAGCCGCCTACCGCCCCCTAGCCCGCTGCATCACCCTCCAGCGCGACCGCCTGGTCTCCGGAAAAAGACACGCCAAAGGCACCATCGCCGTAGTCTCCGCCGGAACCAGCGACATCCCCGTAGCCGAAGAAGCGGTAGTCACCGCCGAGCTGATGGGCAACAAGGTCCAGCACCTTTACGACGTAGGAGTAGCCGGCATCCACCGCCTCCTCGCCCACCAAAGCGTCCTCGCCAACGCCCGAGTCATCATCGTCTGCGCCGGCATGGAAGGCGCTCTCCCCAGCGTAGTAGGAGGCCTGGTAGGAGTCCCCGTAATCGCCGTCCCCACCAGCGTAGGCTACGGAGCCGCCTTCCAAGGCCTGGCCGCCCTGCTAGGCATGCTGAACTCCTGCGCCTCCAACGTAAGCGTAGTCAACATAGACAACGGCTTCGGCGCCGCCTACGTAGCCAGCCTAATCAACCGCAAATAGAAGTGAGGGTGTGGCGCGGGCGCCCCCGCCCGCGAACCGCAATCACTGCGCCAAACGAACGCGCCGCATCAGATTCTGAAAACGAGGATCGCTGCGCAGGCCGTCGAATCCTGGGTTGACTTTAAGACTCGTCAGAACATTCGAGTGGTCGGCATATGCCTTCTCGAACCATGCGAACGCTTCGTCCCGGTCACCGACGGCGATCAGAGCCCAAAGCATGGGATCGGGACTGCTCTGACCGCGATCGTAAAACTGTTTCACTTGGGCGAGCGCTTGTCGTGCTTGCGCGTTCTGGCCCGAGCGACCGTACACAAAAGCCCGCCATGCCCACGTCCATGCGCTTTTGCCGCCGGGGGCTTCCCATTGTTCCAGTTCAGCCAGCGCATCCGCGAATTGGTGTTTCTCGATGTAGGGAGCGAGCACCATGTGGGCCCGGGGGAATGCCGGCTCCATTTCCTTCACCGCTCGAAACTGTGCAATGGAGGCGTCGTACTGACGGGCGTAAAAAAGGATGACGCCCTGGTCGGCAGCAATGATCAGCGCCAGCGGATCGAGCTCGCGTGCGCGCTCGCTCTCGGCGAGAGCTTCAGTGAAGCGCCCCTGCAGAGAAAGATACTCGGCATACCAATGATGGGCTGTGGCGTAGTTCGGGTTCAATTCGATGGCGCGGCCGTATTCCTTCTCGGCTGTTTCCCAGTCGAAGTCGAAGTTCTCCGTAATCAGGGCCAAAGAAGTGTGGGCCTCGGCGAGCTCTGGGTCCAGTTCAAGCGCTTTGAGGGCGGCGGCACGCGCTTTCGGCATGGACTCCGTTTGCGGTGTCGTACTGTATCCACCTAGCAGCGCATAGGAATCGGCTAGCCCGGTGTAGGCGCGAGCACAGTTCGGATCTTTGGCGATGGCCTGCTGAAAATACTCAATCGCCTGCTGGAAGCCCTGCCCTGTTCTCTTGTTCCAGAAGAAACGGCCTTTAAGATACAGGTCGTACGCCTCGTAGCCTTGCGGGCTCAGGGAAGACTGGCGGGCAGTGTCGATGCGGCGATGATCGCCCAGAGTCAGCTGAATTTCCCCGGCGATCTCCTGAGCAATTTCTGCCTGCAGCGCCAGCAGGTTGCTCAGGTCGCGATCATATTGCCGAGCCCAGATGTGGCTCTGGTCCTTGATCTGAATCAACTGGGCCGTAATCCGGACCTTATTCGAATCGCGGCGCACGCTTCCCTCCAGCGCGTATTGCACGCCCAATTCCTTGCCAATCCGATCCAAGGCTTCTCCGGTGTGCTTGTAGTGCATCACCGAGGTCCGGGCGATGACCCCGAGATGAGCCGGGTCAAGGTTGCCGAGTTGGCTGATCATTTCTTCCGTCAGTCCGTCGCTAAAATATTCCTGCTCGGGATCGCCGGTGAGATTTTCAAAGGGAAGAACTGCCAGCATGGACCGCACCGGAGTTCCTTGCACAGGAGCACGCGAGCGCAAGTTGTAGAGGTAAGTTCCCAATCCGGCAATTAGCACAACAACAATCCCGATCAGGCTCACCAATTGCCAGGTAGCGACCTTGCGGCCCGGTCGCGGCTCCCGTGCAGCATTTGGAGATGAGTCTGGAGCCGCAGCCCGGACGACGGAAGCATCCTCGCGATCCGGCGCGGCCAGGTGAACCACAGGAGCAATAAACCGATATCCGCGCCCAGTGACAGTTTGTACAAAGCGCGGGCTTTCGGGGTCGTCTTTCAGTACCTGCCTGATCTTCCGGATGGCGCCGTTGATGCTGTTGTCCGTATCGAGAAAAACTCCCTCGCCCCAGACCCGCTCGATGATCTGGTCCCGCGTCACCAGTTCGCCATTCTTCTCAATCAGCAGCAGCAGGATTTCCGTAGGAATGCGTTCCAGTTTCAAGACGCGCCCCGCGCGGCAAAGTCTCTGCGAGCGCGGATCGAGCTCGAAATCGTCTCCGAATCGGATAGGAACTGACACTGCGAATGGGCCGTGCCCCACGGCAAACGCTCCAAGGTCAACCGTGTCATTTTACCCCGCTTCACAACTTTCCAACATGTCCAATCCTGCCAACAAGTTAAGAGGACATGAAAATTAAGACGCCCGACAGGCGGCGCTATTGTGATCAGCGTTCGAATCGGCCATCATGCGCGGCAACTTGGGGAGGCGGTCATCGGCCGCGACCGTCGAAGCAACTGACCGAGGGAACGAACGGCGCGGCTCGCCTACAATCACCAGGAAAATCACTCGAAATGGGAGTCAAAATAATGACGAAGCGCACCATTGCACTCGCTGTTATCGCCGTCGCCGCCATGGCGTTGACAGGCGGTTTTACAACCTCGGCGGCCGCGCAGAACGATGCCGCACGCGCAATCTACCAGTCGGCGGCCACGGTTCAGACGAACGTTGCGGGAATCCGCAGCTATCCGGCGCCGCCGGCGGACTTCAGGATTCTGGAAGCATCGGACGAGGCGCTGGCGATGTATGGCTTTCCGCCGCGGCCGGACAAGGCGGCGCATCCGGAGTCCTACGTGCACTGGTCGCGAGCCATGCTGCTGGCGAGGCATCGGGCTACCGGGGACCTAAAGCCGCATCCGGAGGTTCAAAATGGGCCGGCGATTCTGAACAAGAAGCAACGGCAGCCGCAAATTTCGGGCTCGGGGGCGCCGACTCAATACGAAAGCAACAACTGGAGCGGGGTAGCCAACGGCAACACACTGACGAAGTGGAACACCAAGACCTCGTTCAGCGCGGTCTACTCACAGTTTAATGTGCCGGTGGTGCAGCAGGCGTTCGACGTCTGCGACGGCGGAACGGACTGGGAAGTTTCGTGGAATGGAATCGACGGCACCTCCAGCCTCAACGAAACGGTGCTACAGGGCGGCAGTTCCTCGCAGGCCATTTGCAAAAGCAACAAAACCTCGCAGGTGTATTACGCCTGGGTCGAATGGTGGCCGAGCTATTCGATTGAGGAAGCCTTTCCCGTGAATCCCGGCGATGACATGTACGTCGAAACCTACGACACGGCGGGAGGGTGCAATCCCGGGAATGTGTTCGTGGAGGACGAAACCACCCTGGCTTATGGAACCTACCAGATCAGCTGGCTAACCGGGCCTTGCCTGGTGGGAAGAAGCGCCGAATTTATCGTGGAGAGGCCCGGTAATTCGAGCGGGTTGTTCCCCCTCGCCAACTATATCTGGGACTTCGCACTGTCGTGGGACTACGACCTCAAAGGAACCGAGTTCGCTCCCGGCTCGACCTCACCTTCGACTCTCATCTTTACGATGATGGACGATGGCTATGACCAGGTGATCTCGGTCCCGGAGGTGGAAGGCAAGTATTCACTGTTCTTCTACGACACCGGCTGCGCCTATACCGGCGGGTGCGTACGCTGACCGTTTTTCCGGGTTCCCACTCATCGCGCTCTTTGCGATGAGTGGGATTCCGGGCCATGGGAACTGCCGCAAGTCGCCAAAACAAAAATCTTCCAAGGAGACAACCAATGATCGCCAAAAAGTGGTTACTTTTCGTTGCCGTTCTCGCATTCGCGGCATACGGATTCGCGCAAGGCCAGCAACGAGCTCACAAATCCGAGGGGGTGCGTGGCGACGCCACGAGCGATTGCCAATCAACCTTCACCTCAGGCACCAACCTGACCTATTTTCAGTTCTGCACGACCATAAACGGCAACGTCACCGAATTTCAGACTCCTGCGGGTGTCGAGCACATCCGCGAAGGCGCCTACGATGAAGGCTATGCCATCTGTGACTTTGACACCTTGAATCGATATTACGATTACGCCGATGGCGGCGATTCGGGCAACTGGCTGGCGTCGGTAATTTCGCAACCTGGAGGTCCCAGCACGTTTCCGCTCAAGATCACGCGCACGACTTCGGACGGCGTGTTTACTCTAACCCAGTCCTTTACCCGAACCACCACTGTACCGGCCGTCAATTTCACAATGACGCTCAAAAATCAGACCGCGGTTTCGAAGGATTATGCCCTGGTTCGCTATGCCGATATCGACGCCAACAATGCCGACGGTGGGGATTTCAACAACTATTTCGATTTCGACTGGGATTCCGCGTGGGGATACAATCCCGGTTTCAACAGCCACGGCGTGGCGTTGTTCGCGGTCCCATCGAACACCACCCGTTTTGCGTTCGTTCAAGACGTATCTGACGGACCTGATCCTTGCGGCCCCGTCAATAACCTGCCGCCATCGACACCGTGGTACGGCGATGGCAGCGTGGGATACGACTGGAACGGCACCCTCGGCCCCCACAAATCGATCACGGTGAACGGCGGTTACAGGCGCTTCTAGCAGTGACGACGCAACCCAACCCGGCCCGATGAGGGCCGGGGAAATTCGGGGGAATTTCCCTAAGGTTGCAAACAGAATCCAGCCGTCGATCCGACCTGCTGCCCAGCCCTGTTCCGCATCTTGCATCATTGCTGCGTAGCGGGAAGAGTCTAAACCTCGAATCGCGCCTGCTCTGGATTATCTTGGCTGAGCACTACCGTTTGTGGGGGCTTCCCTGCCAAATTTCCCCTCCGTAGACCATCCATCAAGCACTGGCTGGTTGGGTCAGTGGCAGGAACGCAAAAAACCACAAATTCGGCAGCGTGGCCGACGTTCTCCTCGGCCTCACTGGCGCTTTCGTGGTTCGTTGGTCCTTTGAGAGGATCGGTACGTCCCTCCATGATGTGTACCTGCTTCTTTTCTCGATCTGGGGAGCAGCGGCATGTCCGGCTGCTGTGAGGGTAGCGATTAGACTCCGCAATCGATCAAAAACTCAATCCCAGCCGCAGGGCGATTAGCTAATCTGAATCGGGCTGTCAGAGACCTCCTCCGCGCCCATCCGGCTGTGCAATAGATCATTAAGAGTAGTGAACTTGCGCCTGTACTTGGTGCAACAAGCCACCAATTTCAGACCTTCGTGACGATTCCCCACGCTTTCAGCAAATCTTGGGGAATATACTTGCTGTCTTTATGCTTTTGCGCCCATTCTTTCAAGGGGGTCGAACTTCGATATTCTTTTTCCGATAGATTCAATCGCCGCACCATCTCATCAAACGAAGTCGTCGCAATGGAGATGTCTCCCCCAGCTTTGCCCCAATTTGGATTGCCCTTGTTTCGCAACTTGGCACCTCATGAACATTCTAGGCTGACGTGGAGACGTGTAGAAATGAACGAAAGTCACTTTAGAAATACGAGGGGCAGTCGAAAACTGGGAATCCGGCACGCCGCGGCCATATATCACACCTTGTCAAGCCCGGTTTGACCTCCCATAAATCCTCCAGCCCCTTTCATTTCTTGCCTCTACACGGCTTGTACGTACACATCTGTCTTCCAAACAATATTTTGTTCGCCCACTATTCGCCTCTGGGTGCCCCACACAACGCGGTTTTGGTTGTGTGGGGAACGCTCCCATGGTACGTATAACTTCGTATGCACAAACCGCGCCCGCGGAAGCCGTCATCCCTCCCGCCCTTTCGCTTCTTCTTCCATCACCCGCCGCAGCCTCCGGTTGATCTCCCACTGATACCCCCGCCCCATCCCCCGGAACCACGCCAGCACATCCGCATCCAGATTCACCGTCACCCGCTTCTTAGGAACCCTCCGCCAGTCCTTCAACTCCCGAGCCCGCTTCCCCCAGATTTTCCCGGTCAATGTTTTCCCGGTCAATGACCGAAACCCGCCGCCCGTGGAACGCCCCTGTTCCACGCCAACCGAAGCCCTCAAACGGGCGATCCTCCGGCTTTTCGTAACTCTTTTCTTTAGTTTCATCTGCAATCATTGAGCATATAACCCTATACATACAAAGTACACTGTATTGTGTTCCACGTGGAACACTCCCGCACACGGGCGCCCCCGGGACCGCCGGCAAGGTGCCGGCCCTACAGTCCGGAGCAGTACCGACCGACTAGTCGTGACTGAATCGCCCTGGCTGCTACAATTTTGGGTTTGCTAATACGCCCGGAATGCGGTGATCGCCGCTCGGGGAATGAGGTGTCCTTATGCCGGAAACTCTGCAGCTTGCCAGCCCTGCTCCTGTAACCACGCTCACCGACGACGAGATCCTGTTTCGCGATAACGTACGCCGCTTTGCCGAAGACAAGATTCGCCCTCTGGCAAAAGAGATGGACGAGAAAGGCATGTTCGATCACGGCCTGATCGACCAGTTCTTTCAGCTCGGACTGATGGGCATTGAGATCCCAGAGCAATATGGCGGCGCGGGCGGGAAGTTCTTCGAAGCCATCTTGGCAGTCGAGGAATGCTCGCGCGCGGATGCTTCGGCCGGAGTGATCGTGGACGTGCAGAATACGCTCGTCTCCAATGCGATTCTTCGCTGGGCGAGTGAAGACCAGAAGCAGCGCTATCTGCCGAAATTGGCGGCTGACACAGTCGGTGCTTACGCGCTCAGCGAGGCGGGCTCGGGATCGGACGCGTTTGCGCTCCAGACCAAAGCAGAATTGAAAGGCAGCGACTACGTTTTGAACGGTCGCAAACTCTGGATCACGAACAGCAAAGAGGCAGGACTGTTCATCTTGTTTGCGACTGTCGATCCATCGAAAGGCTACAAGGGAATTACGGCGTTCCTTATCGAAAAGAGTTTTCCGGGATTTACCGTTGGCAAGAAGGAAGACAAGCTGGGGATTCGCGCCTCTTCCACCTGCGAACTGATTCTCGAAGACTGCCGCGTGCCCAAAGAGAACGTTCTTGGGGAAGTTGGAAAAGGATACAAGATCGCCATCGAGACGCTGAACGAGGGCCGCATCGGGATCGGTGCGCAGATGCTGGGCGTGGCGCGAGGAGCGTGGGAATACGCTGCCAAGTATGCGCAGGAGCGGAAAGCATTCGGCAAGCCAATCTCCGAGTTTCAGGGGATTCAATTTCAGATCGCGCAGATGGCAACCGAAATCGAAGCGGCGCGCCTGATGGTCTATAACTCGGCGCGCATGAAAGACGCCAAGGTGGACTTCGTGAAAGAAGCCGCGATGACTAAGCTGTTCACCTCGCAGGTCGCCGAGCGCGTTACGTCGCTCGCCATCGAAATCTACGGCGGCTACGGATACACGAAGGATTATCCCGTCGAAAAGTACTGGCGCGATGCCAAGATCGGAAAGATCTACGAAGGCACGTCGAATATGCAGCTCGCGACGATCGCGAAGCTGGTGATGAAATAGCTGGGTCAGAGGTTAGAGGTCAGATTGCAGAGGTGAGAAGCTTCGGGCGAAACGTTCCGGGCTCGAAACTGGTCGCTCGCGACTCGCAGCTATTTGGTTCCAATCTCCCGATACTGGCTGCGGAAATAGAGGAGTGGCTCGCCCTCCCGCACCTCGACCTGTTCCACCTCCGCAATAAAGATGGTGTGATCGCCGGCCGGTTGTGCCGTGTGCAGACGGCACTCCAGATAAGCCAGCGCGCCTTCGAGCACGGGAGTGCCGTGTGCGGTGCGTTCAAAGCGAGCGCCGATTGCTTCGGCGTGCTGATGCGCCTCAGATGACCGTGCGTAATATTCCGAGATCGCCTGCTGGTTGCTGCTGAGCACGTTTACGCCAAACCGCTTCCGGGCGTGGAGATGAGCGTGGGTGCGGGCGCGGTGATCCACACAAACCAGCACCAGCGGCGGATCGAGCGAAACCGAGGTGAAAGCATTCGCCGTCATGCCGTGGACTTCGCCATCCTGGTCGACGGTAATGACCGTTACACCAGTCGCGAAACATCCCATCGCTTTGCGGAA
>Ga0074046_10005227_pt1 | contig 10409 bp, 9 predicted proteins | sample BogForMeECP23OM3_FD_94441 | JGI IMG/M metagenome (GOLD analysis project Ga0074046, IMG submission 94441) | Bog forest soil microbial communities from Calvert Island, British Columbia, Canada - Bog Forest MetaG ECP23OM3 | ecosystem: Environmental > Terrestrial > Soil > Wetlands ...
CAGCGCGCGGTGGAACGGCCTCTTCCGTAACCCAGGCCAATACCAGCATTGCCAACAATCCGGAGGCATGAGCTACAGCAACGACTCGAAAGACACTGGCGCGCTTGGCCGCCAAGCCTCCGGAGAAGTCACCCCCGCCCCAAGAGGCAGCGGCCAACAGGCTTAGCCCCGAGGCTTCGATGGTTGCGGGAGTCATTCTTGCCTACAATACACGGTGCTCCGATTGCGAATACCCCCGTCACCGACGGTTCGATCTCAGGGCGCTTCGCGGCTGCTTGGCCCGTAAGTACTGCCACTTTAGTAACTTCCGAAGATTCGGAATTTCACAAGAAAATTCCATAAAACATATTTCTCATCCGCCGCTTGATTTATAATTTTGGAAGCCGTTCATATTACGAGGGTTAGCAAGCAACACGGCAGGATCGCCCGTGGCATCGAAGTTGCATTCCAATAACGGGTTCGCGCCCTCAATTGCGCCGTTGCTGCGCGACACCCAGCCACCCAGCCCGATGGCGAGAGACCTTCAGTCGCGATTTTTGTTCGTGGTGATTGCGCTGCTGAGCGTAGCGGTCGTCGTGTTCGCCTGGATCAACTTCCAGAAGGATCGCGAGTTCTCCACACCCTATGATGGCGTCTGGTGGGTGGAAAGCGGAAACCACCTGCAGGCCGAAAGGATCGACCTCAACGGCCCGGGTGAGAAAGCCGGAATCAAGAAGGGCGATCTGCTGGTGGCAGTGGATGGCCGCGATATCAGCGACGTGGCCAGCTTGGGAAGGCAACTGTACCGCACTGGAGTCTGGTCGAAAGCCACCTACTCGCTGGTTCGGCAAAACATTCCCGTCGAGGCGCCATTGATACTGGTTCCGGCTGACCGGACCCTGTACGACGGTTTGCGGCTGATCGCGCTGGTGTACCTCGGCATTGGCTTGTATGTCCTGCTGCGCCGCTGGACCGCGCCCAAGAGCACTCACTTTTACGTTTTCTGCCTAGTGTCGTTCGTCTTCTACTCGTTCCACTACACCGGCAAGCTGAACGAGTTCGACTGGATTGTTTACTGGGCAAACGTCGTAGCTTGGATGTTGCAACCGGTGCTGTTCCTGCATTTCGCGTTGACCTTCCCCGAGCGCCAGGCGGTGCTGTCGGGGCGCAGGTGGATCATACCGGCGATCTATGTGCCGGGCGCAGTAATTCTGGCGATGCAGATCATCGCCTTCCGCTGGCTGCAACCGAGCGAAACGCTGCGATTTAACCTCGACCGGGTACAGATGCTCTATCTCGCTGCCTACTTTGTGGCAGCGACATTCGTGCTGTGGCACAGTTATCGCCATGCCCAGTCGGCCATCCTGCGGCAACAAATGAAGTGGGTCACGCGCGGGACCACCCTCTCGGTAGCGCCATTCACGATTTTCTACGTCATACCGTACTTGTTCGGCAGCGTGTCCACGATGGGCATGCGGGTGTCGGTGCTGTCGCTGGTGTTCCTGCCGCTGACCTTCGGCTACGCGATTTTCCGCTACCGCCTGATGGACGTGGACCTGATCTTCAAGCGCGGCATGGCTTACACCATCGCAGCGGGCGCAATTCTGGCGGCGTATTTCGCAGCCGTTGGTGTGGTCTCTGAGCTCTTCCACAAGAACTTCCCCAGTGCCGGCCCGGTGGGGCTGGTGATCGCGATCACCGTCACTGCGTTGCTCTTCGATCCCTTCAAGAACTGGGTGCAGGATTATCTCGACAAGTTCTTCTATAAGAAACGCTACGATTACCGGAAGACGCTGATCGAGTTTGGTCGCGAGTTGAGTTCCGAGACCGACTTGGACAAGATGCTCACGTCGATCATCGATCGCCTGTCGCGCACGCTGCTGGTGGACAGGCTGGCGGTCTTTCTGTCAAATCCGGAGCAGCCCGAACAATTCATGCTCGGGAAGTCGTACGGCATCGCACATACCGGCGATCTTAACCTCGATTTTCTGCACGTGGAGCGCCCGGAGTGGGAAGCCGGGCACCTGTTTTTCGACAGCACCGCGCATGCCGTGCGCGAAAATCCGGAAGCACGCGAGGCCATTCGCAGGCTCGACTTGAACTATTACATTCCCTGTACGGTGATGAACCGGATGATCGCGGTGCTGGGGCTGGGCAAGACGTCGGAAGGCGACTTCCTCTCCACGGAAGACGTGCAGTTGCTCGAAGCGCTGGCGGGCTACATCGGCATCGCGGTGCAGAATGCGCGACTCTACCGCTCGCTGGAGCGCAAGGTCGCGCAGTATGAGCGCCTGAAGGAGTTCAGCGAGAACATCGTCGAGTCCATCAGTGTCGGCGTGCTGGCGGTGGACCTGGAAGACCGCATCGAGTCGTGGAACTCGCAGATGGAAGTCATGTACGCGTCTTCGAGGGCCGAAGTGCTGGGCCGCTCGTTGCGCGAGGTCTTCCCTCCTGCGTTCCTCGACGAGTATTACCGGGTGCGGCAGAGTTCGGGCATCCACAACCTGTACAAGTTCCGGCTGGGCACGACCGCGGGCGATACGCGCGTCACCAACATCGCCATCGCTCCATTGGTAAGCAAGGATTTCAGCGTCATCGGCCGCCTGATCATCGTGGACGACATTACCGAGCGCATGGAACTGGAGTCGCAACTGTCGCAGGCGGAAAAGCTCTCGTCGATCGGACTGCTGGCAGCGGGCGTGGCGCACGAGGTGAACACGCCGCTGGCGGTCATCTCGTCGTACGCGCAGATGTTGTCGAAACAGGTGAGTAGCGACCCCAAGAAGTCGGAGCTGCTGGAAAAGATCACGAAGCAGACGTTCCGAGCGTCGGAGATCGTCAATAGCCTGCTGAACTTCTCGCGGACATCCGGCTCCGAGTTCAACAATGTGGACCTGAACCGCGTGATCCAGGACACGCTGACTCTGCTGGAGCACCAGTTCAAAACCGCGCGCATCAAAGTTGTTCCCGAGTTGCATCCGCAGTTGCCGCCGATCCTCGGCAATACCGGCAAGCTGCAGCAGGTGTTCTTGAATCTGTTCCTCAATGCCAAGGACGCCATGCCAGCGGGCGGCACACTGACCATTACGACCGGCAACGGGCATAACGTGTGCGTCGAGGTTGCCGACACCGGCAGCGGCATTGCGCAGGAGCACATTCACCGCATCTACGATCCGTTCTTCACCACCAAGAACAAGCCGAAGAGCGGGCACAGCGGCGGTACGGGACTGGGACTGGCGGTGACCTACGGCATCATTCAGGAGCACGCTGGCAAGATCCATGTGGACAGTTCGCCCGGGCGGGGTACCACGTTCATCATGGAATTCCCCATGATCAGAAAGGTGGTCAATGCCTGAGGCCGCCATCACCCGCTTTGTGGCGCCGCGCGATGAAACCAGCACGCTCGGCTCGGTGCTCATCATCGACGACGAGGCCGCCATTCGGGAATCGCTGCAGACACTGCTGGACCTGGAGGGCTACGAGGTCGATACCGCCGGCGACGGCGACGAAGGTCTGGCGCGGCTGGCTGAGCGTCCTTACGACCTTGTGCTGCTCGACTTCGCCATGCCGGAGCGCGATGGCATCGAGATCCTGCGGGACATTCGCGAGCGCGACTCGGAACTGGCCGTCATCATGATTACCGCGTACGGCACGGTGGAGAACGCCGTCAACGCGATGCAAGCGGGCGCGACCAACTTCATTCAGAAGCCCTGGGACAACGAGAAGCTGCTGGCCGATGTGCGAACCGCGGTTGGCCAGCGCCGCGCTGAAGCGGAAGTTATCCAGCTCAAGCGCGCCTTGAAGCAGCGCTACAACTTCGAGCACATCGTGGGCAAGAGCGAACCCATGCTGCGGATCTTCGACCTGGTGGCACAGGTCGCGCCCAGCCGTTCGACGATATTGCTGCAGGGCGAAAGCGGCACCGGCAAAGAGCTGATCGCGAAAGCGATCCACATGAACTCGCCGCGCAAGGACCAGGCCTTCGTTCCGGTCAACACCGGTTCGATGCCGACCGACCTGCTGGAGTCCACACTGTTTGGACACGTGAAGGGCGCATTCACCAGCGCCATCGCAAGCAAGAAGGGCCTGTTCGAGATGGCCGACCGGGGAACGCTGTTCCTCGACGAGATCGGCACCATGGGCCTGGAGACGCAGGCGAAAATTCTGCGCGTCTTGCAGGACCGCAAGTTCATGCACCTCGGCGGAGTAAATGAATTGCAGGTGGATGTGCGCATCATCGCGGCTACGAATGTTGACTTGCGTCAGCAGGTGAAGGAAGGCAAGTTCCGCGAAGACCTCTTCTACCGCTTGAACGTGATTACCATCGACCTGCCGCCGCTGCGGCAGCGCAAGAACGACATTCCCCTGCTGGCGGAGCACTTCGCGCAGAAGTTCGCGGAGGAAAATGGCAAGCCGCAGCTGCACATCTCGACTGACGCGATGCGTCCGCTGATGGATTACGACTGGCCGGGCAACGTGCGCGAGCTGGAGAACGTGATCGAGCGCGCCGTGGTGCTGGCCAATGGACCGGGACTGACCATCGACCTACTGCCCGACAACATGGTGGGGCGCGGCGCCAAGCTCGCGCTCATGGACCATCGTCCGGATGCGTCGCTGTTTGAGATCATGGAAGACTGCGAGCGGCGCATCATCACCGACATGCTGGAAAAAAGCGGCTGGAACCAGACCGAAGCCGCCGAGCAATTCCGCATTCCGTTGTCCACCCTGAACCAGAAGATCAAGCGCCTGAGCATCGAGATCAAGAAGAAGGGGCGGGAGTGAAGAGAGTGGCCAGTGGTTAGTGGCTAGTGGATAGAAATAAACCGCGTCGGTGGCGCGTTTTATTTCAAGATTACCTCGGTTTAACCTAATGGATGCACGAAGAAGGCTGTCCCATATCCCCGTCGCCAGTATCGTGTTCTTCGTGATTGCGTTTTCACCCTTCTCGGCAGCCCAGCAACATGTGCTGCCATCTCATCCCAGCCACTGCGGATTGTGGGTGGTTCCGTCAAACTGTGTGCTGGTCTTGTAGAGCTCGAACTGGCCGTTCTTCGCGACCTCGGCTGTCTTGCTCAGTAATGCAGCGCGCTCGGTTTCGCTTAGCGGCTGGAAGTTTCGGCCCAGATCGATTGCCTGCTGCGCGTCCTTCATCGACTCGCATCCCGTGATCACCACGCTGGTGGGCAGGCTCAACGCGTAGCGCAGGCACTCCACCGCGCTGACCTTACCGCTCGTCAACAGAATGCCAGCGCCAATCGGCTTCATACCCAATACGCCGATGTTGCGCTCCTGCAGCATGGGCAGCACAATCTTGCCAAAGCTCTCGTATTGCGCGTCCATCACGTTCAACGGCATCTGCACGCTGTCGTATTTGAATTGATGCTGGTCGGCCACTTCGAGCATGTGCTTGTGGATCTGCGGACTCTTGTGTCCGGTGAAGCCGATGAACCGCACCTTACCGGCTTCGCGCGCCTTCACCGCTGCTTCCATGCCGCCTCCCGGGGCGAAGATGCGCTCCGGATCATTCATGCGTATGACTTCGTGAAACTGGAGCAGATCGAGATGATCGGTTTGTAGCCGCTGCAGTGACTGATCGATTTGCAGCGCCGCGGTCTTGGCATCGCGGCCGTCGATCTTGGTCATCAGGAACACCTTTTGCCGGTAGCCGTCGCGCAGCGCCTTGCCCATGCGCACTTCACTGTCGCCATCGTGGTAGTCCCAGCAGTTGTCCATGAACGTGATGCCGTTGTCCGCCGCGGTGCGAATGATCTTGGTGGCTTCCGCCTCGCTGGGATTGCCTATGTGATATCCACCGAGGCCCAGCATCGACACCTGCTGGTCGGTGTGGCCCAGGGTCCTGGTTGGAATGCCGGATGAGTTGGCGGCTTGCGCGAAGCTGCCGTACTTAGCGACAACGCCGGCGGCAACTGCGCCCTTCAAGAAGTTTCTGCGATCGCTCATGGCTCTTCCTTTCGTGCTTCGAATCTGCGCGGCCAGACGCACAATTGGATGGTACGACTAAGAACAAGGTCGCTTGATTGACGCAAGAAATCCGGAGGAAAGACTTGCCTTCATCCGCACACGGCGGATGTATCAGGCCAATCCCTTAGAAGCGGTCTCATAAATGATGGGCGGAAGGAAATTCAATTTCCCTCAGGGTCTAAAGCCCAGTGATTACGGTGTCCAGAGCGGCACGGCTGAAGCCGTGCCCTTTCAAATCACATTTATGGGACCACTTCTAGGTCTCAAACAAATCGTCTGGGGTGGTCTCTTTCGGAACCAATGCCGATCCGCGCCCCTCCCTGCTAAAGATTGCATGCATTTATTTCGCCTACTGTGCATCCAATTGGATTTGGCGTCGTCTATTCAAGATCAGATACGAGCCCGGAGAAAACGTGAAAATCTCTGAACTTCTACGAGTATGGGCCAGTATTTTATCCGGTCGAACTCCTGCTATTTCAATTGAGCTCACGCGCGAGTGTCCGCTCCGCTGCCCGGGGTGCTACGCCTATGAGGAAGGGCACCTGGGCTTGCCCGGCATTACTCTCCGTCAACTTGCAGACTACAAAGGTAGCGAGTTAGTTCAAGGGGCACTCCGCCTGATCGAGGAACATCGCCCCCTGCACGTGTCTCTTGTGGGAGGCGACCCACTGGTGCGCTATCGCGAGCTCGAAGAACTGCTGCCCGAGTTGGACCGCCGTGGTATTCCTGTCCTACTCGTGACCAGCGCTTTCCGCCCGATTCCGGTGCATTGGAATGAGCTGTCCCTGCTAAGCGTCGCGGTGTCCGTCGATGGGTTGCAACCGGAACATGATGCGCGGCGCAAGCCCGCAACTTATGAGCGGATCTTAAAGAACGTCGCTGGAACCAAGGTCACGATTCATTGCACAGTCACCGGCCAGATGATGGAGCGGCCGGACTACCTCGAAGATTTTGTTCGATTCTGGAGTGCGCGTGACGTGACAAAGCGAATCTGGTTCAGCCTCTTCACTCCCCAGCAAGGCGCCGTGGCACCGGAAATTCTGACGCCCGATCAGCGCAGGCGCGTCATCGAGGAGCTGCTACGGTTGCGGGTTTTGTATCCCTTGATCAACGTGGACGAACGCACGATTGACGAGTTCCGTCACCCGCCGGCGTCGCCGAAAGATTGCATCTTTGCCCGCACCACGCTCACCGTCTCGGCGGACTTGAAGACGCGGATCACGCCATGTCAGTTCGGCGGCACTCCTGACTGTTCGCAGTGCGGCTGCTTCGCCAGCATGGGTCTGGCGGCCATCGGACACCTTAGGGTGATGCCCGGCGTTAGCGCGGGACAGCTCTTCGCCATATCCGCGCTGATCGGAAACGGCGTGAACCGACTGCGCTCGCTGCGCGACCCACAGGATTCCATTGAGTATCCGGAAACTGTGGAAGATCAGGTTGCTTGACGAGGCGTCATTTCGCAATGACGCCCACGTTGCCCCTATCGCTATCGGGGCTGAATGTCGGCCAACGCCCATTCGATGCGATCGACTTCATCCCGAATCACTCGGATCGCCTGCTGATGTGCCGGATAGGGCACGGGCGGAATAGCCTCTACTGCGTGACGAATCTTGTAGTTCCGGTCCCAGATTTGATTGATGCTGGCAGTGGTCAACATCCGGTGCTGGTAGATCCTCTTCGCCAGTTTCATGACGATCCACGCGAACGCCAACCCGAACATCATTTCGATGGGAAGCCGATCGGTTGCGCCATCGAAATCGAAGAACAAGAGCCGGTAGACGGCTTCGCCAAGTCCAAGGGAAGCGAATATCACTGCCATCCCAACCAAGCCCAGCGTCAAGCGGTCAACGGGACGAAGCTCCAGCGATTGATTACTGCTACGGTTTTTCACGACTGCTATTGCCCCCAAGGGAAGGAGTGACGATCCAAAGCTTATTGTGCTACAACTTTGGGTTTTTGTGCAGCGAGAAAAGCGATTGTGCTCCCCTTGCTTGCTGAAATGCGGGTTTCGGCTCATACACGCAGTAGGGCTCCTCCGCAAACAGATTGCCCGTCATCGCGAACGAGCGGGCGCGCGAGCCGCCGCAGATTTCCCGATACTCACACACGCCGCACTTTCCTTCCAGGTTTTTGCTGTCGCGCAACTTGCGGAAAAGCGGTGAGTTGCGATAGATATCGGCCAGCGACTGCCGCCGCACGTTGCCACCGGAAAGCGGCAGGAATCCGCTGGGATAGACTTCGCCCAGATGCGAGATAAAGACAAGTCCCTTGCCATCGTTGATGCCGCGCGGGGCGCGACCGATGCCGTCGGGTATCTCCACTTCCGCGGGCGACGGCGAGTACTGCGGCATGCGGTTGTAGGTCTGCGCCGGTTGTTCGCCCATCCGCCGGGCCTCTGTCCTACGTTGCAGGAGATAGCGCCGATAGTGCTGCGCTTCGGTGCTGTTGATGTCGAACAGCGCACGCTGCGAAGTCTGGTAGAGCTTCTCGAAGACCTGCTCAAACTCCAGTGCCGAATCCGATCGACGCCAGGGCCGCGTCCGGTGAGCACAAGAAAGAAGACACTCCATAGCGTGATATCGAAGGTTTCGAGCAGCGCGATAATGTCGTCCAGCATCGCCAGGTTATGATGGTTGATGATGGTGTTGATCTGCACCGGCAAACCGATCTCGTGCGACCAACGTATGGCGTCGAGCGTCCATTGGTAGGAGCCGGGCATGCAGCGAAAGGCATCGTGGACAGCGGCTGTCGGGCCGTCCAGCGAGACTGCAACCTGCGCCAGACCGGCTTCTCTCAGACGCAAAATGCTTTCGCGCGTCAGCAGCGGCGTGGCGCTCGGCGTCAGCGAGCTGCGGACGTTTTGCTCCGACGCATACTGCACCAGCTCAAAGATGTCGGGACGCTTGAGGGGATCGCCCCCAGTCAGCACGAAGACGGGGACCTCCATCGCCGAAATCTCGTCGATGAGGCGCTTTGCCTCGGCAGTAGTCAGTTCCTGGGAATTGCGCAAGGGCTGTGCGCAAGCGCGGCAGGCGACGCAGGCCAGATCGCACGCCTGGGTAGTCTCCCAGATGGCGATGAAGGGCCGCTCGTCGAAGTTCGTGTTCCCCTGCATGCTGACTCCCCGTTCCCACAATGGGCTTTCCGAGCACTACAATGGCAGGCCCTTCGAGGCCGGTATGTGATGTTAGTCACGTTAATTAATAATTTCGGGAAGTCTTCGCCCATGTTTCACATACGGGCAAAGGTCACATCGCGACGTGAGCTATGTCACAGCCTGCCCGTTCGCAATCGACCAAAATCATAGCCAGTAAGGGAGCGAATTCACGAGCCGAAGCTTCCCGGGAGGCAGCAATGTCAGAAGATAAGCGAGATGTGCTGGAAGTTCTGCGCTACGAGCTAAACTTCATCGAGCAGGGTGGCTATGGAAATTGGTATAGCACACCTTGGGGTCCCGCCTCCATCTTCCAGGACTCGCTGACGTGTCCCAACCACGGGGACCCCACGCGTCCCCACGCCTGCCATGAGTGTCTGCTGATTGACTTTGTGCCCGAGGAGCACCGCACGGAAGATGTTCCCTGTCATTACATTCCATTGAATAAGCATGGAGATACGATCGCCACGCCGCAGTCTGAAGAGGAGCTCCGCGAGAACGTCAAGCACTGGCTGAAGCGCACTATCGCCCGGATCGAGGCGCAGCGGGCAAAGGAAAGGGATGCGGAATCCGCCAACCAGAAGGTTGGATAACCCTCAGGAATATCCCGAAAGTATCCGCACAGCAGTTTGTTCCAAAATGGAACGGATGGAGCTATTTAAGGCCTTTGGCGCAGGCCTTTTTTATGCAGCAACAGGTAGAATCCGACTGAGCCTCGCTCACCGGGAGTCGCTATGAGAAGGACGTTTGCTTCCCTCAACCCGCAAGAAGCCCTGCACGTCGCCATTTTTATCGAAGAGCGCAATGCCGGCATTTATCACCGCTTCTCGGAGATGTTTAGCGAGTTCGGTGACACCGAGTCGCTCGAGATTGCCAGCGTCTTTTGGGACATGGCGGTGGAGGAGAAGCGGCACAGCGGGGTTCTGCAGGAAAAGTATCACAAGCGCTATGGCAACGCCAGTTGCGCGCTCACGGAGGAAGACCTGCAAGACATGATTGAAGTCCCCCGCCTGGATGATGGCGATGTGTTCGAGAACCCGGAAACATCGCAGATGAGTGCCCGCGAGCGCGCCTTGCAGGTTGCACTTGCGGCAGAGCAGGGCGCTCAGAACTTCTATGCGCGCCTGGCGGAGCAGACCAAAGACGGGCCCTTGCATCGCCTTTATAACGAGCTGTCAATCATGGAAGACGGCCACGTCGGCTACCTGCAGAATATGCTGGTTACATCAGCGGCGGGCGGCGAGAAGGATGTGAAGAGCAATTAGCAGTTAGCAATAAGCAATTAGCCCTTAGC
>Ga0074046_10005229_pt1 | contig 10406 bp, 8 predicted proteins | sample BogForMeECP23OM3_FD_94441 | JGI IMG/M metagenome (GOLD analysis project Ga0074046, IMG submission 94441) | Bog forest soil microbial communities from Calvert Island, British Columbia, Canada - Bog Forest MetaG ECP23OM3 | ecosystem: Environmental > Terrestrial > Soil > Wetlands ...
TCGACGATGGCCTCGATGACCTCGGGATTGGAGTGGCCGAGAATGAGCGGCCCCCACGAGCCGACATAATCAATGTAGCGGTTATCGTCGGCGTCCCACACGTGCGGGCCCAGGCCGCGCACCAGAAAGGGCGGATCGCTGCCGACCGAGCGGAAGGCGCGGACCGGCGAATTTACTCCGCCGGGAATAAGCTGCTCAGCGCGCTTTTGCAGCGCGCGCGATTGTTTCAGACTGCGGGCCATGGTTCCTCGATAGCAACTAGCAATTAGCAACTAGTAGTTAGCAATTTGTAATTAGCAACTAGCTCTAGCTTCTCGCGCTGACGTTATAACTAGCAAGACTTCGTTTTGTATCAAGTCACGACTTCCAGTCGTGCCGTTACAAGCGACCCAGGAAAACGGCTTCAGCCGCTGAGGACAGGGGCTAAAGCCCTGTCTTAGAAGCGGCTATTTTCGGCACGGCTCAAGCCGTGCCCTGATACAAACCCGACCTGCAAGCATTCGTGCGCGGGTTCCTTCTCCGAGACAACAGAGAAAGAGGTTTGCTCGGATACCGGCGAAGACCTCAGAACAACCACAGCTAGGAGAGCAACCACACCCGCAGCCCACCAAAGACGCTCTGTTCGGCGGATCATCTCGCGAGTTCTGCGGACGGCCCCGCCCGCCCACCCCAGAAGACGGGTTGTGGGGGCGGTTTCCCGTGTAAGCGACGTATTTTTGTCGGCACCGGAGTTATCAGCCATGCTGCCGTATTGTAGGGATCGCTTCCATCCCATGCAACGCGAAAGAAATGCTGTGCCACTGGACAGAAACCAGCGGTTCCCGCTTACCCTTCCCCTTCTACGCCCGTCCAACTCTCAGCCGAATGTGGCACCAGACCAAACAACGGCCAATTTACTGCCACCTTCCCGCTTAGCCGGCATCGAACTGAGATAGAATGGGAGTGAGCCTGCGGGACTTCCCTCCCATCAGCGAATTACACATGTCAAAGATTACCAAGCTTATCGTTCTAAGCCTGTCGTTTCTGATCGCCTCGTTCGTCGTCGTCGGCGCACTCGGGGTCAAAGCCAAGACCAACGACGACAGTCCGTATCGCCAGATCGGCGTTTACAGCGAGGTGCTGTCGCGCATTCGCACCGAGTACGTCGAGGATCCCAACATTCCAGCGGTGACCGACGGCGCTCTGCACGGGCTGCTGGAATCTCTCGACGCCAACTCCAGCTATCTCGACCCCACCGAGTACAAGGAATACAAGCAGCGCAAGGAAGGCAAGGCCGGCATTGGCGCGGCCGTCTCCAAGCGCTACGGTTACGCGGCGGTGATTTCGGTGATTCCCGGAGGCCCGGCCGACAAGGCCGACATCGCCAGCGGTGACATCATCGAGGCCATCGAAGGCAAGTCCACGCGCGAGATGTCGCTGGCTGAAATTGACGGCCGGCTCGCCGGACAGCCCGGCTCGGTGGTCAACCTTTCCGTGGTGCGTCCGCGGCGGGTGCAGCCGCTGAAGGCCGCCGTCACTCGCGTCATGGTGAGCGATCCACCGGTCAGCGACAAGCTCATGGAAGACGGCATCGGCTATATAAAGGTTGACGACTTCCCCAAGGGCCGCTCGCAGGAAATTGCCAACAAGTTGAAGGCGCTGGAGAAAGAAGGCGCCAAGAAGGTCATCCTCGACCTGCGTAACTCCGGTGACGGCCAGGTGGACGAGGGCGTCGCGACGGCGAACCTCTTCCTGAATCACGGCACCATTACTTATTTGCAGGGACAGAAGTATCCCAAGCAGACGTTCAACGCCGAGCCGCAAAAAGCGGTCGCGCCCAACGTCCCGCTAGTCGTGCTGGTAAACCGCGGCACCGCCGGCGCGGCTGAGATCGTCGCCGCCTCCATTATGGAGAATGCTCGCGGTGACGTTGTCGGCGACAAGACTTTTGGCTCGGGCTCCATCCAGAAAGTCATTGATATGCCCGATGGCGCGGCGATTGTTTTGTCGGTGGCTAAGTACTATTCGCCGTCCGGCAAAGCAATTCAGGACACGGCGATCACGCCGAACATTCTGGTGGCCGACGCCGGTGACGACTTCGTCGCCCTGGACGAAGACGAAAGCCCGCAGGACGAAGCCAAGGACGAGAAGGCGCAGAAGGCCACCCAGCCTGACGACCAGCTCAATCGCGCTATCCAGGTGCTGAAGACGCCGGCGACCAAGAGCTAGAACTCACTCAGCACACAGACATCGAGGCACGGAGAAACCCTCCGTGCCTTTGCTTTTAGGCTATGCGCTTAATATTTGTCGCTAGCGCAACAGCGTCTGGAAACCTGCCTGCGCGAAGTGCCGGTCGTGGGTGAGTGCAGCCGTCAGCTTCTCTTCTTCCATGATTATAAAACTGGCACAATCCGTCAGGCTCCAGCTCTTATCGGTTATCTCCCCGTATTTACGTAGCGCCTTCTCGAATAGTTGCGGCGTTTGCGGGACGATGGCGACCCGCGAAGCTTCCCGAAGATCTTCGACCGCTCTGGCAGCCGCCCGCCGCAAACGTTGGCCACGATCACTGAAGCTGTTCAAAAACTCCGTTAGCACCATTTCGCTGGTCACGACCCGGCTGTGACGATAAGTGCGAGAAGTCGCGGCCGCTGTTTGGTGGGGCTCGTCACGAGGATCAAAAAAGAGCGATCCAGTAACTCGTGTCGGCAAACACCCGCTGCATTAGGATGTCTTGTGCGCCCCGTAGAGGTAGTGATCGAGGTTCTTAGAAAGGTCGGACGGTACGCTTTCCCAATCTGCGTCCGGCACATCCTTGGCGATAAGGTCAAAAGCTATGTCGAGACTTGTAGTCGGGGCGGCGCTCTGCTGCACCTTGCTCTCCTGCTGCTGAAGCAGATCCAGGCCCTCGCGGACTACTTCATCCGCCGAGTGGTAGCGTCCACTGTTGACCTTTTCCGTAATCAGGCGTTCAACGTCCGGGCTTAACGAAATCTTCATGGCCGACCTGAACATAGATTACCAGATGCCTCTGGTCTCGAGTCCATCGGCCCTTCGACTCGTCGCTCCGCTCCTCGCTCAGGATGACACGTCCTATCCCTGCTCATACGCTTTCTTCAACCCTGCGATGTCAAGCTTATTCATTTTCAGCATGGCTTGTATCACCCGTTTGGCTTTCTCGGCGTCCTTGGCGTGCATCAACTCGCCTAAGTCTTTGGGGATGATCTGCCATGAGACCCCGTATTTGTCTTTCAGCCAGCCGCATCTTCCCGGCTGGCCACCCGCGGAGAGCTTCTCCCATAGCTCGTCCACTTCTTCCTGCGTCTCGCAGTTCACGTAGAACGATATGGCTTCAGTGAATTTGAACAGCGGGCCGCCGTTCAACGCCATGAAGTCTTGTCCATCGAGCTGGAAGGACGCGGTCATCACGGTTCCCTTCGGTACGGGCGCTCCCTCTCCATAACGGCTGATGGTCCCGGTCTTTGAATTCTTGAAAATGGAGACATAGAAATTCATCGCCTCCTCAGCTTTATCGTCGAACCACAAGAATGGGGTGATTTTGTGCATAGAGTGTTTCCTTATGCAGGCTTCGATTTCGGATAATCAGCTTACACTTTTCTCCCGCAAACGCGAAAACTCCGGCGCAAGGAGCTGGCGTAGGAGCATCACTGTCGCCGCCGTTGCCAGAACGGCTGAATGTGTTAGAACTAAAGCAGGGTCTTACGAACTCCGCCTAGTAGCGAACCGCCTTGTCTGCCTCTGGAGTTTGCAATCTGTGGAAGAACGAGCCATACCTCGCATTTTGAACAATGAAGTCGTGCTGTTGGTGGCCCTCTCGGTTGCCGCCTTCGGAGTTTTCGGTTTCACACGCACCATGGCGGCACGACAACAGCGGATGGAAGCCCGCATCGCCGCCATCTGGTACGAACAGGGGGAGCAGTTCATCGCCGGCGGGCAGGTCGAAAAAGCGATTCAGGCCTTTCGCAAAGCAACCGCAAACGCCGCGGACGACCAGCAATACGCCCTGGCCCTGGCCAACGCCCTGGCGGCCGGTAATCACGATTCCGAGGCGGAGCAATTACTCCTCCAGTTGCGCGAGTCCGACCCGGAAGACGCGCAGATTAACATCTCCCTGGCTCGGCTGGCGGCCAAGCGGGGCGACGCGGACCGGGCCGTCCACTACTATCAGAATGCGCTATACGGCCGCTGGACCGGAGATCAGGCACAGGAACAGCAGGTGCAACTGCGCAACGAATTAATCCGCCTTCTGCTCCAGCGCCGGCAATTTAACCTGGCATCCTCCGAACTACTCATCCTCGAAGCCAGGATCCCGAATACGGCGCCTGCCCATGTCGAGGTCGCCAAAATGTTTCTTGAAGCCGGCGACCTGCAACACGCGTTGAACAACTACAGCGAGGCGGTACAACTGGATAGCCACAATGTCGAGGCGCTGACCGGCGCCGGTGAGACTTCCTTCCGCTTGGGGAATTACCCCAAGGCGGTGCAATACCTGAATGCCGCGCAGGAACTGGCCCCGGAGTCCCAGAAGACGTCACAGCTCCTGCCCCTCGCCGAGGCGGTGCTGGCCGAAGACCCGCTGGCCCCGCACCTCACCGCCGAAGAGCGCCGGAGCCGGCTGCTCGCGGATTTTCAGCGCTCCTCGCAGCGCCTGGAAAGCTGCCTGGCCCAAACGACTGACATCCAGGCAGGCACTGAACTGCAATCGCTGAAAACCGAAGTCCAGGCCATGCAGCCCAAACTGACCGGAAAGCAATTGCTGGATTTCGACACGGCCCGGTCTGCGGTGGTACTGATTCTCCGCATCCAGAAGGCAGCCTCAGCTCACTGCGGACAGCCCCCAGTCGAGGACCAGGCGCTGCTCTTGATTGGCCACGAGCACAATGGAGCGCAGCCTTGAGCACTGCTGACCTGCCCGTCCTACAGAAGCTTCACTTGCGCGAGAACCACATATTTTTTGCCCTGACCATCCTTATCGGTGTCCTCGCCGGGCTGGCCGCCGTGCTGTTCACACTGGCCATCAAGGGCACCACCCACTTTCTGTTCGGCATATCGCCTTCCTATTTGCGCTACATTCTGGTTCCCACCCTGATGAGCCTGGTCACGGGATTCCTGCTGGTCAAGTTCTTCCCCGATGTTCGCGGCAGCGGCGTTCCCCAAACCGAAGCTGCCTACCATCTCAATGGGGGGAACATACCCGGTCGCGTGGCCGTCGGGAAGTTTCTGACCGGCGCGCTCTGCATCGGCTCGGGCCATTCCATGGGACGTGAAGGGCCCTCGGTGCAGATTGGAGCGAGTATCGCTTCCTCCATCGGCAAGTGGTTTCACCTCTCGCCGGCGCGCGCCCAGAGCCTGATACCGGTGGCCTCGGCCGCAGCTTTGTCGGCAGCGTTCAATACCCCGGTGGCGGCGGTCATCTTTGCTCTGGAGGAAATCATCGGCGATATGAACGCGGCCCTGATCGGGTCCACGGTCGTGGCTTCCGTGGCCTCGGTGATCGTCGAGCGTTCCATCCTGGGCAACAGCCCTGTCTTCCAGGTGCCCCAGTATCACCTGGTTGACCCGGCCGAACTGATCGCCTACGTCGTCCTTGGGATTGTCGGTGGCGTTGTTTCCCTGGCCTTTTCCAAGGGCCTGCTGTGGCTTCGGGGAAGGTTTCTCGCTCTGCCGAAACGCACCCGCATCTTCCAGCCCGCCATGGGCGGACTGGCCATCGGCGTCATCCTCATTTTCTTCCCCCAGGTGATGGGCGTTGGCTACGAGTATGTAGGTCAGGCGCTGAACGGCAGCCTGCTGCTGAAGACGCTGTTGCTGTTGTGCGTGGCCAAGCTCGTCGCCACCATCATCTCGTACTCATCCGGCAATGCCGGCGGCATTTTCGCGCCCAGCCTTTACCTGGGAGCCATGGCCGGCGGCGCCATCGGGACGCTCATGCATCGCTTCGCTCCCTTCCCGACAGGCGATCCCGGCGCTTATGCCCTGGTCGGCATGGGGACGCTGTTTGCCGGCATCATCCGCGCGCCCATGACCTCGGTGTTCATGATTTTCGAGCTTACCCAGGACTACCAGGTCTTTGTGCCGCTGATGATTGCCAACATGATCAGCTTCGCCATTTCCAAGCAATATCAGCCCACTTCGCTGTACCATGCCTTGCTGCAACAGGACAATGTGCATCTGCCGCAACCGGGCACCGGCATCGTGGCCAAAAGCTGGCTGGCTCTGGATGTCATGGCCCGCGATTTCACGCTCCTCCCGCCCGATGCTACGGTCGAGACTGCTTTGAAGACCTTCGCCGACACCGGTTTGCAGGCCATGCTGGTGGGCAATGATGGAACATACTCAGGCCTGGTTACGCGCACTCAGATCGAGCAGGCAATGAGCTCCGGCACGGCCAACGCTCCTCTCACGGTTCTGATGACCACGGACTTTGCGCACGTGCATCCCGACCATCGGCTCGAACTGGTGCTGGAGCGGTTGAGCAAGAATCCCGGCCTCCTGCCGGTGGTAAGCCGTAACGAGGTGCATCAGGTGCTGGGGATTGTTACCCCGCAAACCATCATGCACTTCCTGCAACAATGCTGGGACGACCCGGGCGCAAACGCACCCGGCCAACGGGAGGCTAGCCCGACCTCATCAACCTAATTAGGCCACGAGTTTTTGGGCTTTCCGGTTCAGTTGGTGCTATCCTCAGCGGGGGTCACCGCATCAACCGTCTGATCGAAGAAAAGCGCCGAGAAATAGAGATCGTCTGCCGCCGCCACCAGGTGCGGCGTATCGAGCTGTTCGGTTCCGCAGCCGGGCCTGGCTTTGACCCCACCCATAGTGACCTGGATTTCCTGGTAACGTTCCAGGAGCTTGACTCCCATCGATACGCGGATGCCTACTTCGGCCTGCTGGAAGACCTGCAAGCGTTGTTTCAGCGTCCCGTGGACTTGGTGGTTGACTCCGCCATCCAGAATCCATACTTCCGCCAGGCGGTCGAGTCCACGCGGACCCTCATCTATGCGGCTTGAGTCGAAGAAGTATCTTTACGACATCGCCCGTGCGGCCGCATCGGCCACCGCGTTTATCGCAGGCAGGAACTTCGCAGATTATACGTCGGACCTCATGCTGCGCTCGGCGGTGGAGCGGCAGCTAGAAATTGTCGGAGAGGCGCATTGCGCAGTTAGCCAGAACCGATCCAGCGACTGCCTCCCGCATCAGTGAACATAAGCGGATCATCGCCTTCCGGAACATTCTCATCCACGGTTACGCCGGGATTGACCATCGCATTGTCTGGAACGTACTGGAGCTCAAGTTGCCGACTGTTCGCCGCGAGGCGGAGGCCTTGCTCAGTGCTGAGGAGCAAAACGAAGAAGCGGGTAGTTAAGCGGAATAGTAGAGGGTCAAGTCCTTCGAGCCCCACAGCTTATTGCTTTAACATTAAAGCGACTCACGCCTCTCTTAGCGCCCTCGTAATCGGCATCCTCGACGCGCGCAGTGCCGGCAACAATCCGCCGATCAATCCCATCAGCACCGCGAAGACGAGCCCGATAATCAGCAACTCGGGCGTCACCTTGAACGCAAACGCCAGCTCGCTGAAGGCGTTGGTTCCGGTCACGGCAGTGAAGCCGTTCATGGGCAAAGCAATCAGGCAGCCCAGCAGGCCGCCGATAATCGCCAGCAACACCGACTCCATCACAAAGGAAAACAGGATGCTGAAGCGCGAAAAGCCCAGCGCGCGCAGCGTGCCAATCTCGCGCGTACGCTGCGACACGATGGCGTACATGGTGTTCATCGCCCCGAAGACCGCGCCGATTCCCATCACGATGGCGACAAACGTCGCCAGGATAATCAGCGCCATGGCCGTGCTGCCGGCCAGGTCTTCGTAATACTTGCGCTCCGAGTCCGCCTGCACCTGCACCTGCGGATTGCCCCGCAGGTCCTTGTCGAACCCCGCCAGCACCGACGGGTTGGTCAGCCGCACGGTCAGCGACTCGCAGCCCCCATTGCGGCCGATGGCCGGGGCCATGGCGTCGTAGTCGCCCCAGATCTCGCTCTCGAAGGAGCTGTCATCGGCGGCGAAGTGGCCGACCACCTTCCAGTTCTTGCGCTGGATGTTGACCATCGAGCCCACGTCAAGTCCGTCCACGCGGTCAGCGATTTTCTGTCCGACGATCACCTCATACAGTCCGGGGGTAAAGCTTCGACCTTCAACTATTTTGATCGTGTTGCGCACCTTGAACGCATTGGGAGTAACGCCGCGGAAGGTGACGTTAAACGGGATATTGGTGCCTTTCTTGGGGCGGGTGGTAATGACGACCACTTCGCACGAGGCCATCGGCTTGCCGTCGGCGCCGCGCGCGATGCGAGGATCGACCGAGATGAGGTTGGCATTGCCGATGTCAATCCACGAACTCAACTCCGACATCGATCCGCGCTGGGTGATGATGGCATTGTTGTCGGAACCCGTGGAGCTCAAGGCGATGCGGAAGCCGCGGGCCATGGACAGAATCACGACCAGCGCCGACACCACCAGGGCAATGCCGCCGATGGCCAGAAGCGTGACCTTCCAGCGCGAGCGCAGGTTGCGGACGTTATAGGAAATCGGCAGCGCCATTGTTAAAGCCTCTCAGCAATTAGCAACTTAGCAACTAGCAATTAGTAATTGGCATTTAGTAATTGGCATTTAGTAATTGGCATTTAGTAATTGGCATTTAGCACTTGGCATTTAGCACTTGGCATTGATCATTTAGAATCCATTGCATGTGCTTTGTATCAGGGCACGATTACGAGACTTCCACCGCTGGTCTAAAGGCCAGCTTCTCCACCGAAACAGCCTATTCAGAGCTCGTACTTCCTTAAGTGCTAGCTGCCAAATGCCCATCTACTAAACTACTAATCACCAGTAACTAGTCACTCGTTGCTAGTTACTAGTTGCTCCTCTACGGCCTGATCACATAGGCTACCCCATAGGAATTTGAGCCGCCTTGGGATGCAGTCCCGTAAAGATTGCCGCTAGCATCGAAAATCAAACCATCCATCGGATTACCTCCGTCCACTCCGCCGGTAAAGTCGTGGAGGGAGCTGTACGTCCAACCAACGCCCGAGTGGGTCAGCTTGAAAGCAGCGCCCTCCCCATATTGGCCTTCATACTTTCTTGTCCCGTAGAGATTACCTTCGGAGTCAAGAACCAGATTGCCGGAGCGCCCATCCAGATTCTTCGCGGTGAAATCGTAAAGCGTAGTCAGAGTCCAGCTGCCATTTGAGGGCGTCAGCATGAACACCGTACCCCCATTGTTCGTGCCTCCCGTCGAGGTCGTGCCGTAGAGATTGCCCGACGGGTCGAACACCAGGCCGCCGCTGGGAAGTCCGCCATCCGCCACCCCGGAGAAGGTATAGAGAATCTTCTCGCTCCATCCCGCCCCCGAAGAGCTCAATTCGAAGACCGTACCCATTCCGAAATGACCGCCCTCATAGGTTGTGCCGTAGAGGTTGCCCGGCTTATCGAGGATCACGCCCGACTGGGGATGCTGTCCATCTCCAGCCGAGCAAAACGTGTGCAGCAGGCTCAGGATCCAACTATTACCTGACGGGGTCAGCTTATAAACTGTGCCGTCGCCGCAGACGCCGTCGGATGACGTTGTGCCGTAAAGGTTGCCTTTTTCGTCGAAAACAACAGGTCCAAGCGGAGCAGCTCCATCATTGGAGTGTCCTGTGAAATTGTGAAGCACGTATTCAGTCCAGCCTCCAAAGATACTCGGCGAGGGTCTCACTCCGGGCTTCGCATTAAAAACCACTCCAAAATCCCCGCCGTTGGGTGTTGGGCTATTACCATAGAGGCTACCGTCGGTCCCCACTGTCACAGCATCCATAGGGAAACCTCCGTCATTGCCCCCCAGGAAGCGATACAGAGGCGTAAACGCCCAGCCAGAGGCGATCTTCCTCAGACGGAAAATGGTGCCGTAGCCGTTGGCGGTGCCATGAGTCGCCGTTCCATAGAGATGCCCTGCTTTGTCGAAGGTCAGAGCAGCCATAGGATTTCCGCCGTCGGATCCGCCGGTAAAGTTGAAGATTACGTTGTACCCGGGGCCCTGCGCCGCCGAGGTGCCAGCCCATGTCAGCACCAGCGTCATCGCCAACGCCATCCTAACGGCGCCTGTTCGCGGGATCTCGAGAACTCGAATCGCGTGTTGCTGTGGGCTCGCCATGGTCATTCTCCTTTTCAAGAATACGTTTCATAGCAAACTGCAGACGCCAAATGCTATTGCCAACTGCTAATTACTAGCTGCTATCTCACACTTGCCTCAACACTTCTGTAATCCGGGCGCGATACGCCATCATTGCGGGGAAAAATCCAGCCAGCAATCCTAGCAGCAAGGCCACGCCCAATCCATAGGAAACTATCTTCGGAGACAATCCCAGTCCCGGAA